>Ga0066903_100003856_pt1 | contig 12437 bp, 17 predicted proteins | sample PanSoiMetaGPlot1_FD_67491 | JGI IMG/M metagenome (GOLD analysis project Ga0066903, IMG submission 67491) | Tropical forest soil microbial communities from Panama analyzed to predict greenhouse gas emissions - Panama Soil - Plot 1 (version 2) | ecosystem: Environmental > Terrestrial > Soil >...
CGCAGCCAGCGCAGCCAGAAGCGCCACAGCTGCAGGCGCCACAAGCACCGCCGCCGCAAGAATCACCCGTGCAGCCACAGCCAGCACAGCCGCTGCCGCCACAGCCGCTGTCGCCGCAGCCGGCGGAGCCGCAGCCGCCACCACCGCCGTCGCTGCCGCCGCCGTCATCGAGGTAACGGATGCGCCCGCCGCGCGCGAAGCGGCCCATACCCTTGTTCGCGCCGTCGTACAGCTCCTCGATGCCGTCCGGCGATCCGGGAAACCAGCGGCGCCGTAGGTTCTGGAACGGCCAGGGTTCTGGGGTGATGGTGCGCGCACGCTGACGTGGAGCCTCACGCTCGCGGTCTGGCCTGTAGAAGAAGTTGGAAGGAAGCTCCCGGTCGATGCCCTGGGCGCGGTCGCGGTTGCGCTTCAGCAGCTCGATAGTTTGCAGCACCTGACTCTGGGTAGGCTGCTGCCCCTCAGTCAGCGGGATCAACTCGGCATGATCCTGGACCGGCGGCAGATCAGGATCGCGGTCATGGTTGACGATGCCGCCCTCGGCATAGCCGACGATGCCGCCGCGCCAGTGGCCGGGATCAACCCCGGTAATCGTGCCCTTGTTGCGCGAGGCGTAGAACACGCGCTCGCCCTTGTCGGCGCCGTACTCGCTCCGCATGTTGGAGAGTATCTTCTGGCCTTTAGCCGTCAGTGGCACCTTGTGCCTCCAGCTTCTTCAGCAGCTGCTCCAACGCACGCTTATGCTGGTACGAGACGAAGTCCCTGTTCGCGAGGTTCGCCCCCAGGCGAAGCCCGTCGATGCGCGCCAGCTCAGCCTTGATCGCCGCGATCAGCTCTGGGCTAGGCACAGGCGTCTGAACATTAACTGATTCGCCCATCACATCCTGGCGGTACGAGTCGGTGAGGTACTGATCCAGCTCATTGCTCATGTCGGGTAAACTTCCCATCGAAGGCCTCGTGCAGCCGCTGCAATGCACGCACCGTCAGCAGGAGGTTCTGGTTGAACTGGTCCCAGGGCGAAGCGCGGTCCACGAGGTCCTCGACCTGCTTCTTGGTCACCCCCTGGCTCTGGTTGTCAAAGAAGGTCATGCCGCGAATACCTTCCAGCCAGTGCCGTTGAACCAAGCCAGCACGACGTTGGTGCCACCACCCGCGACGATTCCCGTTGTGACCGTGCTGTCGGTGAAGCATTGGATCATCCCCACCTTGGCCGTCTGTGGCCGCAGGTCATACGTTATCCCGGTGAGTTGATAGCCGGTGGATGCCGCGATGTGCTCGGCCAGGGCGCCGATCGTCTGCGCCATCAGCCGCTGGCTCTCGACCACATGGTCGGCTCTCATGGCAGCCTTCCTGCCGGCTTGACCTCGAAGGAGACAGCACCGACGCGCGCCGAGAAGCCAAGCTTGGGCTCCCAGTCATACCGCACCGCCACATAGCGGGCGCGCACACGCGGGTTGAAGAACTGCGTGGTCGGGGTGATGGTATAAGGGCCATACAGATGCGATGGCCCCTGCGCGTAGTTCGCCGCCCGCAACGAGACCGTGACCCCGCCATTAAGCCCGAACCACTTCATGTCGGGCTGCACCTGATCGATCAGCATGATGGTGCTGCCCTCGGCGATCTGGGTATAACCGGTCTCGGCATAGACATTCGTCATCGGCTGATCGTCGTCATCAAAGCCGATCTCGTGCTGCTGGATCAGGTTGCGCGGCGCCGGCAGCACTTGCGTTAGCGGCCCCCTGTCCGATACGGGGCGGATCGGCGTGATGTCGGCGCCGAGCGGCGTACCCCACACACTGACGTCGAGCCATGCCGAGCGGCCGAGCCTGCCGCTGTCCCAGGCAAAGTTCTCCGCTGAGTTGACCTTCACATAGCGGCGGGTCTCGTTCTGCCGGATGACCCCCTCGGTCGGCTGATAGTCCAGCGGGTCGCCGCCGAGCACCAGCTGCGCGCCCCAGATCATGATGCCCCTGGAGGGATCACCCTGGTAATTGAGATCAGTGCCGTTGGTGACGTTGATGTGGATCGACAGCTCCTCGCTGTCGTCGCTGGTGAACACCAGCACGTAGCGCCGCCAGCCGTTGCCGTTTGGCCCTATCCGGTTGTTGGCAAGTCCATCGGTGGTCACGTAGGCGCTCGACAGCGCGAACTTCGGCGAGGTCACCCCGGCCGCCAACCGATTGCCGCTGACCACATCGAAGGTGGCATAGGCGCCATCGTCGCCCGCCGTCGCCCGCAGCGTCATGTTGCGGGTCGAGCTGTCGTGCGCGTAGAGCGAGAACGTGTAGGTGATGCGCTCACCGGCCTTGACCAACGACTGCGATATCTCGTGCAGACCGTTGCTGTCGTCTTCGAACAGCATGAAGCTGGTCTCGGTGCCGTCGGGAGCGAAGATGATGTCCTTGATCTCCGACTGCAGGTCGCGGTCCCACCACGCGATCAGCGCGATGCCGGCGTCCTCCCACCAGCCGTTGTTCTTGTAGTTGGGCTCGTAGACGTAGAACACCTTGATCAGCAGTGAGAACTTGGTCGGCACCGTGCCGATCCTGATCCAGGATGGGTCCCAGAACAGCTGCGAGAACAGCAGCAGGTTCTTGTCCACGAAGATCATCGTGTGCTTGGACGGGAAGTAGAACGCCAGCTCGTTGGTAGTGCCGTTGGAGCCGGCGTGGCACTTGTTGATGTTGACGGTGTCGATGTCTTCGAAGATGTAATCCCACACCGTACATGGCACCGGCTGCAGCGCAGTATCACCGAACTGCCAGAAGTTCTTCAGCCCTTGCCAGACCGTGGTGCGCCCGAGCGTGCCGATGGCATGCGGCGCCACCAAGCCACATCCCGAGCCCATAATGGTGAAGCCGTACACCAGCGGCGGGCCGACATAGCTCATCTGCCAGAGATCAGTATCGGTCAGTATCAGCGTGGCCTGCGGTGCCTGGATCGCGCCCACGATCCTCGACCCTCTGGACAGCCTGTAGGTACCGGCTTGGTTGGTCGCCGTCGCCGTGTACACGTCGTACCTTCCTACATCGGTGAAGCGAATCAACAATGGATCGATGACGCCGCTGCCGATGACCGGCTCGGTGCCGAACAAGATCACCTGTGCCTGCGGCATGGCGACGAGCATGCCATTGCTCTTGGTCGGCGCCGTCGGCACCAAACTGAGGAAGGGTCCGTTCTCGATCGGCGGCGTGTACACCTCCAGCTGCCGGCCCGAAGCCAGCACCAGCCCCTGCTCGCCCATATTCGCCAGAAACCATGCGTCGCGCTGCGGGTTGATCGGCGCCTGCGCGTTGATCAGCCCGATCACCGAGCCGATGGTGCTGATCATCGCGCCGCTGTCGGGGTTCTCGATGCTGCTACCGACATAGACTTGGTGAGTGGCAGTGCCCGTACCGTCGCCCGTGCCGAACGTCGCCATCTTGATGGTGAAGTGATCGGCATCCACCACCGTCGCCACCGTGCCGATGGTCCCGGCCGGGGCAGTGAAGTCCACCTTGTTGTACGTCAGATTAGGAGGTGTCCCAACATTCTTCGTTCCCACTTTGAGCGAAGTGCCCACCCCAATCCTGATCGGAGCACCGACACTGAGCCCGTGCGACTTCCACGTCACCGTAAAGCTATTGACGATGTCGTTGGTCAGTAAAGGTATGCCATAGGTATCGGTCTCTGCCGCCAGCGAGGCTAACGGCATGTCAAAGGTAAAGCCGGTGGCGCTGACAGCCTTGACCGGGAAGACGCTTCCCGCCGCAATGATCCTCCCGCCGATCGAGATCGGCACCCGGAAGCCGAACTTCTGACCGACCTGGACGAGGCCGACGGAGGTCTTGACCGTCACCGTCTTCGAGGCATTCGCCACAGTGAACTTGGTGGCATCGCCGCTGTCGCCAATGACGGGGTTGAAGCCGCCCTGGAGGTCGGTCGTCAGACCGATGTCGTAGAGCGTCTTCTGCACCAGCAGCTGCACGCCGGCATCGGTCGCTATCAGCAGGTTCTTCTTGTTCTGCAGGTCGAGCCAGCCGTGCATGCGGCGCACGATCGCCGGCATCACATCGTCTATCAGCCGGCGCCAGCCACCCATCTTCTCCAGGTAGCTGGTACGCCAGCGCACGAGATTGCCGCCGAACCACGCGGCCCTGGCCTGAACCTGGGTAGCCTGCGAGTTGAAGCCGGGTGGTGCGGCAGGCTTGACCTGTGGCATCAGGGCGACCTCGGCTGCTGCGCGATGTTGGCATCGGACAGCGCCGTGAAGCCCGGGCCCTCGCCGCGCAGCTTGGCCTGCTCGACCGCGACCCCGGCCTTGAGCGTCTGGTACTGCGCTTCCCAGCTCACGGCGCGCTGCGGATCGTCTGAAGCCGCCCCGTAATCGCGCTGATAACCGGTGATGTAGACCATGCTGGCGGCGATCAGCAGCTCGGGATAGTTGAGGCTGATATAGGTCTCGGGGTTGTTCTCGGAGAGATGAAGCGCCTGAATGCCGCCGAACACCTCGCCAACATAGTTGCGATCGGCGGCCGGCGCGAAACGCGCGATCAGCGCAAAGCTCTCAGGGGTGTACACCGGCTGGCGCGGCTGCGTGCCGGGTGGCAATGGGTCGGGGCTCTGAACGGGTGGGTGTCTGAGGCCCCTGATGCTGTAGTACTTCGGCGGCCCAGGCTTGAAGCCGGGCTGCGGCCAGATCATGTCGAGCGCCTCGGGCGAGACCCGCTGCGGATAGATTCTTCGCTTGTTGCCGCCCGGCACGGGGGGATCAAGCGGGGAGGACTTTATGCTCAGGGCAATCGAGCGCACCGAGAGCACGTTTGCCGGTAGCGCAACCTCGGCTGTCAGCGCCGTCAACCCGACCAGCTCGGTAGCGTCGGTCGCCAGGAACGAGAGGTCAGGCTCGCGATAGATGCGGCTCTCGGCATAGGCAAAGCACGCCGGCACGAGCTTCTGGAAGTTACTGTCCTCGCTGTTGAGCGGGATCGCACCCAGCGTCATCAGGGCGGAGAGAACCTCGTCGTAGTTCACGGCGCGATGTCCTCCCTTACCCCACGAATGTGCGTCCACAGCCTGCGGGTATTGCCCCGATCGGTGATCACCTGCGCTTCCACGATGTACGTCACATTCGGCCACAGCCCGCCGATGCGCTGGATAGTCGCCGTCTTCAGGTTGCTGCCGAGCGGCACCACCTCCGTCGAGGTGCCCTCCAGGTGTACCCCCGGATTGTTGTCGAGGCCCTGGCTCACCCTCATCGTCCAGCGCGAAGACAGCAGCTGCTCGTCGGCATCCAGATCGTTGACGAAGTCGAGGCCGAACACCTCGGACTCATTGAACTCCATCGGTGAGAAGTCGCGGCCAATATACACGCCAGCCTCCCGTTACCGGACCCGAATCACCTCGTTCTGCAGCATCTTATCCGGGGCATCGAGGGCCCGAACTGCCATCGGCAGGAAGAAGGTGTCGCCGTCATCGAAGAAGGCTGGCAGCACCTCGACCGTGATGTGGGGCTGGACCTGCGCCGGCAGCATCGGTCGCGGCCTGTTGTCCGTACCCGGCGGCAGCTGCACAGGAACGTCAGGACCGGAGAAGAACACGGGGTCGTCAAACACGAAGACGGGCTCCAGAATGACCAGCTTGATGATGGCGCCGCCCGTGTTAGCGAGGTCGCGATCCCACCAGGACGGCAGGTTCAGGCCGATGCTGTCCTCCCAGCCGGTGAGGTAGTATTGCTGCTCGTAGACGGTGATGATCGCCATCGCGGCTTTCTCAGAGCTTGATCATGACATTCCAGAAGCTGGTCGGCTGCATCACGTTGGCCGGCGAACCACTGCCGGTATTGTTAACGACCACGCCAGTAGAACTCGCTACGCCGCCACCGTATGCGAAGGCGACGTAGCTGGTGCCCCCATCAAAGTAGATGGTGTTCCAGAACAGCGGATACGCATACAGGGTGTTGGCGACGTGATTATGCTGCGCCATCTCAGCTATGGTTTGCGCGTGCGCTTCCTCACCAACAGTCGCCCCGAGCGCGCGGCTTGTTAGAAACGCTCCAGACCCACTGACAGCGAGCGCGCGTCCGCACTGCTTGGTCAACGACATGCGGCAGTTGGCAGCCCAGGCAGCCGCTGCGGTGCCTTGCGCCGCGCGCGTGGTGGCGGCGCCAGCGCTGGTCTGGATCGGCGCATTGGCGTCATTGATATTGGCAAACAGCAGGTTGAACAGCGCCTGCGCATTGGCATTGGCATAGGTCGCGCCCGACGACGCGCTGCCGATGGTGCCGTCGTTCATCATGAGCCAGCCAGGATCGGCGATGGTCTTGAGCGTCAGCTTGGCGTCGCCGGTCGTGAACATCGCCGCAGCGACAGCCTGCACAAACGCCGTCGTTGCAACGGCAGTCGAGTTGTCACCGGCTGCAGGCGTGACCGCGACCGGCGCCCCGGTCAGGTTGGCATTCCAGATACCTATTGGCGAGTTATCGCTGAGGTGGATGTTGTCGGTGATGCCAGCGCCGCCGTGGATGCCGATATACTTGCCACCGCTGGCAAAGTTCTCGATCGACAGCTGATTCCTGGTGAAGGCGGCAGTGTAGAAGCTGATGTTGCCAGTGCCCTTGGCCGACTGCTGCACATAGACATCGGCATCGGTGCCACCGGGCTGCATGTTGATGAACGGCGCGGTGTAGACGATGTCCCAATGCCCGGCCGCGCTGCCACCGAGCTGTGCGGTGCCGCTGACCCAACCATTCGACCACGATGCGCTGCCCTGGATGGTGGTGGCGTTCGTCCACAGCGCGACCTGCCCGACGGTCGGTGTGCCGCTGTTCACGACGTTGCCGCCGCCGGGGATTACTTGCCACGCCGAACTCTTGCGCCCGTAGGTCTGTCCGTCGATCGGCGCCTCGCCCAGGCCGCCGGGCGGGCCGGCAGCACCGGTCGCGCCCTGGTCGCCGCCGGGCGAGACCTTCTTGCCGGCGGTGACAACCTGACCGGGGGTCGCGGCGAGGGGGATGATGCCGTTTGCCATCACGCGACCTTGTAGACGCCAGAGAAGTAGAAGATCGAGTTGTTGTTGACCGAAGTGTTGTCGATCTGACCGATGTTGCCGCCAGCGAAGATGTTCACCGACATCACGCTAGAGCTGTTGTTGATCAGCCCAAGCGGCGGCCCCGTCATTGCGGTGACGTTGGCGGTGATAGTGGCTGTTCCAACTCCATTCGACGCTGCAGCGAACGGCAGCGAGATGTCGAACACTCCCGTGGACGTACCTTTGCTGGTTAGTTGGATGAACCCATTGAACATGCAATGGTTGCCGATACGGGTATAGAAGCCGATCTGCCCGCCGCCGGCATAGGTAACACCCACGGCGGCTCCGCCGAAACGAATGGCCGGCGTATAGCTGCCCATCTGGAAGCCGCCGCCTCGGTCCACGTACGCCGTGGTGGCAAGCTTGGTGGTGTTGTCGTTGGCGGCTGGCGTGCTCGCCGTCGTCGGTGTGCCGGTGAATGCAGGCGAGGCCAGCGGCGCATAGCCCGAGATCGATGCTCCCGCCGGGATCGTGACGGTGCCGGTAAACGTCGGCGAGGCGAGTGGCGCGCCACCCAGCGTGGCGAGCATCGCCGCCACGGTGGTGTCATCGAGCACGGTGCGCGCCGCCGCAGTCAGGGTGGTGAGCGCGGCAGCGGCGCTGCCAGTGAAGTACGGCAGCTGATCGGCAGCCGAGGTCAGACCGGCGAGCGCGGTGAGTTCAGCATCGGAGAGCTGGAAGCGCGTTCCGCCATCCACCCATGCCGCGTTGCGGCGCACGTAATACGTGCCATCGCTGGGGGCGTCTCCGAGCGTTGCGCTGACCGGCGGATTGAGCAGGGTGAGCGTGTTACCAGCGATGGCGGTAATCTTCAGTGGCCCGGCGTTGCTGGCATCCTGCGCCGTCTCCACCCACACCATCTCGCCGACCACCGCCCAGGACGCATCCGCCACATTGACGGTGGTGCTCGACCCGACTGCTGGCACGGTGAAGTTCGCGGTCGTGGTGGTGAAGGCGTTGACGCCGGCCGCACCGGTTGAGCCGGTCGCGCCGGTCGCTCCGGTCGCTCCGGTCGCTCCGGTCGCGCCGGGCGGCCCGGGCACGGTGCTGGCGGCACCCTGATCGCCCTTATCACCCTTGTCGCCCTTGTCGCCCTGGACGCCCTGGACGCCCTGGGTACCTGGAGGGCCCTGAATGCCCTGGTTGCCCTGGATGCCCTGCTCGCCCTGGATGCCCTGCTCGCCCTGGATGCCCTGCTCGCCCTGGATGCCCTGCTCGCCCTGGATGCCTTGCGGGCCGACCGGGCCGACCGGGCCCATGTCGATCGCGACGTCGATCACCTCGGGCGCAGGCGTAATGACCAGATCAGCCTCCACCAGGAAGCTGGTGATCTCTAGGCTGACGATCTCGACGCTGTCTTCCAGTGCCATCGCCCCCTCACGGCAGTTGTTGAGGGAACGGCGTGCTGTCGGTCACATCGGGAGTGACAGACACTTGGCCTGCCAGCGGGGTCTTGATCTCATCCGAGGACAGGAACGTGAGCTGCAGGTCCCACACGCCCTGCACCGGCAGCTTGAAGCTGTTCTGTGGCGACAGCGACAGCTCAACGATATTGGGCAGCGTGATCGCACAATCGAGCGGGACGATGGTCTGGCCGGCGGGGCGGTCGCGTATCTCCGCCTTGGCGGTGACGTCAGTAAGGTCGAGCGGCGGCGGCGGCATCGTACCGTCGCCATTGACGTACAGCTTGAGACGCATCTTCCAGCTGTCGCCACGATAGAGGTCCAGGTCCAGTTTCGCCGGCTGCATTCACTTCACTTCCCATGGAAGATCACGTTGCCTTCGTCGTGAAAGGGCATCTGGATCACTTGCGTGAATGGGAACACGCTCCTGCGATGGCCGGTCACCGGATCGTAATGCTGATCGAGCAGCACACTCTTGCCGCGTCCGAGCAGCTCGTTGAACTGCGCCTCGGCGGTCTCGCGCTTGGCGGTGGATTGCCGGATCGCGTTGACGATCAGGTTCATGCCGACGCCCCACACCACATGCAGCGGCCTGCCAACCGTCAGCTTGGCAACCGCATCGAACAGTTCGCGCTCGGCGCCCTCTGTGTCCAGCGGGTCTTTCATAGTCCGAAGATACCTTGCGAGTTCCAGGTCACGATGATGTTGCCGCCAGAGGGGATCATCGGCAGGCCGACGATGCCGGTGTCCTCGTAGAGCACCAGCCGCCATGTGCTGGAGGCGCCATCGTTCTGCCGTGCCAGCACGACGGCACCGATCTTGCTCCCGCTTACGCTGCTCACGTTGGTGTAGACGATGGTATCGCCACCGAACACGCGACCGTTCACGGTCGGGTGGCCGATTAATGCCGGCGCCGCCGGATTGACAGCGGTGAGACTGGTGTAGAACTGGTGCGCGTCGGAGTAGACGTAGCCAGACCCCGCCTGGATATCGACCAACGAGGCGTAGACCCCATTCGGAGGATCGTCCTGGCCCTGGTCGAGCGACTTGTCGGCGTCCAGCTCCCGCATCAGAGCCTGCTTCCAGAGTGGGTAGATCGCGTTCGCCACGTCCGTCCTCCTACGGTATCTTCGGCGGCACAAAGTCGGGGTTGGCCGGCGGCGTCGCCTTCTGCTCGGTGCCGCGAGGATTGAGGATCGGTACCGGATCGGGCGGGAGCGTCTTGCTGCGCAGCGTGTAGTTAGGATGATCCCAGCAGGTCGGGCACGCGAGGTGGCCGGTGCGGCGCAGCTCGTTGCCGGTCCACTCCACCTTCCACTTCAGATCGCGGTGGTTATAGAGGAACCCACAAGTGTCACAGAGCGCGAACGCAGACGGGTGCTGCGGGTCGAGCTTGGCGTGGCCCTTGGGTGCGAAGCTGGTCATCAGTACACCGCATTGGTGTAGATGCTCATCGCCGGCACGATGCGAAGCGAACTCTTCTCGACATCGCGTTGCTTGGCGGTGTCGAACATCTCCTTCGCCAACCCCTTGAGCGCGCCAGCCATGGCCGGTGCATGGTGCATGGCCACCCGCCACGCCAGCCCAGAGACATAGGCGTCGAGGAACCGGTAAGGCACCTCGGGCTCGATGCCATCTGGGAGGACCGCATCCTGTATCTGGCGGGCGCGATAGAACATGAGCGTGCGCGGCTCGATGTCGTCAGGCGGCTGCCATACCGTAATCGTCGGCAGTATCTGTGCGTCGTACCAGTACTGGGTCGGGTTGCCCGGCGTGGTCTTGTCGGGGAACGCGGCATAGGTGTCGCGATCGAGCGAGGTGATGAGTCTATCCTTCTCCGGTGCGTTGCCGGTCCTGATCCAGCTGCCGAGGATCATCACCGTGGCAGGGTCGACGTCGTACTTCGCTTGCCCAGGCACGAGCGGGATGCTCTGCAGGTCGACGGTCCAGAGGTTGACTTGGTTATTTGACCACTCGCTCTGCATCAGGTTGGCTTCCATCGCCGCGTCATGCAGATGCTCTGGCGTCAGCGCGCTGCGGCGTATCTGGCAGCGGCCATAGGCCGTGATCACCACGTCGGCGAGCGATGGCGCGAAGTCGTAGCTCCTGCTGGTGTTGGTGCCGGCCGTCATTGCAATAACCTGAACTCGATTGCCGCCGCGTTGCTGTTGACGTTGAGGCGAACCGCATACATCGGCGTCTTGAGCGCAACGGCGTAACTGCCGGTCTGGCCTGGGGGGACTTCGGGGGACGTGACCCAGCGTATGTTTGCGGACGGCGTAGTCATCGGATCATCGAGCGTGCACTGCACGTCATAGTTCGCAGCGCCCGAGGTGTAGATGTAGAGCGTGGCAGGCTTCCTCGGATCGAGCCCAGCCGCTGCGCTCGCGCCCGGTGTGGTCGGCGGGATAGTGAACTTGTTGAGCGGCATCGCCTCACCTCGTGTCGTGTGCGGGGAGGCTGGACCTCGCCGTACGCCAGGGGGAGGGCCTAGTAACGGGTCCAGCCTCCCCTATCCCGTGCGGAGCATCGTGTGCGGGACGGGCCACACGGGTATCAACTCCCCATGTCGGGGTACTTTGCCTTCACCTTTGCGCGCACCGTCGACGCGACGGGCTTGCCCGAAGAGCGCGCGAGCGCCAGCCGGGCGTGTTTCTCGTCCGGGATCGGATAGGACCCAGAGCCAGCCCCCTTTGGGCCCGTGCCTTGGCCGGGGAGCGCAAAGTCGGACTTCGGGAGGGACTGGCGCTGGGCAGCGGTTAGCCGGCCGCCGGCAGCGCGCTTCATCACGCTGCCGCCACGCTGCAAACGACCTCCCATGCTTGGCCCAGCGTCTCCACCCGGTCCCAGCAGCGGTCCTGGCGGCGGCCCGGTCGGCGCAGTTGGCATGCTGCCGCCAGGAGACCCCGAATCCAGGCCCGGGATACCCAGACCACCAGCGGTCAGAGGGGGGAGCAACGGGTTGAGACCAGCTGACGCGAGGTCGGGAACGCTGCTGCTTCTCGGTGGCTTGGTGGGATCGCTGTCGCCTCCGTCGGCGCGCTTGGCCACGCCACCCTTCTTGAACCCGCGCGGTCCAGGCGGGAAGCTCCCTGGATAGAGCGGCGCACCCCTGTCTCTGCGCATGGGATTAGCGAAGATTCTCGGCAGACTTTGCATACGTCCTTCGGCGCTTTCGTCTTGCGTCGGACGACCCCTCTGCTCCCCGGAGGGGAACGCTAGATGCGGCGGCGGGGCGATCACATCACCAACAGGCTGAGCACGCGAATCATCCTCGGGCGCCTCCAGCCGCTTGGCGGTTGCGCCGCCGGCAGCACGCTTGGCGATGCCACCCTTCTTGAACTTCTGCTCCACCTTGCCACCAGCCGGTGCATGCGGCTCGGTCGGAGAGATCAGCTCGGCATCAGCCTTGGAGACGGCGCCGCCCTTCTTGTAGGCCTTGCGGTCGGCACGCGCTCGTGCAGCACCGCCATAAGCTCGGCCGTAGAACGGCAGTTTCTTCTTCTTCCTCGGGTCCTCTTTCTTCATCGGCGCACCCACCCTCCCTTGCGGAAGTGAGGCTCGCGATCGGCGCGCTTGCCGGGCGTCTTGCCGCTCACCTTTGCGTGGAACGAATTGCCGGTGACGCGCGTAGGGCCGCGCGTCTTGGTCGGGATGGCGCCGCCCTTGCAAGGATCAGCCGCCTCGCCGACGAAGTCGTCACGCAGGTCGCGGGGGGCGTTCCCGATCGGACCAGAGGGTGGACGTCCAGCCATCAGAGCCTCCCCGCATGTGACGTCTCAGCTCGTCGGATAGCTGCCGTACACTCCGCGCCAGTCGAAGTACGAGAACGCATAGCGCTCGCGTCCTTTGACCTTGAGGTTGTCGGTGTCGAAGTCCACGTACATGTCCATCTCAAACGCGACCCTATCGTAATAGATCAGGCCGCGTTTATCGGTCTTGATGAACCACGCGAAGTTCGACGTC
>Ga0066903_100003858_pt1 | contig 12432 bp, 11 predicted proteins | sample PanSoiMetaGPlot1_FD_67491 | JGI IMG/M metagenome (GOLD analysis project Ga0066903, IMG submission 67491) | Tropical forest soil microbial communities from Panama analyzed to predict greenhouse gas emissions - Panama Soil - Plot 1 (version 2) | ecosystem: Environmental > Terrestrial > Soil >...
CGAGGCCGGCCTCTTCGAGCAGCTTGCGGGCTTCGGCGAAATTTTCGACGTCCACCAGGATCCGGCGGGGCAGGATGCCGATCGAACCTTCGAGCACGCTCATGTTCTGGTCGAGCACGATATGGGCGATCTTGGCGCCGTCGAGCAGCGCCTCGATGAGCGTGACCAGGACCGGGTCGTTGGTGCGGACAAGCTCGCGCAAACTGTTCTCCCCTCAAGACGCGATGACGATTTCGCCGGGCGCGGTCTGCTGCAGATAGGCGATGAGCTTGATCTCGCGCCGGCCGCGAGTCACCGTGTCCAGAATGAGCCCGCAGGCGATCGACAGGAACGCCAGCAGCATCAGTCCGGTCGACAGGATCGCGGTCGGGAAGCGAGGCACCAGCCCGGTCTCGAAGAAGGTCACGAAGATCGGGATGGCGAGGAATAGCGACAGCGCCGCGAGCGCGATGCCGATCGCGCCGAAGAACGCAAGCGGCCGCTCGGAGCGGGCGAGTCGTACGATCGCCGCCAGGATGCGCAGCCCGTCGCGCCAGGTCGACAGCTTGGATGCCGACCCTCGCGGCCGCGCGTAATAGGGGGTCGTCATCTCCGCCACCGGAAGCTCGAGCTCGAGGGCATGGACCGCAAGCTCGATCTCGATCTCGAAGCCGCGCGACAAGACCGGCAACGATTTCACGAAGCGGCGCGAAAACACCCGGTAGCCCGACAGGATGTCGGTGAACGTCGGCTCGAACAAGGCCGCAACGCAGGCCGTGAACAGGCGGTTGCCCAACCGGTGGCCGGGCCGGTAGGCGGCATCCTCGTGATGGACGCGGGCGGCGACCACCATGTCGAGGCGATCGTTGAGAAGCCGCGCGATCATCGTGGGGGCGCTGGCGGCGTCATAGGTCGCGTCCCCGTCGACCAGAACATAGATGTCGGCATCCACATCGGCGAACATTCGGCGGATCACATTGCCTTTGCCCTGATGGAGCTCGCGCCGGACCAGCGCGCCCGCGGCAGCGGCCACTTCCGCGGTGCGGTCGGTCGAATTGTTGTCGTAAGCATAGATCGTCGCGTGCGGCAGAACCGCGCGGAAGCCGTCCACAACCTTGCCGATAGCGGCCTCCTCGTTGAAGCAGGGAATCAGCACCGCCACCCGTAGGCCGGTCTTGACCGCCGCGGCATGCGCCGAGAATCCCTCAATCCGGGACATTGACCCTCGCTGTCAGACGCGCCACATCAAGCATTGGCAGTGTCTAGCTATGTCATTTGGGCGCACTTGCCGCCTAACCATAGCGTTTCTATGGTCGCGCGTCCCTCGCCCCGGAGCACTCCTTGGCCGTCGTCGTCCCCTTCGAAAGCCCCTCGCCTCCCTCCATTAGCCGCCTGATCGGACTCCTGGCTGCCGACATGGAGCGCGTCAACGCCACGATCCTGTCGCGCACCGGATCGGAGGTGACCATGATCCCGGAGGTGGCCAATCACCTGATCGCTTCGGGCGGCAAACGGCTGCGCCCGATGCTCACATTGGCGATGTCGCGGCTCGTCGGCTACGCCGGCGAGGGCCATGTCAAGCTCGCCGCCGCGGTCGAGTTCATGCACACGGCCACGCTGCTGCACGACGATGTCGTCGACGAGAGCGAGATGCGCCGCGGCAAGCTCGCCGCGCGCCTGCTGTGGGGCAATGAGGCGAGCGTGCTGGTCGGCGACTTCCTGCTCGGCCAGGCCTTCAAGATGATGGTCGAGGTCGGCTCGATGCGCTCGCTGGAGATCCTGTCGTCGGCGGCCGCCGTCATCGCCGAGGGCGAGGTGATGCAGCTCGCCGCGGCCAAGAACACCGCCACGACCGAGGACGAATATCTCTCGGTGATCCGCGCCAAGACCGCCGAACTGTTCGCGGCCGCGTGCGAGGTCGGGCCCGCGCTTGGCGGGCGCCCAAAAGACGAGCAGTCGGCCTGCCGTTCGTTCGGGATGAACCTCGGCATCGCCTTCCAGCTGGTCGATGACGCGCTCGATTACGGCGGCAAGGCCGCCAAGCTCGGCAAGAACGTCGGCGACGATTTCCGCGAAGGCAAGATCACGCTGCCCGTGGTCCTGTCCTACCGTCGTGGGACCGAGGGCGAGCGGGCGTTCTGGCGTCGCACGCTCGAGGACGGCAACGCTGCCGACGCCGACCTCGACGAAGCCATTGCGCTCATGGCCAAGCACCGCGCGCTCGAGGACACGATCCAGCGTGCCCGTCACTATGGCGCGATCGCCAAGGACGCGCTCGCTCTGTTCCCGGGTTCGCCGATGAAAGAGGCGCTCGAAGAGGCTGTCGAGTTCTGTATCGCGCGCTCGAGCTAACCGAGGATCGCCGCGCGCACCCACCACTGCGGATACTGCGCGCGCAGCGTCCGCGCCGCCGCGGCAGCGGCCTTGAGCTGATCGAACAGGGCAAAACAGGTTGCCCCCGATCCCGACATCCGCGCCAGCCGGACGTCCGCAAGCCGCTGCAGGGCGTTGAGGACAGCGGCAATCACGGGCGTGAGCGCAATCGCCGGCGGTTCGAGGTCGTTGGTCCGGTCGTGCAGATAGGAGATCAATGCGGCCCGGTCGACTGGCGGACAATCGTGAGGCTCGTTGGGCGGGAGGCGGACGATTCGCGGGGCGGCGAGCCGCGCGAACACGTCTTTGGTGGGCACCGCCACGCGCGGATTGATCAGCACCGCCGGCAGCCGCGGCAGGCCGATCGGCGCCGACAGAATTTCGCCAACGCCGCGCATCAGACGCGGGCGCGGATCGAGACAGACCGGCACGTCGGCGCCGGTCGCGCGCGCGGCCGCAGCCAGGCGGAGATCATCGAGCGCCAGTTGATTGTGGCGCGCCAGGAGGCGCAAGGCGGCGGCCGCATCGGCCGACCCGCCGCCGAGGCCGGCGGCCACCGGCAGCCGCTTGGACAGGATGAACCGGCCAAGTCTGAGGCCCTCCGCCCGCTCGGCGAGCGCGTGCGCGGCCTTGAGCACGAGATTGTCGGCGATGGCGCCCGCCGACAGCGCGGTCGGCCCGCGCACGGCGAGCGCCAGACTGCGACCGGGCGTGAACGCCAGCGCGTCGCCGACCGATGCGAAGACCACGAGACTCTCGATTTCATGATAGCCGTCGGCACGCCGGCCGATGACACGCAGCGTCAGGTTGACCTTGGCAGGCGCCCGCTCGGCCCGCGCAGCCGGCACGCTTCTCAACCGCCGCCGGGCCTTTTGGCCTTGGCGGCGTCGGCCGCGGACGACGGCTCGTCGGGCAATCCTGCCCTGAGCTTGTCCTCGATCTTGCCGAGATCCTCAGGTTCCGGCTTGAGGTCGCGAGCGTGCGACCACTGGAAGCGCGCTTCAAGGACCCGGCCGACCTTCCAATAGGCGTCGCCGAGATGATCGTTGATGGTCGGATCCTCGGGTTTGAGTTCGACGGCGCGTTCGAGATGCTTCACCGCCTCGTCGAAATTGCCGATCCGGTAGTAGGCCCAGCCGAGCGAATCCACGATGTAGCCGTCGTCCGCACGCTGCTCGACGGCACGCTGGATCATGCGCATGCCTTCATCGAGATTGAGGCCCTGGTCGACCCAGGAATAGCCGAGATAATTGAGCACGAGCGGCTGGTCGGGGAACAGCTCCAACGACTTCTGCATGTCTGCTTCGGCGCGCGGCCATTGCTTGGAGCGCTCGTAGCAGATGCCGCGGAAGTAATAGACCGTCCAGTGCGACTTCTCTGGCTTGCCGATTCCATTAATGCCCTTGGAATAGACGTCCGCGCATTCGGCGAACTGCTTGCGCCCACGCAACACATTGCCGAGCGCCGTGGTCGCCTCGAGATCGGCGCCGTCATCGGTGATCAGCTTTTGCAGGACCGCCTTGGCTTCGTCGGTCCGGTCGAGCGCGTCAAGATCCATCGCGCGCTGGATCTGCGCGCTGCGATACAACGGCGAGCTCAACGGAAGCCGCTCGTAGACCTTGACCGCAAGATCGTATTTCTTGATGCCTTCGTAGAAATCCGCGAGCGCCAGCAGCGCCATCGGATGTCCGGGCGAAAGATAGAGCGCGAGCTGCAGGTAGATAAGACCGACCTCCTCGGCGCCGCGACGCCCGATCACCGATCCCAGATTGTAGAGCACCTCGGCGGCACCCGTCTGCGGGCTGTCGATGAACGAGGGCACGCGCCGGCCGGCGCTGAGATCACTGATGGCTTCGGTGATCAGCGGGTGGCGCGGCAGCACTTCATCGAATGCGCGGTAGATCTTTAGGGCTTCGTCCCGATTGCCCTGGCGGGCGAGAAAGCTGCCGTAGGCCTGAGCGATGCGCAGCTGGCCGCGATCGAGCTGATAGGCCCGGTCAAAGCGCTTGCCGGCCTCGCGCTTCTGGCCGGCCATGTCGAGGATCAAGCCGGCGTGCAGGTTCTTGAACAGGTTGTACCACTCCGGCCCGCCGAGCTTGTCGATGGCGTCAGTCGCGGCCTTCTGCTCGCCGGGGTTGGCCTGCGTCCACGCCGATAACAGCGTCGCCACGAGATCGCTGACCGGCATGCGAACCGATTGGGCGAGCTGCTGACGGGCGGCGGCGTACTGCTTCTGCTTGATCGCCCGCACGCCCAGCACCAGGCGGGCAACGCGATCGTTCTTGTCGGCCTGGACGAGGCGCTCGGCGAGCTTGACGGCGTCCTCGACCTCGCCGTTGGCGAGGAGCGCGAGGAAAGCGCGGGCCAGCAACTCGCTATTGCGCGGGTCGCCACGCAGCGCCGCGCGGTAATAGCTGGCCGCGGCGGCGGCATCGCGCTCACCACCCGCGTGCCGGGCGGCAAGAAAGTTACCCGACACCGTCGTCCGCGAATAGCTCGTGGAGGTGCTCTGGGCGGCGAGCGGGGCCGACCATGTCAGGGCGGCGACGGCCAATGCGGTTATGGCCGCACGCCGGAACGAGAGCGAGGAGATCACGGTTGGATCAACTCCATCTGGCGGACGATCGCCCTCGGCGCGGCCGCATGTCTGGTGCGAGAGAATGGCCTGTTTGGGCCCGGGCCGCAAGGACGCGCCCCACCGGGCCAGAACGCCGTATTGAAAGCCTTGATATGGCAGCATCGTGACCGGAACAATCACATATTCGGGTAGCTCGGTCCGCCGCCGCCTTCTGGGGGAACCCAGGTAATATTCTGATTCGGGTCTTTGATATCGCAGGTCTTGCAGTGCACGCAGTTCTGCGCGTTGATCACGTAACGTAGCGCGCCCCCCTCCTGCACCCATTCATAGACGCTGGCCGGGCAATAGCGGGCGGACGGCCCGCCATAGACGTCGTGCTCGGAGCTCTTCTGCAGGCCCGGATCGGCGACTTTGAGATGCGGCGGCTGGTCCTCCTCGTGGTTGGTGTTCGACAGATAGACCGAGGAGAGCCGGTCGAACGTGATCTGGCCGTCGGGCTTCGGGTACCTGATCGGCGTGCATTGCGAGGCAGGTTTGAGTGACGCCCAGTCCGGCTTGCCGTGCTTCAAGGTCCCGAAGAGCGACAACCGCATCAGCGTGTTCGTCCACATGTCGAAACCGCCGAGCGCGATCCCGATCAGCGTCCCGAAACGCGACCATAACGGCTTGGCGTTGCGCACCGTGTAAAGATCGCGCCCGATCTCGGAAGAGCGCCAGGCGGCGTCGTAGCCCGCGGGTTCGTCATGGGCACGACCGGCCTTGAGCGCATCGGCGACGTGCTCGGCCGCCAGCATGCCGGAGAGGATCGCATTGTGGCTGCCTTTGATGCGCGGCACGTTCATGAACCCGGCCGCGCAGCCGATGAGCGCGCCGCCCGGGAAGGTGAGCTTCGGTACCGACTGATAGCCGCCTTCGGTGAGCGCACGGGCGCCGTAGGCGAGACGCTTGCCGCCTTCGAGGGTCGGGCGCACCAGCCGATGGGTCTTGAAGCGCTGAAATTCCTCAAACGGATTGAGATACGGATTGGTGTAGTTGAGGTGAACCACGAAGCCCACGGACACCAGGTTATCGTCGAAGTGATAGAGGAACGAGCCGCCGCCGGTGCGATTGTCGAGCGGCCAGCCGATGGTGTGCTGGACAAGACCCAGCCGGTGCTTCGCAGGCGCAACCTGCCAGAGCTCCTTGAGCCCGATGCCGAACTTCTGCGACTCGCGATCCCGTTCGAGGTTGAAACGCTCGAGCAGGATCTTGCTGAGATTGCCGCGCGCCCCTTCCGCGAATAGCGTGTATTTGGCGTGCAGCTCGACGCCGCGGGCGAACGAATCCTTGTGGCGGCCCTCCTTGCCGACGCCCATGTCGCCGGTGGCGACGCCGACGACCGCGCCGTCGGCGCCGTAGAGCACCTCGGCCGCGGCGAAGCCCGGAAAGATGTCGACGCCGAGCGCCGTTGCCTTGGTTGCGAGCCAGCGGCAGACGTTGCCGAGCGACACCACGTAGTTGCCATGGTTGCTCATCAGCGGCGGCATGATGAAGTTCGGCAAGCGAATCGCGGCCGCGGCTCCCAGCATGTAGAAGCAATCGTCGCTTACCGCGGTCTTGATCGGGGTGTCTTCGCCGCGCCACTCCGGCAGGAGCCGGTCGAGGCCGATCGGATCGATCACCGCGCCGGAGAGAATGTGAGCGCCGACCTCGGAGCCCTTCTCGAGCACGGCGACCGACGTGTCGGGTGAAAGCTGTTTGAGGCGGATGGCGGCGGCGAGCCCCGCCGGTCCGGCGCCGACGATCGCGACGTCGAACTCCATCGCCTCGCGGGCGGGCGCAGAGTCAGGCATTCATGGGCGCTCCCGACCGACTCAGTCGGCCACCAGTGTGGCGGTTCAGAAGTCCGCATCATTGTTGCCGCGACTCCAACATGCGGACTTCTGAACCAAAGCCACACTAGATCAATAACTTGCTAGTGTCCTTCGATTCCGAAGTTTGCAACCGAATGTGCCGCAGAATGATGCGAACTTCGGAATCGGGACACTAGCGCCTTTCAGTCGCACTGGTTTTCCACGAAACACGGGCGCTGACAATTGCGGTCGTGCCGGAGGACCGCCCTTAAATTGCGGCTCACGGCGACCGCGCCGACAGGGCGCGCTTGAGCAGGCCGTAAGCGGTGCGCAGCTGCTCGTTGATGTGCGCCCAGTCAGCCTCGGTGATGTCGGCGGCGCGCCTGTCCCGGTACGCCATGGCCTGCGCGCGCACGAGGCCGGACCGGCGGATGTCGTTCCCATCGACGCCATAGATGAGCGTGGCGACCCGCGCGATGATCGGTCCATACTGCTCCGGCGGCACCGCCTCGCGGCGCGCCTGCCACCAGGCAAGCTCGGTGCGGGCCGCGTCCTCGGCGTCGAATTTGACCCTCGAACCGCCGGCGAGGATGCGGAAATAAGTCACGAGCGAAGGCAATGCCGCCTCGGCTTCGGCGCGTGACTGCGTCGGCTGGAACGTTCGCGCCGCGCTCGTGGCGGCAAAGGCGAGGCGCACACTGTCGAGCGGCGAGAAATCATATTCGTCGCGCCAGACCGCATAGAGATCGCGGAACAGCGCCGTATGGCGCTGCTCGTAGTAGTCGCGCCACAGCGCGGTCTCGAGCCGCGCCATAGAATCGGGGTCGAAGGCAGTAAGATCGGCCGGCCGCGGCCAGACGGCATAGAGCGCGGCCGCCGTGAGCGCGAGCAGCCCGACGGCTGTGAAGCGAGACCAGCGCCGGACCCGGCGCGGTTTGACCGAAATGCTCATGTTCCTCCCGCTACGCCATGCAGCCGAGGTACAGAGTTGCGGCGGCCATGGTTTCACGCTTCACGTCATTGGCATAGAGTCGCGACCAACCATGCCCACCGACCGCAACAGAGCTGCGCGCGAGCTCCTCGCCTTCTACCGGGACGCGGGTGTCGATGCCGCTATCGGCGAGACCCCGGTCGACCGCTTGTCGCAACAGGAACCCGTTCAGGGGCCGACGCCGGCCGACAAAGCCGTGCATGCCCCGCACATGCCTGCCCGCTCCCCGGTTCCCCCGCAGCGATCCGGACATCCCGCTGCGGTCACCGGACGGCCCGCTCCGCCGGGCCAGATGCCGGTTGCGCCAGAGGCGGCGGTGATGGCAGCGCGCGAGGCGGCGCGCAGCGCCGCGAGCCTAGAGGAGTTGCGCGCGATTCTCGAACGCTTCGAGGGCTGTGCGCTGCGGACCACCGCAACGCAGCTCGTCTTCGCCGACGGCAACCCCCGCGCGCGCGTGATGTTCGTCGGCGAAGCGCCCGGCCGTGACGAGGACATCGAGGGCCTGCCCTTCGTCGGCCGCTCAGGCAAGCTCCTCGACCGCATGCTGACGACGATCGGTCTCGACCGCGCCAGCGTCTATATCGCCAACATCGTGCCATGGCGTCCGCCCGGCAACCGCACGCCGACGCCGCAGGAATCCGCGATCTGTCTGCCGTTCACGCTGCGCCAGATCGAGCTTGCGGATCCCGACGTGCTGGTCTGTCTCGGCAACCCGTCGACCCAGACGCTGCTCGCGACCAGCGAGGGCATCACCAAGACACGGGGCCGCTGGTTTCCGTTCCACACCGGAACGCGCGAAATCCGCCTCATTCCGACCTTTCATCCGGCATTCCTGCTGCGCAGCCCGGTCAACAAGCGGTTCGCCTGGCGCGATTTCCTCGCCATCAAGAAGGCGCTCGCGCAAACCGGATCATAACCGGATCATAGACACGGCCCGCACTCTCGAGCTCATTGCGCCAAGCCGGCTGTCTTCGCGACCTCGCCCAGACGGTCGTACTCCTCACGCAGCCTGCGGCCGAGTTGCTCGGGCGTGCTGCTCTGCGGCTCGGAGCCTTGCTCGATCACCTGCGCCCTGAGTTCGGGCGAGGCTATGGCCTTGACGACCGCGGCGTTCAACTGGCCGATGACCGGCTGCGGCGTGCCCTTCGGCACCCATATCCCGGCCCAGCCGACCGAGTCGTAACCGGGCACGCCCGATTCGGCGACCGTGGGCACGTGCGGCAAGACCATCAGTCGCGTTGTTGCACCGGTCGCGATTGCCTTGAGCTTGCCCGTGCGCACATGCGGCAAGCGTCCCGCGATGGGAGCGAACGTCCACTGCGCGTCGTTGTCGACCACGGCGGCGATCGCAGGCCCGCCCCCATTGTAATGAACCACCACCGCATTGACGTCGGCCATGGCGTTGAACAACACGCCGGCAAAATGGCCCGCGGTCCCTTTGCCGGCCGTCGCCATTTTGAGTGCATTGGGCTTGGCCTTCATCAATGCGATCAATTCCTTCACGTCGGCGACCGGCAGCGAAGGGTGCACCGCGAGCAAGGTCGGATTGATTGCGTAGAGCGACACCGGCAAGAAGTCGTCGAACGAATCGAACCGGACCGTCTTGTCGATGTGAGGGAGGAGGGCCAGCGTTCCCGCCGAGCCATAGGTCAGCGTATAGCCGTCGGGCGCGGCTCTGGCTCCAGTTTCGATGCCGGCGGCACCGAAGAGGTTCTCGATGACGATCTCTTGCCCGAGCGCTTCGCCCAGCTTCGGCGCAAGGATCCGCGCCAGGATATCGGTCGCCGATCCTGGCACTTCCGGAGCGATGAGACGGATTGGCTTGGTCGGGTAACCGGTCAACGCCGATTCGTTCTTGGGGCTCTGCAGATTCGCATTGTCCTGGGCGGAGGCACCGCAGGTCGACACAGCAAGCCCTGCAACGACGACCAAGACCGCTGGCATGGATGCCTGTCTCATCGCTTCCCTCCCCTGGTTTTGGGACCTGGATCGATGACAAGCCGCTGCCAAGGTGGATGCGCGCACGCAGGCGGCGCATCTGGTACCTCAGCCCGACACGGCGAACTTTAGCGCAAACAAGACCGCGAGCGCCACCACGGCCGGCTTTGCCTCGGCGAACTTGCCGGCGATGAGCTTCGCCGCCGCATAGGTCATGAAGCCGAGCCCAATGCCGGTCGCGATCGAATAGGTGAGCGGCATGGTGACGGCGGCGACTACCGCCGGCGCATATTCGGTGATGTCGTCCCAGGCGATCTCGGCAAGCCCCTGCGTCATCACGCAAGCGACGTAGAGGAGCGCGGCGGCCGACGCATAGGCCGGCACCATGCCGGCGAGCGGCGAGAAGAACAGCGCCAACAGGAAGAACATCGCGACAAATGCCGCGGTCAGGCCGGTGCGGCCGACACGCCGGCGGCGCTCTCGATGTAGCTCGTGGTGGTCGAGGTACCGATCAGCGAGCCGAACATGGCGGCGAAACTGTCGGCAATCAGCGCCTGCCGCATGCGCGGCAGGTTCCCGTCCTGATCGAGGAGACCGGCCCGGTGAGCGACGCCGATCAGCGTTCCGGCATTGTCGAAAACGTCGATCATCAGGAAGCTGGAGACGACGATGAGAAACGTGAGCTCGAACATGCGCGAGAAGTCGAGCTGCAGCAGCGTCGGCGCCAGCGATGGCGGCATCGAGACGACGCCAGAATATTGCGCCAGGCCGAGCGGGACGCCGATGACGGACACGAGCAGCACGCCGATCAGGATCCCGCCGACGATCCGCCGATAGGTCAAGGCAACGATCAGCACGAAACCCAGCAGGCAGAGAATCGCCGGCCATTGCCGGAGGTCGCCGAGCGTCACCAGCGTCGCCGGATTCGTGACCACGATCTTCGCCTGTTCGAGCGCAATGATGCCGAGGAAGAGTCCGACGCCGGCGGAGATCGCAAGTTTGAGATTCTTCGGGATCGCGTTGATGACGTATTCGCGCAGTCGAAGGATCGAGATCAGGAGGAACAACGCGCCCGAGCAGAATACGGCGGCGAGCGCCTGCTGCCACGTATACTTATAGGTCACAACGACTGTGAATGTGAAAAAGCATTCAGCCCCATGCCAGGCGCAAGCGCGATGGGGTAATTGGCATAGAGCGCCATCACCAGCGTGGAGACCGCCGCCGCGATACATGTCGCAACGAACACGGCGTCCTTGTCCATGCCGGCCGCGCCGAGGATCGCCGGATTGACGAACACGATGTAAACCATGGTGAGGAAGGTGGTCAGACCCGCGATAAATTCGGTGCGCACGCTGGTTCCGTGCTCAGTGAGACCGAATGTCCGATCGATGAGCGATCGGCTCTTCATCTGCGGCGCGTCAGTCATTGTGCCCCCTCGTTCAGCCGCAGCCAGCATAGCCGAGGCGTGCGCGGCGATTGCGGCCGTGCGGAACTTGTCCACCACGCCGTCGAAGTTCGAACAAACCCGCGCCGATGGAATGACAGACCCGCAGTTGCGGTTGCGGCCGTCTGCCGCGGCTTCTATGCCGCACCTGACGTATTGCGACCATGTCTTGGCAAACGACGCGAAGGCGGTAGTGTAGCCGCCCGCTGGCGGAGCATCCGATGGAATTCGATCCGGTATTCATCGCCCGGCTTCAATTCGCCTTCACGGTCATCTTCCACATCATCTTTCCGACCTTCACGATCGGACTGTCCGCCTATATCGCAACGCTGCTGGTGATGTGGTCCGCGACCGGACGTGAACGCTATCAGCGGATCGCGAGGTTCTGGACGCGCATCTTCGCGGTGTCGTTTGCGATGGGGGTCGTATCGGGCATCGTGCTCTCCTACCAGTTCGGCACCAACTGGAGCCAGTTCTCGGTGTTCGTTGGCAACGTGATCGGCCCGCTGCTCGGCTATGAGGTGCTCGCCGCGTTCTTTCTGGAAGCGACCTTTCTCGGGGTGATGCTGTTCGGCTGGGGCCGGGTGCCAAACTGGCTCCAGGTCCTTGCTGCCGTCATGGTCGCGATCGGCACGGCGATCTCGGCCTTCTGGATTCTGGCGGCGAACAGCTGGATGCAGACGCCGACCGGTCACGAGGTGGTCGAGGGAATCGCGGTGCCGCTCGACTGGTGGGCGATCATCTTCAATCCGAGCTTTCCGTATCGCCTGGCCCACATGCTCAATGCCTCGTACCTGACCGCAGGCTTCGTCGTGCTGGCGGTCGGCGCCCGCTACATCCTGGCCAACCGCCATCCCGACCAGGCGCGCACGATGATGCGCATGTCGCTCTGCTTGCTGGCAGTGTTGGCGCCGCTGCAACTCCTGCTCGGCGACCAGCACGGGCTCAACACGCTCAAGCACCAGCCGACGAAGGTCGCCGCCATGGAGGCCCATTGGGATAGCGGGCCCGGCGATTTCCATGTGTTCGCGTGGCCCGACGAGACGGCGGAGACGAACCGGTTCGCGATCTCGATTCCGCAGGGCAGCTCGCTGATCCTGACCCATCGCCTCAACGGCTCGTTCCCCGGCCTTAAGGAGGTGGCGCCACAGAATCGCCCGCCGGTGAAGACGGTGTTCTTCGCCTTCCGCATCATGCTCGCGGTCGGCGGCTTCATGATCGCGGCGGCGCTGGTCGGGGCATGGCTGATGTGGCGCGGCGTCCTGTTCGAGACTCGCTGGTATCTGCGGATCGTGGC
>Ga0066903_100003859_pt1 | contig 12431 bp, 10 predicted proteins | sample PanSoiMetaGPlot1_FD_67491 | JGI IMG/M metagenome (GOLD analysis project Ga0066903, IMG submission 67491) | Tropical forest soil microbial communities from Panama analyzed to predict greenhouse gas emissions - Panama Soil - Plot 1 (version 2) | ecosystem: Environmental > Terrestrial > Soil >...
TTGAGAAGGGCGAGCGTGCGCCTGCGCTCGGTGTCGCTCGTGCGCCCGGCGAGCTCCGGCCCGATCATGGCGTTGGAAAAGACGGTGCGCCAGGGCAATAGATTATCGGTCTGGAAGACGAAGCCGCGGTCTCCGCCGGGTGAGCGCACCACGCGGCCGTCAAGCCGCACTTCGCCCGTGGTCGCCGGCTCGAGCCCGGCGACGATGCGCAGGAACGTGGTCTTGCCGCAGCCGCTGGGCCCGACCAGCGCGATGAACTCGCCGTGCTCGACGTCGAGATCGATGGCGCGCAGCGCCTCCAGCTCGCCGAACGTCTTGCACAAACCCTCGACCGCGAGCTTCACCACCATGGCTAATCCTTGGTCCACGGCACCAGCCGGCGCTCGAGCCAGGTGAAGCCTGCGGTCATGACGATCCCGGCAATCGCCAGCACCACGACCCCGGCGAACAGCTCCGGCATGTTGAAGGCATCGGCGGACTGGCTGATCAGGCGGCCGAGCCCGGCGCGCGAGCCGAACAGTTCCGCCACCACTACGCCGATCAATCCGCGGCCGATCCCGAGCTTGAGCCCGGCGAGGATGAACGGCATCGCGGAGGGCAGTGACAGCTTGAAGAAGATCTGCCGCGGCGTCGCGCCGAACGACCGCAGCATCTCGATCAACCGCTCGCTGGTGGTGCGCAGCCCGGCTTCGGTGTTGATGGTGACCGGGAACAAGACCAGGAAGATCACCACCAGCACTTTCGACCAGATGCCGATGCCGAGCCACAGGATGAACAGCGGCGCGAGCGCGATGGTGGGAGTGGCGTAGAGCCCGGAAATCCACGGCTGCAGCGCCTGTTTGGCCGCGGCGCTGCTCGCCATGGCGAATCCGATGATGATGCCGAGGATGCTGGCGATGAGGTAGCCGAGCGCGAACTCGACCGCGCTGACGGCGATATGCTTCTGCATCTCGCCGCTCAATGTGAGCGCATAAACCGACTGGGCGATCTGCGTCGGGGCGGCGAGGAACAGCGCGTTCGCCACCAGCACACGGCTGACCAGCTCCCACACCGCCAAGCCGCCGATGACCGACAATGTGCCGGCGAGATAATGTCCGGCCCGCCGCCCCGATGCAGCCCGCGGCGCGACGGCAGTCGCTGCGGGCTTCTCCGTCGACCCGTTCATGCTACTCGGCAAGCCGGGTCACGCCTGGCAGGAACAGGCGGTCGACCGCAAAATCGCCGGGAATGTCGCCGAGCTCGCGCAATGCATCGACGACTTTGGCGAGCTTCGTTTTCGATACTTTGCCGGTCGGCTCGAACAGCTTCTTGCCGTGCAGCAAGTCGTAAGCCTTCTCGACATCCTCGTTCTTGAGCTTGCTCACCTCGACCATCATCTTGACGGCCTCGGCGCGGTTCTGCGGCTCATAGAACCAGGTCATGCTCTTGACGAAGACGGCGAGAAAGCGTTGCGCCACGCCCGGGTTCGCGGCCGCCCAGTTGCGGTTCATGGCGATCCCGGCAAACGGCATGTCGGTATAGTCGAACGCGTATCCCAGATTCGAGAAGCCGGCGGATTCGGCGTAGAAATTGAACGGCGCGGTCAACAGCGCCGCATCGACGGCGCCGGACTGCAGGGCGGAAAATCGCGCATTGGTGGCGCCGGCAAAGACGTAATCGAATTCACCCGCCTTGATGCCGTTCGGCGCGAGCATCCGATCGACAAAAATGCGGGTGATGTCCTTGGCGCCGCCGACGATGATCGTCTTGCCCTTGAGCTCTTTGATGCTCTTGAGATCGCGTTTGGCGAGGAGCGCATAGGGAGGCGCTTCGATCTCGATGCGCACGATGGCGATCGGCGCCCCCTTCTCGATGGCGCGGATCGGATCGACCAGGCCGGCATTGGTCGCCACATTGGTCGAACCGGCGGCGAGCTGTTGGATCACCGCGGCGTTGGATTGCGCGAAAACCGTGTCGACGTTGATGCTTTCGGCGGCAAAGAAGCCCTGCTTCATGCCGATGTAGAGCGGCCACGCATTGGCCGAGGTCGAGCCGACGGCGCCGACCGTAACCGTGTCAGCCGCCCCTGCGTTCTCCGCGAACAGCAAGCCCGCAAACAGCAATCCCGATGCGACCGACCATCGCCGCGCCCAGCCGCAGACCGCGTTGCGCATGCGCCTTACTCGCTCAGCTGCGTGGCGCCGGCCAGGAAAAACCGATCGAGATTGGTCGCCGCCTGGACATCGCCCAGCGTCTTCAACGCCTCAAGCAGGCTGCTCATTTTGACACGCGAGACTTTCCCGCTGCGCTCGAAGTAACCTCCGTTGCGGAAGAAGTCGTAAGCCTGCTCGACGTCTTCGGTCTTCAGCTTGCTCACGGTCGCCATCATGGTGACCGCTTCCTGGCGATTGCGCTCGTCATAGAACCAGTCGACGCTCCGGCTGTGCGCTGCCAGGAGGCGCGGCAGCAGAGCCTGATTGGCGGCCGCCCAGTTGCGATTGATGACGGTGCCGGAGAAGGGGAGGTCCTTGGCGTAGTCGATGGTCAGTCCGAGTTCGTTGAAGCCGGCCGCCTTGGCGTGGAAGTTGAACGGCGGCAACAGGATCGCCGCATCGACCGCGCCCGACTGGAGGGCCGAGGCGCGGGCCGAGGTGGCGCCAGCGAACACCATGTCGAATTCGCCGGGTTTTACCCCGTGCGGCGCCAGCATCCGTTCGACGTAGATACGGGTTATGTCCTTCGGCCCGCCGAGCGAGATCGTCTTGCCCTTGAGCTCGGCGAGGCTCTTGATGTTCGCCTTTGCCACCAGCGCATAGGGCGGCGCCTGCACCTCGAAGCGCACGATGGCGATCGGCGCTCCCTGGTCGATGGCGCGGATCGGGTCGACCAGACCGGTAGACATCGTGATGTTGAGCGATCCGGCGGTGAGCTGCTGCACCAGGTTGGCGCTCGACTGCACGAAGTAGAGGTCGACATTCAGGCCTTCCGCCGCGAAGAAGCCCTTGTTGATGCCGATATAGACCGGCCACAGGTTGGCCGACGCCGAGCCGACCGTCCCGATCGTTACGGTCTCGGCCGCTTGCACCGAGGGTGCGAGCGCAAGCGCAGCGCCGAACATCAATCCTGCCGCAGCACCCCGCAGCGACGGGCATGACGCCATGTCCTTCGTCTCCTATTCGGCCGCGATCTCTTGCGGCGAGGCCGCCTGCGCGAGGTAATGCGCAGCGATTTCCTTGCCGGTGGCGAGCCACACGCCCTGGTGCCGGCAGATATAGGCGAGGGCCGCGTCGAACGCGCCGATGCGGTGCGGCACGCCGGTGAGATACGGATGGATGGCGATCGCCATGACGCGCGCCGACTGCGCGCCCTCGCGATAAAGCACGTCGAACTGCCGGCAGATCATCTCCTGGAACTCGGCGGCGGTGCGATGCTGGCGCTCGAACGCCGGCTTGTCGTTGATCTCGTGGCTGTACGGCACGGACACCAGCCGACGGCCGCCCTCGAGTGTCATCGGATAGGGCTGATCGTCGTTGGTCCAGTCGCACACGTATTGACAGCCTTCGGCCGCCAGCAGATCGACGGTGTTCCACGTCTCCTGCAGGCCGGAGCCGAGCCAGCCGACCGGCCGCGCTCCGGTCGCGCGCTCGATGGTCGCCAACGCGTTGCGAATGACCTGCGGCTCGTCGCCCGGCGCAAGCTCATTGAGCCGGCGGGTGTTGCTTTCGTTGTGGCCCATCCATTCCCACTTGCGCTTGGCGCCTTCCTCGATGATCGCCGGATGCTGCGCGCAGACATCGCTGTTGAGCGCGACGGTGGCGCGGATGCCGTAGCGGTCGAGCACCTCCATCAGGCGGAACACGCCGACGCGGTTGCCGTAGTCGCGCGCCGACCAGGCGGGAATATCGGGAACCGGCGCTCCGGTGCCGCCGGAGCCGATCGGCACCTTTTCCATGAGCGAAAAGAACTCGATGTTGGGAATGACCCACAGCGCAAGCCGCTCCCCGCCGGGCCACGCCAGCCGCGGCCGGTGGATGATGGGTGAATAAGGGAACGGGCCGTACGGCGCGGGCTTCATCGGAGACTCTCAACTCGCTTTGCGGACGGACTGCGTTTCGAGATGCGCAACCACCTCGTCGAGGTGCATCACATCGGCGTATTTGTGATGCAGGTCGAACAGGTTGACCTTGTGCGACAGCATGCTGCGGTCGAAGCAGCATTCCTCCACCAGCACCACGTGGTACCCGAGCGAATAGGCATCGACCGCCGAAGCACGCACGCAACCGGATGTGCTCTCGCCGCAGATGATGACGGTGCGGATGCCGAGCTGGGTCAGGTGCGCCGTCAACGGCGTGCCGAAGAAGATGCTGGCCCGCTGCTTGGTGATCACCACGTCGCCCAGCTGCGGCTTGAACTCGGGCCGGATGGCGTAGTGCTCGAGATCCTTCGGCTGCGGCCGGCGCTTGGTGGCGCGGATCGCGGTCGGCCGACTGCCCGCGCGGACGTCGTTGGTGGAATAGAACACCGGCAGGCCCGCCGCCCGCGCGGCGGCGAACAGCCGCCTGGTCGGCTCGATCGCGGCCCAGGCATACTCGCCGCACGTGCTCGGATAGTTCTTGACAAGCTCGATGACCGGCCGGTTACCGCCCTGGTAGGCGAGCTCGTAGAGATCGATTGCGAGCAGCGCCGGCGCCGGACCCACGAACGTCCCGCGTTCGTAATGCTTGTAGATCTCCGCAAGGTCCGCGGAGATGATGTCCTTCCAGCAATGGTTTTCGAAATCGCTCATGGTGGCCCCTCACGCGCAAAACTGGCGTGAGCCAGTTGAACCGTTCTCCCCCACGGTTTCAATAGCCGCGGCAGCAACGCGGTGCCGCACAATGCCTGATTCCGCCCCTTGACCGCGGGCATCCGTTGGCCCCATTTCAGGATGGTCAGTCGGCTGGACGGCCGCTCCGGCAAGGGCCGAAAGGTCGCCGGGGAGGAAAGTCCGGGCTCCACGGACGAACGGTGCCGGATAACGTCCGGCGGGGGCAACCCCAGGGAAAGTGCCACAGAGAATGAGACCGCCCTGCCCCCACCCGACTGGGAGGGGCGGGGCAAGGGTGAAACGGTGCGGTAAGAGCGCACCGCGCGGCCGGCAACGGCAGCGGCACGGCAAACCCCACCGGGAGCAAGACCGAATAGGGGCGGCGCGGGAGCAATCCCGGTCTGTCCGGACCAGCCGCCCGGGTAGGTTGCTTGAGGCGCCGGGCAACCGGCGTCGAGAGGAATGGCCGTCACGCGAAGGCGTCGCCTTCGCCCTACAGAACCCGGCTTACAGGCCGGCTGATGCTTGCGGGAGGGCTCGGCGGCAAAACCGCCGGGCCCTCACCAATTTCACTCGATGCTCGCACCCGACAGCCGCACCAGCTCGGCCCATTTGGCGGCCTGGTCCGCCATGAACGCGGCAGAGTCCTGCGCGGACCCCGGTTGGGTGAGCGCGCTGAGCTTCATCAGGCTGGCCTGTGCGTCCGCCGATGTCAGACCTTGGTTGATCGCCGCGTTGAGCTTGCTCACGACGGCTGCCGGCGTTCCGCGCGGCGCGAGCACGCCCGACCAGGGATTCAGCCGGAAGCTCGGATACCCGCTCTCGATCATGGTCGGCACGTCCGGCAGTTTCGACCAGCGCTGCGCGCTGGTCACCGCAAGAGCCCGCAGCTTGCCCTCCGCGATCAGCGGATAAAGCGTCGTCAAGGCATCGAACTGCATATGCGTCTGCCCGCCCAGCATGTCGGCGATCGAGGGCGCTGCCCCTTTGTAGGGGACGAAGACGATGTCGATGTCGGCAAGGTTCCTGAAAAGGGCGCCCATGAGGTGCGGCGGCGTGCCGAGCGAGGCACCGAAATTGATCTTGCCGGGATTGGCTTTTGCGTAGACGACAAATTCCTGCACGGTCTTGGCCGGCACGGCCGGCGGCACGACGAACACGTGCGGCAACAGCGACACCAAGGCGACCGGCGTCAGCGTCTTGGGATCGTAGTCGAGCTTCTTGTTGAGCTCCGGCAGGATCGAGATCGTGCCTGAGGAGCCCCACAGCAGCGTGTAGCCGTCGGGATCCGCGGTGACGACGGCTTTGGACCCGAGCGCGCCGCCCGCGCCGGCCCGGTTCTCGACGATGAGCGGCTGCCCGAGATTCGACTGCAGGTGCTGCCCGACGAATCGCGCCATGGTGTCCATCGGGCCGCCCGGCGCGAACGGGACGATCAGCTTGACGGGTCGATCGGGATAGGACTGCGCAGCCGCGGCGGTCGCCGCTGCGACAAAGGCCATGCCCGCCGTCACGACGGCGCGACCGATGCGTTTGAAGTTCATGATCCTCCCCAGCGCGGTTTTCCGAGGCTTCGTCGTCCCCGGCATTTGCGAGGCATAGTAGCCGCCGCGGCGTGCGAGTGGTAAGCACCGCCGGGCAGCGGTGCAAGTGAGGATAGGGCCGTGGCGACACGCAAAGGCAAGATGCGGCTCGGGGCCTTTTTCAATCCGACCGGCCACCATGTGGCGTCCTGGCGTCACCCGGATGCCCAAGCCGATGCCGGCATCAACTTCAAGCATTACGTCGAGCTCGCGCAGACGGCGGAACGCGCCAAGTTCGACATGCTGTTTCTTGCCGACAACCTTTGCGTGCGGCGCGCCCACATCGAGGCGCTTACCCGCTCGGCCCAGTACATCGCCAACATGGAGCCGATCACGCTGCTGTCGGCGCTCGCCCCCATGACCAGCCGGATCGGCCTCGTCGCCACGGCCAGCACGAGCTACAACGAACCGTTCCACGTGGCGCGCAAGTTCGCCTCTCTCGATCACATCAGCGGCGGCCGCGCCGGCTGGAATCTCGTCACCTCCGGCATGCAGGAGGAGGCGCACAATTTCGGCCGCGACGAGCACTACGAGCACGACGAGCGCTATGAGCGAGCGCGCGAATTCGCCCAGGTCGTCATCGCGCTATGGGACAGCTGGGACGACGATGCTTTTGTGCGTGACAAGGAGCGTGGTTTGTTCTTTCACGCCGAGGGGCTGCATCCCCTGCATCATCGCGGACGATACTTCTCGGTCAGCGGCCCGCTCAACGTGCCGCGATCGCCGCAAGGCCGCCCCATCATCGTCCAGGCCGGCACGTCGGAAGCCGGCAAACAGGTTTCCGCGGAATTCGCCGAGGTGATCTTCAGCGCGCCGCTCACCATCGATGCCGCCAAGGCTACCTACGCCGACCTCAAGGGGCGCATGGGCCGGTTCGGGCGCGATCCCGATCACATGAAAATTCTTCCCGGCCTGAGCACGGTGGTCGGGCGCACCGAGGCGGAGGCGGTGGAACGGCACGAGCATCTGAACTCGCTCATTCATCCGATCGTGGCGCGCGAGATCCTCGCGACCGTGCTCGGGGGCGTCGACCTCAGCGCTTATTCGCTCGACGACCCGCTGCCCGATATCCCGCGTTCGAATGCCAGCCAGAGCACGTTTCAGTACGTGACCGAAATGGCGCGCCGCGAGAAGCTGACCATTGGCCAGATCGCGCTGCGCGTTGCCGGTGCGAGGGGCAAGAGCGTGGTGCGCGGCTCACCGCAGCAGATCGCCGACCTCATGGAGGAGTGGTTCGTCAACGAAGCGTGCGACGGCTTCAACATCATGCCGCCCTATCTGCCGGGCGCGCTCGATGACTTCGTCGCGCTCGTCATCCCCGAGCTGCAGCGGCGCGGCCTGTTCCGCACCGAATACGAGGGACGCACGCTGCGTGAGAACCTCGGCTTGCCGCGCCCCGAGTCCCGCTATCGCAAAGCTGGGACTCCGGTTCTCGAGCCGGTTGCGTGAGCGCCCTTCATTTCTGCTTGTAGCCCTCGATCACCGCCCAACCGTCGTCGCCCGTTCGGCGCAGCCATTCGGCCGTAAGTTGTTCGCCCACCCGTTTGAGGCCGGTGGTCAGGACTTGCCCAGGCGGGACCACCTTGATGCCATGCTTGGCGAGCTCGTCGATGTACCACCGGTTCTTTTCCTGCGACGCCGCCCAGCCGCGCGTTTCCGCCGCCGTCGCGGCCTGGAGCACCGCTTTCCGCACCGGTTCGTCGAGCTGGTCGAACGCCGTCCCGTTGACGAAGGTGACGTTCTTCGGGATCCAGGCCTGCGTGTCGTAGAATTAGGTCATGCTCTCCCATACTTTGCTGTCATAGCCGGTGGCGCTGGAGGTCATGAAGGCGTTGATCAAGCCGGTGGCAAGCGCCCGCGGCAACTCGGCCGCCTGCACCGTGACCGGGTGCGCTCCGACGATTTCGGCGATGCGCGTGGTTCCGGCGTTGTAGGCGCGCCAGAACAAGCCCTTCATGTCGGCGACGCTGTCGATCGGTTTCTTGGCGTAGATACCCTGCGGCGGCCACGGCACCGCGAACAGCACCCTGAGCCTCTGGGCGGCGAACCTCTTCTCGATGGCGGGCCTGGAAGCGGCCCACAGCTTGGTTGCCTGATCGAAGCTGGTCGCGAGGAACGGCACGACGTCGATCCCGAACATCGGGTCTTCGCTCTCCAGGAGCGAAATGAGGACTTCGCCGATCTTGGCCTGGCCGAACTGCACGGCGGGCTTGATTTCCGGCGCCGTATAGAGGGTCGCCCCGGGATGCACCGTGATCTGCAGCTTGCCGCCCGTCGCGGCCGCCACATCCCGGGCGAAGGCAGCCAGGTTCTCGGCGTGGAAATTGTCGGCCGGATAGGCGGACGGCAGCGCCCACTGGGTTTGCGCCCGCGCCGTCCCGCCTGCTGCAAGCGCGACGACGGCCGCAATGAGCATGGCGCCCCGCAGAAGCCTCATTGCCCTGCCCTCACCCTGTGAGCCCCCCGGACGTCCTGATCCGGATCCGGGCCATTCTATCACCGCTGCCGCGTCACAATCACGTCCTCCCGTTGGCGACGGACGGCCCACACGCTATTGCCTGGTAGGCGGCACACCCGCAGGCGCCCGCCGCCTGCAACAGCCCTTTGGCGGAGTGTTTTGATGCCGGGCGCGACCGACGGCACCTGGGATTTCTGGATCGACCGCGGCGGGACGTTCACCGACATCGTCGGCCGCAGGCCGGACGGGAGCCTCGTCGCCCACAAGCTCCTGTCGGAGAACCCGGAGGTCTACCGCGACGCGGCGGTGCAAGGCATCCGTGACCTGTTGGGATTGCGGGCGGGCGAGCCGATCGCGCCACAAAGCATCGGCGCCATCAAGATGGGCACCACCGTCGCCACCAACGCGCTGCTCGAGCGCAAAGGCGAGCGCACGCTGCTCCTCACCACCAGGGGATTCGGCGATGCCTTGCGCATCGGCTACCAGGCGCGGCCAAAAATCTTCGCGCGCCAGATCATCAAGCCCGAGATGCTGTACGAGCGGGTGGTCGAGATCGACGAGCGCGTGCGCGCCGACGGCATCGTCGAGCAGCCGCCGGACCTCTCCGCGGTGCGGGCCGAGCTCGAGCGGGCGCTGGCCGACGGATTTCGATCCGTGGCGATCGTGTTCATGCACGCGTATCGTTATCCCGCGCACGAAGCCCAGGTGGCGGCACTGGCGCGCGCGCTCGGCTTCCCGCAGGTCTCCGTCAGTCACGAGATTTCGCCGCTGATCAAGCTGGTCGGCCGCGGCGACACGACCGTGGTCGATGCCTACCTGTCGCCGATCATCCGCCGCTACGTCGCGCAAGTGGCGAAAGAGTTGGGGATGACCGGCTCGCCTGCGTCCCCTTCAGACGACGAAGCATCACCTCATCACCAGTCGACGCGTCTCATGTTCATGATGTCCTCCGGGGGGCTGACGGCGGCGGAACTGTTTCAGGGCAAGGACGCGATTCTGTCCGGACCGGCCGGGGGCGTGGTCGGCATGGCCGAGACCGGCCGCGAGGCGGGATTCGAGCGCCTGATCGGCTTCGACATGGGCGGCACGTCGACCGACGTATCGCACTTCGACGGTAGCTACGAGCGAACTTTCGAAACCGAGGTGGCCGGCGTGCGCATGCGCGCACCGATGATGCTGATCCACACGGTGGCGGCGGGCGGCGGCTCGGTCCTGCATTTCGACGGCGCCCGCTTTCGCGTCGGCCCGGATTCCGCCGGCGCCAATCCGGGCCCGAAATGCTACCGCAGGGGTGGGCCGCTCGCGGTTACCGACGCCAACCTCATGGTTGGAAAACTCCTGCCGGACTTCTTCCCAAAAATTTTCGGCGCCAGCCAGGATCAGCCGCTCGGCGACGCGGAGGTGCGTACCGCCTTCGCGGCGCTGGCGCGCGACATTGGAGACGGACGAACCCCGGAGCAAGTCGCCGACGGATTCATCAAGATCGCGGTCGAGAACATGGCCAACGCGATCAAGAAGATCTCCGTGCAGCGCGGCTACGACGTCACGCGCTACGCGCTCAATTGCTTCGGCGGCGCCGGCGGCCAGCATGCATGCCTGGTCGCCGACGCGCTGGGCATGACCAAGGTGCTGATCCACCCCTTCTCGTCTCTGCTTTCCGCTTACGGCATGGGGTTAGCCGATATCCGCGCCACGCGCGAGCAGGCGATCGAAGAGGCATTCGGGGAGGCGGCGCTCGATGCCGTCACGGCGGCGGGCGAGAGGCTCGGCGAAGCGGCACGCGCCGAGGTGCTGGGCCAGGGCGTGCCGGCGCAATCCGTGACGGTCCACGTGCGGGCGCACATCCGCTACGCCGGCACCGACACGGCACTGGTGGTGCCGAGTGCGGCGAGCCGCGACGCCGACCCGGCTCTGGCCGCCATGAAGACGGACTTCGAGGCCGCCCATAAGGCGCGGTTCGGCTTCATCGACGAGACGAAGCCGCTCGTGATCGAAGCGGTGTCGGTCGAAGCGGTCGGCGGCGGCGCAAAATTCACCGAGCCGGCCGCCGCAATCACGCCGACCCCCCTGCCCGCTCCGGCGCACCGCACCCGTTTCTATGCGGCGGGCGCGTGGCATGACGCGGGAATTTTCCGCCGCGCCCAGTTGGCCCCGGCCCATCACGTCGACGGGCCCGCCATCATCGTCGAGCCGCACCAGACCGTCGTCGTCGAAGATGGATGGCAGGCGACCATTACGGCGAAGAACCATCTCGTGCTCACCCGCGCCGTGCCGCTACGGCGCACCCACGCGATCGGCACCGAGGCCGATCCGGTGATGCTCGAGGTCTTCAACAATCTGTTCATGTCGATCGCCGAGCAGATGGGCGTGTCGCTGCAGAACACCGCCTCCTCGGTGAACATCAAGGAGCGGCTCGATTTTTCCTGCGCGGTGTTTGCCGACGACGGCACATTGGTGGCGAATGCACCGCATATGCCGGTGCATCTCGGCTCGATGGACCGTGCGGTGGAGACGATCATCCGCGAGAACAAGGGCCGCATCGCCCCGGGAGACGTGTACGCCATCAACGCGCCGTACAACGGCGGCACGCATCTGCCCGACATCACCGTGTGCACGCCGGTGTTCGACCGGGCGCAGCGCGAGATCCTCTTCTGGGTCGCTTCGCGCGGCCACCATGCCGATGTCGGCGGGATCTCGCCGGGCTCGATGTCGCCGCACGCGACCACCATCGAGGAAGAAGGCGTCTACATGGACAATTTCAAGCTCGTGGATCGCGGCCGCTTCCGCGAGCGCGAGCTCGATGACGCGCTGACCGGGGCGAAGTATCCGGCGCGGAACCCGGTACAGAACATCAACGACATCAAGGCGCAGATCGCCGCCAACGAAAAAGGCGTGCAAGAGCTCAACAAGATGGTGAGCGAATTCACGTTGCCGGTGGTGAAGGCCTACATGCAGCACGTGCAGGACAATGCCGCCGAGAGCGTGCGCCGGGTGATCGACCGCCTGCACGACTCGTCATTCGAATACGAGATGGACCAGGGCACCTGGATCCGGGTGAAGATCACCGTCGACAAGGAGAAGCGCGAGGCGACCGTCGACTTCGCCGGCACGTCGCCGCAGCAGGATACGAACTTCAATGCGCCCGAACCGGTCACGCGCGCCGCGGTGCTCTACGTGTTCCGCGTCATGGTGGACGACGAGATCCCGATGAATGCCGGGTGCCTGCGCCCGATCAACATCGTCATCCCCAAACGGTCGATGCTGTCCCCCGAATTTCCCGCCGCCGTCGTCGCCGGCAACGTGGAGACCTCGCAGGCGGTGACCAATTGTCTGTTCGGCGGGCTCGGCGCGCTCGCCGCCGCCCAGGGCACGATGAACAATCTCAACTTCGGCAACGCCCGCCACCAGTATTACGAAACGATATGCTCCGGCTCCCCCGGCGGTCCCGGCTTCGACGGCACCGATGCGGTGCACACGCACATGACCAATACGCGGTTGACGGATCCGGAAGTGCTCGAGTTTCGCTATCCCGTGGTCCTCGAGGACTTCCACATACGCAAAGGCTCCGGCGGACGCGGCAAGTGGAGGGCCGGCGATGGAATTC
>Ga0066903_100003860_pt1 | contig 12430 bp, 10 predicted proteins | sample PanSoiMetaGPlot1_FD_67491 | JGI IMG/M metagenome (GOLD analysis project Ga0066903, IMG submission 67491) | Tropical forest soil microbial communities from Panama analyzed to predict greenhouse gas emissions - Panama Soil - Plot 1 (version 2) | ecosystem: Environmental > Terrestrial > Soil >...
ACCTTGTCGAGGACGTCCAGATAGTGCTGGGTGACCTTCTCGGCTTCGTCGAGCTTCGTCACGCCCTCGCCCAGGCGCGTCAGAATCGTGGTGATCTGCTGCGGCTTCAGCGTGGCCGCCGCCGCCAGCGCGTCTTCGATCTTCTCGCCGGGCATGAACGCCGACACCGACTTGCGCACGAACGTCCGCTTCGTCGCTTGCTCGCGCAGGAACGTCGACGTCGACATCGCCAACAGCACTTTACGACTCAGCGACATGGCCTCTCCGTGAGAGCTGCGGAGGGTGGAGGAGGGAGGGAGGAGGGCGGTTTCCGGAACGCTTGCAGCCCTCTGGCACGGAGTCGAAAAGGAAGATCACTCCCCTCGTCGCGCCATCCCGACTGCGTCAAGCTTCCCCGAGACCGTCCTCCGCCCTCCATCCTCCAACCTCCTCACAGCACGCCTTTCAGCTGGCCGCCGTCCACCTGCACGGTCGCTCCGGTCATGTAGGACGCGGCGTCCGAGAGCAGGAACGCGGCGACGCGGCCGTACTCCGCCGCCTCGCCGTAGCGGCCGGCGGGGATCGCGGCGATCGATCGCTTCTTCGATTCCTCGGCGCTGATGCCGGCTTTCTGGCCGGCGAGCTGATCGAGGTGCTTCACGCGATCGGTGTCGATGCGGCCGGGAATGATCTGGTTGACGCGGATCTTGTCGCCCGCGAGCTCGAGCGCCAGCGTCTTCGACAGCGCCGACACCGACGCGCGCAGCACCGTCGAGAGACCCAGGTTCGAGATCGGCTCTTTCACCGATCCCGACGTCGACATCAGGATCGATCCGCCGCCGCGCTGCTTCATCGACGGCACGGCCGCGCGCACCATCCGGAGCGCGCTGAACAGCAGCAGATCCACCGCGTTCTGCCACGCCGCGTCGTCGAACGACACCGCGGCGCCGGCCGGCGGACCGCCGCCATTGGTGAACAGCAGATCGACGCCGCCGAAGCGCTCGATCGTCTGCTTCGCCCACGCAGCGATCTGATCGCCGCTGCGGACGTCGACGACGCTCCCCATGGCGCTGCCGCCGAGCCGCTTCGCGGCCTCGTCGATCGACGCCTGGTTGCTCGACGAGATCGACACGATCGCGCCTTCGCGCGCGAGCGCCTCGGCGACGGCGTAGCCGAGCCCGCGGCTCGCGCCCGCCACCATCGCGACCTTGCCCTTCAGACCGAGATCCATTCCATGCCTTTCTGCGACGTCACCCACGCGAGCACGCGATCGAGCGCCTGGCGCGTGGGCGCGTCGAGCGCCCCGGCCGGTCCGCGCGTGGCCGCGCTCGCCAGCACGCCGCGGCGGCGCAGCACGTCCTTGCGGATCGCCATGCCGATGCCTTCCTGGAACTCGAACCGCATCAGCGGAACGGCGCGGTAGAAGACGTCGGCGGCCGCGTCGCGCTCGCCGGCGTTCCAGTGCGTCATGATCGTCACGAGGATCTCGGGGAACGCAAACCCCGTCATCGCGCCGGTCGCGCCCGAGATCAGTTCCTCGAGGAGGAACACGCCGCCGAGGCCGCCGAAGATCTGCACCGGCGTGCCGGCCGACGCCTCGAGAATCCGCGCCGTCTTGAACGGCGTCGGCGGATCCTCCAGCTTGATGGTTCGGGCCGACGGGATCTCTTTCGCGATGCGCGCGAGGAGTGACGGCTCCATCGCAAAGCCGGTGATCGGCGGATAGTCCTGCACGACGATCGGCAGGTCCACGGCGTCGGCGAGGGCCTTGTAATGCGCGACCACCGCATTGGAGTTGAGCTTGGGCATGCGCGGCGGGCTCACCATCACGGCCGCGGCCCCGAGCGTCTTCGCCTGGCGCGAATACGCGATGCAGGTCCGCGTGCCGTCGGCCGACGTGCCCGCGACGATCGGCACGCGCCCGTCGGCCTGCCTGACCACGAGCTCGAGCACCGTGGCGCGCTCGTGCTCCTCGAGGCGCGCGACTTCGCCGGTCACGCCCAGCGCGGTCAGGCCGTTGGCGCCTTTGCCGATGAAGAGATCGACGACTTTCCGCTGACTGTCGGGATCGAAGTCACCCGAATCCGTAAATGCCGTGGGAATAATGGAATAGACGCCTTCGAATGGCATAGGTAAAGAAGGGCATCATACGTCACGATAAGAAGGATCATGAAATCCAGCTTTGCGGCGGCGCTCGTCGTCGCCTGCGCCCTTGCCGCCGGGTGCGACCTGATCGGGAAGAAAGACTCGTCCAGTACGCCGACGAACCCGACGCCCACGCCCACGACCTCGATTGACGCGTTTGCGGGCACCTGGCAGTCGGCCACCGCGTCGACGCCGGCCACCGGCTGCGGCAATCTCAAGTACACGGTGACCCCGACGAACGCGACCAGCGCGAACGTCTCGTTCACCGCCACCTGCGCGAGCAACATCACCGTCACCGGCTCCGGCGCCGGCACGCTCGCCGGCAACGTGATCAGCTGGAACGCGAGCGGACTCGTGGCGCAGGGGGGCGTCAACTGCCCGTTCACCTTCACCAACAGCAAGGCGACGCTGGACGACGCCACCAAACAGGTGACGGTGGCCTACAGCGGCACCGTCTGCGGAATTCCGGTCAGCGGAACCGAGACAGTCAAGAAATAGGACAATCCCTAATCGCTAATCCCTGATCCTCGTATCCCGAATCCCGAATCCCCAATCCCGATCCCTGATCCCCAATTCCGGATCGAATCCCGAATCGCGGTTGGATTCGCGATACGGGACCCGGGATGCGGGGCTCGGGATCCGGGATTCGAGGATCAGGGATTAGGGATTCGATCGTCTTGAACCCAACCCTCGCGCGGGCTGGACCGTCCTATTGCGCATGACGGACTTGCGCGACGCCCTGCGCGCCCTCCGCGCGACGCCCATCGTCACCGCCGTCGCGATCCTGTCGCTGGCGCTCGGCATCGGCGCCAACACGGCCATCTTCTCGCTGGTCAACGCGCTCATGCTGCGCAGTCTGCCGGTCCAGGAGCCGGAGCGGCTCGTCCAGGTGCTGCTCGGGGCGACCCGCGCGTCGTGGACCAACCCGCTGTGGGAGCAGCTGCGTGAGCGCGACCGGGGGATCTTCGACGGCGCATTCGCCTTCGCCCACCAGCGCTTCAATCTCGCCCGTGGCGGCGAGTCGCAGCTCGTGTGGGGTGTGATGGCCAGCGGGGCGTTTTTCGACGTGCTCGGGGTCCGCCCGGTTCTCGGGCGCACGTTCACCACGGCGAACGACATCCGCACCGGCGAAGGCACCGATGCGCGGCAGGTCGCCGTCATCAGCTACGGATTCTGGCAGCGGCACTACGGCGGCGCCGCCGACGTGCTCGGCATGCCGCTCGAGCTCGATCGCGTGTCCTATACGATCATCGGCGTCCTCGATCCGGCGTTCACCGGCGTCGATCACGGCACCAGCGACGAGATCTTCATCCCATTGGCCGCCGAGCCGCTGATGCGCGGCGCGACCGAGAGTGCGATGGATCAGCGGTCGTGGTGGTGGCTGCGCGTGATGGCGCGGCTGAAGCCGGGCGACTCGATCGAGCGCGCGACCGCGGCGCTGCGCGGCGTGCAGCCGCAGATCCGCGAAGCGACCCTCCCGCCCAACTACCGCGCCGACACGCTGGCGACCTATCTCAAAGAGCCAATGGCGATGCGGCCCGCGGCCGGCGGACCGAACGGACTTGGGCGGCAGTATCGCGCGCCCCTGTTTCTCATCATGGTGGTCGTCGCGTTGGTGCTGCTCATCGCCTGCGCGAACATCGCGAACCTGCTGCTCGCGCGAGCGGCGGCGAGGCGGCACGAGCTCAGCGTCCGCGTCGCGCTCGGCGCCACGGGCTGGCGGATCGCGCGACAGCTGCTCGCGGAGAGCGCGCTGCTCTCCGTCTGCGGCAGCGTCCTGGGACTGATCTTCGCGCGGTGGTGCGCACGTCTGCTCGTCTACCAAATGTCCGGAGCCGATACGGCGACGGCGCTCGACGTCAGCGTGGACTGGCGCGTGCTCTCGTTCACGGTCGGCCTCGCGGTCGCCACGACGTTCCTCTTCGGGATCGTCCCCGCGTTGCGATCGACGCGCGTGGCGCCGAGCGACGCCATCAAGGAGCAAGGGCGTTCGATCGTCGGCGAGTCGCGCTTCGGCCTCGGGAGCTGGCTGGTGGCGGCGCAGGTCGCGCTGTCGCTGGTCCTCATCGCCGGCGCCGGCTTGTTCCTGCGCACGTTTTCGACGCTGACGCAGGTGCGGCTCGGCTTCGATCCGGATCCGCTGCTGCTCGTCGACGTCAGCGCCAAGCGCAGCGCCGCCGGTCAATCCGAACGCACGGCACTCTACGAGCGGCTGCGTGCCGCGACCGAGGCCGTCCCCGGCGTGCGCGGCGCGGCGCTGCAGTCCGTCACGCCGCTCACCAGCAGCTCGTGGGACACGCTCATCGACAACCCCGAGGGCCTGTCGCTGCCCCAGCGCGAGCGCGACGTGCACATGAACGAGGTCAGTCCCGGCTTCTTCACGGTCTACGCCACACCACTTCTCGCCGGACGCGACTTCACCATCCGTGACACCCTCGACGCGCCTCGCGTCGTGATCGTGAACGAAACGTTCGCGAAGAAGTACTTCGGTGGCGCGAACCCCGTCGGCCGCTTCGTCCGGAACGTGCCGTTCCCCGGCGAGAAGGCGCCGCGGATGGAGATCGTCGGACTCGTGCGCGACGCCGTCTACGAGTCGCTGCGCGACGCGATCCCGCCGACGATGTACCGGCCGTCCACGCAAAATGAAAAGCCCGGCCCGAATACCACGATCTCAGTGCGCGCCGCCGCCGGATCGCCCGCGCTACTGACACGCAGTGTCGCCGACGCGCTGAGCCACGTCGATCCGGACGTCACGCTGACGTTCACGCCGTACCGCGTCACGGTCCGCGAGGCGACGGTGCAGGAGCGCGTGATCGCGATGCTGTCGGCGTTTTTCGGCGGGCTGGCGCTGCTGCTCGCCGCACTGGGTCTCTATGGCGTCATGTCGTATGCCGTCAGCCGCAGGCGGACGGAAATCGGCATCCGCATGGCGCTGGGCGCCGGGCCCGCGGGCGCGGTACGGCTCATCCTCCTCCGGGCCGCCACGCTCGTCGGGCTCGGCGTCACCGCCGGGATGGTCCTCGTCGTGTGGGCCGCGAAGTTCCTGGTCGGATCGTCGCTCATCTTCGGGCTGCAGCCGCGCGATCCGATCACGCTCGCCTCCGCCGCGGTCGTGCTGAGCCTCGTGGGCGCCCTGGCCGGCTACCTGCCCGCACGCCGCGCGTCGCGGATCGATCCGGCGCAGATTCTCCGCAACAGCTGACGTCGGGAAACGGCCGGGGTCGGGCCCGCGTGGAACGCGACTTGCGAGCCTTCGCAGGACGTGATCCTCGCGGCGCTGCTCTCAACTGTCCTGGCTCAGGCGCCAACCGCGTACAACGCGGTCACGGATCGCGGCCCGCGGACCAAGCCCACGCTGGTCAAACTCGGCGACGCAGGCTTTTCCTTCAACGATCCCGCGTTCGGGACGCGCGTCTGGCGGGTGACGGATCGCCTCACGCGGCCGGACGCGCCAGACCGCTCGTTCCGCACGCCCTCGGCCACGCACCAGACCGCCTGGAGCGCGAACGGCTCCTATTTTTACGTGGTGTCGAACGGCGGCACCATCGTTCCGTTCGCGTTCGACTCCGACAGCGGCCGGTTCTCGCGGCTCGACACGCTGCGCTTCTACATCGAGCCGCAGTTCAGCTATATCAACGACTCGCGGATCTATGGCAGCGTGACGGGGCCCGGCGCATCTCTGCGGACGATCGATCAGTACGACTTCGCGACACGCGCCTACACGCGGCTGCTCGATCTCGACACGCTCGTCAGCGGCCTGCAGGGGACGTTCGTCGGCGGGATCGCGTCCAGCGCCGGTCCGACCGAGCTCATCATCGCCTTCTTCGGCGGCATCCAGCAGGACTTCCACCGGTATCTCGTCGTGTTCAACCGCGACCGTCCGGGCAAGCGGCTGGTGCTCGACACGGTCGCGTCGACGGTGAACGGGTCGGCCCTGTCGGTGCCGCTCAACTTCCACCTGCATCACGCGGCGATCGATCGCTCCGGCCGTTACATCGCGCTCTATCCGGCCGCGGCGGATCTCGCTCCGCCTCGGAAAGCGCCGCAGATTCTCATCTGGGATCTGTTCATCGGCACCATCACGCCGCTCCCGTTGATCGAGGCGCACGCGGCGGGGCACGACGCGTTCGGCTACGGCGTCGAGGTGAACAAGGACTGCTGCAGCGGCAACACGCCCTGGGACGCCGCGCAGTGGCAATTCCGCCGGCTGACGGCGCCGCTCACGGCGCGCGATCTGATCCGGCCGCTGCTCAATCCGAAGGAAATTCAGCTCTCCGATCATCCAACCTGGAACAACGCCCGCAGCGACGCGCTGGTACCGTTCATCTCGGGGACCTACCGCTACGGAACCGGCGCCGTCGAGTGGCGGCCGTGGGACGACGAGATCCTGGCCGTCCAGACGGACGTCGCCGACGGCGCCGCCGCCGAGGTCTGGCGCTTCGCCCACCATCGCAGTATCGTCAACAACGACGACGATCCGACCCTGACCAGCTTCTGGTACACGCCGCGGCCCAACGTCTCGCACGACGGACGCTGGGTGCTCTTCACGTCGAACTGGGAAAAGACGCTCGGAACCGATCCGCAGGGCGTGGCCGGAGAGAAGGCGCGCCAGGACGTCTTCCTGCTCCGCCTGAAGGGCGCTGACGAGAAATAGCCCCGCGCTGCGCTCGCACCCGCATGAGTACGGATCGTCGCGGTACACTGCGCTGTGCGGACACGCTTCGCGCCGGCGCCCACGGGCTGGCTCCATCTCGGGCACGTGCTCAACGCCGAGTACGTGTGGGGATCCGGCGCGGAGGTCATTCTCCGGATCGAGGATCACGATCGGGAACGCTGCCGCCCCGAGTACGACGCCGGCATCCTCGACGATCTCGACTGGCTCGGCTACCGCGCCGACTTCCCCATCGTCCGCCAGAGCGACCGCGACGACATCTATCGAGACGCGGTCGAGTGCTTGCGCGCGCACGATCTCGTGTATGCGTGTTCCTGCACGCGCGCCGGCATCGACCGCCGCACCCCGCACCTCGCACCTGACGCACCCCTCGCACCCCACGCACCCCACGCACCCGAAGCACCCCACGCCGAGCTGCGCTACGACGGGTTCTGCCGCGATCGCGGGCTCCCCCTCACCGACGGTGTGGGCTGGCGCGTGCGGATCGATCCAGGCGTCGAACGGTTCGTCGACGGGATCGTGGGCCCGCAGGAACAGGATCCGTCGCAGCAGTGCGGCGACGTCCTGATCCGCGATCGCCTCGGCAACTGGACCTACCAGTTCGTCGCGTCCGTCGACGATCACCGGCAGGACGTCGATCTCGTGATCCGCGGTGTGGATCTGCTCGCGTCGACGGGCCGTCAGATCCGGATCGCACGGCTGCTCGGACGGGCGGTCCCGGCGGCGTTCCGTCATCACCCGCTGATCATGAAGACCGCCGATCAGAAGTTGAGCAAGTCCGACGGCGATACCGGCGTCCGTGACCTACGCGCGCGCGGCTGGACGCCCGCCGACGTACGCCGGGCCGCGTTGGGTGATCCCTTCGCGCGACCTCGCACATGATGATGCCCACCCGAGAGGCGTATAATCGCGCGCCTATGGGTAATCCCGACATCCTCCAGAACTTCGTCGGCGGCGCGTGGACCACGTCGAACGCGGCCGACTTCGTCGACGTCCACAACCCCGCGCTCGGCGCCGTCATCGCGAAGACGCCGCTCTCGACGCGCGCCGACGTCGACGCCGCGGTGCAGGCGGCCGCGAAGGCCTTCCCCGGCTGGCGCGACACGCCCGTCGTCCAGCGCGCGCGGGCGATGTTCCGCTTCGCGCACCTGCTGGAGCAACGGTTCGAGGAGCTCGCGCGGACCGTCACGATCGAACACGGCAAGACGATCGACGAAGCGCGCGGCAGCGTCCGCCGCGGCATCGAGTGCGTCGAGGTCGCGTGCGCGGCGCCGTCGCTCATGATGGGCTACGGCCTCGAACAGATCGCGACCAACGTCGACTCCCACGTCTTCCGCCAGCCGCTCGGCGTCGTCGCGGCCATCACGCCGTTCAACTTTCCGGCGATGGTGCCGCTGTGGTTCCTGCCGTTCGCCGTCGCGACCGGCAACTGCGTCATCGTCAAGCCGTCCGAGCAGGTGCCGCTCTCGGCGCGGTTCCTGTTCCGGCTGCTCGAGCAGTGCGATCTCCCGCCGGGCGTGATCAGCCTGGTCAACGGCGGCCGCGAGGTCGTCGAGGCCATCTGCGATCATCCCGGCATCCGCGCGGTGTCGTTCGTGGGGTCGACGCCGGTCGCGAAGGCCGTCTATCAGCGCGGGACGAACGCGGGCAAGCGCGTCCAGGCGCTCGGCGGTGCGAAGAACTTCGTCGTCGTCATGCCCGACGCCAACTTCGAGAAGTCGATCGAGATCATCACCGAGTCGTTCTACGGGTGCGCGGGCGAGCGCTGCCTGGCCGGCAGCGTGCTCGTGCCCGTCGGCGCCGCGCATGCCGAAGCGCGCGACCGCCTCGTCGCGTCGGCGCGGAGCCTCAAGGTCGGCGACGGGCTGCAGCCGGGCGTGACGATGGGGCCGGTGATCAGCGGCGCGCACCGCGACCGCGTGAAGCGCTACATCGACAAGGGCGTCCAGGAAGGCGCGACCCTCGTGCTCGACGGACGCGGCGTCGCCGTGGCCGACCGCGACGAGGGCTTCTTCGTCGGCCCGACCGTCTTCGACAACGTGTCGCCGAAGATGACGATCGGCCACGAGGAGATCTTCGGACCGGTAGCGTCGATCCACGCGGTCAAAACGCTCGACGAGGCGATCGCGCTGATGCACGCGCACCCGAACGCGAACGCGACGTCGATCTTCACGTCGTCCGGAAAAGCGGCGCGCGAGTTCGCGCGCCACGCCACGGCCTCGATGGTCGGCGTCAACATCGGCGTCGCCGCGCCGATGGCGTACTTCCCGTTCGGCGGCGCGCGCGACAGCTTCTTCGGCGACCTGAAGGTCCACGGGCGCGACGCGTTCGAGTTCTACACCGACAAGAAGGTCACGATCACGCGGTGGCTGTGAGCCGCGCGATTCTCACCGCAGCGCTCGTGTCCCTCCTGGCCGCGGCCCACGCCGACGCGCAGGTGCTGACGACCGCCGAGACGCTCGGCAAGGGCAAGTCCGGCGTGCTCGTGACCGACAACGTGATCGTCCCCGGCGAGGGCATCGCCAACCTGAACGTCGCCTACGGCCAGTTCGTGCGCGGACTCACCGATCGCTTCGATCTGTACGCCGCCGCGGGCGCGACGACGACGGAAGGATCGACCCAGGCGTGGCTCGGCGGCGGCGGCAACCTGCGCCTCGCGCGGATCCGCAAACTGACGCTGTCGTTCTTCACGGTGGCGTCGGTGCCGCTCAATCATCGCGATCAGGCGTGCCAGGTGCTCTGGAACCCCGCGATCGTCGCGAGCGCGCCGCTGAACGCAAAGCTCTCGATCTATTCCGGCATCAACTCTCTGGTGCCGATCGGCGATCGCGCGCGCGGGATCTTCACGCCGCCGTCGACGAAAGTGAACGTGCCGATCGGTGCGATGGTCGCACTCGGCGCGTGGGGCGTGTGGGGCGAGGCAGACTTCGGTACTCTGCGCGCGTTCGGCGTGGGGCTCTCACGCATGTTCTAGTTTTGTCACTCGCGACGCTCGTTCGCTTGTGTCGCGGCACCTTGTGTGCCAGAACGGACGTCAGGCACACGGGTTGCTCTTCCAATGCCCCGTGGGTAATGCACGACTCATCCGGCGCGCAGCAGTCATAGCCGGGCTTGTGCTGTTTCTGCTGCAACCTCGTGGCACCGCCAGGGTTGACGCGTTTCAACCCGCTATGACCAATCCTGCCCCGCATCTGGCGGCAGTGAAACAATCGACCACTTCCGTGGATCAGTCGGCGCAGCCGGGCTTGACGCGGATGTCGATCGAGACACCGCTCAACGGCTCGACTCAGCCACTGACGTTCCTCATCGCGGGCTATGCGTTCGATCCGGAAGCCCCGTCGGGATCCGGCGTCGACGGCGTGGTGATGTACGCATATCCGAACTTCGGATCGGGTGAACCGGCGATCAGCCTCGGACCCGCGGCGTACGGTCTCACGCGCAACGACATCGCCCGCCAATACGGCAGTGCGTTCGTGTCGTCGGGCTTTCAGCTGATGGCGACCGGACTCCCGGCAGGCACCTATCGCATCGTGGCGTTCGCGCACAACGTCGCGACCGCCGCGTACAGCTCATACACGTTCGTCGACGTCTCGGTGCAGGGATTCAGCGCGATGTCGATTGACGTCCCTGCGGCGTCGGCGACGGTCATGCCGTCGTTCGTGATCGCCGGCTGGGCGATCGACAACCAGGCCGCCGACGGCACGGGCATCGACGCGATACATCTGTATCTCTCGCCCAACGACGGCGCGGATCCGCCGTTGTTCCTCGGCGTGGCGACGTACGGCGTGCCGCGCCCTGACGTGGCCGCGGCGTACGGCTCGCGGTACGCGAACTCCGGCTACCAGTTCGCGGTGAACGGCCTCCAGCCCGGCAACTATCTGCTGACCGCGTTCGCGCACAGCTCCGCGACGGGACTGTTCTCACTCGCACGGGCGGTGCGGTTCCGCGTCGACGTGACGGCGCTCGTGACCATCGACATGCCGTCTCCCGGCAGCGCCGTCGACGCGCCGGTGTTCGGGGTGATGGGATGGGCGATCGATCGTTCGGCCACAGGCGGATCGGGGATCGACACGCTGCACGTCTACGGGTTCCGCAATCCCGGCAGCGGAGAGCCGCCGATCTTCCTCGGCGTGGCCTCGGTCGGGAGCGCCCGTCCCGACGTCGCCGCGATCTACGGCAGTCAGTTCGCCGACAGCGGCTACTGGCTCTTCGTCGATCGCGCGGCGCTGGGGTTGACACCGGCGCCGTACGACATCGTCGTCTGGGCGCACAGCAGCGTGACGAACTCGTTCACCGCGGTGTCGGTCGTGCGGGTCACGCTCCGGTAGGCGCGGGCGCGGCGTAGCCTTCTCGCGCGTCGTGCCCGCCGTGATACTCCTTGTCGTCGGGGCGCTTGATCTCGTAGTGCGCGACGATCCGATCGCGGCGCAGGCCGCGGAAGTCGTCGAGCGAACGCCAGCCCTTGTCCGCGTGCTTCTCGAGAAAGGCCTGCATCCCCGACAGCAGGCCTTTGATCACGTTCGGCCCGATCGCGTGATCGAGCATCGCGGCGGTGCAGACCTGCGCGGTACCGCAGCCGAGCATGAAATAGTTGACCGCCTGCGAGAAGTCCGAGATGCCGCCGATGCCCGAGAAGCTCCTGTCGGGGAACGCCGTCGTCATCTGCGCCATCTTGGCGAGCGACAGCGGCAGGATCGCGGGACCGCCGAGGCCGCCGTACGACACCTTGCCTTCGACGTTCACCTCGAACTCGAGCGTCTCGGGATCGATCGGCGGCAGCGACGTGAACGTGTTCGACGAGGTGATCGAATCCGCGCCTGCGTTGAACGCGGCTTCCGCTTCCTTCGCGATGTTGGTCGTCGTCGGCGTCAGCTTCACCCACACCGGGCGCCTGGCGACTTCCTTCACCGCGCGGACGACGGTGTCGATGAGCGCGCAGTTCTTGCCGATGTTGGACCCCATGTCGACGCGGTCCATGTGCGGGCACGACAGGTTCAGCTCGAACGCGTCGACGCCCTGGTCCTGGCATGCCACGGCCAGCTCGCGCCAGTGGTTGATCTCCTTCTCGTCCTCGGATCCCGCCATGATCGACGCGACGAGGACCTTGTGGGGGAACGCCTCCTTGATCCGGCGGAGGCGCGGCAGCCACCAGTCGAGCGGCTTGTCGGAGATGAGCTCCCAGTTCCACGACGAATGGAGCGCCGTGTTCGGCCGCTTCTCCATCGAGATGCGATAACTGTCGGCGTTGGAGCGGAGGAACTTCGTCTTGGGGCCCTTGACGTTGATCACCGGGTGCATCCCGATCGTCTTGACCACTACGCCGCCCCAGCCGGCCTCGAACGCGCGCAGGATGTTCGAGTCGGACTCGGTCGGCGGCGCCGACGCGAGCAGGAACGGGTTTTCGAACTCGATGCCCGTAAAGCGGGTCGAGAGCGTCGTCTTCATGGGGCCTCCCCGGAAGGGCGATCATAACGCACCAGCCTGAATCCCTTATCCCTAATCCCTGATCCTCGCATCCCGCATCCCGTCTCCCGAATCGCGTATCCCGAATCCGAATCCCGAATCGCGGATCGCGGCGGGTGATTTGATCCGAGATTCGGGATTCGGGAATCGGGATGCGGGATGCGGGATGCG
>Ga0066903_100003861_pt1 | contig 12430 bp, 9 predicted proteins | sample PanSoiMetaGPlot1_FD_67491 | JGI IMG/M metagenome (GOLD analysis project Ga0066903, IMG submission 67491) | Tropical forest soil microbial communities from Panama analyzed to predict greenhouse gas emissions - Panama Soil - Plot 1 (version 2) | ecosystem: Environmental > Terrestrial > Soil >...
GAGAGGCTACATCGGCCGTGGGGGTTGCACACAAGAAGTGAATTGTGATTCACTTCTTGTGTGCCGTATCGCCCCACCGCCCGCACCGAGGCCCGCCGGGCCGAGGTTCGGGAGCGCATCGTCCGTGCCGCGCGCGACCTGATCGCGCACGGAGGGTACGCCGAGGCTCGGGTCGCGGCAGTCGCCGAGCGCGCCGGGGTGGCGACCGGCACCGTCTATCGCCACTTTCCGTCGAAGGCCGAGCTCTTCGCCGAGGTCTTCCGGCGCGCCTCGCAACGCGAGGTCGACGCCATGGCGGAGGCAACCCGCGTTGACGGTCAGCCGGCGGCCGAGCGCGCCGCGAGCGCCGCGGAGATCTGGGCGCGGCGGGCGCTTCGCAGCCCGCGGCTCGCATACGCCCTTCTCGCCGAGCCGGTCGATCCGCTCGTCGAGGCGGAGCGCCTCGCCTTCCGGAGGGCCTATCGGGACGTGCTCGCGGCCGTGATCTCGGATGGCGTTGCCGCCGGCGAGTTGCCGGAGCAGGACCCGGATGTCACCGCGGCGGCACTCGTCGGCGCCCTGGGGGAGGCATTGGTCGGGCCGCTCTCCCCGACCGCGGGCAAAGCTGATCCCGAGGCACTGACCGATCAGGTCGTGTCGTTCTGGCTGCGTGCGCTGGGAGCCGGCTCCGGCGCGCCGAATTCCACAAGCCGAAAGGAGCCAGTCCGTGTCAACGCTTGAGCAGACACCCCAGGGCCGCGCGACCCACGAGGTCCGCAACCAGTCCAGTCCTCTCGCCCCGTACAACCCGTTCGAGTCCGATCGGGTGCTGAGGGAGGCCCTCCGTCGCGAGGGCGCCGAGTGGGCCGAGGACGAGGCCCACGAGCTCGGCGCGATCTGCGGCCGCCCGGACGTGATCGACATGGGCAGGCAGGCAAACGAGAACCCGCCGAAGCTGCGCACCCATGACCGGTTCGGGAACCGCATCGACGAGGTCGAGTTCCACCCCTCGTGGCACGAGCTCATGCGGGTCGGCGTGGGCCACGCGCTCCACGCGTCGCCATGGCGCGAGCCCCGCCAGGGTGCTCACGTCGCCCGGGCCGCGAAGTTCATCCAGCTCTCCCAGGTGGAGGCCGGCGTCGGGTGCCCGATCTCCATGACCTACTCGGTGATCCCCGCGCTCCGGGCCCAGCCCGAGCTGGCGGCCGAGTGGGAGCAGCGCTTCCTCTCGCTCTTCTACGACGGCGAGCGGCTGGTGCCCGCGCCTGACAAGAAGGGCGCCCTCTGCGGGATGGCGATGACCGAGAAGCAGGGCGGCTCGGACGTGCGCGCCAACACCACGGTCGCGCGGCCGCTGAACGGCGGCGGGCCCGCGGCCGAGTACGAGATCACCGGCCACAAGTGGTTCTGCTCGGCTCCGATGTGCGACGCGTTCTTGGTCCTCGCCCAGGCCGACGGCGGCCTCTCGTGCTTCCTCCTTCCCCGCTTCACGCCGGACGGTGCGCGCAACGCCTTCCACATCCAGCGGCTGAAGGACAAGCTCGGCAACCGCTCCAACGCCTCCAGCGAGGTCGAGTTCCGCGGCGCCTGGGCGCGCCTCGTCGGCGAGGAGGGCCGAGGCGTCCCGACCATCATCGAGATGGTCAACCACACGAGGCTCGACTGCGTGATCGGCTGCAGCGCGGGCTTCCGCTGGGGAACCGCGATGGCGATCAATCATGCAACCGAGCGCTCGGCGTTCGGCAAGCTCCTCATCGATCAGCGCCTGATGCGCAACGTGCTCGCCGACCTCGCGATCGAGTCGGAGGCGGCGACGATCACGGCGATGCGGCTGGCGCGGGCCTTCGACGAGGCGCATGCCGGCGACGAGGGCGCCCGCGAGTTTCGCCGGCTCGCCACCCCGGTCTCCAAGTACTGGGTCTGCAAGCGCGCCCCGTCCCATGCGGTCGAGGCGCTCGAGTGCTTCGGCGGCAACGGGTACGTCGAGGAGTCCGGCATGCCCCGGCTCTTCCGGGAGAGCCCGCTCGCCTCGATCTGGGAGGGCTCGGGCAACGTCCAGTGCCTCGACGTGCTCCGTGCGATGGCCCGCAACCCCGCCGGGGTCGAGGCCTTCTTCGCCGAGGTCGAGGAGGCTTCGGGGGGCGAGCCCCGTGTCGATGCCGCCGTTCGCAGGCTCCGCGACGAGCTCACCGACCTCGAGGCCATCGAATCACGCGCCCGCCGCGTGGTCGAGCGCATGGCGCTCGCGCTTCAGGGCTCGCTTCTGGTTCGCTACGGCGACCCGGCCGTCGCCGATGCGTTCTGCGCCTCGCGCCTCGAAGGCGACTCGGGCCTCGCGTTCGGCACCCTCCCGGCCGGCACCGACTTCGGCCGCATCATCGAGCGGCACTCCGTCGCCGCCTGAGGCCCTTCCGGGTCAGGGTGCCGCGATGCGGTAGGCGACCTGCGGCTCCTCGAACCCCTTGAGCTCCAGCGTCTCCCGCTCCGCGGCGACGCCGTGCTCGTGGAGCCACCTCGCGACGCGGCGATGGGCTTCGTCGCTCAGGAGCACCTCGCCGCTGCGAGCCTTCGCCTGGAGCCTCGCCGCCTGGTTGGTGGCCACGCCGCGCACGGTGAGGTTCCCGTCGCCGCTGCCTCGGGCCAGGAGCGCCGGGCCGACCGCGATTCCCATGCCCATGCCGAGGTCCATCGCCTCGGCACGGTCGCGCAGGGTGATCGCCGCCTCGAGCGCAGAGACGCAATGGTCGACGTCCGCGCCGGTCACGTTGAAGGTGGCCATGACGGCGTCGCCGGCGAACTTGTCGACGACGCCGCCCTCCCCCTCCACCGCCGTGCGCGCGAACCGGAAGAGCATCGCCATCCGCTCGCTCAGCTCAGCCGGCGGCTGCGCCGACAGCAGCTCCGAGTAGCCGCGAACGTCCGCGAACATCGAGGTGACCAGGCGCTCGCCGATCGCCTGGACCTGGGTTCCGTGCTCAGCGGTGACGACCTCGGCCGCGGGCGGCAGCTCGATGCCGATCTCAGCTGCTGCCGCGTCCGCCTCGCCACGGACGAGCCTCGCGTGGACCGCGTCGGCGCGCTCGGCCGCGACCCGGAGCTCCTCCTGGGCCCGCCCCGAATCCCCGGACGCTGCGAGCGCGCGCGCCAGGAGCACCCGCCCCCGCAGCTCGGCGAGCGCGAACCCCCTCTCGCTGGCAGCCGCGATGAGCCGCTCGAGCGGCTCGACGGCGCCGTCGGCGTCGCCACGAGCAAGGAGGATCCGCCCTCCCATCTCGTCGAGGTACGCAGTGCCGGTGGGAGTCGGATGTACTCGTGCCCGCTCGAGCAGATCGTCCGCCTCCGTGAGTCGGCCGGCGGCGACGAAGGCCTCGACTCCAAGCCCGAGCGTCTCGCGGTAGGTGGCGAGCGGCGCCGCGTTCTCGCGGATCTCGGAGGCCAGGCCGACCGCCACGTCCTCGTCCCCGCGAGCGAGCGCCAGTCGGATGCGCGCCGGGGCGTCGTAGACGATGTCCTGGAGCTCGGTCCTGGTCGACTCCGCGGGGAGCATGCTCGCCGCCTCGTCGTACCGGCCGAGCTCGGTCAGCGCCTGCGCCTGCTGGACCTCGCCTCGCCACGCCATCTTCCGGCTGCCCAGGCGGCCATAGGTCTCGGTTGCGTCGGCCGCCGCGCCCAGGGCCACCTCGAGGTCACCCGTCGCGGTGCGGACATACGCGGTGGCGAGCGCGTGGCTACCCCGTGCGAGGGCCAGCCTGTCGCCCTCGTCCTCGAGGCGCTTGAGCCGCTCCTCGAGACCACCCTTCATGGTGTGGACCCTCGTCCAGATGTCGTTCCAGGCGATGTTGCCCGCGATCTGTGAGAAGCCCTTCGCAACGGCCTCCTCATAGGTCTGATCCACCAGGGCCAGCCCCTCCTCGAGATCACCGGAGTCGATCAAGCCCAGCGCGACGAAACCCTGTGCCCAGAGGCGCTCGAACTCCGCACCCGCGCGCTCGGCGATCTCCACCGCCGTGCGTGCTTCGGCGAGGCAGCCGGCGTAGTCGAGCTCGAACGCGTCGAGTCCGGCGATGCGCATGTGGGCGAGCGCCAGCTCCGCGGACGGCTCCACGGTCTCGAGCACGTCACGAGCGGTCTCGAACTGCTCCCGCGCCAGGTCGGGCCGCGAGTCCTCCCACTCGCAGCGGCCGAGCACGACGCGGAACCGCGCCGCCTCGACCCGGTCGCCGAGAGCCTCGAGCGCGTCGATCCCCTCGTGCAGGTACCGGGCTCCGGTCGGCGAGGCGCCGTCGAGCCAGTGGTCACGCCCGATCCGGGACACGGTCAACGCCCGCTCGCGCGGGTCGGCGAGGTGAGGGAGGATCCGCTCGAGCAGCGAGATCGCCTGGCCGAACGCGGCCTTGCTCTCCGCGTCCTCAGCGGCTCGCAGGCAGACCGGCACAGCCTCCTCGAGGCGGCCCGCGCCGAGAAGGTGGTTCGCGAGATCCACCGCGGCGGTGCCCTCGCGCTGAGACACGACCCCGGCGGCACGGGAGTGGATCGCCTGGCGCCGCGGCGTGACGGTGTCCGTGTAGATCGCCTCCTGAGTCAGGGCATGCCGCCACCGGTACCGGCCCGGCCGGTCCGGATGCTCCTCGATGAGCTGCTGAGCGACAGCCTCGGCGAGCGCGGACTGCACCGTCCCCTCGGGGCTCTCCGAGACGGCGGCGAGCACCGCGTAATCGAACGTGCGCCCGAGAGCCGCGGCCGCCTCGAGCGTCTCGACGTACTCGGGGGCGAGGCGGGCGAGCCGCAGCAGGATGGTGTCGCGGACGGTCTCCGGGATCGCCGCATCCCCAACGGTCAGCGGGGCGCCGCTCGCGCGGAGGGTCCCGCCCCCCTCGGTGGCCTCCTTAACCATCTCCTCGAGCACGAACGGGTTGCCTTCGGTGCGCTCGAGCATCAGCTCTTGAAGCGCCGGATCGACCTGATCAGCCCCCAGGATGGCCTGGAGCATCTCGCCGACGCCCGCATCGGCCAGCGGCTGTAGCTCGACCACCTCTGCGAGCCCGGAGCGCTTCCAGCCCTGAAGCGTCGGCACGAACGGGTGGCGCCGGTGGAGCTCGTCGCTGCGGTAGGTGATCAGGACGAGCGCGTTGAGCCCCGCGATCCTGCGCGCCAGGTGGTCCAGGAGCTCCCGCGTGGACGCGTCTGCCCAGTGGACGTCCTCGACCACTAACAGCAAACCGTGATCGTCTGCCGGGATCGCCAGGAGGCAGGCGATCGCCTCGAACAGCCGCAGCTTCGCCTGCTCGGAGTTGCCGGGCTCGGACGGCCCCTGCGCGTCGGCGAGCTGGGGAAAAAGCTGCGAAACCTCGCCGCGCGTTGGCCCCAGGCGGTCGCCAATCTCGCTGGAGTCGTTCGCGTCGACGTAGTTGCCGATCGCCTCGACGAACGGCAGGTAGGGCAGGGAGAGCTCAGCCTCGCTGCACGTTCCCCAGAGGACCTCGCATTCGAGCTGCCGTGCCAGGCTCGCGAGCTCGCTGGAGAGGCGCGTCTTCCCGATCCCGGCTTCCCCCGAGAGCACGGCCAGCCTGCCGTCGCCTCGGTGCGCCTCCATCAGGGCGCTCTCGAGGATCGCGAGCTGATCGTCTCGCTGGACGAGGACGGGGCAGAGCGAGCTGGGCATCGCCCGTCATTGTCCCCGACGCCAGAAGAGCCGTCCGGGTGGGCAGGCGGCCGCTAGTCGAGCCAGCGCTCGTCGAGGCGGCGGACCAGGGCCTCGGTCAGCCGAATCGCCTCGGCGACCGTCCCGTAGTCGACGTTCTCCGGGACGTCGGTGGGCCAGTGGTAGTTCGCCGGTTGCTTGAGGTCGGTGCAGGAGCACAGCGACGCGCACTCGTAGCCGGCGGCCAGAGGGAAGACGCCGTCGGTCGCATTCCGCAGGCGGAGGTTCGGGAACAGGTCGATGCCGAGCTCGTCGGCCAGCCCGTCGAGCAGCTCGAGTGAGCGGGCGGGGTATTCGCGCATCCGGATCATCCCCTCGCCGCGCAGCACCAGCAGGTGCGGCGAGCCGAGAGTGTCAACGGAGAGGAAGAAGGTTCTCTCGCGCGGCAGCTCCGAGAAGTGGCGCCGGGCGAACGCCTGCATCCCCTCGCAGAGCGCCTCCTCGGAGGTCGAGACCAGCATCACGCGGACGTTCTCGGTCGGTCGCTCCGCCAGCACCCGCGCCATCGCCACGAGCAGGGCGACACCGGTTGCGTTGTCGTTGGCGCCGGTCACCGTCTCCCGCGAACCGATGTCGGCAAGCAGTGCTGCCGAGACCGCTCCGAGCGCGATTCCCGCCTTGACGAGCGCGCGATTGCCACTCAGGGCGCCGGCGCCGATCAGCGCCGGGATCGCCACAGCGGGGGCCATCAGCGGCGGGCTCGTGTCCGTGCGCTCGAGCAGCCAGGGCGCGCGGCCGAAGAGCAGCTCCGGGATCGCGGGGTGGTAGATCAGCCCGGCGTGGGCCGCGTCGTGGTGGGCGACGAGGACGATCGTGCGCTCGGCGTCCGAGGGGCCCATCTCGGTCACGACGGTGGTTGCGGTCTTCTGCGGCAGGAGCCGGCGGAAACGGCGCTCGCCCGGGGGCAGGTCGTCCAGCGCGGCCGCCCCGATCGCTGCCGCCAGGCCGGCGCCGAGCAGTCGACGCCCGCGCAACGCTGCCATTCCGGCGACGAGCGAGCCCGCAGCCGCGAGGCCCAGCGGCCACCAGAACGTCCCGTGGGCCTTGTCCAGCTCGATCTCGCCGCGCGCGCCCTGCTCGCGCAGCTTCGCCAGGAGCCATTCGGCCGCGCGCCGCTCCCCCACCGAGGCGGTGGGGCGGTGAATGGAGCACAGGGTCTCGACGAGGTCCCGCAGATGGGCCTCGTCGAGGTGCGCGGAGGCTTCGGTGGATGGCTGCGCGGCACCCGGCATGGGGCCGCGGAACGTAGCGGTTCGCGCGTCTCCATGGCCAACCGGTCCGCGTGCTTACAACCAGGGGGAGCCTCCCTAAGATGGCTTCATGCCTGCACGTGGCGCGGTAACGCTGTTTCGCATTCGCGGGATCCGGATCGGGATCGACTACTCGTGGTTCTTCGTCTTCTTCCTGATCATCATCTGGCTCTCCGGCTTCTACCGCTCGATCCTCCACGCGCCGGACAACGCCATCGGCCCGTACGCACTGGCCGTGGCGAGCGCAGTCGCCTTCTTCGGCTCGATCCTGCTCCATGAGCTCGGGCACGCGTTCGTGGCCCTGCGGCGCGGGATCGGGATCTCGGACATCACACTGTGGATGTTCGGCGGCGTCGCGCGGATGACGAGGGACTCGGACTCGCCCGGGACCGAGTTCAAGATCGCGATCGCCGGCCCGGTCGTGACGGCGTTGATCGCGATCGCCTGCATCGCAGTGGGGATCCTGGGCGCGGGCAGTCACGACTTCTGGGAGGCCATGCGCGTCCGGGACCAGGCGCACACGTCGGGGATCCTGGCGCTCGTCGCCTGGCTCGCAAGCATCAACCTGCTGATCCTCGCCTTCAACCTGATTCCCGCGTTCCCCCTCGATGGCGGCCGGGTTGCGCGCGCGATCGCGTGGAAGGTCACCGGTGACCGCAACCGGGCGACCCGCGGCGCGGCCCGGGTCGGCCAGGGGTTCTCCTACCTCTTCATCGCCCTCGGGATCCTGCTGTTCATCCGCGGCGACCTGATCAATGGCGTCTGGCTGGGGCTGATCGGCTTCATCCTGCTGCAGTCGGCGCGCGGCGCCGTCATGCAGACCGAGTTCACGAGCCGGATCGAGGGGATCCGCGTGGCGGACGTGATGGACGACGACCCGGTCGCGATCCCGGAGGACGCCAGCGTGGAGCGCGCGCTCGACGAGTTCTTCCTGCGTTACCGATGGCCGTGGTTCCCGGTCGTCGACCCGGCCCAGCGTTTCCTCGGCCTGATCGAGCGCGGCGCCGCCGACGCGGTGCCCGAGGTCAGCCGTACCTCATCGACCGTGCGCGACGTCTTCGAGGCCGACTCGAGCGGGACCCTGCGGGTGCGCGACGACGAGCCCCTGGAGTCGCTGCTCGGCAACGACGCCCTCCGGCGGCTCGGCGCCCTGATGGCGGTGGACGAGGACGGCCACCTGCGGGGCGTCGTCACCGCCGACCAGGTGGGCCGGGCTCTTCGCCGAGCCCTGTCGGGCGGGGTCAGCGGCCCCCCGGGCGGCGACCCGGCCATCTAGGCCGGCGCTGATCCCGACCAACAACGGCAGACAATGAGGGGGTGCCCCCATCGCTTCCGCTCCTCGCCGGGAGCGATGGATGCATCTCGGCGACATAGGTGCCGAAATCGATCCATCGCTGACGATCGTCGAGTCATAGGCCCTAGAGGGTCGGTTTCTCGACAATCGTTGGCGGCGCCCGCCCTCGGTGCCCGTTTCCGCGTGCCCCAACGTGCCTGACTCGCTGGGCAACCATTAGGATCGCGCGTCGAAATGCCCAAGCACGACGTACTGGTAATCGGCGCCGGGCTCGCAGGGCAGCGCGCGGCGCTGGCTGCGGCCGAGGAGGGCGTGTCGGTCGGGATCGTCTCGAAGGTCCACCCCGTCCGCTCGCACTCAAACGCCGCCCAGGGCGGCATCAACGCCGCCCTCCAGGAGGGGGACAGCTGGGAATCCCACGCGTTCGACACCGTGAAGGGCTCCGACTACCTCGGCGACCAGGACGCGATCGAGATCATGTGCCGCGAGGCGCCTGACGAGATCCTCCATCTCGAGCACCTCGGCGTCACCTTCCACCGCAACGACGAGGGCAAGCTCGGTACGCGGGCCTTCGGCGGCGCCTCGCAGGCGCGGACCTACTACGTCGCCGACATCACCGGCCAGGCGATCATGCACGTCCTCTACGAGCAGCTCATGAAGTACTCGGAGCTGATCTCGCGCTACGAGGAGTACTTCACGACCGGTCTCGTGCTCGACGACGAGGGTCGCTGCGCCGGGGCGGTGCTGCGCAACGTCTCCGACGGCTCGATGGAGCTGTTCGAGGCCAAGAACGTGATCCTCGCCAGCGGCGGCAACGGGCAGATCTGGCAGCCGACCACCAACGCGCTCATCTGCACCGGGGACGGCATCGGCATGGCCTACCGCGTGGGCGCGCCGTTGATGGACATGGAGATGATCCAGTACCACCCGACGACGCTCGCGAAGAAGGGCTTCCTGATCACCGAGGGCGCCCGCGGCGAGGGCGCCCACCTGCTGAACGCCCAGGGCGAGCGCTTCATGGAGCGCTACGCGCCCAACAAGATGGAGCTCGCCTCGCGCGACGTGGTTTCGCGTGCCGAGCAGACCGAGATCAACGAAGGGCGCGGGTTCGACGACGGGACAGTCTCGCTGGACATCACGGTCGTACCGCGAAAGCGGATCCACGAGGCGCTGCGCGAGATCGTGCTCGTCGGCCGCGACTTCGCGGGGGTCGACATCACCCGCGAGCCGATTCGCATCAAGCCGGGCAACCACTACACGATGGGCGGCGTCAAGACCGACGTCAACGGCGCGACCACCATCCCCGGCCTCTACGCGGCGGGCGAGGTGGCATGCGTCTCCGTCCACGGCGGCAATCGCCTGGGCGCCAACTCGCTTCTGGACACCCTGATCTTCGGCCGCCGCTCCGGCGAGCATGCCGCGGCCCGTGCGAAGCAGGTCGAGCACGGCCGGACGTCCGACGCGGTGCTCGCCGATTCAGAGCTGGAGATCGCGGAGCTCATCGGCCGCGACCACACCAAGGGCCGGCGAGTCTCCGTGCTGCGCAAGGAGCTCGGGGACACGATGGACCGCTTCGTCGCGGTGTTCCGGGACGAAGCTGGTATCCAGACCGCGCTCGATCGCGTCAAGGCCCTGCAGGAGGAATATCCGAGCGCCTACATCGACGACCAGGGCACCGTGTTCAACCAGGACGTGCTCGGCGCGATCGAGCTCGGCTTCATGCTCGAGCAGGCGGAATGCACCTGCGTCGGCGCGCTGCACCGCACCGAGAGCCGCGGCGCCCAGTACCGCACCGACTATCCCGAGCGAAACGACGAGGAATGGCTCAAGCACATCGACCTCACCCGCAGCGAGGACGGCCCCGAGGTGAGCTACTCGCCGGTGACGATCACGCAGTGGCAGCCGATGGAGCGGACCTACTAATAAGGTGCCTGTAGATGCCTGAGTACACGCTGAAGGTTCGCCGCTACCAGCCGGAATCGGGCGAGGGCCCGTACTGGCAGGAGTTCAACGTCGACCTCGATCCGGACCTCTCGGTCCTCGACGGACTCCTTCAGGTACGGGACCGGCAGGACGGCACCCTCGTCGTCCGCTGCTCGTGCCGCGCCGCGATCTGCGGCTCCTGCGGCACGAAGATCAACGGGCAGTCGGGGCTCGCCTGCAAGACGCTGATCTCCGAGGCCCAGGAGGACGCCGACCGCCGCTCCACCAACGGGTCGGCCCCGATCGTCGTCGAGCCGATGGGGAACATGCCCGTGGTCAAGGACCTCGTCACGGACATGGAGTCGACGCACTGGGAGAAGATCCGGCGCGTCACCCCGTGGCTCCTCCCGGAGGGCGACCCGCCCGAGCGGGAGTACATCGTCCCGCCGGAGTCGATGATCGACATCACGCAGTCGATGGCCTGCATCCAGTGCGGCGCCTGCGTTTCCTCGTGCCTGTCGATGGAGGCCGACCCGGAGTTCATCGGCCCCGCGGCGCTCGCGAAGGCGTACCGCTTCGTCGGCGACCCGCGCGACGGCGACACGAAGGAGAGGCTCTACGACCTCGCGCAGGATCCGCACGGCATCTACGACTGCACCCACTGCTTCTCGTGCGTCGACGCGTGCCCGAAGGGCGTCGCGCCGATGGACCAGATCATGCGCCTGCGGCGCAAGGCGGGCGACGACGAGGACATCGACGACGACAACAACGGCCGCCGGCACGAGCTGGCGTTCACGAAGATCATCGAGCGCAAGGGCACCCTGGACGAGTCGCTGCTGCTCCAGGAGTCCTATGCCTCGGGGATCAAGGGCAAGCTGATCCCCACGCCCGGCGCGATCAAGGGCCTCGTCGGATCACTGCCCACGGCCGTTCGCGGGATTCGCACCGGGAAGATGCGCTCGCTCTCCAAGCTGATCCCCGGCGTCCACCCGAAGCTGCCTGGCGATTCCCAGAAGCACGTGAGGAACATCTACGAGCACGCCGAGAGCCACCGCGAGGAGCTCAACCTCTACATCACCGGCGAGGAGGAGGCCCTCGAGGAGGGCGCTCCGGAGGAGCCTCTCGAGCCCGAGGCTGACCTCACGCCGGAGGCCGAGGTGGAGCCCGAGCCCGACGAGGAGAGAGGCCGTTAGTGGCTGACCTGAAGCTTGCCTATTGGCCCGGCTGCGTCTCGCGCGGATTCACGCCGGAGCTCCACGGCTCCATGGAGCTGGTCGCGGACCGGCTCGGAATCGAGCTGGTGACGCTCGACCGCGCCAACTGCTGCGGCGCGGGCGTCATCGCCGAGCACAACCAGGAGTTGGCCGACACGCTCAACGCGCGTACCTTTGCCCTCGCCCAGAGCACCGGCCTCGCGATGATGAACATCTGCTCGACCTGCCAGGGAGCGCAGTCCGAGTGCCAGCAGCGCCTCGACGCGGACTCCGCCTACCGCGCCCACATCAACGAGGCGCTCGCGGACGAGGGCCTCGAGTACACGAAGGGCAAGGACGGCTGGAACAACAAGAACCTCCTCTGGGTCCTGGTCGAGGACTACGGCCTCGACCGACTGAAGGAGCAGGTAAAGCGGCCGCTCTCGGAACTGCGCGTCGGCCCCTTCTACGGCTGCTACGTCATCCGGCCCAAGCACCGGATCGGCTACGAGGAGCACCCGGACCGCGACCTCTACCTGGAACGGGTGATCGAGGCACTGGGCGCAACGCCTGTCGAGTACGACGGCGCGCGCAAGTGCTGCGGCTTCCCGGTGATCACGATGAACCGCGACACCTCCCTGCGCCAGGCGGGCACCCACGTCCAGGACGCGCTCGACGCCGGCGCCGACTGCCTGGTCACGCCGTGCCCCCTCTGCCACCTCAACCTCGACATGCAGCAGCCCGAGGCCGCGAAGGTCATCGGCCGCGACCTGGGCCTGGCCGTCCTGCACCTCCCCCAACTCGTGGCGCTGGCCCTGGGCCTCGAGCCGAAGCAGCTGGGCATGTCGAAGCACATCGCCTCCACCGAGTGGGTGGAGAACCGGCTCGCCGGCGGAGTCCCGGCCTGACGATGGAAGCGGGCGGCGCGACACCCGAGGCACCGAAGCCGCCTCCGGAGGTCGAGTCGGCAGTCCTCCTGGGCCACATCGACGAGGCGGTCAGCCTCTACGTGCTCCACACCGGCATCGACGAGGACACCGCCCGCCGGCTCGTCGCCGAGCTCGCCGAAGAGCTCTAGCCCCCCTCTTCG
>Ga0066903_100003862_pt1 | contig 12430 bp, 17 predicted proteins | sample PanSoiMetaGPlot1_FD_67491 | JGI IMG/M metagenome (GOLD analysis project Ga0066903, IMG submission 67491) | Tropical forest soil microbial communities from Panama analyzed to predict greenhouse gas emissions - Panama Soil - Plot 1 (version 2) | ecosystem: Environmental > Terrestrial > Soil >...
ACGACGACTGACGCCGAGACGCTCGCCCATCTGAAGCGATCCAGTGCGCTCGTGATCAGCACCTCGCTCCGTTGGGGATGGTCAGGCAGCGCGACCGCCCGGCCGTAGCGGTACCCGTTCCGGTCATGGCGGAATGCGTTCCGACATGCGGCCTTGCAATCTAAAGGGAATTCGGATATATATCCGGATATAGCAATGGAGGCCTGACAGTGAACAATGACGCGCAAAAGAGGGCGATCGAGAACTATCGGTCCAGGCTAACTAAGCGCGGCATCATCCGTTTCGAGATCCAGGCGCTCGAAAGGGACCGCGACCTGATCCGCGCGCTTGCTCGGAAATTGACCGAGGAGGGCCAGATAGCCGGACATCTTCGTAGAGTGGTCCAGCAGGCGGTCGCCGGCGGGTCGCCAAAGACAGGTGGCATTCTCGCGGCGCTTCGTCGCTCACCTCTGGTTGGCGCCGACCTCGATTTCAGCCGCCCGCGTGAAGAGGGGCGCAAAGTCGATCTGTGACACGCTACCTTCTGGACACCAATATCATTGGCGACGTGATCAAACCGGAGCCATCGAAATCGTTGCTTGCCTGGATGGGCACACAAAGGGATGATGACCTTTTCATAACGACGCTGACCATCGCCGAAATCCGGCGCGGCATTTTGGAGAAACCAAGGGGCAAAAAGCGCAACGCCCTTGATGCCTGGTTTGCAGGCTCCGAAGGACCGCAGGCACTGTTCGCCGGTCGCGTTCTGCCATTCGACGAGCAGGCGGCGCTGCTTTGGGCGCGGCTGATGGCCGAAGGCAAGGCGGCGGGACGACCGCGCAATGCGCTCGACATGATCATAGCTTCCGTTGCCGGCGCCAACGATTGCATCGTCGTCACCGCCAATGAACGGGACTTCATGGGATTGACGATTCTCAACCCTCTCCGGAATCGTGAAGAAAAGCGGTCGTGACCGTCCCCGTATGGTCAAAAATTGCGCATCATTCCTTCTGCGCCCCGCGTCCTGCACTAGAGCAGGTTTTAAGAGGCATGCGGTGGTGCGACGCCATGCCGAAACAGTAAGCCGGCCTCCATAGGTCCTCGATGGCGTCTTGCCTGCGCTTCCCTTCTGATCTCGAACATGGCTAAGCGAGAATCATGGCTTCGATTTCGATGTCCCCAATGTCGCCACCGGTGTAAACATTGGCGACCCCGGCAGGACTCGAACCTGCGACCAACAGCTTAGAAGGCTATCGGGAATCCCTTTAATATCAATGGTCCGTCAAACTTTTCCGAGCCCAAAAACGTACTTTATAACGGCCTCAGCGCTCATGAAAACGAACCCACCTGTGCTCACTTTTACGGACCCACCAAGTGCGCAGGTTAACGGCGTTGGTCACGGCTGTCTTTTTTCCTGCCAAAGCCTGCGGCTTTGCACCAGGCGGCGGTCTTGATCCCGACCGTCCGACCGCCTGCGAGGACGGCGGGCCCCCATGGGGGCCTACAGGAAGGGGACAGCGCGGGGCGATCACCACGTGCCCGGAGCGACGAAACTGTGGCCCGCGCACCGATGCATGAAGGCAGCATGAGGCGTGGAGCTCGAACGGCTTGGCAAAACAGCGGCAACGGGCACGCGGAACCAAACATTCGCTGGCTAGCGCGAGCGGCCTGATCCTCTTAGCTTCATTCATTGAAATCGTTGAATGCGCTTTTAAAAGTCAATATATTTCAATATGATAGTTTGACCTTGAGGTTGATGGCAACAGAGCAACATACCTCCGCGCGCGACTCAACCGTTGACCGGATTGCTCGGTGTTGGCGCGCACCAACGGTGACCACTACCGCGCCAACAATGATCTATTACCGCCTCCCTTCACTTGAACGACCTGCATGTCTATCAGCGGACACCAGTGAAGTCCCTCAACATCAAACAATCCAAAAGTCAGTGACTCAATCAAAAGCTCCCGTCAAGAGCTCTTTTCGATAGGTTGAGGATCAATACTCACTGAGTGCGATGGGTCAGTTGCGATGGTGGGTCCGTTTCCGTGAGCAGGGGTGGGTCAATTCCCGTGAGCGCCAAGGCCCCGAGGAAGTTTGACCGGAAGCCAGATCCATTCGGCCTCGGCGAGATGGGGGGCAAATGGGCGCAGGACCGTGGCTGCCGTGCCGCATGGCCCGGTTCAGCGACCATGCTCAATCTCGAACGCGTTGCGGTAGAGGTTGGTCATCCATCGCGGACTTTCAGCGCCTGACCGTATTTGCGTTATTCAGTGGCGGTTGTCGCACGGCGTGACTCCACGGAGGGATTCACCCATTTGCACCAACGGATCGAGCGCACTAAAATCTTTATCGGACGAATCTCGCGGCAACTTGTGCATCTCTCACGAAATTTTGACTCAATCACTACACTCGGATGAGTAACATCATAGGCATCGTGCGTTTCAAAAATAGGAAGCCGGTGCTGGTTGGCTAGGCGGTAGTTCACCCCGGCAAGACCTATACCCTGATCCAGGGAGGGCTCAACAAATAATCAGCCGGGTTATGCCGTTTTAGTTTACGCCCGACAATAAAAGGGGGACATCATGTTCTATATCCTCGTTATCCTCTCCGCCATTCTCGCCATGCCGGCGAAAGCGGATGAAACGTTGAAATTCCGCACGGTGCAACACGCCACGTCGGTTCAAACCCTAAAAGTTGATGCTAATGGCCATACCATAGGTCTTGCTCGGACAGTGGGGATCATCTTTTTACCTGATGGCAGTAGTGCGGGTACAGTCTTAATAGTTGGTACATTTGATGCCGTTATCGGTTCTGAGGCAACAGCAGATGGCTATTCAATTCCCACTTTCGCCGATGGCTCGGAGCTGTGGTTGAAGTACACCGGAACAGTCAAATATGCTAACGGAGGAAAAGTTTTGCAAAAAGGCACCTTCATTGTGGTTGGCGGTAAGGGCCGATATGCGGGAGCAAAAGGGGATGGGACTTGGGAAGGGGAGGCAACTCAGTCGGTGGCGTCGGCAGGGCAACCTAGTGAATCGATTGCCTACATCGACAGCGTGATCAACATCAAAAAGTGAGCGGGGACGGCGGGGAAGGCCAACGGCGGGCGCAACGCGTCTGACACAATTTGGTCTTTGATTTGAGCGCGAATGCATGCGCTGGTGGGGCGACACCGGGGCGACTACCGTTGCTGATCGTTGTCAGGGACGCGGACGACTCCCATGCCATCACACTGTGCGCATTTGAGTACGCATCCGGCGTAGGCCGCAGGCTGGTTGGATTATTCGGGGGGTCTGCAGTCAGCGCTTGAGCCAAGTTGGATTTTCTTTGTACATCCGAACGAGCTCGGTCAGGTTTTCGATACCGAAGTCGGTGAACGCCAGGATGCCGTCTTCTCCGACGCCATAGACCCAGATGACACCGTCCTCGATCCCCATTTCACTAGCGACCTCGCATAGCCAGTCTTCGTCCTCGTCGAGGTTCGCGGCCACACGGGTGATGGTGGTGACGTGGTGAACCTTGTTGACGTGCATGATCATGCCAACTCGTCCGGTGACATTCCAAGCAGCTTTGCCACCAAAGGGACTGAAACGTCGCCCCTCTCAGGAATACGAGGTGGACGCGACATGTTGTCTATCAATGCCTACAATGGCCTGGCGCAGTTTAGTTCCTATTTTGCGATTTCGTGGTGTTGGACGTGGCGGCAATCGTATTCGGCGATCCCAGCGATGGACTGAAGGCGAAGCCGTCAGACTAGTCAAAGCCGCATGGCGTTCGGGATATCGATGCCTCGCATGCATAATCGCCATTGCCGGGGACACGTCGTTTAGCCCAGTTGACGTACGCACCCTGGCTGCTCAGACATCGATCCGAAGCAAACAATGAAGGACTGATGTTTGATCGCCGGGACGAAGGACGAGCGAAGACCGGTAAAGCCGCAATCGGCACGATTTCGAGGCGTACCGAGCGACTCATCACGGCTTACCTCACTACACTCGCCGCCCAATCTTCATGCGGATGCCATCTTATTCCGGAATCGATCCGGCAATCCCTATCGCCAGGACACGTTGGCTGATGACTTCGGCACTCTACGCGAGGCGATATTCCCGGGGGAAAAACGGCGCCTTATGGATATGCGTCGGTCGGGGACGCTCGAAGCCATCGCTGGCGGTGCCGAAGGCTTTGCCCTAGCGGCGAAAATGGCTAACTCGATCGAGCACTCGAACGCTCTCCACCGAACCTATGCACCAGTCGACGAGGTGGCCGTCCAGAACGTCGATGAAGCCCGATTGCGCGGTAGGCGGAAACTCCGCGTCGTGAACAAAACGGGGCGAAAAGTTTGACCCGAGCGGGCAAGGCGAGTCTGATCGGATCCGTCGAAGGAACGCCTAAGTCATTGTAAACATTGGCGACCCCGGCAGGACTCGAACCTGCGACCAACAGCTTAGAAGGCTGCTGCTCTATCCACCTGAGCTACGGGGCCACTGCAGGAATGTGCTACCGACACAATAACTTGGACGCAACCCCTTCCCTCGCGAGGTGGAATTCCCGATAATCCGACGGACCAAAATGCTCCGAAGATCGCGTCCCCTGGGGTAGCTGAAATCGATTGGCGGAAAACTGACAGCAGGATCTCTGACCGCGGTAGCTGGCCTCTGGCTGGACGCCCGCTCCCAGAGGCGGTCAGGTCGGATGGCTGACCTGAAGGGGTAAAAGGTCGTTCGATCACCTTCACTGAAGACGACGGCCGATCATCATCGACACTCGCAACCCCACAACACACGTCATAGTATCGGATCAGAGAGGCACCTTCGCGCCGCAGCGTAGGTCCGTCGCAACCAAGCGAGGCGGCCCGAAGAGCGCAATTTGCGGGTGTCCACCGCACTTCGAGCGTAGGCTGCCCTCGCCGCAAGCACCACCCTGAGGGAGGTCCCGTCATTTGGTCAATGGCCATGCCGTTGCCAGAGTGGCGCGTGTTTCGAGAGCCTAGAGGCTCTGAGATTTCCTGCGCCAACCCTACGGGACTCCGACCTGTCCGCGCTATTGCCTGGGTTGCGCACGGCAACTACCCCACTGCGAGGACAACGTCAAATTGCGCCAAGAGGGAATCTTCGCGGTCGGCAACCCGCATGACCAGCTCGGAGCGAAACAAACCATCGGTTTGATTTCGCTCTTCATTAGGAAAATAGAATTGCGTGGTCAGGAGGGCAATTCCGGGCGCCTGGACCTTTATATGATAGTGCCGCGTGCGACCCGGATAGAGGCCTGGCAAAATGGTGTGGAAAGCGTAGCGCCCCGCGGAGTCGGTGAAGAGGTGGCCGCGTAAGCGGAAGCCCTTGTTGTCGTATTCACCGCTATCATTCGCGTGCCACAGGTCGACAAGGGCACCCGCGAGCGGCCGGCAAGTGCGCGTTAGCACATGGCCGGTCAGTTCGACGGGACGCCCCACGATCCCCGGTTCGCGCAAATCACTGCGGAGCGGTGATTGCGGTTTGAAGTATGGCCCTGCAGTCTCAGGGATCGTCGGCTCATCGCCGTCCTCACATCCAGGCGTCAGCGTAGACCTTTGCCGGGCGAAGACCTCGCGTGGAGCCAGCGCTAAACTGGTGGCGGCGATTATGCTGCGCGCGAGAACACGGCGGCGGGACGCAAAGCATCTAGAGTTGTCCATCGTTATCTTCCCATGAGGTGCGCGGTGTAAAATTGACGGCGGCAAACTGCGAGTAACGCAGGGGTGGCCCGTTTTCTTGCCAACCATATGGCTCGATCGCGCGACTTTCAGTTAAGCGACTGGAGAGGAGCTGACCTCCGACTCCTATAAAAATGGCAAAAGTTGCGGTCCTTGGTACGTCGAAACCGACGAACTTCTGGAAACCCCTCTTGCCCGCTTTCAAAGATATTATCGTGTCACCATCTTGGCGGTCATAAATGCCTTTCCGGTTTTTTCGCTCTGACTAGGTACCCGAAGAGGGTTCGTCTTGATAACGCGGCCTTTTCTTCGGCACCGAGACTGCTTTCAAGTTGAAAGCAACCGCAAGGGAATGTCACGATCTGTCTTCGAAACTTTGCGCCGTTGCGCTCGCGAGGCTGCAGGCGTCTAGGCTTAGCAGCGTCCGCCTCCCGTCGAGTTGGTGAAACGACCTCACTTAAACCATTCATCATACGCTCCACCGCGGTACCTTTGGCGGCAACATCGGTAGAACGCCGCGGGCCCCTCGGTCGCCGCTCAGCCCATCATAGCCGCCTTGCTGATCTGTGCCAATCGGCCCTGCGCGCTGAAATTGCTCTTCACCTGATAGATTGGGGGCATCCCATCTGTGCAAAGCGAAGCCTCGCGTTTGCATCGCAGCACAGACCCCGATGCAAGACGCTGATGGAAATGCGTTGGCCATCGAGCCGCCAAGCGATATGCTATGAGGCAACGCTTGCCGATCACGCCGCGGCACCGATCTGGAAGGGCCGAGCGCGCTGGGCCGTTGAATTTCGAACGATATGGTTCCATCCTCACTGGAGGCATACTTTGTCCGGCCACGGTTTGTCGAAATGGACTGGTGTGTTCCCCATCGCACCGACGCCATTTACAGAATCAGGCGAACTCGACCTCGACGGACAACGTCGCGTGCTAGACTGCATGGTCGACCAAGGCGTCGACGGCATCTGCGTGCTCGCCAACTACTCGGAGCAATTTGTTCTCACGGATGCAGAGCGCGATGTGCTCGTCGAGCTTTGTCTATCGCATGTCGCCGATCGGGTACCGGTGATCGTCACCTGCAGTCATTTCAGCACGCGCATCGCCGTCGAACGCGCCCACAAAGCTCGTGCGACCGGCGCCAAGATGCTGATGCTGATGCCGCCTTACCATGGCACGGCGTTGCGGGCGGATGAAAATCGCATGTTCGAGCATTTCAGCCGTGTTGCTGAGGCGGTCTCCATACCGATTATGATCCAAGACGCGCCGCTCAGCGGCGTCAATCTTTCAGTATCGTTCCTCGCACGGCTGGCACAAGAGATTCCACAAATCTGCTACTTCAAGATTGAAGTCCCTGGTGCGGCCGCAAAGCTGCGAAGCCTGATCGACATAGGCGGCAAAACTATCGTTGGACCATTCGACGGCGAAGAAGGAATTACTTTAATGGCCGATCTTGACGCCGGCGCGACGGGGACGATGCCAAGCGCGTTGCTGCCGGACCTTATAAAGCCCGTGATCGAACTGCATCGCGCCGGGCAGAGGCGGGAGGCCGCAGTGGCGTACGCCCACATCCTACCCCTTATCAACTATGAGAACCGGCAATGCGGGCTGCGGGCCGCCAAGGTGGCCCTACAGGAGGGCGGCGTCATAAAACATGATGTGGTGCGACACCCGCTGGAGCCCTTACTCCCTGCTCAACGCGCGACACTTCTTGAGATAGCCCGCGAACTCAATCCGCTCGCTCTGCGCTGGGGTCGATAGCCGGCAAACCACCATCATGAGACCCTGTCGCGAGAAGTCGACCAGTGGTCCAGCGTCGAGCGCAATGCTCAACGTTTGCGAGGAGCATCAGTAACTCATACGCGCGCTCCCTCGCCATGCCTAGTCAAGTCACTCCCAAACCATCAATCAGCTTTTGCAGAACATCCACCACGCGCGGCCTTGCATGCCGATGGACGCCGAACAGTGCCGCCTGGCATCGGGCGCGGAAGCAGCACCGGTTGAGACCTGGGCCCAAAACCTACCGCGCCATCCCACTCAAGCTTTCCGCAGGGCCGGAACCACTCAATGGGTCCACGCGCCACGACGGCCGAAGGCAAAATTGTCGGCGTACGACAGGCCACGGCGCGGGGGCGGATCTTTCGTTTCGAATAGCAGGTAGGTAATGCCCTCCCGCTCGCAATAGGCGACGGCCTCTTCTTTGGTCGCGAAGCGCAGACTGACCTCCCGCTTCATATCGCTCGAGCTGGTCCAGCCCATAAGCGGTTCGACTTCAGGTGGATCCTCGGGCTCGTAGTCGAGCACCCAGTCCTTGGCGTTGGCAACGCCGGACTGCATCGCGGTTTTGGCGGGCTTGTAGATTCGTGCAACCATTGGCTCATAGCCTACTTACCGAACCGGCAGCGTTTGCGCCGGCCGCTGGTCGGGGCAGCCGGATTCGAACCGGCGACCTGGAGTACCCAAAACTCCCGCGCTACCAGACTGCGCTATGCCCCGTCAGGCGCGGCAGGCGACTTTCGCCCTGCCCCATCGATACACGGTTCATTTCTGACCAGCAAGCGCAGCTCAGCTGCCTCTGAACATCGGGTGTGCGACTCGGTCGCCGACCTGGATCCCAAGCCTTTTGGCGGTCCCCCCAGCGACCTCCAAGACCGCGCGCACCGCCCCTCGCGAAGGGATGATGCGCGTCGACATCGGCTCGGTACTTTCCGCTATGTTGGAAATCCTACCATCGGCTCGGATGAAAATCATATCGAGCGGAATCAAGGTATTCTTCATCCACATCGCGATGCTGCGCTCGGTTTCAAAGTCGAACAGCATACCGCGACCATCGGGCAATTCCTTGCGGAACATGAGCCCTCGCTCACGTTCTTCATCCGTGGTCGCAACCTCAACCGAGAAGACGTGGACGCCGCTTTGGCTGACGATCTCCAGATTTTGCAGTTCTGCCGCCCAAACCCAGGACGCGGTCGCCAAGCATGCCGCAAGCAAGACGGGCACAAAGGTCGCCTCTGAGACCCGCCCGGCAAAGCGTCGGCGCAATACTGCAAGCCCAGCAAAGCGCTCAAACGCTAGAACCCAGGGAGGGGCCCAAACTTTAAATTTCACCGCTCGACGCCGGTACACGAAACCTCACACACAACAGCAAACGGCTAGCTTGCCGGTCTAATGCGATGCAGGTCCGTGCGGCCCACCGTCCGGTCGGACCTCCGCTGCCATCAAGCCGTTCGGTCCCGGACCGTAGCGAACGAGGACAGTTTGGCCCGGTCGCAGCTCAGTCATGCCATAGCGGCGCAGCGTTTCCATGTGCACAAAAATGTCTGGTGTGCCCTCGCCGCGGGTTAGAAAGCCGAATCCCCGAAGGCGATTGAACCATTTGACCTGCACACGCTCTAGACCGCTGGTCGGCGTCACTGTGACGTGAGTGCGCGATGGAATCTGGGCCGGGTGTACGGCCGTAGACTCGTCCATCGACAGCACCCGAAACGCTTGCAGGCCCTTTGGGCGTTGCAAGACCTCGCACACCACACGCGCCCCTTCGTAGGCGGTCTGGAAGCCATCGCGCCGAAGGCAAGTGACATGCAGGAGAATATCGGGCAGGCCGTTGTCCGGGACAATGAACCCGTACCCCTTTGACACGTCGAACCACTTGATCACCCCGGTGAGCTCGATGACGCTGACCGCAGCATCGTCGCCGAGCTCTCCGACCGTTTCCGGTCCGATCATGTAACTTGCCCCAGGCCCTTTTGGCCCCATTCCGTCCGACGCCATGACGCCGCACGACCGCCGCTTTGTGGCGCCTCTTTCGGACGCTTCGTCGAATCTCTTCACGTCGAACATAACACCCCCCCGCAAGCTGCAAAGAACAAAATTTGTGGACGCCGCGAAGTTGTCCGTCACTGTCCACAGCATGCAACACCGTTGTCCACTTTTGCTACACATTCCTCCTTCCCACCGCACGCGTATCGCGATTCGTCTCCAGAACAAAGCTCAAGAGAGAAATGATGATTGCCCCGACTGTCCTGGTTAACGGAACGGCGTTCCGGGTGACGGTTGGTTCGTTGTTCTGTCGATATGACGCCGCTCCCTTGTTCGTGGACATTCCCTTACTCAGGCAGAAGGGGTCATGAAGGGGGCGAGAACGGTCCCGATGTCGTCGTGAATAACGAGATCAGCGATATCGTCGAGGTCGGTGGGTTCACGGTTAATGATAACGACCCGCGCGCCGTTGTGCTTGGCGCGGACTGGAAATCCGGCGGCTGGCCACACCACGAGCGAAGATCCAATCGCGAGAAAGAGATCGCACGTCAAGGTTAGATCCGTCGCGCGGCGCATGGCAACTTCGGGCATCGCTTGACCGAACGAGATGGTAGCGGTCTTGATATAGCCGCCACACTTGCAATCAGGGGCCCGGCCCCCCGAGGCCTCGAATCGCTCTCGCACCCAGTCGAGCTCATAACGCACAGAGCAGCCCAAGCAGGTCGCATAGGTAGTATTCCCGTGCAACTCTACCACGTCCTGCGCCGCGATACCCGAGAGCTGGTGAAGGTTGTCAATGTTCTGGGTGATCACGCCAGGGGCCTTGCCGGCGCGGTAAAGGCTCGCGATGGCGCGATGACCTCGGCCAGGCTGCGCATGGGCGAACTCTTCCTGCATGGCGAAGCGCCGTCGCCAAGCTTCATCGCGCTGCTGCTGGCTTGAAATGAATTCCTCGAACGAGATTGGTTGATTGCGCGTCCACAGGCCTCCAGGTGAGCGGAAGTCTGGGATGCCGCATTCGGTGGAAATACCCGCACCCGTGAAGGGCAGGACGACATCGGACATATCGAGCAGGCGACGCAGACCCGCAATAGCCGTTTTGGTATTTTGCGCGATCATGCAAAGCCCCCTAGACTAGTCGACGGGTTGGGGGCGCAAGCAAGCGAGGCCATAACATGAGATACCTGCACACGATGCTCCGCGTTCGCAATCTCGACGACGCACTTGATTTCTACTGTAACAAGCTCGGACTCCAAGAACGACACCGGCGGGTTGACGAGAAAAACCGTTATACGCTGGTCTTCCTCGCTGCTCCCGACGATGTAAATCTGGTCACCGAAGCCGACCGCGGCAAGGGCCGCGGCGCGCCACTAATTGAGCTCACCTATAATTGGGACACAGAGGACTATGGGGAGGCGCGGTATTTTGGTCACCTCGCCTACGAGGTCGATGACATTTACGCGGTTTGCGAGCGACTCATGAAAGCCAAGGTGACAATCAACCGACCGCCGCGCGACGGCATGATGGCATTTGTGCGCTCTCCTGACCGCCATTCGATCGAGCTTTTGCAGAAAGGCGCGGCACTCCCACCCAAGGAGCCATGGGTGTCGATGCCGAATACCGGTCGGTGGTAGTCACAGAGTCTACTCAGAGACCTCACAGGTTAACCGCGGCGCGCCGGCTCGCTTGCTCCCTTTCGCAAAGCTCTCTATATGTCGCGCCGCCCCCGCGCCCTTCGTCTAGCGGTCTAGGACATCGCCCTTTCACGGCGGAAACACGGGTTCGAGTCCCGTAGGGCGCGCCAAGCTTAGAGCGCGCGCCAATTTGTTGGCGCGACAGCCCCAGATGCCGACGCTCGGACCGTCGGCCTTTTCTCGCTCCGACTGCCGGCTTGTGACGGACGTGCGCCAGGACGGCGTGCGGGTGTGGATTGGCTCCCTCGGGAGGGATCATTGGTGGCCGTGATCAATCCGAGGCGGCGAGGTGCCGACGGTCCACGTTTTCCGGCCGCAAATGTTTCACGTGGGTGAAAGGCGCTCGCGGCTTTCGACTTTGGTCCGCCCTCTTGGCGTCAGCGATCGTTCGCTCGAATTTGCGAAGCTGGACAAGATATGTGGACTTATAGTGCGTTATATAACCTTATATATCAACTATCTTGCGGTAGTCGCCAAACGAAACCGAACGATGTCCCGCCGGGGCATCCTTGCTTGTACCGATCTCGGCGAGGTCGTCTTCTTGAAGGTTAGGTGAGGCTTTGGGGTTCATTGATTGAGCGGGAGGCCCCCCAAGCGTTTCCGAGTTTTGACCAGAGCGCCAAGCCTGCATGCCGTTAGGGTATCCGCGTCCTTACGGGGAGTCTCTGGAGTGAGCGCTCATGGCTCGAGCCACGCAAAATGGGCCCGAAGAGGAGGGACGCAAACCGAGACGACGCCGCGCAGAGACGGATGCTCGGACGCGCGCAAATGCTAGCGCTCTAAGGGCTTCTGCGACGTGGTCTCGATTAAGAGTGCGATGCGGGCGGCTCGGACCGTTGCGCCCGACGGCGCGAGGAACGACCCGCATGGTTGTCCGATTGCTCGAGAACGGCGCCTCGCCGAACGACAGCCACCTTATCGGCTTTTAGTCGCACCATTAGCCCGCCGACGCAGCATCCGATCGCCAGGGCCAGGGTGAGAGCACAAACGAGAATCAACATGCCCCGAATCTCCTGCGTTCCGATATGCTCAAACGCAACTAAACTTAGGCGTTTCAATGGCCAAAAGTCACAACTTTTAATCGCGAACGGCGCCTTAAGTCGATCGCCCTAGACCCTCGTGCTGTGGTCGAGCGATCGTTTCTCCACGAGCGGCGACCTTTGGTCTCTTCGCAGTCCCATCGATCTTGCCTCGTGGACTGCCGGGGGGGCGAAGCCAGGGTCCGCGAGAACGCATGCGACATTTGATGCCACCCGTTCCATCGGCGACGGCATCCATCTTGAGCGGCTTGCAAGCCTATTTTGACAGT
>Ga0066903_100003863_pt1 | contig 12427 bp, 9 predicted proteins | sample PanSoiMetaGPlot1_FD_67491 | JGI IMG/M metagenome (GOLD analysis project Ga0066903, IMG submission 67491) | Tropical forest soil microbial communities from Panama analyzed to predict greenhouse gas emissions - Panama Soil - Plot 1 (version 2) | ecosystem: Environmental > Terrestrial > Soil >...
CCGGCGCTGGTGGAGGGAACGCTGCCGCAGCACCGCGTCACGAAGCTGTCGCCGAAACCAGCCGGCCCGGAAGAACTGGGCCGGCTGTTCGAGGATGCGATGGTCGGCTGGTAATTGTTAAGTGCCAGCGCGCTTCGAATACTTCATGGCGCGCTTGGGTCCCACTTCCGCGCCGTAGATGTTTCCCTGCGCATCGACGGCGACGCCTTCGGCGGCGCTGGTGCCGGTGAAGTTGTCGGCGGCGCGGGTGCGCGATTCGGGATCGGGGATGAAGTACTTGACGGTGCCGTCCTTCGCGCTGCCGATGCGGATGCCCCGCTTCCAGCCGTTGTGATTCTGCGACACCGACTCGGATTCCGAATCGGCGACGTAGAGGTTGTCGTTCTTGTCGATGTAGAGGCCGCTCGGGCGACTGAACTGCTTCCACTCCGCGATGAAGGTGCCGTTCTGATCGAAGATCTGGATGCGGTTGTTGTTGCGATCGCCGACGAACAGTCGGCCGCGTGAATCCATCGCCAGCGCGTGCGGCTGATCGAATTCCCCGGGGCCGGTCCCGAGCTTGCCCCACTCCTTGATGAACTTGCCGGTCTTGTCGAACTTCAGCACGCGGTTGTTGCCGGCGCCGTGCCCTTCGGACACGAAGATGTCGCCGTTGGGCGCGACCAGGACGTCGTTCGGCTGATAGAAGTATTCAGGCGAGGCTGCGCCGCCGGGCTTGCCGAGCGTGAGCAGCACCTTGCCGTCGGGGCCGAACTTGTAGACCTGGTTTCCCTTGGTCGCGCCGGGACGCGGACCGATCGGGCCGGTCGGCGCTTCGCCGCGGGCGCGACCGCCGCCGCGGCCGCCGCCGCCCTCGCCGCGCTGCGGCAGCGGCGCGTCGTCCTGGCCGTCGGTCACCCAGACGTTGTCGTCCTTATCGATGAAGATGCCGTGCGGAAAGATCAGCAGCCCTTCGCCGAAGCTCTTCACCAGCTTTCCGGTCGGATCGAACTTCAACACCGTCGGCAGGTTCGACATCTGTCCGCTCGCGCGATCCAGGCAGCTGTTCTGGCCGCAGCGCTCGGCGATCCAGATCGACTTGCCGTCCTTGTCGATCTCGACCGCGCTCGTCGATCCCCAGGTGCGCCCCTCCGGCAGCTTGAAATAGTTCTGGACCGGCTGATACGGATTCGGCAGATCGTTGGTCGGCTTCATCTCGGCCTGCGTCGAAACCCGCACCGCGGACGGTCCGAGCGCCGCGGCCGCGATCGTCGCGGCGAGCATCAGCTGTTTCGCTCGACGTGCAGTTGTCATCGTGACTCCTCTTTACTCGTCTTACCCCACTGGGGCCCACCGCGTTCAGCGGCGCGAATGATACTCCGAACGCGGGGCGAATCAATCTATAGTAGGCGCCTCAGGAGGACGTCATGACGAGAGGCATCGTTGTAGCCGCCGTGCTCGCGCTCACGCCGGCGGTCGGTGTCGCGCAGGCGCCGAAGGCGGCGACCTACATAACTGATGAGGAAGTGAAGGCGGTCAACGCCACGCCCGGCATCGATCGCACTATCCGAGTCGTCGATATCGGCAACGAGAACTTCGCGGTCGGCATCATCCATCGCGGCGCGACCGGTGCGGCGCGCGGCACCGGTGCGGGTGGCGGCGCGGGACGCGGCGCCGGGAATGCGGCGGGCGGCGGCGCGGGGCGCGGCGCCGGTGGCGGCGGCGGGCGCGCCAACGCGACGCCGGTTCCGTGCGGCGAACAAGCGACTCCTCCCCCGACGGGCGGCACGCCCGGCGGCATCGCGCACGACTCGCAGACCGAGGGCTACCTCATCGTCTCCGGCGGCGGCACGCTCGTCACCGGCGGACGCATCGTCAACGGCAGCAAGTCGGCGCCGGACAACCAGGTCACCACCGAACTCAACGGTCCGTCGTGCAGCGGCACGATCGTCGGCTCCGATGTCGTAAAGCGGGTCGTCAAGACCGGCGACATCATCATCATTCCGGCCGGCGTTCCGCACGGCTGGACCGACATCGGCGATCACGTGGACTATCTGAGCTTCCGTCCGTCGGATCACGTGCTGACGGCCGGCTACGTTCATCCCTCAATTAAGAAATAAAAGCCATGCCAAGACTCACATACTTCGTCGCGGCGGGAATCCTCGTGCTCACGGTGTCGACGACAGCAGATGACGGCGAGAAGTTGCTGGCGATCGATCACTACGTGCGGGTGAAGTCGACCGTGCCGGTAATGAACGGTCAGACGTCGCAGATCTACGTGCGCGAGCGCGTGCAGGCGGGCGTCGCGCTTCGTGCCTCCTCGTCTCCCGATCGCGTCGTGCTGTTCGTGCACGGCGCCGGCACGCCGGCCGAGGTCGCGTTCGACGTGCCCTACCAGGATTACAGCTGGATGGCGTTTCTCGCGCGCGCTGGATACGACGTGTTCTCGATGGACACCACCGGCTACGGCCGCTCGACGCGGCCGGCGCCGATGAGCGACCCGTGCAACCTCGCGAAGGATCGTCAAGCCGGGTTCGTCACCGCGCCGTGCGTGCCGAGCTATCCGCACGCATTGACGACGATTGCGTCGGACTGGAACGACATCGACGGCGCGGTCGACTACATTCGATCGCTGCGCCACGTCGAGCGCGTCAGCCTCGGCGGCTGGTCGCTGGGCGGCCCGCGCGCCGGCGGCTATGCCGGCCAGCATCCGGAGAAAGTGTCGAAGCTGATCTTGCTTGCGCCGGCCTATAACCGTCAGGCCAACGCCAACCCGCCGGCGACGCTGCCGGCCGACGGCGTCCCGATGAACACGCAGTCGCGCCAGGAATTCACCGCGAACTGGGATCGGCAGGTCGGTTGTCCCGATCAGTACGATCCGGCCGCATCGGACGTCGTCTGGTCGCAGCTGCTCGAATCGGATCCGGTTGGCGCGACGTGGGGCCCCGGCGTCCGGCGCGCCCCGCAGACGACGACGTGGGGATGGACGCCGGCGCTTGCCAGCAAAATGCAGATGCCGACGCTGCTCTTCGCGGGGGCACACGACAAGCAGGTGTCGCCGGACCGCGTCCGCGAGCTCTACGCGGATCTCGGCGCGAAGGACAAGGTGTTCGTCGATCTCGCCTGCTCGTCGCACAACGCGATGTGGGAGCGCAATCACCTGCTCATGTTCCGCGCGTCACTCGAGTGGTTGACGCAGGGAACGGTCAACGGATCGAAGACAGGGGTGCTGAGGCTTGGATATCCTGCAAAGAACGAGAGTCAGTGAAGGGCAGCGCCTGCGGCCATGCCGAGCCGAGGACTGTGAATCCGAGGCGAGGCATCAGCGAAAGCTGGCGGCGGGGGTGGGGCCCCGCCGCCAGTGAAAAAAGGTAAGCGCCTGCCGCGAATCATCCCGATGGTCGCGGCGGCGCTGTGGATGACGGCGTCAGCAGGCGCCCAGCCCGATCGCGCGAAGCTGGCAACGGCCTACGCGGAGGTCGATCGCCTCTTCACCGAGTTCGCTAAAGACCAGCACGTGCCCGGCGCGGCGTGGGGCATCGTCGTCGACGGCGAGCTCGCGCATTCGGGCGCGGCCGGGTTCCGCGACATCGCGGCCAAGGCGGCGGTGGACGCCGACACGGTGTTCCGCATCGCCTCGATGACCAAGAGCTTCACCGCGCTGTCCGTCCTGAAACTGCGCGACGAAGGCAAGCTGTCGCTCGACGATCCCGCCGAGCGCTACGTGCCTGAGCTGAAAGCGCTGAAGTATCCAACCAGCGACTCGCCGCGCATCACGGTGCGGCATCTGCTCTCCCACGCCGAAGGCTTTCCCGAAGACAATCCGTGGGGCGATCGGCAGCTCGCGCGCACCGAGGACGAGCTGTCGCAGATGATTCGCGGCGGCATTCCCTTCTCGAACCCGCCCGGCCTCGCCTACGAGTATTCCAACTACGGCTTCGCGATTCTCGGCCGCCTCGTCTCGAATGTGTCGGGTCAGCCGTACGACGAGTACGTCGCCGCCAACATACTCCGCCCGCTCGGCATGACGTCGACGACGCTCGAAGCGTCGAAGGTGCCGCCGAACAGGCTGGCCCACGGCTACCGCTGGGAGGACAACCAGTGGAAGGAGGAGCCGCTGCTGCCGCACGGCGCCTTCGGGTCGATGGGCGGGATGCTCACCTCGGTCCGCGACCTGAGCCGCTACGTGGCGATGTACCTGTCAGCATGGCCGCCGCGCGACGGGACGGAGACGGCGCCGATCAAGCGCGCGTCATTGCGCGAGATGCAGGAGGTCTGGCGCCCGGCGCCGGCGACCGCCACACGCACCGCGTCTGGTGGGATCCAGCTCAATTCGGGCGGCTACGCGTATGGCCTCCGCGTCACCCAGAGCTGCGCCTTCGACCACATCGTCGCCCACGGCGGCGGGCTTCCCGGATTCGGATCGGTGATGCAGTGGCTGCCCGACTACGGCGTCGGCATCGTCGCCTTCGGCAACCTTACTTATACCGGCTGGGGCCGCGTCACCAACAGCGCGTTCGACGCGCTTGCGAAGAGCGGCGGCTTGACGTTCCGGGTGCCGCAACCGTCCGCGGCGCTGGTGGCGGCGCGTGACAAGATCTCGCATCTCGTCGACAAGTGGGACGACAGGATCGCCGACGACATCGCCGCCGAAAACCTGTTCATGGACTCGTCGAAGGATCGCCGCAGAACCGACATCGAACGCGTGCGCGGCCCGCTGGGCACTTGCACACCGCCGACGTCATTCGAATGGGTGCAGAATGCGCTGCGCGGCGGCTGGACGATGAGCTGCGAGCGCGGCAAGATCCTGATGATCGCCACGCTCGCGCCGACGATGCCACCAAAGGTTCAGTCACTCCGCGTCGCTTCCGCGCCAACTGACGTTGCGCGCGGCGACGACGCATGTCAGTGAACGGAACTTGGTGAGTTGGCGAGTTAGTGAATTCACCCAGTCACCAACACACCAACTACTGTCTCTTGACGTTTTTGTAGACCTTTCCGCCTTTCATCACGAACACGACGCGCCGGACCGCGGTGATGTCCTGGAGCGGGTTGCCGTCCGTGGCGATGACGTCGGCCTCGAACCCGGGCGCGATCGTGCCAATCGTCTTGCCGAGATCGAGTGACTCCGCCGCGGTCGACGTCGCGGCGACGATCGCGGCCATCGGCTTCTGGCCGCCGTCGCGCACGCGATACACGAACTCCTCGTAGTTGCGGCCGTTCGCGCCCGCCACCGCGTCGGTGCCGAACACGATCGGGATGTTCCTGGTCAGCGCCCGCTTGAAGGTGTCGATCCCGATCGGGATGCCCTTCTCCATGAAGGCGAAGCCGGCGTCGTTGAAATTGCCGCCGACGAACCGGTCGCGGTTCTCGAGATAGTTGTGCAGCAGCAGGCCGAAGTTGGGATCGAAGTAGACGTGCTTCTGCGCCATCAGGTCGAGGACTTCGTCGGTCAGGCGGTTGCCGTGTTCGATGGAGTTGCAGCCGGCGAGGATGGCCGCCTTCGCGCCTTCCGGTCCCTGCGCGTGCACCATCGCGCGCTTGCCGGCGGCATGCGCTTCCGAACACGCCGCGCGAATCTGCTCGTCGGTCATCGTCTGCCCGCCGCCTTCCCGGATGCTCGAGGTGGCGAAGATCTTGATGACATCGGCGCCGTCGGCGACCGCTTTCCTGACGAACGCGCGAATCTCGTCGGGCGTGCCGGTGCGATCGGTGATCGCGCGCAGCGAGGTGAGGATTCTCGGACCGGGAATGCGCCGGTCGGCGATCCAGTCGCGCAGGTCCTTGTCGATCTCGGCGCCGGGACTCTGCACGGTCGTGAACCCGCCCATCAGCGTCAGGTACGCGTTCTCGGCGGCGTAGAACGCGGCCTGCTCCGGCGTCTCCTCGCCGCGCCGAGGCGTCTTGCCGGTCTTGCGATCGAAGTGCTGCACGATGTGCGCGTGGGTGTCGATCCAGCCCGGCATCACGGTCAGGCCACGCAGGTCGTAGGTGACGCCTTGCGCCGCCGGATCGATCCTCGCGATCTTCGATCCCTGCACGACGATGTTGGTGTTCGTCAGCGTGGCGCCTTTGCCGTCGATGACGGTGTCGGCGCGGATGACGACGGGCCGATCCTGACCGAGCGCGGCGCCGGGCAGCAGGCAGGTGAGCAGCGCGGCGAGGACTCTCATTCCTGCGTCCCCGCGCGCTTCGCGTACTTCTTCAACGCTTTCGGTCCGACCTCCGCGCCGTAAACGTTGCCCTGCGCGTCGACCGCGACACCTTCCGCGGCGCTCGTGCCCGACGCGGTCTTCGCGGGGTCGGGATTGTCGGCATCGGGGATGAGGTACTGGACCTTGAGATCTTTCGCGCTGCCGATCCGGATGCCGCGCTTCCAGTTGCCGGGATGCGACGTCGGGCTCGATTCCGAGTCGGCCGCGTAGAGCGTGTCGTCCCTGGTGATGTAAAGGCCGCTGATCCGGCTCCACTCCTTCGTCTCCATCAGGAACTTGCCGTCCAGATCGAAGATTTGCAGCCGGACGTTGCCGCGATCGGCCACGAACAACCGGCCGCGCGCGTCGATGGCCAGGCTGTGCGGCGTCTTGAATTCACCCGGCGCGGTGCCGAGTTTGCCCCACGACTTGATGAACTTGCCGTCTTTCGAGAACTTCGAGATGCGCGCGACGGTGTCCGGCGCCGAGTTCGCGTTCTGGCCGCTGTGCCCCTCGGCGACGAAGATGTCGCCGTTGGGCGCGGTGACGACGTCGTTCGGTTCGGTCAGCGCCTCCGGCGGATTGCCGGCGACGCCCGCCTTGCCAAGGGTCATCAGGACCTTGCCGTCGGGACTGAACTTGATGACCTGGTGCCCGACCAGCTTCTCGGGCTGCGCCGGCGGCGGCGTGCCGGCGGCGGCGCCGCGCGCCGGACGCACGCGGTTGTCGTTCGCGTCCGTCACCCAGAGGTTGCCGTCGCGATCGACGTACATACCGTGCGCGAATGCGATCATCCCGGCGCCGAAGCTCTTCACCAGCTTGCCGCTGGCGTCGAACTTCAGTACCGGATCGAGAGGCGACATTTTGCCGGTCGCGGGATCGGCGCAGCTGTTCACGCCGCACCGCTCGCCGACCCAGATCGATCGGCCGTCCTTGTCGATCTCGACTGCGCTCGTCGATCCCCAGGTGCGCCCGGCCGGAAGCTGAAAGATGTTGGTTCCGGGTTGGTACGGATTCGGGAGATCGTTGGTCGGCTGCGGAACGAACACACCGACGGCCGCGACGACAGCGATCAGCGCCTGTGCATACGACATGATCATCGCCTCCAGAAATCGAGGCGATTGTATCCGAGCGCGCGCGCCTCAGAGCCGAATAGTGAGCATGTTGTTCGCGAAACTCGTCTGGAACTGCGCCAGCGATCGCGTCGCCGGTCCCCTGGTCACGCTGCCATTGGTGTTGTACTGCGAGCCGTGGCACGGACACTCGTAGGTGCCGCTCTGGTAGTTGCTGACGACGCAGCCTTCGTGGGTGCAGACGGCGGTCAGCGCGGTGAACTGATCGCCGGCGCGCGAGACGAGGAAGTTGCCGCTCGACGAATTGACGAGCGCGGCGGTTCCGGTCGAGGCGAGCGGCGAGTTGGCGTCGATTGTGACCGTCACTGTGCTGCCCGAGACGGTGCCGGTGATCGTGCGCAGCGCGGGAAGCGTCGAACTCGAAGACGTGGGACTGCTGCCGCCGCATCCGGTCAGCGCCGCCGCCGCCGCGGCCAGCGACACCGCCTGACAGGAGTGCCAGCAGAATTCACGACGGGTGTACCTCGGTATGTGCATGGCGCGTCTCTCGCAACAGACGTGCCGCGCACGAACACACCGCGGAGCCCGCTGAGACCGCAGAAACAAAACCTTTTGCTCCGCGTCCTCCGCGTTCGCCGCGGTTTTTCTTCAATCGTTGCGTCCCCGCGAAGGGACAGCGCTGTCACCCGCGCGAAATGCGTAAATCCTTACGCCCGCGGAAGGCGAATGTTTCAAAACGTCACGTGCGCGCCGACGCGCAGCAGCCGCCCCATCACGATCGCCGACGGGCGGCCGAGCGAGGGACCGATGGTCGTCACCGCATTGGTGACCGCGTTGTTGTTGAAGATGTTGAACACGTCGAGCGTCGGCTCGATGCGTGTCGACCCGGCGCGGAACATCTTCGTCACCCGCAGATCGACGAGGTTCTGCCATGGGTAGCGGAACTCGCCGCGCGGCACCGCCTGCACGTTCTGCGTCACCTGCGTGAGGCCCGGCACGACCGATGTCGTCACCGGATAGATGCGCGTCTGCGGCAGTCCCGTCGCCTCGCGAATCGATCCGGAGAACTGCACTTCGTACGGCAGCCGCGTGGTGAACCCGCCGCGGATCTGATAGGTCGAGTCGAAGCCGATCGCGCCGTTGTTGTTGATCAAATTGTTCGGGTTGTATAAGTCGGTGCCACAGCCGGAGCACGAGCTCGTCGTGTCCTGATCGCCGTAGTCGCGGCCGATGGTCACACCGCCGAAGATGGTGGCGTGAGTGAGCCGGGTGTTCACCTGGAACTCGACGCCGTTGTAGCTCTGGTGCAAGTCGGGAACTGTCGCCACCACGTTGCGCACCTGGCCGCGCGTCGCCGGATCCTGGTTGTAGACGGTCATCGCCGCGTTGGTCAGTGGGTTGGTAATCGTCACCGGCGTATACGCCGTCGGGGGCACGGCCGCGTTGATCGTGGCGTACAGATCGCGGTAGCGGCGGCCGTAGTAGCCGGCGCTGACCGACGTGTTGCGCCCGACCTGGCGCTGCACCATCACCGTGTACTCCCACTGGTTCGGCCGCTGCAGGTCAGGATCGACGTTGCCGAGCGTCGGCTGCAGCGAGCCGGAGCAGCGGTCGCGCGCGATCTCGTTCAGCTGCGCCATCAAATCATTGTTGGAGTCGCCCCAGGGACAGAGCTGGAACGCGATGTTGCGCTGGTTGAGCGGCTGGATGATCGTGATGCCTTCGAGACGATCGTAGCGGCTGACGCCGCCCTTCACCGCCGTCTCGCCGTCGCCGAACATGTCCCACGCGAAGCCGAGCCGCGGCGACACCGTGTTCCAGTTGACGATGCCGTTCTGCGCCGCGAACTCGCGCGCCGGCACCCACGTTCCGGCGGGCGCGCCCTGCGCCGGAATCGACATCACGAAGCGCTCGTAGCGGATGCCCGGGTTGAGCGTCACCCGTCCGAACCGCCACGAATCCTGCGCGTAGATGCCGGTGTTGACGCCGGTTTCCTTGTGGCCGCTCGGCGTGTTGACGAGACGCACCGAGTTCGGCACGCCGCTGTTGGTGATCTGGAGAATGTCGCCCCGGATGGTGAACTGCTCCTCCGAGTTGCCGGTGCGAATCTGCGTGCCGACCTTCAGCGAGTGCGATCCGGTGACGTACGACACGCTGCCGGCATAGGTGAACATCCGCGCAAAGTTCGTGTCCATGCGCGGCGAGACGCCGCTGATCACCGAGCGGATCTGATCCCACGTGGCGATGGCATCAGGCGCCGCATCGGGCTCGAAGCCGAGCGTGTAGTTGATCGGCAGCGTGAACACCGCTGCTTCCGCGAGCAGCCGGTTGCTGATCGGCGACGTCCACTTGATCTCTCCGATGTAGTTCTTCTGGACGGTCTGCTCGACGGCGGAGATCGGATCGTTGATGCTGGCGGTCACCCAGTTGTTCGGTCGGTGGCCGCGCCATTTCCAGTTGCGATCGTAATGCAGCGACAGCTTGTTGCGTTTACTGATCTGTGTGGTCAGGCGGATGGTTGCGTCGCTGATGTGCTGATCGTCCAGCGCCTGCGCACCGGTGGAAGTGAACGTGTTGCCGAGAAAATTGTTGGCGCTCCACCGACGGTAGGTGGTAAAGAACCAGAGACGATCGCGCCGGATCGGACCGCCGAGCGTCCCGTTGATGTCGTAGACGCTCTGGACGCGGTTCTGCGCCTTGAAGCCAAGTGCGATGAGATCGTCGTCGAGATTGTTCGACTGCATGTGCTCGTTGGCGGCAGTCGAGAAGAACGATCCGTGGAACGTGTTGCCGCCGTCGCGCGGGATCATGTTGATCTGCACGCCGCCGACCGGCGCTTCCGCCGGCAGCGAGCTGGTCTGGTAGCCGATCTCCTCCATCAACCCGTCGTTGAAGTAGAAGCCGGTCTGGTTGCCGCCGAACCCGATGTGCTGGATCTGCACGCTGTCGACCATGAACACGTTGTCGTTGTTCGACGACCCGTGCACCTGCAGCGTCGGCTGCTGCATCACCTGCGTGCCGCCGACATCCGGCGTCTGCGTCGTCACGCCGGGAATCAGCTGGCCGACCGCGAACGGATCCTTACCGGTAGGGATCGTGTCGAGCTTCTCGCGGTTGATGACCGACTGCGAGACCGAGTTCTGAACGTCCACCAGCGGCGACGCGCCGGACACGGTGATCGATTCCTCGAGCTGGCCAATCGACAGCTCGGCGTTGACGGTCGCGGTGAACGTCACCGGCAGGACGATCCCCTCGCGTCTGACGCTTCGGAAACCGGTGAGAGCGAAGGTGACGACGTACTCGCCTGGCCGGAGGTCCGCGATCTTGTACGCGCCCGCGCTGTCGGTGACCGCGGTGCGCGATCCCTCGATGAGAGCGGCACTCGACGCTTCGACGGTGACGCCAGGCAGCACGGCGCCCGACGCGTCCTTGACGACGCCGGCAATGGCGCTCTGGGCGTGCGCCGTGGCCGCGGCGCACGAGGCAAGGATGATGAAGAGGAGAACGCGGACGGACCGGACGACCCGGCGGTGGATCATGGAGAACCTCCGCGCGGATCTTAGTTCAGGGATTAGGGATTAGGGATTCGGGATTTGGACGTGCTGCTAGAAGCCAGCTTTGGTGTCGGCGAGGATCTCGCCAATCGCCTGACGATCGTCGGCCGACAGGTGGTTGAACTCGCGCGCGGTGTCGGTGCCGCTCACGACGTCGTGCAGACGCCGTGAAACGTAGTTCTTCACCACCGGCGGGAGCGCGTCGAAACCCTCTGAATAAATGAGGTAGCTGAGCGGATAGCGGAAGAGACGTGTCTTCAAGTCGAACTCGCGCAGCGAACGGCCGCGGTGGTCGCGCGGACCGGCATTCACGAAATCTTTCGCGAAGCTCGAGGTGCCTTCGACCGGCGCGGCGAACGGGGCCGCGTTCACGAACAGCAGCGCGCGGACCAGCCGCTCCGACGCGGCATCCACCACGGCCATGCTGCCGTTGACGGCGAGCGCGCGCGACGCCTCGTATCCAGCGCGCGTGATCAAGTTGTGGATTTCGCTCTGGTGTGCGAGCACCAGCAGCGCCACCGCGTCGCTGTCGGGCGCCAGGTACGGGTCGGGATCGAACTTGCCGGCAAGCGAGGTCACGTCGCCGGTCGAGACGATCGGATTGCGCGCCAGGTAGCTGTCGACGTTGCCGATCTCGTGCGCCAGCAGCGGCACCATCGCGTTGCCCTTGTGGTGCAGGTTCCCCATCGTGCCGGTCACGTACCAGCCGCCCCACCGTTCTTCGAGCTTCGTCTGATCGGTCGTCGCGGAGGTGCCGGCCGCGACCGGATAGCCGTAGCGGTCGGTCACAACCGAGCGCATGATGAAGCCGGGGACGCCGCCCGTTTGCCCGGAGTCGTGACACTGAAGGCACGTCCGGCCTTCGCGCCGGATCACCGGCCGCTCTCCGGGCTCCTGGTCGACCGTGTAGAACACCGCGCCGAGCTTCGGGTCGACCGCGGCGATCTCCATGATCGGGCCGCCCTGCACCCAGCCGAGATAGATGTCGTCGTTGAAATAGATGGCGCGCGGCGACCAGGGCGCGATGCGGTCGACCTGCAGGCTGGTGCGGGAGAACACGAGCCCCTGCGACGAGACCGGCACGTTCAGCGCCTTCAGCAGCGACGGCAGGTATCCGTGCTGCTCCTCGTAAGCGATCGTCGTTTGGCCCGATTCGATCTTCTTCATCAGCCGCGCGACCGGGTCGGTCGCCGCGGTCTTCGAGTACGCGATCGCGGAGTCCTCCGCCAGCTTCGGCAGCTGACCGGCCCTGAGAGCCGACACAACGGACAACGCACACACGAGAGTCAGGAGCAGACGGTGGAACATGATGTTTTGCAGGAAGAACCCGCGAGGAGGTGCGTGAGGACCGAGAAGAGAGCTCCTCAGATCCTCACATCCTTAGATCCTTAGATCCTCAGATCCTCAGATCCTCAAATCTCTAGCATCCAACACATTTGTGGTTGTTCTTGACGCCCATCCCCTCGAGCAGCTTGATCGTTTCGGGGAACGGCGAGATGCGCTGGACCGGACCGTTGGCCATGTCAACGGTCGTCTGACCGGCGCGGTTGACGATCTTCGGGTCGGCGCCTTTCGAGACGAGATACTGGATCATCTCGTTGTCGCCGCGCGCGGCGGCGTTGTGGAG
>Ga0066903_100003864_pt1 | contig 12427 bp, 17 predicted proteins | sample PanSoiMetaGPlot1_FD_67491 | JGI IMG/M metagenome (GOLD analysis project Ga0066903, IMG submission 67491) | Tropical forest soil microbial communities from Panama analyzed to predict greenhouse gas emissions - Panama Soil - Plot 1 (version 2) | ecosystem: Environmental > Terrestrial > Soil >...
GAGCGCTCCGGCGAACCTGGGCAGGGGGGGCGAGCGGCGCCTGACGCCGCGGCGCGACCGTGCGCAGTGTGCCGGGCGCCGCTGACGCGACGCGGGCAAATCGTTCATGCAGGGCGCTGCGCGCACGTTCGGAAGATCGCGCTGCAGCGCGCCAGGCGCGCCCGGGCGCGCTAAATGCGCGAGCTCGAGCCGGCGGCGGTACGCCTCTGGTGCGAAACCCTTGCGCGCGGGCTCGAGGTGCAGCGGATTGACGTCCGCGACGCGCCGTACCTCGAGCGGTACTTCGTGGCGGGCTGGCGCCCGGGCGTACGTGCCCAGGGCGGCGCGTTGTTCCTGCATCATTTCGTCGCGTCCGATCCGGTCGACGCGATGCATTCGCACCCGTGGGCGTGGGGCGCCAGTCTGATCATGGTGGGCGGGTACCGGGAGTATCGATGCGATCGGTACCGCACGCTGACGGTCCGCGACTATGCGCCTGGCGACGTCAACCGCATCGGGCCGGAGGATACCCACCGCGTCGAGCTCCTGGCGGGCGATTGTTGGACGCTGTTTGCGGCCGGGCCGTGGGTGCAACCGTGGGCGTTTTCGGCGCCCTGTGGCGGCACGTAGGCCGCGCGCGGTTACGTCGACGTGAGTTGCGACACGAGCAAGTCGGCGAGCAGCGCGACGTCGACGGGATCGACGCCGGCTTGTTCGAGCGCGGTCTGATACGCGTCGAGCCCGATCGCGCCGCTCTTCACCTGCTGCTCGAGCACTCCTAACGACACGCCCGCCGGCTTGACCGTCGAGCCGATCGCATCGCGGCGCGCTTTGGCGGCGTTCGTCGCGGCGAGCTCGTCGCCGAGCGTCCGCGTGAGCGTCGCGACGTCGTCGGGCGCCAGGCCGGCCGTCACGAGCGCGGCGCGGTACGCCTCGAGCGGTTGCACGCCCGCCTTGACGGCGGCGGCGAGCTGCGCCAGCGTCAACGTCGGCGGCGGCGGCGCGCCTGGCGTCGGCGGTACGGCGTCGGGCGGCGGCGGCGGGCCGGCGATCGCGTCGGCGAGCAGCGCGACGAGGGTGTCGACGTCGTCGGCGCCGTAGCCGCGCGCGACGAGCGCGGCGCGGTAGTCGTCGATCGGCTGCACGCCCGCTTTGACGGCGGCGGCGATCTGCGCCAGCGTCAACGTCGGCGGCGGCGCGGGCTCCGGCGGCGGCGGCGGCTCCGGCGGGGTGGGAATGCCCGCCGCGATGCGCGCGTCGAGTACCGCGACTTGTGTCTCGACGTCGGCGGCACGGTACCCGCGCGCCGTCAGCGCGGCGCGGTACGCGTCCATTGGCAACACGCCCGCTTGCACCGCGCGCGCGACGTCCGCGGGCGTGAGCTCCGGCGGCGGCGCGGGCGCGTCCGCGGCGGCGCGGCGTTTCAGCGCGTCCTGGTAGTCGGCGATTTCCTGCGTCAGCAGCGCCAGGTCGATCGCGACGTCGTCGGGCGTGTAGCCGGCGGCGACAAGCCGCGCCTGATACACCGCGGGCGTGATAATCCCCTGCACCGCGGCGCGGCGGACGGTCGACAGTTGCAGCGCGCGCGTATCGGCCGCGGCGGCGGCGGCGTCCCGTTTCTTGCGGGCGGCGTCGGCGTCCGCGACGTCGCGCTCGAGCTCCGCGACGAGCAACCGTACCGCGTCCGCGGTGTAGTGGTTGGCGACAAGCCACGACGTAAATTGGTCGACGGTCGCCAGGTTGAGAATGACGGCGCGGCGGTACTGCTCGAGGGACACGCCCTGATCGAGCGCGGCCGCTTTGGCGTCCGCGCGCGCTTTCGCGGCGGCGGCGTCGTCGGCGATCTGCGTCTGGAGTAAATCCACCATCGCGGCGCGCGAGGGATCGTCAAAGCCGAGGGATTGCAGCAGCGCGTCATAGTCCGCCATCGAGCGCACGCCGCGGCGGACGAGCGCTTCGAACCGTCCTAAGTCGATGGTTTTGATCTTCGCGGCGGCTTCGGCGGCGTCGTGTTTGGCTTTGGCGTCGGCGAGCTGCTCGAGCCGTGCCGCCAGCGAATCGTGCAACACGGTGACGTCGTCCGCCTGGAAGCCCATCGCGCGCAACCGTGCGGTGTAGTCGTCGAGCGTCAACACGCCATCCACGACCGCGCGCTCGAGCGCGCCGACGTCGATATGGCGAATCGCTGCGCGCTTGCGGGCGTCGTCCGCGGCTTGCTGTTGCGCGACGTACGCGACGCGCTGCTGCTCGACGTCGTCGACGAAGATTTGCACGGTGTCGGCGTCGTACTGGGCGTTCAGGACTTCGATCACGCGCTCGATCGGAATCAGCCCGTGCACCGCGGCGCGGGTGAGCTCGCCGATCGGGCCGCGGCGGGCGAGGGCCCGTTGCCGTTCGATTTCGGCTCGCCTGGCGGCGTCGGCGGCATCTTTCGCGGCTTTCGCCGCGGCTTTGGCGTCCGCCAGGTCTTTGCGGGCTTTCTCGACGTCGGCGATCTTGTTGATCTTGATCTGGGCGCGGAGCTCGAGCGCGGTGCGCTCGTCGTCCGGGTACCCTTCGCGCTCGAGCCAGGCGCGGTAGTACGCCATCGTCACGACGTTGAGCTCGACGCACTCGAGGACTTCGGCGTGCGAGAGGTGCTTAACGTTCCACTCGCGCTGCATTCTGGCCTGAGCCAGGTACGCGGCGCGTTCCTGATCGGTGTAGACGTCGGGGGGAAAGAGCGTCGCGAATTCGCTTTCGCTCATCTCGCGGTCGACGTACGCCCGCGTCAGCCACGGGATCGTGTTGTCGTCGATCGCCTGCATCGCTTTAAGTTCGCTCGCGACCACCAGGAGCCGCGCTTCGCCGTCGTCGTATCCCTCCCACTTGAGCCGCTCGACGGCGCCTTCGCGCTCGAGCACGTTGTGTCGGACCAACTGCATCGCGTCGGCGAGCGACATGTTCTTCGTGGCGCCCTTGATCAGGATGTCTTGTCGCCGATCCGAGTAGCCGGCGCGGGCGAGCTCTTCGCGCGCTTCCGTCGCGCTGTAGTCGCCGCGAATAAAGGCTTTCAGGATGTCGGCGTCGCCGAGCAGGTTCGGCCGATATGCTTTGTTCGTCTTCCATGTGAGCGGCGTCGCGACGAGCGTTTGCGCGAGCGGGCGCAGCGCGACGCGCATCAACCGACTAATCCCCATGCCGTCGATCAGATTTCGCCCGAGCTCGCTTACGGCTTCGACGGCATGAACGATGCCGGCAAGCGACAGCATTTCTTCGCCGATGATGCCTTCCGCCCATCCTTTGATCGTGAGACTCGCGACGGAGCCGATCAGCCGTTCGGCGCCTTCCTGCCCAGGCGTGAGCTCGCCTTCCGGTCTACTAAAAATGCTGAGCAGTGTTCCGCCTATCGCGGCGCCGAGCGGCGACGGTTGACCGGGCGCCCACGTCGACCGAATCGCGCCGGGTGGCACTTCGATCCCGAGCATGTGGGCGACGACATAGGCCAAGATCGTTCCGGTGATCTTGCCAGCGATATCTTCGGCTTCTTCGAATAGTGATTCTTTGCGGTCGAACAGCGCGGAGGCAGCTTGAATGGTGGCCGCGGTTGCGACGGTTTGGCCTTCCGCGACGGCGTTCTTCGCGGCATTCTCGAGGCGTCGTACTTTTTGGACGTCGTAGAAGGAATCAACGAAGTAGTCGACGAGTTGCTGGAGCGTCGGCGTCGCGTTTGCGGTAAAGACGTCGTTCTCGTCAGCCACGCGCACCCCACGGTTGAGGTAGGATCGGGGGTATGCCGACAGCGATCGATTTTCCGGTGCGCGAAAGTACGAACCCGCGGAGCGGCGACACGCCCGCCAGCGTTGACGTCGTCTGGCCGACGTTCGGGTACTGGGTGAAGGCGGGCGTTGCGTTCACGTTAGGCGCGGGCGTCGTCACGGTGACAGCTGTTCTCACTTGGTGGTTACTAATGGCCGCGATGATTCTTTCGTCGGCGCGGACATTTCATCTCGCGCGTTAGCGCGGCTCCGGCGGATCAATGCCGGCAGCCTGGCGGAAGACCGGCAGGAGCGCGGTAACGCTGCTCTCCATGCGGTTGTCTTCACCGCGGTAAAAGCGGGTGAGCTCGAGCCCGTTGGCCTGGATGTCGTCGAGCGGATAATCGCGGTCGCGACTGTACGGATCGCCCCACTGGACGCCGGGCGTAATTTGCGTGTTCCAGAACCCGTTCATCCAGTCGGGCGCGTAGCGCCGCATCGACGTAATCAGCGTGAGCCGCTGAAACAGCCCGTCGAGCGTCACGACGCGGTCGAGCACGTCCCAAATCTCATTGAGCTTCTGGAAGACCCACAGAAACGGCTCTTCGATCCGCTGCTCGACTTGCTGCAACACCTGATCGAGCTTGTCGAGGATGTGAATGTGGAACGCGACCAGTACCCGGTTTACCTGGCGCAGAAAATCGATGGTGTCGGTAATCGGCCGGACGAATTGGTTGTAGAACGCGAGTAGCCGATCGTGAATCACCCGCAGGAAGTCAAACACCGGCTTAAACGTGTCCTTCAGCCAGGCCTGTAAGCGCTTCAGGTTGTCGTCAAGCCATTGCAGGGCGGGCTTGACGGCGTCCGACCAGACGATCTTGACGGCATCCCACACGCGCGCGAACATCGCGCCCGACGCCATGAAGAAATCGCCGACGCGGGCAGCGAGCCATTGCAGCGCGACGGCGAGGTACCCGACGCTGACTTCGGCCGCGGTCGCGATCGCGCCCGCCAGGATTTGAATGCCCTGCCAGATGTAGAGAAAAAAGGCGGCGTGCGCGATCGGGATTCCGGGCCGCACAGCGAGCGGCGAGCTCGCGCTATCGAGCCAGACGAGCAGCGCGACGGCGGACCACCACGCGAGCGAATAGCCGACGCGCGCGCGGCGCGACAGCGGGCGGAACCGGATCGTCATGGCGTGCGGACTTCGCGGGCGAGCGCCATCACGGCATCGTCGCGCTTGTACTGCGTAAAGCCGTCCTTCGCGACGCGCACCGAAAACGGACCGTGTTTCCCGACGAAGAACTCGACGCGTATATCGACGCGGCGCGTCCCGTCCGGCAACCATTGCCCGTCTTCCGTCTGGCGGGTGATCTGCACATCAGGATCGAGCATCGGCGTAGTCTCCTGGCCGGCGCGCCCTGGCCGGCGGCGCCGCGCCGATCAGCGCGCGGGCGCGCGTCACCCGATCGCGCGGGAACAGGGTACACCCGCCGCCAGGTGTGCGCGCGTCGCCGTCGTTCCGTGCGCCGCCGCCTGGCGCGTGCGGATCGCCGTCGCCGTCGCCGCTCGAGCGCGCACGCGCGGCTTACTGCCCGGGCTCCGGCGGCAAGCGCGGCTCTTCGATAATCGTGTTCGTCGGCGGCGGCGGCACGAACCCGGTTTCGATCGGCGTGTCCGGCGGCGGCAAATAACGCACGACGTCGTCGTGGTAGTGCTGCGCGCCGTCACCCGCGTCGGCGAGCTCGAGCCCGCGATTGCCGGGCCCGGCGCCCTGTTGCCAGTCGTAGACGCTTTCGGCGTACCCGATCGTGGCATTGAGCGACGCATCGAACCCGTCCGCGTTCACGTCCGCGATCGTGTTCTGCTGCGTCGCGAGCACGGCGTCGCCGCTCACGAGCGGCTCGAGCTCGCCGCCGACGTTCGCGAACAGTCCCGGGTACACGACACGCGGCGGCAGCGGCAGCGTGTCGCGATTCCAGAACGGGCCGGGCTCGAGCTCCATCGGGCTACTCTGGCACGATGACGATCGCGGGCAACGCGTCGGCGATCGGCGTCACACCCGCGCCTTCGCTCCGGATGACGGGCGGACGATTCGGGCCGGGCGCGACGAGCGTCTCGTCGCGTTTGTTCGCGCGCTCGTACACGCGCCGCTGGACCGCGTCGGCGGCGCGTTCGCCGGCCGGCAGGGTGACGCGTCCCGCCTGGACGGCCGCGGCGAGCTCGACGACAGACAGCGGCGGGCAGACGTGATCGTAGCGGCTCCCGTCCGGCGGATCGGGCGTGTAGACGCCGCCGCAACTATTGCATTTCACCATCAGGATAAGTCCGTCCACTCGTTCACCAAATATTGAACCGCCCCGTACTGATCGCCGGCTTGAATCGCGATCGTGGACGTTTTGAGGCGATAGCCGGGACCGAGGATCGTGGGGTTCGGAATCGGACGGCCGAATGCCGTATTGGCAAGGGTCGTGAGCCCGATCAGTCCTGGGGCGAACGTCATATATAACCCGCTGTTGGCCGCGATTTGCACGTCGCCGCCCGCGGTCCACAATTCGTGCACCCCATCGTCCGCGTACAGATACGGAATGCGATTGGCAGCCGCCGCGCTGGTGAGCAGGCTCATGAAAAACGACAGCAGTTGCCAGCGGACGCCGGCCGGTACCGTTTCCGTGATTTCGCTGCCGGGCGCGGGTGTGGTGCCCACGATGGACCGCAGCCGAGCGGAGGTTACGCCAAAACTCGCGACGGAATGCACGCCGGAACCCGGATAGGTGACGCGCGTAAACGTTGAGGCGTAATCGGCGGCGAGCGTCGCGACTTCTTCCGCGTTCGCGCTGTAGCCGCGTTGCAGCGCGAGCACCACGTACGTCGACTGACTCGAGGGTGTCCCGGCGGTGACGCGCACGTCGACGTTGAGCAACCACCCATCCGGCAGCGCGATCGCTTTCGTCGACGCCAGGCCGTCGGTCGTCGGCGTCAACGTGTCGCGGAACGGGATCGGGCGCCGTTCGCCGAACGGCAACACCCGCCCGGTGATCGTCAGGGTGATCGCGGTCGCGGTGTTGTACGCCGTCACCTTGAGCCACTCTTCGCCGGTCAGATAGCCGGCGCCGCCGACGGTCAGCAGCGGCAGCGGCGGCGTGTGCAGCGTCGGGATCGCGTCGTCAGCCATCTACGTCACCTCGAGCCATTCGCGCACCATGTACGCCAGGCCGCTCCATTGATCGCCAGGGTCGAGGTTCAGGGTAATGCTTTCGAAGAATTGCGACTCGAGCAGGATCGCGGGTGACGGAATCGCCGATTGGAACACCTCGATCCCGGTGTCGAACGCGTTCGGCACGTTCGCACTCCACGACCACCGGGCGAGCGTCGACGCGCCCTGCGTCGACGGGTTCGGCGCCGCGCTGAACACGCGGCCAGCGTCGCGAATGCGTAACACCGGAATCCGCGGCGCGCCGCCCGCGTCGGTTTGGAGCAGCGCCGAGACGCTGATGAGTTCCCATCGGGCGCCCGTCGGCACAGCTTCGGACCACTCGAGCCCGGCGGCGGGCGTGGTCCCGCTCACGAGCCGTAACAGCGGCTCCGTCGACGTCGACGATTGAATCGGCGAACCCGGCCAGCCGAGCGCCTGGGTAATCGTGATATAGCCGGCGAGCAGCGTCCCGAGGACGATCGCGGCGTTCCCGATGCCACGGACTAACTGCACGGTCACGAAAGTCTCTCCGATGTATTTGTTGCCGGACGCCACAAACGCGGTGACGTTGAGCAGCGCGCCCGTCCCGAGCTCGTAATCAATAAAGCTGGCAAAGCGATCGCTCGTCGGCGTGAACGATTGACTATTCGGGATCGTGATCCCGTTCGGGAGTGCCGTCCGCCAGTGCAGCGCGACGCGCACGCCGACGCGGGAATTCGTCGCAATCAGGCGCAACCGATCTTCGCCCGTCAGATAGAACGCGGCGGGCGACGGCAACACGCGCCCGCCGCCGATCAGCGGGGCGGGCGCGACGTACGCTTGTTCAGCCATCAGCCGATCGCCGAGGCGGCGCCACGCTTACCGCCGCGGCCGTCTACGCGGCGGGTGACGGGCCGGAGCGCGCGCGTCCGCCCGCGGCGGGCGTACCGGTCGTATGGTTGTGTCCGCCGGAACCGGCGGCGTCGTGTCCGCCGCTGGCCGGAAAGCGCGTTTTGTAGCCGCACGATCCGCAGGTGTACAGATCGCCGAGCTCCGCGCGCTGCTCCGGGCTCGCGGTATCGGTGTTGTACGGCAGGACGCCGGGGTTTTCGCGGTCGTAGACTTTGCGGTACTCGTCGGCGCTCAGCGTGCGCGCGGGTTTGAGCTCGCCGCCGCACGACGGACACGCCTCACCCGATTTGAGCTCTTTCGCCGCCATGATCCGTTTCGCCTTTCGTCGGGGCGCGTCGGGCGCGCTACATCTGCAACATGCCGAGCCACGCGACCACGTTCGCGGTGCCGCCGTTTTCGTCGCCGACGACGTCGATCAACGTGGCGCCTTTATTCGCGGAGTTGATGACGGGAATGAGCGCCAGGTTATGAGCGGCGCTCATTTCCTTAAACCACCACGTACCCTCTTCCGTCAGGTCGGGCTCGCCAGGGACGGACACGCGAAGGTTGCCGGTGTCGGGACCGCGGAGACAGAGCGCGGCGCACTCGGTGTCCGTTGTGAGCCCGAACACCGCGTAATCCGTATTGGCTTGGAGTAGGTCAACGTCGGCGTTGATGCTGCGCGCGCCGCTGTACCCGCCGCTCGAGCCGATCGTAATCGCGAGCCGGAGCCCGACGAGATGCCGGTACCGGGACTTGATCTGCTCCCACGTAAACAAGCGCGCCATCTGGCCCGGCAGATCGGCGTAGTACACGAGCTGTACGACCGACTCGATATCGCCCGCGGTCGCGCTGCCGGCGAGCTCGACGATCTCGGTGTCCTGCGGGTACAGCCGCTGCGCGACGCCGTACGGCATCTGGGGCTTGACGATGCCGGAGAGGACGCGGGACCGCAAGCCGTCGACGTTGTCGTGCATCTTCGGCGAGCGGATCCGGACCATCCCCGCGGCTTGCGCGTCGACCCAGAAATTGAGCAGCCAGGCGTCGCTATTGAGCGGCGCGTTCTTGATGGTGAAACTGTCGCCGCTGGCGATCGTCGTGGCGGCGAGCGTCGCGCCGATCGCGGTGCCCGTCGATGTGATGGTGTCGAGCGCGGGCGGCATGTGGCACACGCCGTCGGGGCTCTGCGTCAGGGTGCGGAGGTAGAAGGGCAGCATGGCGGTACTCGCTTTCTCGCGACGCGCTTACTGGCCGTCCTTCAATTTCCCGAGCTCGAGCGCGACCATGTTCGCGCGCTGCTGATTCTGTGGCGAGCGTCGCGGGCCGCGCGGGGGGAGGGTGATCGACTTGAGCTTGTCGAGCGCGGGTTGTACCCCGCGCGCCCAGGCGTCTTGCGCGTTCGCGACGCCCGTCTGGTAGCGCTGCGGGCCGAGCTTCGTCGCGTTGGTGACGTACTTCGACTGGCCGGCGGCGGCGACCCCGCGTCCGAACCGCTTTTTCGCGATGGCTTCCTGCACGCCCTGTTCGTACGCCGATTCGCCGTTCTTGGTGTTCGTTTCCCAATCGGCGCCCGCCGACGCGACGCCGTCGGCGTAATCCTTTTGTGCCGCGCCCGCGCGTTGCACAAACTTCTGCGCGAGCGATCCGGTGTCCTTGATGCGGATCGCGCCGAACACCAGGGCGCCCGCGGCGAGCAGTTTCGCGACCGTCGCCAGGGCACCGACGGGCGCCGCGGGAGTGGAAACTGCACTACCGGAGTGCAGATTGAGCGGGGCCGCGGCGAGCGGAGCGCCCGCGAGCGCTAGCGCGAACAGGAACGCGGTAAGCCGAGTCGTTGTGGTCATTTGGCGAGATCTCCACAAGGGATTGTGCATGGCTGTTGAAACCTGTGGATAAGTTCTGTTACGGCAGAACACCATAGCTCAGGCGGCGCTGTCTTCCACAGGGTTATGCACAGTCGGCCGGAGGCAGTCGATAGAGGCGGGATCGAACCGACTTGACAGCGGGTATACCGTTGAATCCGTGCGTTTTACGTGGGGTCCGATAATCGATGCGGCGTTGCCCTCAGGCTTGGTCTTGTACCCAATTTCCACAGTTTCCACCGGCATTCTTCTGATCTGTACGTACAGGACTCTTTTAAAAGAGTGATCGATTAGGTATTCGGGTACGTGCCGTACGACGAAGTGACGCAAGCACACGATGACGTTCCGCAGCTTTGGTAGATTCAGCGATCGCTATTACGCGGTCGAACGCGAGAGATCGGCACGGAGGGAGCGGGAGAGACAACCGATGCGCAACCCACAGAAGCTCTGCAAGCACGGTAGTTCGGTGAGCGTCAGCATACCGCGGCACTTTCTCTATCACCTGAACTGGGTGCAAGGACAATCGGTCATGGTGGAGATACTCGCGGACGGTCAAGGGTTGTTGGTTCGGTTGCCGCGGTACGAGGATTTCGGCCCAGTCCGCCCGCCGACGCTCGTACGTGACACGTTGGAGCCGCCGACGTCGGCGCAGCGGGGAAAGTAAGTGCTCCCGGTAACGGTCGAGCGCGAGTATCGACGGATTCACGTTTCACAACTGATCGCGCCCGAGCTCGATGCGCGCATGGGGCGCGACGATGAGAAGCTCGACGAGCTCGCGCACGACATCGCGCGCCGCGGCTTGATCTTTCCGATCGCCGTCGTGCCAGTGGGCGATCGGTACGAAGTGGTCGACGGAGAACGGCGCCGCCAGGCGTGCGCGCGGCTCAACTTAGTCGAGGTGCCGTGCATCGTGTACGCGACCAAGGACGTCGCGCTCGAGGGCGTCAAGTACGCCGCGAACGCGTACCGCGAGGAGATGTCACCAGCCGAAGAAGCCACGTTTTTCCACGAGCTCTACCTCACGAAATGCCACGAAGACATCGACGAAGTGTGCAAGGTCGTCGGAAAGAAGCGGCCGTACGTCGACTCACGGTTACAACTGGTGTTAGGCGATGACCAGGTATTCGACGCGGTGCGCGCGCGGCTGATTTCGATGGGCGTTGCGGCGGAGCTGAACCGATTGCCCGATGAAAGCTGGCGCCGCTGGTACCTCCAATGGGCCATTCGCGATGGCGCGACGGTCGCGGTTGTTCAAGGATGGGTGACGGACTGGAAGAACACGCACACCGATCGCCCGATCGCGCCCGAGTCGCCGACCGTCGTAGTGGCCGGCACATCGTTGACGCCGGTCTACGATCCGATGCGGTGCTACATCTGCCAGGAGAGCAACGAACACCTGCCGATCATGATTAGCGTGCATCTCCATTGTCAGTTAGCAATTCTCGATCGGTTGCTCGCGGCGTACCGCGGCGACGGCTCGAGCGAGCGGTAACGGCGGCGCGATGGGACGCAACCGCAAAGGGGATCCACTCAAGGCAGCGTGGCGCGCGGCGCGGCGTGCGCCCGACGCGGCGCAGCGTCGCGCGCTCGCGCGTCAGGTTCGCGCTGCGCGTGATTTGATGCGACTCGCGAAAGACGTACAACGGGAAACTGAGCGCGCCGATCATGCGCTCCGTCAGCTTGGGTTTTGGTTGATGGCGCGCGGTGAACAAGTGCGCGTCGGCGAATACGTGCGCGTCCGCGAGCTCCTCACGATGACGCAACAGTTACAGACGGGCGAAGACGTGTACGGCGCGGTGTCGCGGTTGATCGGGATCGCGCGGCGTCGGCTCCCGGTACTTGCGCCGAAGGGCGCGCCCGGTCCGACGTCGACGGCGGAGAGGGCGTAATGCATGTCGCACACTTCGTCCTGTTGGTGTTCGCGTTCGTGTTGTTCGTCTGCGGGGCGTTCAACGTCCCGAGCCGCGTGAACCTGATCGGGGCCGGGCTCGCGTGTTGGGTTGCAACGTTGTTGTTTTAGCGTCAGGGGTCCGGCCGATGTTGATACAGCCGTCCGCTTGTGCACATATGTGGATCGATCCGAATGATGCGCCGATCGAGCGGGCATCGTACTCGCCGATCGTCGGTCCGCTACGCCGGCAGATGAAAGCCGGCCGAACGTATGTCTGCCAGAACTGTGGCGCGAAACTGCCGATCCATCAGTGCCGGGCGTTAGGGTGTGACACGGTCGTTACGCCGCTGGAGTTGTATTGCGTCGTGCACGCGCCGCGGTTGAAAGAGAAAACGCGCGCGGTGCTCGAGCGTACGTATCGGCCTGGCGAGCGTCAGCAGAACGACGTGTTTATGCGCGCCTTCGTGCGCGCGCAGCGCGAAGTCGCCGATCGAGTGGCGCGGCGAGAACCGGAGCGCGATCGATGAGCGACGCGATCGACTTTGGCAGCATCGCGATCTTTGCCGGGCCGGACGTCCACGCCTGGCCGGTCACGAGCACAGTAACGCGGGTGATCTTTCTGCCGGCGAATTGGCAGATTGAATCGAGCAAGCAATGGGATCCGAATCGTTGGCCGGACGCGATCCCGCCAGGATGGGAGGGACCGATTCAGTACACGCTGTGGCCGGTCGTCAAGGTTGACGGCCAGTGGCGGACGTGTCCGGCGATCGAGTTCTGGTACGGCGGACCGTACCCGAATCACGGTCGCTACGACGGCGTCGGCGGGCCGTATTCGAAGGCGGCGCAAGAGTGGTATTTTCACGTCCCACAGATGGCCGGTCATCAGCCGATG
>Ga0066903_100003865_pt1 | contig 12426 bp, 12 predicted proteins | sample PanSoiMetaGPlot1_FD_67491 | JGI IMG/M metagenome (GOLD analysis project Ga0066903, IMG submission 67491) | Tropical forest soil microbial communities from Panama analyzed to predict greenhouse gas emissions - Panama Soil - Plot 1 (version 2) | ecosystem: Environmental > Terrestrial > Soil >...
TCGGGCGATCGGTGCGCATCGCCAACGGCGCCGACGTTGGCCGCCTCGCGGACTGTGTTGCCCGCTGGGACGGTCAGGATTACCCGCCCTTGACCGGCCTGGTCGTGCGAGTCGGGCGCCGATTGGCGTTCGTGCCCGTCGGGCAGGTCGTCGACGTCGAGCACACGTCGGTCACGTTGCGCTCGGCGCGATTCGACCTGCGGGATTTCGAACGTCGGTCGGGCGAGGTATTGCTGGGCGAGGACGTCCTCGACCATCAGCTCGTCGACGTCGACGGCGTGCGCGTTGTTCGCGCGTCGGACCTCTACTTGGCCAAGGTAGGGGTGGGCTGGCGGCTGGTCGGGGTTGACGTGAGCCTGCATTCGCTGTTGCGCCGGCTCGGCCCGACACGGTGGCGCGTCCGTCCGACGCCCGACCGGGTCATCGACTGGGCCGCGATCCAGCCCGTCGGTGTCGAAGCGGGCCCGTTGAGGCTCCGCGAGCCGAACGAGTCGCTGTCGAGACTGCGTCCGAGCGACCTCGCCGACCTGCTGGAGGAGCTCGGCCGGCCCGAGCGCCAGGAGTTGCTCGACTCTCTCGAACCGACCTCGGCCGCCGACGCCCTCGAGGAGATGCAGACCCCGCAACTTCGGTCGCTGCTGCGCGACCTGGCGCCCGAGCGCGCCGCCGAGCTCATCGTCGAGATGGAGCCCGACGAAGCCATCGACGCGCTGCGTGAGCTCGATGACGAGGAGCTCACCGAGGTCTTCGCCGCAATGCCTCCCCAGCACGCGGCTCGGCTGCGCCGACTGCTCGAGTTTCCCGAGCACAGCGCGGGCGGGCTGATGACGACGCGGTTGGCCCATGCGCATCTCGGGGACACAGTCGACGATGTCCGGGAGCGGATCAGGGTCGAGTTCGACGAGCGCGCCGATGTCGATGGTGTCGTACTTCTTGACGACGCCGATCGGCTCGTCGACGACGTGGCAGTCGTCGCTCTCCTGGTCGCCGACCGCGACCAGCAGGTGAGAGACCTTGCATCGTCGAATCCTCCCATCACGGTGACCAGCTCGGCACCTCTCACCGAGGTAATCGACCAGCTGGTCGACTCGCGTCGAGGATCGGTCGTGGTTGTCGACGACGCGCGGCGCCCCATGGGTCGCATCCTCGCCGATGACGTCATTGATGCCCTCGTCCCCGAGCGCGGCCGACGCCGCCTGCCTACGCCACTGCCATGATCGGACCGATCACCCGGATGCGGGCCCGCGTTCGGGCGCGGCGCTTGCTTGTGTTCCTCGCTGCGCTTGGACCCGGCGTGATCGCGGCGAACGCCGGCAACGACGCCGGCGGCGTCGCGACCTATGCGTCCGCCGGCTCGCAGTTCGTGTATCGGACGCTGTTCCTGATGGTGCTCGTCACCATCGCGCTGATCGTGGTCCAGGAGATGAGCGCCCGACTCGGGGCATACACGGGCGAGGGACTCGTCTCGCTCATCCGCGAGCAGTTCTCACTGCGCCTCGGAACTTTCGCGGTCGTCAGCCTGCTGATCGCGAACCTGGCTCTGGTCATCTCGGAGTTCGCCGGCATCGGCGCGGCGCTCGAGCTCTTCGGGATCTCGCGATACCTGACCATCCCGCTCGCCGCCCTCGGTCTCTGGGCGGTGGTGATCTTCGCTTCCTATCGCTACGCCGAACGAGTCTTTCTCGTGTTGTCGGTCTCGTTTCTCGCGTATCCGATCGCCTTGATCCTGGGTCACCCCGACTGGGGCAAGGTCGCGACTAACAGCGTCTGGCCACATTTTCTCGCCAGCCACGACTTCGTCCTCCTCGCGGTTGCACTTGTCGGCACGACCATCACGCCCTACATGCAGCTCTTCCAAGCTTCGGCGGTCGCCGACCGCGGCATCGGACCCGACGATTACCCGCGCGAACGGCTCGACACCATCGGCGGATGCATCTTCGCCAACCTCATCAGCGTCTGCATCATCATCGCCACCGCAGCCGCCATCGGAGGCAGCGGCCCGCTCGGCTCCGCCGACCAAGCCGCCCGCGCCCTCGAACCTGTCGTCGGGGCCGGAGCCAAGACCCTCTTCGCGGCCGGGCTCCTCGGCGCGTCCGCCCTCGCGGCCGCGGTCGTTCCGCTCTCGACCGCCTACGCCCTCGCCGAAGCAGTCGGCGTCGAACGATCCGTCTCACGACGCTTCGCCGAAGCCCCCCTCTTTCTCGGACTCTTCACCGCCCAGATCGTCCTAGGCGCTGCCATCGCGCTCATCCCGGGCAACCTCATCGACTTGCTCATCAACACCCAGATCCTCAACGGCCTCATCACGCCGATCATCCTCGTGTTCATCCTCGTCCTGGCGAACCGTCGTAGCCTCCTCGGCAGCGCCGCGAACTCGCCCCGCTTTCGCGTCATCGCAACCATCGCGGTGACGGCTGTCGCGGCACTTGCATTGTTCGTCACCGTCGACGCCGTCCTCGGCTGGATCGGCGTTACATCCGGTTAGCGCGTCAGCCGATCGCGCACACATAACGACGGCCTCGGAGGCCGATATATCCGCGCCAGATCGGCACATCTGTAGCGCGCGGGTTAGCTCCCGCAGGCGGGCAACCGCTTCCCGCAGAGGCCGCCGTGCGCGGTTTTGACGGGCAGATGGCCGGTCGGAGCGGCCAAGATCCTCCATGTGGACAAAGTGCTTGAACGCCTTGGTGCCGAGATCGTCGGAGCGTCCTCGGCGGCGCTCGCGTCGAGGAACGAGACGGCGTTCCCGGAGCGCCCCCGGGCATCCACGACTTCGACGTGGTATTCGCCGACGGATCACGCCTTTCCGTTGAGGTCACGACGGCGACGGACCCACCTCGTCGTGAGCTGTGGGCCGCGGTCGGTCAGCAGCGTGGAACCTCCCGCGGGTGCGACGCTCATGGAGCCTCGTGATTCACCCCGACACGATCGTGGGCGCCCTGCACGGCGCCGTTGGGCCGCTGCTCGCCGAGCTCGTAGAAGAGGGCCGACACCCGGTTGCCGGGAACGCCGTCTGCGTCGTCGCCGCGGACCGACACGGGCACGAGCGACCGCAAGACCGCGTGATCGGCGTCCTCGCCGCGGGTGATGAGCAGCTCGCGGTAGCCGCCGGCAACCGCGGCCAGCGCGACGTCGTTAAACGTGCCGCCGAACGCGTGCCGAATCGTGCGGACATCGTCGATGGCGGCCGAGGAGTGCGCCCAGGCCCGGTTCGGCGCGATCTTCACTTCGATTGACAACGGCGTCGTGGTCGTGAGATGCCGTCCGGCTCTCCACGCACCCAGGCCGGTGCCCGGCGCGGAACGTGTGGAGGCGATGCGTCGCTGGTCCTCTGAGGCTAGGCGGTGGCGACGTCGCGGCGGCGGAGGCCGCCGAAGCCCGCGGCGAGCAGCGCGACCGCGATCAGCAGCAACACCGCGAGCGGTGGGAGCGAGAACGAGGCGACCGGCAGGCGCGGCACATGTTCCATGGGCGAGAGCTCGTAGATCCAGTGGGGCAGTTGCAGCAGCGGTCCGAAGAAGCCCACGAACGCTACTCCGCCGAGGACGAGCCATGCCGCGCCGGTGGCCCGCGGCACCAGCCCGAAGAGCGCGAAGGCAAAGCCGGACAGCACCCAGAGTGCCGGCGTGTAGGCGAGCGCGGCACCGATCGTTCGCGGAAGCTGACCGGCATCGCCGACGCTGATCGCGTCCGCCGCGCCCATACCGAGCCCGATCAGGAACAGCGCGGCGACGCCACCGCAGAGCGCGATCAGGACGTGTCCGCCCGCCCAGCGAGAACGGCTCACCGCGGTCGACAGGACGGGATCGGCACGGGCGGCCGACTCCTCGCCGCGTGGCCGGAGCGCGGCCTGAACCGCGAAGCCACCGGCGACGAGCACCGCGATGTAGAGCGTCAACGCGCGGTATTCGTCGATCGCGTTCGACGCGCCGATGTGGGCGCTGTACCTCTCGAGCGACCCGACGTGGTGGTACAGCTTCCCCGCCTGTTCGGTGATGCTTCCGTAGACCGCGCCGATGAACGCAAGCGAGACGCTCCACCACAACACGCTGTTGCGCTGCAGCCGGAAGGCGAGCCCGAGCGGGTCGTCGAGCCACCGCGCCGCGTTCGGTGGTCCGGGCCGATCGGCGATGAGCCCCGCGCCCAGATCTCGGTGCGATGCGACTCGCGCCGCAACGGCGACGAGCGCGATCGTCGTCGTCAGCGCGAGCGCCAGCGGCCACCACCGGTCATCGACATAGGCGCGCATCTCGACTGCCCAGCCGAAGGGCGACAGCCATGACAGCGCGCCGATCCCGGTCATGTTGCCGAAGGCGGCGAGGAGATACCACGCGCCAAGCCCCATCGACGACACGCCCAGGGCGCCGCGGGCGCTCACGGCGAGCTGCGCCGCGAGCAGGGCGACCGCGCCGAACACGAACCCGACTCCCACGAGCGCCGCCGCGAACGCGAGCGAGCCTTCGGGAGACAGATCGTGGAGGCTGGTGGGGAGCCCGAGCGTGAGGAGCACGCCGAGCGCGAGGTCGGCCCCAAAAACGACGGACAGTGCTGCGGTCGTCGGCGCGAGCCGGCCCACCGCGGTCGCGCCTAGGAGCTCCGCGCGCTCGCTCTCCTCCTCGGCGCGCGTGTGTCGCACGACGAGGAAGATGTTCATGAGTGCGACCGCGAGCGCTGTCATCGGGAGCAGCTCGTTCGCCGTCATCGCGCCGAACGTGTAGTGCGTGAGCCCGTAGCCCGGGCCCGTGAACAGCTTCACGACCGCGTTGTCGACAATCGCGGCACGGGTTTGGCGGTCCGCGGCCGTGGGATAGCTGCTCTTGAAGCTCGCGACCGAGCCGAGGACGGTGAGCCCGATGCCGAGGATCCACACCGGAATGCGAACCCGGTCGCGCCGGAGGGTGAACCAGATGAGGCGCGGGGTGGCCACGTAGCGGCTCATGGCGAGGGCTCTGGCACCTCGCCGTAGTGCCGGAGGAACAGCTCATCCAAGGTGGGTGGCTGGCTCGTCAGGCTCCGCACGCCCAGCGCGCTGATGTGTCGCAGCACGGTGTCGAGCTCGTGCGTGTCGACGTCGAGCTGCACGCGGCCGTTGTCGACGATCGCGTTGTGCACTCCCGCGAGCTGTCCGAGATCGCGTGCGGGCTTGATCGTCTCGGCCCGAATCGAGGTGCGCGTGAGATGCCGAAGGTCGTCGAGGGCGCCGGTCTCCACGGTACGGCCGCGCCGGACAATGCTCACACGGTGACACAGCGCCTCGACCTCGGCGAGGATGTGGCTCGACAGCAACACCGTGCGGCCCTCGGCGCGCACCTCCCGGATGCACTCCTGGAACTGCTCCTGCATGAGGGGGTCCAGCCCAGAGGTCGGTTCGTCGAGCAACAGCAGCTCGACGTCGGATGCCAGCCCGGCGACGAGCGCAACTTTCTGGCGGTTACCCTTCGAATAGGTGCGGCTCTTCTTCGTCGGGTCGAGATCGAACCGCTCGACGAGCTCGTCGCGTCGCTTGCCATCGGCGCGGCCGCGCAGGCGCATCACCAGGTCGATGATCTCGCCGCCCGTGAGGTTGGGCCACAGGCTCACCTCGCCGGGGACATAGGCGAGGCGCCGGTGGAGGTCGACCGCGTCGCGCCACGGGTCGGCACCGAGCACACGCATGTCGCCCGCATCCGCGCGCAGAAGGCCGAGCAACACCCTGATGGTGGTGGTCTTACCCGCGCCGTTCGGTCCGAGAAATCCGTGCACCTCTCCGGTCGTGACCGACAGGTCGAGACCGTCGAGCGCGCGGGTTGACCCGAACGTCTTGCGCAGGCCGGAGATCGAGATAGCGGCTCTCACGATCTCGATGGTACGAGCGCAGAACGAACCCGCTCGGAACCTTCACGGGTACTGGTTCTGGGGTCGCCTTCCGTGTTCCTACCCGCCTTCTTCTCTGCCAACGCGGCGAGCGCCGCCCAATGCCGAACATGTGGCACCACGCGCCCAGACCGAATCTGCGACGCCGACGACTTACCGAGTCCAGTCGCGGCCATGATCTCGGCGAGCTTTACCGAGGCGAGTCGGGCTCGGATCGGTGCGAACGCCTCGGCCGGCGGACGTTTCACATCGGGGTGCTCAGCACGCCAATCTCGGACTCCGGCAACGGCGGCAGCGATCGCTCGGCCTCGACGCCGTCGGATTTGCCGCGACTGCGTCGGGGTCGTAGACCAGCATGCCTCGCAGCGCACGTGCCGCGGCCGCGTGAGCGGCCCACCGCAGTCGACGCACGTCCCGAACAGCGCCGACTGGTCGAGCCGGCTGCGGCGCGTCGCCGCCTTCGCTTCAACGGAACGGGCGATCCGTGGCCCATCAGACGCCGTTTGTGCCTTCACCTTCGTCCGAGCCGCAGCCGACTTCGCGCCGGAGAGCGGCGTGCGCGGTTCCCAATGTCACCGGAGGAGCAGCAGGAGTGGCTAGAGGCCGCGAAAGTGAATCTGCGTCTGGTGTACGGGAAGGGAAGGCCCGCCACGGGGCCCAACGCTTCGGAGCAGAGTTCCCAGCAGCCTGACAACGATGCTGAGGAATGAGCCTCCGGGCGCGGCCTTGAGAGGTTGTCAGGCGGACTCCACGAGATGCTTCACGAAATCGTCCAGCATTTGAAGCCTGTGCCGAATCCTGATCATCAACGGATGCTGCCCGGTCATTGCTGGCGAGTAGGCGGGTTCGCTCATGTACTGCCGCACAAAGAAGGTTGTCGATCTCTTCTTTGAGTCCGTCTGGGTCACGCTCGATGTCCGACGTGGGCGCGCGATGGCCAAGGGCGGAATGTTTGCTTATGAGAAAGGCGAAGGCCATCTACCAAAGGATCCGGCTCATGCGCCGCGGGAGCTGCGTCCGCAGGCGCTCGGACAGAGATCGCGGAATCACGCGCCTCAATGGTGGAAAGGGCACGATCCAGCGCGCTCTCCGCGTCTGTAAACGCCTTGATGGCCCGGGGTAGACCATCTTCGCCGGTGACGGCGTGTCGCCTCGAGAACCACGCGAAGCTGCGGCGGGAAGAGAGCCGACGTATCTCCTAAAACGCCGTTTCGGTCCGCTCGTAAGCGTCCCCTGGCGCTTCACGGGCCAACAGGGCGCGTTGCTTCTTCCAAGTGCCGTCGCGTGGGAACCGCGCAGAGATGCCCCAAAACTTCCCGCTCGCTTGAGCTTCTTCCGCTAGGCGACGAGCCGTGCTCACATCGCTGCGGACGGCTCTCAGCGCGGCACGTAGATTTCCGGCTCCTTGCCTCTGGCCGCCGGCGCGAGCTGCGCGTGCGGGAGGCGCCGAGCGCTGTGTCTGCGGGGCGCCGTGGGCGGAGGGGTCTGGGCAGATGAGTGACTGCGCGTAGCGATGCGCTACCACCAGCACCAAAGCCCATAGCAGCGCCAGAGCCCCGAGAACGGCAATGCCGGCGCCGAGTACGAACCACCCGTTGTTCCAGATGCTTGCCTTGCCGACGCGCTCGTTGACGCCCACGATGAGCGGAACGGCGCTCAACGCCCCTAGCGCGGCCCCCACTCCGACCCAGAGGCCAGCCGATTCCCGAAGGGGCGGCCGTTGCGCCATCCCGCCATCATCGCAGCGCTCAACTCCCGCGTGCCGAGAGCTCGTCCGGTGCGCCGGGGGACCACTTTGCGTCCTGCTCTCCACCGCCTACATGGCCGCTCCGACCGGCCATCCACCCCCAAACCCGCGCGCCGATCCGCGCCTCGGCACGAGCGCTCGTCTTCGCGCGTCGCCTTCGCCTCTGCCGTCGTCCGCCGCTCGCCGGCCTTGCCGGCCTCGCCGCTGCGCGTCGGTTGGCGGCCGTTCGGCGGCGCCTCCCTTTGCTCGTGTCTCCAGCGAAAGCGACACCCGGAGGCGCAGAGGCCCGGAACCCGGCCCGCAGCGCGCCACGGCGGGCGCACAGAACACACAGCAGGGCCGGCAGAGCCCGGTGTCAGAGGCGCAGCCGGCGCTCTTGCGACAGAAGTCCGAAGCATCCCGCCACTCGCGGCACTACCGGCGTTCGATGTTGGTGAGATACGCCGCTAGCGGCGGGCCGGGTGAAGGCTTGGGCAGTATCGCGGGCCACATTCGGCGCAGCTTGGCTGACGCATACGCGAGCCGCCCGCTAAACCAATCCGCCGCTTCCTCGTCGACCTCCTGAAGTCGAAATACAAAGTTGCCGCGTTGGCGTGATGCTCATCAGCTAGCAGTAGTTGTCGGCATTGGGCGTCGCCGTAAGGCCAAAATCAGGCCAAGGTGGTCTGCCGCCCGCCGGGGCCGCGGTCGCGTCGAGCGGGTGGGAGCGCCCGTCGGGCCATCTGGAGGATCAACGACTTTGGGGGCTGCCAGACGCCCCGGTCCTCAAATGACCATGCGTAGGTCAGGGCCCCGTCGCGGGCATAATCAAGCAGGCCGGGCGCGGCGAGCTCGTGAGCTGACCACGCGTAGAGCTGCTGCAACCTCGGGACGATCACCCCGTAATCCACGAGGCGGCCGAATCGCAGTTCGGCACTGAGATAGGACTCTACGTTGCCGGGGAGGGGGTACTCGTTGGGGAGCACGCGAGACAGGTGCAAGAAGATCCCGGTCATCCCGAGCCTTGGGTCACCGAGCAACGGGGCGAGCGGGCGGAGCCATCCGAGTGAGATCCGGGGAGCGGCGACAAGGGCGTGGGCGTAGAGCACCCGGCAGAGCACGACGTTCATGAAGAAGCGCTCGGCGGGGTTCTCCGCCTCTGCCAGGTCGCGGTGCTCGAGGTACGCGGCCACCACGCTCCCGTTGTGCGCCCGGTACCAGGCCCGAGCGGTCGGGTAATCGGCGAAGGACATCCAGTAGTCCACAGTGCGAGAGGAGGCCGGCCCGGGAAGGTCCCCGCTAAGGGCCACTGCCTCGCAGCCGTCGCGGAGGACGCGCTCGTTCACCGCACGCCACCACGGACTACCAGGACGGTCGCTGAACCGTGGCGCCAGCACACCTCGCTGGAGCTGCCAGTGCATGAACGACAGCGCCGCCCGCCGGTAGGGCAGATGCCGGGGGGCCTTGCCGAACGGGCCGTAATAGCACCGCTGCATCAGGGCGAGCCGGCCGGCTGGGTCGTCGCGGACCGCAGCGATCCGCTGGTCAGCCCAGGCCGCTGCCGTAACCCCAGAGCTCACACCAACAGGATCGCACACAGCTCATCGGGCGCCCGCGCCGAAGGGAGTCCCAACCCTTGTTTAGCGACGTATGCAGTCGCGCCCGATGATCGCGTTCCGGCGGGGCGGACGACATTATGCAGAAGATGCGGACGGCGCTGGAGCGCGACACAAATGAACTCGTCACGACGAAGGATGCGCGTGGCGAAGAGACGCAGAGGTGACCGGACAGCGGTGCCGGTCGGAGAAACGCGGTCATAGTAGAGGTAATGGCGCACCGGTTGATCGACGCAGCAAATCAGCGTTGGTCCGACATGCTTCGTCGGTGGGCCATTCCCGAGGACCTCGTGGAGTCGGCGCCCGCTTCTCCCTATTTTTTCAATGCCGGCGTGTTCATCGCGGCGGCGGATGACGCGCTTGCGCGTGAAATCGATACGCCATCCGAGACCGTTGCACGCGAGGCGCTGCCGGCGGGTGGAGCCGTGATCGATGTTGGGGTGGGCGCGGGAGCGGCCAATCTGCGACTGGCTGACCGGGCGGGGCACGTCTTTGCGATCGATCCGAGCCGGGAACTGCTGGACGCGTTCGCCGATCGTGCCGAGCACCTGGACGTCGGGTACTCAACAATTGAGGGCCCGTGGCCCGATGTCGCTTCGTCGGTGCAGGGGCCGGCTCACGTCGCGGTCTGTCATCACGTGCTGTACAACGTTGGCGACCTCGCCGGGTTCGTGGCGACGATGGTCGCCCATGCCAGCGAGCGCGTCGTGGTGGAGCTCACGGCTGTGCATCCCATGGCCTGGATGACCCCTTACTGGGAGGCGCTGTACGGGTTGAGCCAACCGGACCGCCCAACGGTGGACGACGCGGTCGAGGTACTGACCGCGATGGGCGTAGAGGCTCAACAGCAGCGGTGGGAACGCCAGTACCAGATGATCGGCGAATTTGATGGTGACCGTACTCAGTGGATCGCCCGTCGCCTCTGTCTTCCTCCGGCGCGATTGCCAGAGCTAGAACGACTGCTCGCTAAGAGGCCGCCGCCCGAGGTACGCGACGTGGTGACGGTCTGGTGGGACACCAGTTGACATGTAGAAGAAAATTCAGGCACTCGCTCCGTCGTCACAGACGCAGAACTCGTTGCCTTCGGGGTCCTGGAGGAGTACCCAGCTGTGTCCATGCTCGGAGAGCGCTTGAGGCTGCACCCGTTCGGCGCCAAGGCCGACGAGCCGCGACGCTTCCGCCTCGATGTCGGCTCAGCCGAAGGGGCGAAGGCGAAGAGAAGGCGCCCGAATCAGGGAACCTGACACCTAGAGGAGCGGAGGGCGAATCAAGAGCATCGCCGGCGGCGTCGCAAAGCGAGGCTCTTCGCGTTCCGCGCCGCACGACACCGCCTGCAACGGCAGCCGGTGTCGTAGCGGTACTGCGGGATTCAACCCTCGATCTTCAGCGCGGCGTCATGGAGTCGCTCAAATGCCCCGAAGAGGTCGGGGTCGGGGCGCTCATCATTCGTACGACGGTATTCAATCATCGGTCGCGCATGCTCGTAGGCATCGATGACGGTGTGACCCCAGTTACTCAGCACTAGATCACGCGGTATCAGGTCATTCTCAACCAGGTAGCCGATGGTCTGAAAGTTGCGGGCAACGGTCTCTGCGATTTGAAAGTATCGGCTCCCGCGCTCCAGTTCTACCGGCGTTCCGAACAACTTGCCACGCGCACCGACAACATCATCCGACTGAAGTAAGCGACTCACTTCGATCAACCCACTGCGATCCATCACTTCGCGGGTCAGTTTGTTCGCTTCACGCGTCTTACCTGCGTAATAGAGCGTCACCAACACAAGCAGGACTGTCGCGCCTGCGAGGACGCTTCCGTTGTGCTGATCAAGCCAGTCGAACACCGTCGCGAGCGTGTAACCGAACATGGATGAAAGATATTTGGAATCCAACCCTCAGCGCTGTTGCCGGTGATGACTTGGAACGGCGAAATTCGCAGTCCCTACTTGGAGTTGCCAAGCCGCTGACCGCGTCGTCTCTGACACCGGGCTCTGCGTGCCCTGCGGGTGTGCGTCGCGGCGGGTGCGTGGCGCGCTGCGGGCGAGGCCCGAAGCGGCCCCACGGCGGACACAGCGCGACGGGCGACGGCGGAGACGACAGCCACGCACGACGAACGGCTCGCCACGACAACGCCCAATGCCGACCCCTACGGGGTCTAGGCGAGAGACGCGAAGTGGCACCGAGGGAGGGCAGCAGAACCTGGTGCCACAATGACGCCGTGCCGTCGAAGATCGAGCGCGTCGAGCCTGTATTGAACGTCCGCGACGTAGCAGCTGCGATGAGTTTCTATGCACATCTCGGGTTCGTGGAGCAGTTCCGCGATGACCCGGACTCTCCGACGTTCGTTGTTGTCTGTCGCGACAACGCTGTTCTCGCGCTGCAATGGCATGACTTCGTCGGGATCGCAGGCGATCGACCTACTCTGCGGTTCCCCGTGGACGACGTCGACGGTTTGTCGAACGAGTTCGGGTCGCTGCCCGACCGAACTGATGTGTCTGACACATTGTGGGGTACTCGCGAGTTTCATGTGCGCGACTCCGATGGCAACGGATTGCAGTTCTATCGGGACGTGGGATGACGCTCTAGTGGTGCGTCGCGGCGCGTGCGTCTCACCGTCCGAGTCGACCTCCGTTCTAGGCCGTTTGCTCAGTTACCTCGGCACCATGCGCCTGTGCCCATGACCGAATTCGGGGCTCGCGATCGGGATAGAAGTACCTCAGGCGGATGCTCGACCAGCCAGCAGCAGCTCATTGCCGGACCCATGGATTGGCGCCGATTTGTTCAGAGATTGGGTGCAAGGCATCGCATGCGTCCTTCGGCCTCGACGCGCCGGACGACCTCCGACGGACTCACTCCGAGTGTTTGAGCGAGGTTGAACACGGGTGAGCGATCTACGATGAGTGTGCACGCAATGGCAGAATCTGCTGCTCTCCCCGGCGCGTCAGCTTCCGAGGGTTAGTTGCTCATCCTCCTGCTCGAATGCGGTCGCTTGCATATAGGGCGCTATCGCGGAAGGACGGTCCGGCCTCCGACCGGCTAACAACTCCTCGACGCTCATCGTCGATACCGGCGATCTGGCGAACGGCGCTCGAGGCGCGCCGTGATCTCTTCAACCCGCGGCGGCCGGGGACCGGTGGTCGTGCCGCCGTCCACCGGAAGCACCAGGCCGGTGATCTGCGCCGATCGCTCACTAGCGAGATAGACGGCGGCGTTCGCCACGTCCCGCGGGCTCCCG
>Ga0066903_100003866_pt1 | contig 12426 bp, 7 predicted proteins | sample PanSoiMetaGPlot1_FD_67491 | JGI IMG/M metagenome (GOLD analysis project Ga0066903, IMG submission 67491) | Tropical forest soil microbial communities from Panama analyzed to predict greenhouse gas emissions - Panama Soil - Plot 1 (version 2) | ecosystem: Environmental > Terrestrial > Soil >...
ATCGTCCCGCAGCCGGGCACGCCCAACTTCGCCACGATCGCGACGCACACGGTCCGGCAGGGAGACCGCCTGGACCTCATCGCCGCGCGGTATCTCGGCGACCCGCTGATCTTCTGGCTCATTTGCGACGCCAACGGCGCGATCGAGCCCAACGAGCTCGTCGAGGCGGCCGGCCGCGTCCTGAACATCACGACGCCGCAGGGCGTGCCGGGAGCGCCGAATGCTCGATAGCGTCCAGCTGCGACTGCTCGTCGGCCCGATCGTGCCGCTGACGCCGCCGCGCGCCGTGATGGACGCCCTGACCGACGTCGAGGTCAAGGTAGTGGACGTGGGCCAGAGCGGCTTCAAGCTGACGTTCAGCGTCGACAAGCAGTCGCCGCTCCAGATCCTGTTCCTGCTGACCGGCGGCAATGCCCTGCTCTTCATGCGCGTGGTGATCGCGGTGGTCGTGAACGGGACCACGAACGTGCTCATCGACGGCGTGATCACCGACAACCACATTGCTCCCGGCGATAAGGGATCGAACTCGACGCTGACGCTGATGGGCAAGGACCTCACGACGCTGATGGATCAGTCGAAGATGAGCGGATTTCCGTTTCCCGCGATGCCGGCCGAGGCGCGCATCGCGCTGCTGCTCCTGAAATATGCCGTCTTCGGCGTGGTGCCGCTCGTCATCCCGAGCGTGCTGCTGTTCGTGCCGCTGCCGATCGATCAGATCCCCAGCCAGCAGGGCACCGATCTCGAATACATCAACTTCCTGGCCGAGCAGGCCGGCTACGTCTTCTACCTCGATCCGGGACCGGCGCCCGGCATGAGCAGGGCGTACTGGGGACCGCAGATCAAGGTGGGATCGCCGCAGCCCGCGATGAGCACCGACCTCGACGCCTACACCAACGTCGAGAGCCTGCGCTTCTCCTTCGACCAGGAGAAGAACAAGATCCCGCTCGTCTACATTTACAACCAGCAGACCGGCATCAGCTTTCCGATCCCGCTGCCGCCGGTCACGCCGCTCAATCCGCCACTCGGCCTGATTCCGCCGCTGCCCACGAACCTGCTGCCGCCGGACCTCTCGCCGTTCGGCGACGACCTCGCGAAGAAGCCCATTCCGCAGGCCGTGATGCAGGGGCTGGCTCGGTCGGCGCAGAACGCCGAGGTCGTGTCGTGCGACGGCTCGCTCGACGTCACGCGCTACGGCGGCGTGCTGCAGGCACGCAAGCTGGTGGGCGTGCGCGGCGCCGGGCCGGCGTTCGACGGCCTGTACTACGTGAAGAGCGTCACCCACAAAATCAAGCGCGGCGAATACAAGCAGGACTTCACGCTGACGCGCAACGGCCTCGTGTCGACAGTCCCCAGGGTATGAACCTATGAGTCCAGATGCTTCGGCGGGTGCGAACCCGAGACGTTTCTACGGCAAATACCGCGGCCTCGTGATCGCGAACATCGATCCGGAACAGATCGGCCGCGTCATGGTGCAGGTGCCGGACGTGCTCGGCGCGATCCCGTCCAGCTGGGCGATGCCGTGCGTGCCCGCGGCGGGCATCCAGGCCGGCTGCTTCATCGTGCCGCCCATCGGCTCGCAGGTCTGGGTCGAATTCGAGCAGGGCGATCCGGACTATCCGATCTGGACGGGAGGGTTCTGGGGACTGGTCGCGCAGGTCCCGGTCTTCGCGACGGCGCCGCCACCGATTCCGCCCGGCCAGAACATCGTCCTCCAGACGACCGGGCAGAACATGATCCTCGTGAGCGACGCGCCGCCGACGCCGGTGACCGGCGGCATCGTACTGAAGAGCACGACGGGCGCCATGCTCGTCGTCAACGACAGCGGCATCTACATCAGCAACGGCAAGGGCGCGATGATCACGATGATCGGCCCGACCGTCGACGTCAACCTCGGCGCGTTGACGGTGATCTGACGTGCCGGGGCCAATCCTTCACGTGGGCGCCACGGTGCTGTGCTCGCACGGCGGGCAGGCTGTGCCGACGGCGCCGAGTCCGCGGGTGATGGTGTCGGGCATGCCGGCCGCGACGATCACGGCGCCGTATGCGGTCGCGGGCTGCGCGTTCGTGCCGCCGGGCGGCAACGGCCCGTGCGTCACCGGGCAGTGGCTCGTCGGCGCGGTGCGCGTGCTCTCGCTCGGGCAGCCGCTGGCCATCATGACCGGCGTGTCGATCTGCGCGCCGACCGGGACCCCGCTCATTCCAGTGTCGGCGCAGCCGCGCGCCCTCGCGACATAGGAGCCGAGTGGTGAGCACCAGCGTCAACTATCCCTACCAGTTCGACGGACGCGGACGCACGAAGGATGCGCTCGATCAGTACGTGCGCCAGCTCGTGGAGCAAGTGCTGTTCACGTCGCCCGGCGAGCGCGTGAACCTCCCGGACTTCGGCAGCGGCCTGCTGCAGCTGCCCTTTGCGCCCAACAGCGTCGAGCTCGCGGCCGCCACGCAGTTCACCGTGCAGGCGGCGCTCCAGAAGTGGCTCAGTCAATACATCAAGGTGGAATCCGTCGTCGCGACGGCGAACGACGCCGTGCTGAGCGTCACCGTGTCGTACTCGCTGCTGAACAGCGACGTCACGCAGGTGCAGACGTTCGTCAGTAAAGGCACCCCGTGATCTATCAATGCTGCGATGAACGGCGCAGGGCGGCGGTGCTCGGGAATCCGGCGCTGAACGGCATCGACTATCTCGAGGTACTGGGGTTCGACGCCGACCCGATCGGGCTGCCGCCACAGACCATCCTGATGGTGCGGTGCCTGAAAGCGGCGCCCGCCGGGCTGACGCCCGACAACATCATCATCGCCGGCGGCGAGAGCATCACGGGCATCACCGCCGTGTTCGTGACGCCGGCGACTGCGCCGCCCGCAACCATGACGGCCGCGCAGAAGGCGTTCTTCACGTCGCTCCGCGACGCCGCGGACGTGCTGCTCGTCGGCACCAGCGCCGCCGGCGATTTCTCGCCGTACAGGCTGCGGCTCGTCAACTCGGCGACGCAGGCGAACGAGGATCCGTTCACCGTCACGGAAGTCCTGACGGGGTTCGACCCGCAGCTCGCGGAGGTCGAGTTCTCCTTCAAGGTCGAGTGCCCGCCGTTCTTCGACTGCAAGCCGCTGCCGCCGGATTGTCCGCCGAATCTGCCGGCGCCGCCGGCGATCAACTACCTCGCGAAGGACTACGGCTCGTTCCGTACCGTCATGCTGGATCGCCTGAACCAGCTGCTGCCCGCGTGGGGCGCGACGAGCGAAGCCGACCTCGGCGTCGCGCTGGCGGAACTCGTCGCCTATGTCGGCGACGCGCTGAGCTACAAGCAGGACGCGGTCGCAACCGAGGCCTACCTGCAGACCGCGCGCAGCCGCATCTCGCTGCGCCGCCACGCGCTGCTGGTCGACTACCGCGTGCACGACGGCTGCAACGCGCGCACCTGGATGCAGCTCCAGGTCGACCGCAGCGCCGTCCTCGTCACCGGCACCGTGTTCAACACGGATGCACCGCGCAGGCCCGCGACCGTCGCAGGGCACGAGCGGGAGGCGCTGGACGCCGGCGTGATCGTCTTCGAGTCGATGCAGGATGCAGAGCTCTTTCCGGAACTCAACGTGCTGTCGTTCTACGCGTGGGGCGACACCGACTGCTGCCTTCCGACAGGCGCGACCGAAGCGACGCTGCGCGGCACGTTCGACAATCTCAAGATCGGCGACGTCCTGATTTTCCAGGAACTGATCGGGCCGCAAACCGGCAACACAGCGGACGCCGACGCGCGCCATCGCTGCGCGGTGCGGCTCACGAGCGTCACGACGCGCGACGGCGCAGGCACACGGCTCGTCGATCCGCTCTTCGAGGACGGAACCGGCCTGCCGATCACGTCGCCCGCGCAGCAGCCGACTCCGGTCACCGAGATTCAGTGGGCGTCAGGCGACGCGTTGCCCTTCCCCGTGTGCATCTCGAGCACGTTCCTGGACTCGACACAGAAGAAGGTGAGCCTGACCGACGTCAGCAAGGCGTTCGGCAACGTCGTGCTGGCCGACCACGGCGTAAGGCTGAAAGGGATCGATCTCGGCGTCGTCCCGCGGCCCGGCATCTTCTGCCCGCCGCAGCCGGGCGCCGACCGCTGCCAGCCTGCGCGCCCCGTCCCGGTACCGGTACGGTACCGGCCCGTCGTCCCCGACGGCGACAGACCCGTCACACAGGCAGTGGCCCTGCAGGTCGCGGGCAGTCCCGTCACGCCCGCGATCGTGCGCCTGCTCACGAACAGCGTCGTCACGCTGACGGACGCGAAGGGCCTGGTGGCGCTGACCGTGCAGCCCGATAACCCTCTGTCGTGGCCGGATCTGTTCGGCATCGTGGCGAACCAGAACGCCATCGATCCGTCGACGTTCGACCTTGCGATCGTCTACGACCCGCCGGGCGGCGCGCCTGGCGTGCCGGCGCCCCCGGTGCTGGAGCGGCTGATCGGGCTCTCGCTCAATTCGGCCGATCCGAACTTCGTCGTCACGCAGGTGAACGCGCAGTCCAGGTTCATCAAGGTGCCGGCCGCTCCGCCCGGACCCGTTCCGGCCGGCTTTCCGACGTCTGTCACGATGCTCTCGAGCACGACGTCGACGGACCTGAAGGACGCGGGCGCAACCACGTATCTCACCGTCGAGCCGAAGCCTCCCGCGACGTGGCCGCCGTCATTCGGCGTTCTCGCGCAGGACGACATCAGCAGCGCGCTCACGTTCAACCTGCTCGTCGTCTATGCCCCGCTGTCGGGCGGCGTCGGCGTGCAGGCGCCGGTCGTCGTCGAGCAGTTCACGGGTCTCTCACTTGGCACGATCGCCGCCGCAACGGTGGGCTCGGGGTTGGTGACGTTCAAGAGCTTCGAGAACGAGCCGAATCTGTCGCTCTCGGCGTACGACCTGATGCACGTCGACGCGACGCTGGCGACGCCGGTGATCGCGCTGACGAGCACGCTCGGCACCGGCACGACGACGTGGACGCCCGAACGGGATCTGCTGGTCGACGGCGCCACCGACGCGCATTTCGTCCTCGAGATCGAATCCGACGGCACGCCCCGCGTGCGCTTCGGCGACGACGTCAACGGCCGACGGCCGGCATCCGACAGCGCGTTCACCGCGACGTATCGCCTCGGCAACGGAACCGCTGGGAACGTCGGCGCCGACACGCTCCTGTTCTGCAGTGACGGAAACGTCGTCGCGTGCACGAATCCGCTGCCGGCCGTCGGCGGCACCGATCCCGAAACGCCGGAACAGATCCGCCGCCGCGCGCCGCAGGCTTTCATGACGCAGGAGCGCGCCGTCACGATGGCCGACTACGAGCGCGTCACCGAGATGAACCCTCAGGTCGAGGACTCGGTGGCCACGCTCCGCTGGACCGGAAGCTGGTACACGGTGTTCATCACGGCGGAGCCGACGTGCGCCGGCACGCTGGGTCCGGCGCTTCGCCGGGACTTGAAGAAGAACATCAACCGGTACCGGCTCGCCGGCCAGGACATCGAGCTCGAACCGCCGCAGTACGTCTCGCTGGACATCCATCTGACGGTCTGCGTCGATCCGGGGTACTTCCGCAGCGACGTCGAACGTGCGCTGAACGATGTGCTGAGCAGCCGCATCCTGCGCGACGGCACGAAGGGACTGTTCTATCCGGACAACTTCACCTTCGGCCAGACGGTGTACCTGAGCCGCATCTACGCCGCGGTGCGCAAGATCGCCGGCGTGACGAGCGTCGTCGCCACGGTGTTCCAGCCGCAGGGCGTGCCCGCGACGGTGTTTCTCGCCAAGGGCGAAATTCCGCTCGGGCCGTTCCAGATCGCCCGCCTGGACAACGACCCGAGTCTTCCCGATCACGGCCAGCTGACGCTCGCGATGCAGGGGGGAAAGTGAGGCGCCTGTGAGCTGCTCGGAAAAGCCCTGCACGTGCGGGTGCTGCGCGGGCACGTCCGTCCAGACTCCGGCCTGCGGAGACAACCTCCCGGGCCTGGCGGAGATCGCGTACCGGACCGGAACGTGGGCGATGTTCAAGGAGTCGATGCTGGCGCGGCTCTCCAGCGCCGACTACCCCGCCCTCGCCGCGTTGAAAACGCGCGACGACGACGACTTCAGCATCGCGCTGCTGGATGCCAGCTCGGTGATGCTCGACATCCTGACGTTCTATCAGGAGCGGCTGGCCAACGAGAGTTACCTGCGGACGGCGAAACAGTTGCCGTCGCTGACCGAGCTGGCGCGCCTGATCGGCTATCAGCCTGCGCCCGGAGTCGGGTCGTCGGTCTATCTGTCGTTCGCGCTCCAGACCGCGCCCGGCGCACCGCCCGATCCGACCGCCACGGCGATCACGATCCCGAAGGGCACGCAGGTGCAGAGTGTGCCCGCGCAGGATCAGACGCCGCAGACCTTCGAGACGTCGGCCGACATCCTGGCCAAGGCGGACTGGAGCGCGCTGCCCGTGCAGACCGGCGTGCCGTGGAAACCGCTGACGGGCGATCTCGCCGTCTACCTGCAGGGTACGGCGACGCAGCTGCAGCCCGGTGACCCGATCCTGATCGTCGGGGACGAGCGGCGGACCGGGACGAGCACCGATCCGCATTGGGATCTTCGGATCGTCACAGCCGTCGACGCCGACACGACCAGCAACCGCACGTACGTCACCTGGAGCCAGGCGTTGGGCGATGCCGCAGCGGGCGTCGCGCCGGCGAGCAAGAACCCTCTCTTCTTCGCATTGCGCCAGCGCGCGGCATTCTTCGGCTACAACGCGGTGAACCCGTTGATGCTCACGACCGACGCAGTCAATGCGCTCGCGGGCGCGGGACTGCTGAACAGCGCCAAGACCGAATGGAAATTCGGCACGACGGCGGGCGGTACGAATCTCGCCACCGCAAATCTCGTCGATCTCGACGCCGTGTATTCGAAGGTCACCGTGGGCGGATGGATCGCGCTGATCGTCCCCGATGGGAAGACGTCACGATCGCCGTCCGGCGTCGTGACGCTGTGCCGCATTCAGTCGGTCACGTCGCTCAGCCGATCCGACCACGCAATGAGCGCGAAGATCACGCGGCTTGGCGTCGACAGCCAGCCGGGCCTCGCCGCGTGCTACACCGCCACGCGCTCCACGTCCGCGCTGGCGCAAAGCGAGGAGCTCGCCGTCGCGGAACAGCCGCTGGATCATCCGCTGTACGGAAGCTTCGTCGATCTCGAGGGGACGCGTGTCGATCTCGCCGGCGTCAAGGCGATCGCCGTGTACGGGAAGAGCCAGAAGCTCAGCGTGAAGGAAGGCCTGAAGCTGACCTTCATGCCCGACGACGACTCGGGAGCATTGACGCTCGGGCCCGGCGACGTCGTCACGATCCTCGAACCGCTGAACCTGCCGCTCGACAGCGACGGACTCATACCCGCGTGGAAGGGCTCGACGGAGGTGCGCCAGCTTCGCGTGCTGGACGCGGGCGGCAGACCGGGGACGCTTGCCGCGGCGCTCGACGACTTCTCGCTGCTCCTCGCCTCGAGCAAGGACGCCGGCGTGCAGGAATTCGCGCTGGTGTCGTCGGTGTCGCTGGCGACCAAACCGTACCCGCACACGCGTATTCACCTGGCGTCGGAACTGCTCAACTGCTACGACCGCACGGCGACGACGGTGAACGCGAACGTCGGCCTCGCGACGCAGGGCATGACGGTCAGCGAGATTCTCGGCAGCGGATCCGCCGCGACGCCCAACCAGACGTTCTCGCTCAAGCAGGTTCCGCTCACGTTCGTCCAGTCGCCGACGCCGACGGGACGCCTCAGCACGCTCGGCGTGACGGTGGACGACGTTTCCTGGAAGGAGAAAGACACGCTCTTTCAGCAGGCGCGAACGGGGCGCGTCTTCGCCACGCTGAACCAGGTCGGCGGGTACACCGACATCCTGTTCGGCGACGGCATCGAAGGCTCCACGCTGCCGACCGGGCAGAACAACATCCGCGCGACCTATCGCATCGGCTCGGGGCTGTCGGGCAACGTGGCGGCCGGCTCCATCACGACATTGATGGATCGTCCGCTCGGCGTCAGCGGCGTCAACAACCCGCAGGCAGCGACGGGCGGACAGGATGCGCAATCGGTCGACGGCATCAGGGACAACGCGCCGCTGTCGGTGCTCACGCTTGGGCGCGCGGTGTCGATTACCGACTATCAGAATTTCGCGCGGAGCTTTGCCGGCATCGCGAAGGCGTACGCGATCTGGATCCCGAGCGGGCCGGGACGCGGCGTGTTCGTCACCGTCGCGGCGGCCGGCGGATCCGCCCTGCCGCCGGGCAACGCGACGCTCGACAACCTGGTCACGGCGCTGCAGAACTTCGGCAACCCGCTGGTCCCCATTCACGCGCTCTCGTTCCTCGAAACGCTGTTCAGCCTCAGCGCAGACATCAAGTACGACCCCGACTACGACGCAATCCACGTGAAGCAGAACGTGCGCGACACGCTGCGCCAGCGCTACGGCTTCGACGCTCGCACGTTCGGGCAGGGCGTGTCGTCCGACGAGATCGCGGCGTTCATCCAGGCGGTGCCCGGCGTGATCGCGGTCAACGTCAAGTCGCTCACGGTGGGCCCGACCAGCAGGGCCGGGGATCTCGGCAGCGGCCAGTGGTCGACGTTCGCCTACACGCAGTGGCTGTCGCAGCAGGTGACGACGCTGGTGCGCGGCTCGTCCGGTACGCCGACGCGCATCTGCGCCTATCTGCCGGTGGCGACGCCGGACGCGCTGCCGTTGCCTGCCGAGATTCTCGTCCTCGACCCTGATCCGAAGAAGGTCGTTCTGGGAGTGCTCGCATGACCATCGATCTCTTCACGCTGCTGCCGGCGGTCTACCGGACGCGCGACATCGAGCTGGCGCAGTCGCAGGCGCTGTTGACGCCGGCCGAGACGGCGGAGCTGAACCTGCTGAAGGCGTCCGGTCCGCCGTTCTCCATCGACCAGCAGCTCCGGTTCGACGAGCTGACGGCGAAGGCGATCCGCGGGCCGCTGCACTCGCTCCTGCTGCTCATCCAGGAGCAGCTGGCGGTCCTCGCCGAGGACCTCGATCGTCTGTACGACGACCAGTTCATCGAGACGTGCGCGCCCTGGGTCATTCCGTACATCGGCGATCTCATCGGCTACCAGTCCGTGAAGGGCATCGCGCCCGCGATCGACAACCGCCGGGCCGATGTGGCGGAAACCATCTCGCTGCGGCGACGCAAGGGAACCGTCCTGGTGATGGAGCAGCTCGCGCGCGACGTGACCGCCTGGGGCGCGCACGCCGTGGAGATGTTCCAGGTGCTCGGCGACACGCAGTACATGAACCACCTGCGCCTGTGGAACCACTACGGTCCGGATCTGCGGCGCTGGCAGGCGGGCGTGTACGTCGGCACCGGCTTCGATCGCACGTCGCACAAGGTCGACGTGCGGCGGATTGCGACGCGCCGCGGCCGCTACAACATCCAGAACATCGGCATCTTCCTGTGGTCGCTGAACGCGTACCGCGTCACGAAACAGCAGGCCGCGATCAGCCCGGCGGATCCGCACTGTCTCCGTTTCAACTCGCTCGGCATGGACGTGCCGCTCTTTCACCGCGCGATCCCGCAAGGTGAGAACATCACCGAACACGCGCACCCGTTCAACGTGGCCGACACGCTGAAGCGCCGCGTGCTCTGCGACGACCTGCCGAAAGGCGTCGGCGCGGTGTACTACGGCGAGAGCAAGAGCCTCGCGATTTCCCTCGACGACGATCTGCTCAACCCCTACGAGATTGCCGTCGCGCAGCTCACCGGCGCCGACGGATCGTGGACCAACATGCCGGCCGCCGGCAGCGTGTTCCGCGCCGTCGTCGATCCCGAGCTCGGCCGCATCGCGCTGCCGCCCGCGGCCGCGGGCGCCACACTGCCGGCCGTGAAGGTGACCTATCACTACGGCTTCAACGGCGACATGGGAGGCGGCGAGTATCCGCGCGGCGACACGTTCCTCGTCACCAACGAGGCGTTCCGGTTCTTCTTCCCTGACGACGCCGCGATTCCTCGCTACGCGACGCTGCAACAGGCATTGGATTTCGCCGTCACGCAGCTGACGGCCAACGGCGCGGCCGCGGTCGAGATCCGCGATAGCGAGATCTACCCGCAAGGCGGCACGCTGGATCTGTCCGTGGACGTACCGGCGGGATGCACGATCGAGTTGCGCGCCGGCAACGACTCGCGCCCCACGCTGCTGCTCACCGGCGAGATCGACGTGGTCGGCGGCGCCGCCAGCACGTTCGCGTTGAACGGCCTGCTCATCGCCGCGGGCGCCGGCATGGTCCCCGCGAGCCCGTCGCCGGTTGCGCTGGTGCATGTGCCGGCGACGCGCCCGGACGGCAGTCCGAACCTGATCGAAACGCTCGACGTGTTCCACTGCACGCTCGTCCCGGGCTGGTCGGTCGACGCCGCGGGAACGCCGCAGTCCGCCGCGGCGCCCGCGCTGGTGGCCGAGGCGCCCGGCGTCACCGTGACGGCGAAGAAGTCGATCCTCGGCGCGGTGCGCGCCGGCGAGTTCGTCACCGTCAGCGCGTCCGACAGCGTCATCGACGCGACGGATCCGACAAACGTCGCGTTCGCCGACATGGACGGCACGAGCGGCGGCGGGACGCTGACGCTCGACGGGTGCACGGTCGTCGGAAAAGTGCACGCGGTCCTGCTGCGCCTCGTCTCGAACAGCATCATCTGGGCGGGATTGCTGGCCGGCGACGCGTGGACGACGGGCCTGATCGCGGATCGCAAGCAGGAAGGCTGCGTGCGTTTCAGTTTCCTGCCCGCTGGAGCCAGGACGCCGCGGCGGTTCCACTGCATCGAGCGCACGGTCGCGGGTCCGCAGCCGATCTTCTTCGCGCTGCGGTACGGCCGTCCGGGGTACCTGAAGTTGCTGACCTCGACGCCCGACGTCGTCCGCCGCGGCGCCGACGACGGCGGCGAGATGGGCGCGTTTCATTTCGTTCTGGCGCCGTTGCGTGAGACCGACCTGCGGGTCCGCATTGAGGAATACATGCCGGTCGGACTCGAGTTCGGGATCCTTTATCAGAATTAGATCCGCTTGACGGGAGAGCACCGTGAGCTTCGACAAGAGCCGTTTCACGTTCAACCCGCGGAAGGACTACTCCGGCGTCGTGATGCAGCAGGGCCGCGTCCAGTTGGATGCCGACTGGAACGAATGGCTGGCCGAGCTGACGCGGCGGATTCAGGCCGGCACGCTCGACACCATCGGCCGCGCGGTGTATCCGGCCACGACGCCGTTCGCCTTTCACATCACGGCGTCGAGTTCCGGCGGAACCAACACGCTGACCATCGGTCCGGGACGCATGTACGTCGACGGGCTGCTCGCGGAGAATCACGGCGACCCCGCCGCCGCGCGCTGGGATCCGGCGCTCGCCGAGATGTCCGGATCGCCGCAGCCGCCCCCGGCGACGGAGACCGGCGGCACTGATTTCACGAAGCAGCCGTACATGCCGCCGGGCACCAAGCTGCCGCCCGGCAACGGGCCGTTCCTCGCCTATCTCGACGTCTGGGTCAGACCCGTCGACTATCTGAACGATCCCGATCTCGTCGACAAAGCGGTTGGCGTGGATTCCACCGGCCGCCTGCAGACGGTATGGCAGGTCCGGCTGACCGATCTCGCGAACAGTCCCGGCGCGACGTGCGATTCGACGATCCCCAACTTTCCGCCGGCACCGTCCGCGGGGCTGCTCACCACGGGGACGACGCCGACGGCGCCCACGGGTCCCTGCTGTCTGACGTCGGGCTCTGCGTACACGGGACTGGAGAACCAGTTCTACCGCGTCGAGATCCATCAGCCGGGCGGCGCCGCCGGGAGTGCGGTGCCGCCGACCGGCGCGCCGACCGGCGCCACGTTCAAGTGGTCGCGTGACAACGGCTCGGTCATCACCGGCGTCACCGCCATCAACAACGTGACGAGCAGCGCGGGCACGCCGGCGAGCCAGCTGACCGTGCTCAGCCTCGGCCGGGATCGCGTGCTCGGCTTCGCGCCGGGCAACTGGATCGAGATCACGGACGACTCGTTCGAGTTCGACCAGAAGGCCGGCGAACTGCACCAGATCGACACCATCGACTTCGCGTCGAAGACGGTGACGCTGACGACGACGCTCGGCGCGGCGTTCAAGACGGGGACGACGGATCCCACGCTGCACACGCGCATCCGCCGGTGGGACCAGTCGGGCAGGGTCTTCGAGCAGGACGGCACGACGGTCTGGTGGGACATCGACGCGCAGGGGCGCGGCGACATTCCCGTGCCGCCCGCCGGCACGTCGCTCATTCTCGAAAGCGGCATCACGATCAGCTTCGACATGAGCGCCGCGACGGGCACCGTGTACGCCGGCGACTTCTGGACGTTTGCCGCGCGCACGGCCGACGGCTCGATCGAGAAGCTGGAGAAGGCTCCGCCTCGCGGCATTCACCACCA
>Ga0066903_100003867_pt1 | contig 12426 bp, 12 predicted proteins | sample PanSoiMetaGPlot1_FD_67491 | JGI IMG/M metagenome (GOLD analysis project Ga0066903, IMG submission 67491) | Tropical forest soil microbial communities from Panama analyzed to predict greenhouse gas emissions - Panama Soil - Plot 1 (version 2) | ecosystem: Environmental > Terrestrial > Soil >...
CCCGCTGCGCGAGCGGGAAGGCGACGCCGTCGTCCTCGCCCGTGCCCTGCTCGCCGACGCCTGCCGTCGCTACGGGCAGTCGCCGCGCACGCTCTCGCCCGCCGCGATGGAGACGATCGCGCGCTACCCCTGGCCCGGCAACGTGCGCGAGGTCGCGAACACCATGGAGCGCGTGGTGCTCTTCTCGGACGCTGACCCGGTGCCCGCCGAAGATCTCGCGCTGCCGACGACGACGCCGCCCCAGGGGGCGGTCCGGGTGAGCCCGTCCGGCGAGGTGCTGATCGACTTCCCCGACGGCGGGCTCTCGCTCGAGGCGGTGGAGCGCGCGCTGCTCGTCCGCGCGCTCGAGAAGGCGGGCGGCAATCAGAGCGCCGCCGCCCGGCTGCTGGGCATCTCGCGCGACACCCTGCGCTACCGCATGGAGAAGTACGACCTGGTGGAGTGAGGGCGCGTCCCAACGGGCACGCCGCGCGGCGAGGCGCACCGCACAAAGCATGTTGGCTGGCAAGAAGGCCAGCCGTCAAGCACTTTTCACTCCCCCCCTCGGTTCCTTCTCTGGTATAGAAGCCCCCGATGCGGCTCCCGCGCGCCTCGCTGCTGGGCATCGTGCTGTTTCTGGCGGGGACGTTCTCTGTCCACGCGGCGGCGACCAAGCCCGCCCTGGCGATCACGAGTGGCGTGGGGGAGAGCACGGGCGACGCGCGCGCCGCGGTGTTCGAGGTCTCGTTCGACTTCCTGAACGCCGTCCAGGTCGCCTACCCGCTGCAGCTCATCGTCTTCCAGGGGACGCACTTCGTCCGCTACCCCGCGTCGGGGCCGGCCGTCGTGGGAGACAGCGCGGAGCTGGCCGACGGCGTGCTCAGCGACGCCGAGGTGGCGACCTTCATGAGCGAGGGCTCCCCCGCACCGGCCGGAGTGCGCATCGTCACGATGGCGCCCGACCACCTGCGCGTCGCGCTGCCCAGCAGCTTCACCGCCGGCGCCACGGTGGGCGAGCTCTTCGCCACGCTCGCCGAGGGCAACGCGCTCTCCAACACCCTCAGCTTCAGCCTCCCCTGAGATGCGCGGTCGGCGGATCATCGGAAGATGGAGGTGGACCGCCACCCTCGCGGCGACACTCGGCGGGGCGCTCCTCGGCCTCGGGCTGGCGGCCTCCGCCGCGACCCCGTCGTTCCCCATCTTCGCGGGTGATCCGATCGATCCGACGACGGGTCAGCCCTACGCGATCCTGCCCGGCCTGCCGCTCCTGCTGCCGCAGCCGGACGGACAGTTCGCTCCGCCCATCGTCGATCCGTCGAAGCAGGGTGACATCGACCTCGTAATCCGCGCTGGACAGGTCATGGTGGGTCCCACCATCCCACCGCCGATCGCGACGCCGCCCACGGCGGTGGCGGGCGGCGTGCAGCTGGTGGCGGGCAGCGAGATCCCGTTCACGGTCATCGCCTCGGACGGCGACCCCACGACGCCGTATGGCCATCCGCTGCCGGGACCCGAGCTGGACGGCATTCCGGTGATCGTCGGCGCCTTCGCCGACCTCGACGGTGACGGGGTGATCGGGCCGACCAACACCGATCCGGCGGGTGACGCGGACAACGCGCGTGAGCTGCAGGAGTCGAACTTCCTCGTCGGGCGACAGGTTGCCATCTTCGAGAACGGGGTGGCGACCGGTACGATCGCGGTCGCCGAGGGTGCGCCGCTCTCCGCCGGTGGTCTCCGGGTGATCCTGACGGCCGCCGCGTTCGTCGGGCCGTTCGACCCTGCCTACTTCTCCGGCTTCGTTCCCAACGGACCGGCGGTGACGACCGCGCTGCCCGTGCTCCCCGGCCTCGATCCCAACCGCATCATCGAGGGTCGGGCGCGAGGCGGGACCATCCTGCCTACCGTTCGCCTGGGCGTGGATCTCGAGCCCGCCTTCGATCCGCCGGTGGACGATCCCGTGCTCGGGACGCCCTTCGCGCTTCCCACCGACGGGTCGAGCCCGACGATCGACCGGGCGACCGTCTACAGTGGCGCGCTGTCACGGTTCCGCTTCGTTCGTCCCTCCGACGCCGCGGGCTTTCCGGTGGGCGCCCCAGTGTCCCCGGCGCCGCTCTATCGCGGCGCCGGCGGCGTGCTCTTCGAGCCGCTCACGACGGTCGACGTTCCCGACGACGGCCCGGGCGGCCGCCGCATCGTCCGGCTGGTACCGGTCGATCTCCTCGACAACGTGACCGATCCTCCGCCGGGAGCGACGGCCACCCTAGTTGCCGGCCCCGGGCTCGTGATCGCGTCCCCCAACGTGGATGGTGACCCGTCGCGCGAGACGGTGGCGATCACCACGGCAGCCGGTATCGAGCTGGCCCTCGATGACACCGGAGGGGCAGGGGATTCCGGCGTGAGCTCGACGCTCAGCGTGATCATGAACCAGGGCATTGCCGAGACGCTCGCGGTGAACTTCGTGCCGGGCGTCTCGTCGCCGACGCAGCCCACGGTCCGCCTGGCGGAGATCGTCGGGGATCCGACGAGCTTCGTGCTCCGCTGCCCGACGCCCAAGAAGGTGGTGGCCGTCGTCGAGGAGCCGCAGGGGAGTGTGACCCGCGTCACGGTGGACGTCGCCCTCGACGGCAAGCCGCTCAGCACCGTCGATCTGCAGCCGGGGGTCGCGCCGCCCGGCATGGCCCTTCCACCCGGGCAGGTGTTCAGCGGGGTGGTCCCGATGGCACCACCCGCGCAGGGGCTGCTCACCTTCTCCCTGGTGGCGGAGGATGCCGCCGGCAATCGGTCCGATCCGGTCGTGCGCGATCTCCCCGCCGTGACGAGCGCCCCGCCGGTCGTGCCGAGGGTCTCCCTCACGCCGAGCAGCGTGGGGGCAGGGGCTGCGCAGCCGCTCGTCATCGCGGCCCCGGTGGTCGACGACTGCGGTGCGACGTGGGTCATGGCCGAGCTCGATCGCGGACGGGGATTCCGTCGGCTCGCGCGTCTCCGGGACGACGGCACCCGGGGCGACGCCGTGGCGGGCGACGGGATCTTCACGGGGCCGGCGCGGGTCCGTCTCCGCACGCCCGGCACCTACCGCGTCCGGGTGGTGGCGCAGAACGCGGTCGGCCGGAGCGGCGCGAGCGACCCCGTCGAGCTTCAGGTCGTCGCGCGCTGAGCGGTCGGGAGCTCGATCACGAACCGGGCGCCGTGCGGCGCGCCGGCCTCGATGACCACGGTTCCCCCGTGGCGCTCGACGATCTTCCGCACCACGGCGAGGCCGAGACCGGTTCCGTTCCGCTTCGTGGTGGTGAAGAGCTGGAAGACCCGCTCGCGCATCTCGGGCGGCAGCCCCGGGCCCGTGTCCGAGACGTGGAGGCGGACGCGCCGGATACCGTCGCCGATGGCGCACGCGCTGATCGTCACGCGCCCGCCGTCTTCCATGGCGTCCAGGGCGTTGCCCACGATCTCGTGCAGGGCGTGACTCAGGTGCGTCGGATCGGCCTGGATGAGGGGCAGGTCGGGCGGCAGGTCGACGGCGATGGTCGAGCCCTCCGCCGTGAGCCGCGGGGTGAGCGTCTCTACGATGCCCGCGACCAGCGCGCCCAGATGCGTCGGTTCGAGCCGCGGCTCGAAGGGCCGGGCGAAGTCGAGGATGCCCCGCACCTGCGCTTCGAGCTTGTCGACCTCGGCGAGCACGTCCTCCAGGTTCTCGCGCACGGGGTCACCCGGCGCGGTGTGCTCGAGGCCAAGCTGCGTCGCCAGCCGGATGCCGGCGAGCGGATTGCGGATGCCGTGAGCGACGGCCGCCGAGAGCTCGCCGATGGCGGCCAGGCGCTCGGAGCGCGACAGGCGTTCCTGGGCCCGCTGGAGATCGGCCAGCGCGGCGGCGTTGGCGAGCGCCACGGCCGTCTCGTTGGCGAGCGTGCGGAGGACGTCGATGTCGTCGGCCGACAGCGGGCCGCCGGAGCGCTTGCGGCCGACTGCGAGCAGCCCGGCGGGGCGCCCCTCGCGCAGGAGCGGGACCAGCAACGTGGCGTTGAGCTGCGCGAAGAGCGCTCGCAGGGCGTCCCGTTCGCTCCGGAGCCGCGGCGATTCCTCGGCCGCGTCGCGGGAGAGGATGCCTGCGTGCGCCTCGAACGCCGCGATGCCCGGCGCGTCTGCCGGAATGGCATTGCGGCCGTTCCCGGTCTCGGGACCCCGCCGGACGAGCGTGTCTCCCTCTCGCTCCCAGACGGCACCGGTGTCGATGAAGAGGACGTCGCGCAGGGTGGCGAGGACGTGGCCGGCGATCGCGTCGCGGTCGAGCAACCTCGTCATGCGCTCGCTCGCGCGCCCGACGGTCGCCTTGTAGTCGACCCGTCCCCGGAAGAACAGGCGGTCGACCGCGCGCTGCACGCGATCACGCAGCGGGACGATGGTGGCGAGCACCACGAGCACGAAGGCAATGGGGAAGAACGAGCTCCGCGCCAGCTGGAGGTCCGAGATCACCCGGTCGACGAGCACGACCCCGCCTCCGTAGGCCAGGGTCAGGAGCGCCGTCAGGACGGCGTAGACGAGCGAGAACTTGACGAAGCGGTCGGCCTCGAAGAGATCGTGCCGGGCGACGGCGTAGCCGATCGTGAGCGGGAAGATGAAGCCTGTGAGCGTCAGCAGGCTGAACGAGACCGCGAAGCCGAGGACGACGAAGGCGAGGAGCGCCAGCACGGGGATGGCAAAAGCGGTGATCGCGCCCGCCAGGACGAGGCGCGCGCGGCGGCGGGCGAGGGGGCTCTCGGCGCGGAAGGTGCCGACGGCGAGCCAGCCCATGGCGAGCAGCGAGACGCCGGCCAGGGTGAGGTAGAGCGCGTCGTCCAGTGCCAGGAGCCCCGCGTACCAGCGGTGGAACATGGCGACTTCCGCCAGGCCGGCCACCAGCCCCACCGCGTAGACCGGGAGCAGTGGCCGGCCGCTCTGCTTGACCGGGGCCCGCGGCTCGGGAAAGGTCAGACCCAGGTGGAGGATGGCGGCGGGGGCGAGCGCGCCCAGCACGAGCGGCAGCCCGTGGAGGCGGCCCGTGGTGAAGAGATCGACGTCGAGTACCAGGTAGAGTCCCCACACGACGCCGAAGGCGAGCAGCGCCCGGCTCTGCCGCGAATCCGGCTTCAGGTAGAAGACCGCCAGCCCGATCGCCAGGAAGGCGAGTCCGTTCAGCACGTAGACGCCGAGCGTGGCGGCGTAGTCCGAGGCCGTGAAGGTCATGGCGGCGACGCGCCGCTCCTGGTGGCCGGTCGGGCCCTCGAAGACGTAGTCGTGCACCATGCCCGGCGGCGCCGCCCGCACGATGTCGTAGAGCGCGCTGCGCGAGGCGACCGCCTGGCCGTCGACGCGCGTCACCTGGGCCCGGAACGGCACCTGCGCCCGGAGACCGGTCCACTCGGCGCGGCCGAGCGCGACCACCACCAGGTTGTCCCACACCACGAAGCCGGGGAACGGGCGGCCGACGTGGTCGAGCGAGCCCACGATGGCGGTGGTCGAGAGCAGGAGTCCGCCGAGTGAGAGCAGCAGGAAGAGCCAGGCGTCGGCGCGACGCGGGAAGCGGCCTAGCATGCGGCCAACGCTCCCCCCGCGACGCGACGGTGGCGCAGCGTGGCGAAGTACTGGAAGTTGACGGTGAGGTAGAGGAGCAGGTTCCACGAACGCAGCAGCCGGGGATACTTGCGGAGCTTCCAGGTGCGTCGCGCGAACGCGGTCGCGCTGTAGAAGCGTCGCTCCACGCGCTGCACGGCCGCGCGGAGGCTCTCGGGCGTCCAGCCCGGCAGGTCGAAGACCAGGTGCTGCAGGTCGTAGAGCCGCCAGTCGCGGTTGGTGAGCCGGCCCTCGGCCGCGAGCTTGTGGTAGGCGGGTGTGCCCGGAAACGGCGTCAGGATGCCGAACGAGGCGCCGAAGAGGTCGGTCTCCTCGCAGAACTCGAGGGTGCGCTCGAAGACGTCCGCGGTGTCGTGGTCGAAGCCGAAGGTGAACATGCCGAGGACGCCGATGCCGCGCTCGTGGAGCGCGCGGATCTGGGCCCGGTAGCGTTCCACGTGGTTGGTGCGGCCCTTGTTCATCTCCGCGATCGCCGCGGGCAGGACCGACTCGAACCCGACCAGCACGCCGATCAGGCCGCTCGCGGCGGCCAGATCGAGCAGCTCCGGATCCTCGGCGATGTCGATCGACACCTCGGCGATCCACTTCTTGCGGAGGGGGGCGAGGGCGCGGAAGAGCTGCCGCGTGTACTCGCGGTGGATGAAGACGTTGTCGTCGATGAAGAAGAGGCTCCGGCCGCGCAGGGCTGCGACCTCGGCGGCGACGTCGTCCACCGGCCGGCGGCGGTACTTCGGGTTGACCGTCGACACCGAGCAGAAGCTGCACCGGTACGGACAGCCGCGCGTGGCCTGGACGAGGTTGCGCACGACGTAGCGTCGCCCCTCCAGGAGCGAACGGTCGATCTTCGGGAAGCGCGCGAGATCGACGTTGTTCCCGCTCACGTAGCGCGGCGCGAGCGCGCCACGCGCGAAGTCATCGAGCAGCGTCGCCCAGGTGTCGTCCGCCTCCCCCACCACGACCGCATCCGCGTGGGCCGCCGCCTCGTCGGGCAGGAGCGTCGCGTGCCAGCCCCCGAGGACGACGGGAACCCCGCGCGCGCGGAAGGCGTCGGCGAGCTGGTAGGCACGCACCGCCCCCATCGTGCTGACGCTGATGCCGACCAGGTCGACGGGAGTGGCGAGGTCGACCTCGTCGTAGTTGTCGTCGGCGATGGTGATCGTCCACGACGGCGGCGTGAGCGCCGCGATGTAGGGCAGGGTGAGCGTCGGCACCAGGCGCTCGTAGACGGGGAAGTCACGGGTGCGTGGCCAGATGAGCAGCAGCCGCATGTGGGTAGACTCGGGGATCGCTTCGACTATGCGGACCGCTCGCCGGAGGTACAAGCAACGTGCGGAGCCGCCTAGAAAACCGGGGCGTCACCCTCGCACTCGCTGTGCTGGCTGGCATGCTCCACGGAGCGTGCTTCGCGCCCCTCGGCGCGTGGCCGCTCGCGTTCGTCGCGCTCGCCCCCCTGGTGGCCGTCACACGGGGCCGTGGAGCCCTCACGAGCCTCGCGCTGGGATGGGTGGCGGGGACGGTGGCGGCCACCCTCGCGGTGGTGCCGTGGATCGCCGCTGCGGCCCGCGACTACTTCCAGCAGGGGGCGCTCGGCGCTGTGCTGTTTGCGCTCGGCGTGGGGCAGCTCTTCGGTGCGTTGCACGTCGCGGCCTTCGGGGCGCTCCTCCCGCGTCTCGGCCGCCTGCGTGCGGCCACGCTCCGGGTGCTCGCCACGGCCGCTGTCTGGACGGCGCTCGAGCTCCTCCGGGCGCGCGCCTTCACGGGCGCGCCCTGGGATCTCCTGGCGCACGCGCTCTACGCCCAGCCGCTCTGGATCCAGACCGCCGATCTGGGGGGGGCCTTCCTCGTCTCCTTCGTGCTGGCGGCGTCGAGCGCCGCGGTGGCGGAGCTGCTCGTCGCTCCGCTTCGTCAGGCGGCCGCCGCACTCGGGCTCGCGGCGGCGCTGCTCGGGCTCACGGCCGGCTACGGAGCGCTCCGGCTCCGCAGCATGCACGACGCCGAGGGGCCCTTCGTACGCGTCGCGCTCGTGCAGGGCAACGTCCCCAACCCGTGGCGGGTGGATGCGGCCCGCGCCGAGGACGCGTTCCGGGCCTTCGCCAACGCCACCCGGAGCATCGTGCCGTCGCATCCCGACCTGGTCGTCTGGCCGGAGAACGCGGTCAGCTTCCTGCTCGCCCCGAACCCGCGCTTCGGCCGCGCCGCCGCCGACATCCTCGGCAGCGACGGGCCCGGGCTGCTGCTCGGCGGCCCGCGCTACGTCGCCGACGGTGACGGTCACGTCCGCTTCTTCAACTCGGCGTACCTTCTCGCGGCGGACGGCGAGCCGGTGATGGTCTACGACAAGCGTCACCTGGTGCCCTTCGCCGAGTACGCTCCGCTGCCTCGCGTGCCGTGGCTCGGCTGGCGGTTCGACGCGCCGGGGGACTACACGCCGGGCGTCGTGCCGACCATCTTCCCCGACCCCGCACCCTTCGGCGTGCTGATCTGCTTCGAGGCGATCTACCCCGAGCTGGCGCGCGATCTGGTCCGGCACGGCGCCCGGTTCCTCCTCAACCTGTCCAACGACGCGTGGTTCGGGACCAGCGCCGGTCTCGAGCAGCACCTCGCGATGACGGTCTTCCGGGCGGTCGAGACCCGCCGCGGTCTGGCGCGCGCCACCAACACGGGGGTCACGGCGCTGGTGGCGCCTTCGGGACGCATCCTGGCCCGCTTCCCGACCAGCGTCCGCGGCGCCTGGGTGGTCGAGGTTCCGCTGCGTGACGGCCTGTCCCTCTATGCGCGTGCGGGGGACCTCTTCGCCTGGCTCGCGAGCCTGGGAGCGCTCGTCGCCCTGGCGGCTGCGGGCCAGCGCCCACGATAGCGGCATAAGCCCCAACGGATTGTGGCAGAAGCCCCAGCGTCAGCTTGGCCAGGCGCGTCAGGGGCCGATAATTCCTCGCCTTTCCGACGTGGCACCTGCCTTGCTGTACGCTCCTCCCCGTGGGCCGCCGAATCCTCATACTCGAGGACGAACCGCTCCTCACCAAGCACCTCCGACGCCTCCTGGTCGCTCGGGGCTACGAGGTACAGGTTGCCGGGACGGTCGGGGCGTTTCTCGTTGCCGCCCGCCGGCAGCGTTTCGATGCCCTCCTCCTCGACCTCTCGCTTCCTGACGGAGACGGTCTCAGCGCCTGGGCGGAAGCGCGATCTGTCCAGGCGGGAGCCGTCGCGGTGATGATGACGGCCTTTCGTTCCCCCGAGCTGGCCCGGCGTGCCGAGGATCTCGGGATCCGCGCCCTGCTGCCCAAGCCGCTCGAGGTGCCGCTCCTCCTCGCGGCGCTCTCGGCGGCGCCCCTGGCGCCGTCTCCCTGAGCCGCCACCGCTCACGGCAGCCCGCCGGGGGTTTGTGCACCCGATGCTCGCGTGGTGAGCAGCCACACGACCCCGCGACCCGCCGTGCCCGCAAGACTGCGGTCCGCGTTGCTGGTCGCTGTATTGCTATCGGGCATGAAGCGGATCGACGCGATCATCAAGCCCTTCAAGCTCGATGACGTGAAGGACCGGCTCACCGAGGCAGGTGTGCGGGGGATCACGGTGAACGAGGTGAAGGGAGTCGGCCGGCAGAAGGGCCACACCGAGCTCTACCGCGGAGCGGAGTACGTGATCGATTTTCTTCCCAAGGTACACATCTCCGTTCTGGTGTCCGATGAGCAGGTTCGGGAGACGGTGGACGCGATCGTGGCGGGGGCACGCACGGGACGGATCGGGGATGGGAAGATCTTCGTGACGCCGGTGGAGGACGTCGTGCGCATCCGCACGGGGGAACGGGGGGCGGACGCGATCTAGCTCGAGTCGAAAGGAGGAGGCGATCGAGGTCGTGCGCCGCCCCCCGCCGAGGTGGAAGCGACTCTTCGGATGGACGAGCTACGGAGCCAAGTGCGTGGCGAGCACGCGATGATCGCTGCCGACGCCGACGTCTCCTCCGTGAACAGTCGCCTCGCGGCGGCCGCGGAGGGCGGCGAGACGCTCGAGGTCATCCTCGTGCTGCGCGGCAAGGTGCGTCGAGCGGTCGGCTCGGGCCGCTGGCGCATTCAGCTCGAGGGGCGCCGCGTCCTTACCTTTCAGGCCGACTGCGTCCTGGCCACGACGGCGGTCGCCCGCCGTCTGCGCTGAGCGCGCCTGCGAAGGTCAGCGGCCCGCCGTCCGCTGCTGGACGCTTTCGCGCGGGCGCGCCGAAAAGTTGACGTCAGGCGGCGCGCCGGGACGCGACCCGGAGCGGGGCAGTGGTGCCCGTGTTGGCGGCCGGGAGGAGGCCACGATGGGCCGTCCGGTAGGTCGACAACCGGCGCGCCAGGACGTCGTCCTCGCGCGCGGCGGCCTCGTAGCGGAAGAAGTATCCACCCGGGCTCGGCCTGAGTTTCGCCTGTGTTTGAAAGGCGCTCAGGCGCGCGCGGAGGTTCCCACCCGCCGCGCCGATGTACTTCACGGTGCGAACCAGGTTCGCGACCTCGTACACCGCGGCCGCTTCCGGCAGGGCAGCAATCGCTGCCGGCGTGAGGCGACGCCAGCTGCTGGGTTCCTGGTTCATGAGGCCGGATTTGAGCAACATGCGTGCCAAGTCGTTGACCCGTGTCGGTCAGCTGGCACGGACCTCGATGGGGACGCCGTGGCAATGTGTCGTCGAGAGCGTCAACCCGTGCGACGCATTTCCCGTCGGCTCGAGCGTCGCGAGGGCGGCGGTGGCCGCGTCGATCGCGTGCACGGTGAGGACGAGCCCGAGCAGCCCCTCGCCTGCCGCCTCGACGCGGCGGTGGAAGGCATTTCCCTCGGGGCTCGGCGACCGCGGATCGGCCGCCAGGAAGACGAGCCGCACGCCGCCAGCGCTGACGGCCGCCGCGAGCATCCCGGAGGGGGCGACCGCGGCAGCACGGGGCAGCGCAAAGGACGTGGCGAACAGCTCCGCGGCGCTCGCCGCGTCCCGGGTCTGGAGCGTCACCTCGTGCAGGGTGAGCCCGGCGAGCGGTCCCGAGCCGGCAGGTGTGTGATGCCGCTCGCCCGCAGGCGGCTGGGCGTACTCGACCAGCGCGCCCCGCGTGCCCTTGGGATGGAGAAAGCAGATCTGGCCGGCCAGGCCCGGGCGGGGTCGCTCGTCGATCAGCGGCAGCCCGCGCGCCCGTGCGGCCGCGAGATCCGCGGCCACGTCGTCGCTCTCGAGGCACACGTGATGCAGCCCTTCGCCGCGCTTGGCGAGGAAGCGGGCGACGCCGCTGTCACCGATGGGCTCGAGCAGCTCGATCTCGCTGTTGCCGACCGGCAGGAGGGCGGCCCGCACACCCTGGTCCTCGATCGTCGCCTGCTTCGCGACCGCAAGCCCGAAGCGGTCGCGCCAGAGGGCGAGCCCGTCCGCGAGCTGGCGCACGACGAGCCCGACGTGATGCACGCGCGAGAGCATCGCTAGGCCAGGCGTCGGACCAGGATCCAGTCGTTCGGCGCGGGCGGCGTCTTCGAGTAGTCGTAGAAGCCGCTGCCGCTCTTGCGGCCGAGGAAACCCGACACCACGAGCCGGCGGAGGATCGGCGGCGGAGCGAAGCGCGCCTCGCGGTACTCCTCGTGAAGGTTCGTCGCCATGTGGAAGACGATGTCGAGTCCGATGAAATCGGCGAGCGCGAGCGGCCCCATGGGGTGATTGGCGCCGTTCTGCATGGCCGCGTCGATCTCGGCGATGCCGGCGATGCCCCGCTCGAGGCTGACGATGGCATCGACCAGGAAGGGGACCAGGAGACGGTTCACGATGAAGCCGGTCGAATCCGCGACGACCACGGGTGCCTTGCCGAGGCTGCGCGCGAACTCGACCATCACGCCCACCAGCTCGGGTGCCGTGCGCACCGTGGGGGCCACCTCGACGAGCTTCATGGCGTGGACCGGGTTGAAGAAGTGGAGCCCGAGGAAGCGCGCCTGGCGTGGCCGGTCCACCGCCAGGGCGATCTCGGCGATGCAGAGCGTGGAGGTGTTGGAGGTGAAGATCGCGTCGGGCTTCACGACCTCGTCGAGCGTGCGGAAGACCTCGCGCTTGCGCGGGAGGTCCTCGACGATCGACTCGATCACCAGGTCCACGTCGGCGAGGTCGTGGAGGTGCGTCGTCCAGCGCAGGCGTTCGAGCAGGGCGCCGTGATCGGCGGCCGACAGGCGTCCCTTCTCGACCTCGCGTTCGAAGGCCTTCTCGAGCTTGCTGCGCCGATCGTCGAGCGAGCCGCCGGTCGCCTTGGTGACCACCGTCTCGCAGCCCGCGCGCGCGGCCGCCTGCGCGATGCCGAGTCCCATCTGTCCCGCCCCGAGCACTCCCACCCTGCGGATCGCCATCGCTGCCTCCTTGTCAGCCGTGGGCGGCCTGGTGCTCGCGTGCGAGCCGCCGGATGCTCTCGATCATGTCCGCGAGCGAGGACTCCTGTCCGAAGATGGCGGCGACGCCGGCTTCGCGGAGCGCCGGACGGTCGGCCTCCGGAATCACCCCTCCCAGCACCACCGGTACGTGCACGCCGCGCTCGGCGAGCAGCTGCGTGAGGCGCTTGACGATCGGCCCGTGCGCGCCCGACAGGAGCGAGAGGCCGATGACGTCGACGTCTTCCTGCAACGCCGCCTCGGCCACCATCTCCACCGTCACCCGCAGGCCGGTGTAGATCACCTCCATTCCCGCGTCGCGCAGGGCGTTGGCGATGACCTTGGCGCCCCGGTCGTGGCCGTCCAGGCCGGGCTTCGCGACGAGCACGCGGATGGGGCGGCCGCTGGTCATGGGAGACGACGGGGCGTGGAGTCCTGGAGGCTCACGCTCCGCTTGCTACAATTTTTGACCGGCCGAGGGAAAGGGGT
>Ga0066903_100003868_pt1 | contig 12425 bp, 11 predicted proteins | sample PanSoiMetaGPlot1_FD_67491 | JGI IMG/M metagenome (GOLD analysis project Ga0066903, IMG submission 67491) | Tropical forest soil microbial communities from Panama analyzed to predict greenhouse gas emissions - Panama Soil - Plot 1 (version 2) | ecosystem: Environmental > Terrestrial > Soil >...
TTCTTTGCCGCAAGCCCGGGCGACTGCCCTGCTTTGCGCTTGAGCAAAGTCGAAATAAGAGGCGGAAACTAGGATGGCCGCAGAGAAGAGCAACGTGATCGCTGCAACGGCACAAAAACCGACGCCCCTTTCCATCGTTGTACTCCTCCATACTTTTTAATCATCAAGCCTTGTCTGAATGCACTACTGAGGTGCGATCTGGCCCGGCAGAACCTTGTCTCACCATTCAAGCCGATGGCGGCGTTGGTATCGAGTTGACCCATGGTCCAACGGAACCAAATACCGGACTTCGGTACGGTCGATGTAACTACCGAATGGAAATATTGTTGGACGCGTTCGGTCGCGGGCTGTCAAAAGTGGACTCTTGCCGTGCAACAGGCGATGTCCGCTTTGCCCCGGAAGCGGACATGTGCGGCGCAACTACGGATGTCTGCTTTGGGCCAAAAGCGGACATAACGCATTATTCGATCATCTCGTCCGCCGCTGTTATTCGCCTTCAAGTTTGCCGCCACCGAACATGGTTGGAACGTAGCGCGGCGCTTTGATCGCGGCCATGAAGCGGTGTTTCGTCAGCACCGGATCGAATGCAATCGGTGGGCGGACCACTTCGACATCGGGTTCGGTCGATAGGATTAAGACTTGCAAGCCCTTAGCGTCAAAGGCGGCATTCAACGCCGAAGCACAATCTTTCGATGTCGCCACATTGTCTGCACGGACGATGCCGGCCGAATGAGCGAGCTGAGCGAGATCGAGCGCCGGACTGGTCAACGCCTGTCCACCCGACGCCGCATGGACGCCGTTTTGAATCAGCAACACGATGAGATTGTCTGGGTTCACTGCGCCAACGGTGACAAGAGCTCCCATATGCATGAGGAGCGCTCCATCGCCCTCGACCACTACGACACGCCGCGCCGGTTGCGCGATCGAGAGGCCGAGCGCCAATGGAAGCGCGAGCCCCATCGCGTCCTCAATGTAAAAATTCTCTGGCGTGTGGTGCATTGCCGCCCAAAGATAAGACGCATTGCCGAGGGCTGTAACGACAAGTGTCTGCGACGGCAGAGTGCTCGCGAGCACTCGATAGTAGTCAGCTCTGCTGGGACGTGCACCGCTCACCATTGTATATCCTCGCGTGAAAGGAGGACCGCAAAGGGGCTGGAGCTCTCGTCAGCATAAGTCGCTGCCGCCTCGATCTGAGGACCGATCGGTCTGTTGCGATCAGCACGGACATAGGCGAGCCCAAGTCCTTGAATAACCGGCTCCGTCGCTCGGCCCTTGGGAATGTGGTAAAATACCGGATCCTCTGCAGTCCCGCGATAGGAAACTAACATTAGAAGCGGAAACTGGTAGCGCTGGGCGAGGCAGACCATACCGGCGCCCATGCTGAGCAATCCCGCGTTCTGAACGATCAACGCGGTGCGCACGCCACCGAGTCGAAGGCCGCATGCGATAGCCAGCGCTTCCTCTTCATGCGTTGCGCGCACGAGCCGCATGCTCGGCTCCTGTTCGATGCGCACAAGAATCTCGCCAAGCCAGCCGTCAGGCACGGCAACCGCTGCGCCGAATCCGAGATGTATCAACGTGTCAAGAATCTCGGAAGGTCGATGCAATTCTTTGTGTTGCTGGGTGTGCTTTATCACTGGCTGCCTCCGCGACAACAATGATCGTAAGCATGACGGGCCCTATTGTCGACCCGGATCGAGTGGTGCACAGTTGCTAGGACGCGCCAAGGTGCGAATTAGCCGTAGTGCGTTGCGAACAGAGGGGTCGAACATGAAGCGGATTTTAATCGCGCTCGTTGCTCTTGCCTTTGCAGTACCCGCGCAGGCTCAAGACAAACTAGTTGTTAGCATCTGGGGTGGCAGTTGGCGCGACCTCATCGCTGAAACAGTGGCAAACAAATTTACGCAGGAAACAGGTGTACCGGTCGAGTTCGTCACCGGCGGCACCATCGATCGGCTAAACAAAGCAAAGCTCGCTAAATCCGACCCCGAAAGCGACATTACATTTACGACGTCACATGTCGGCTGGCTTTATGCGAACGACGGGCTATTTGAGAAGCTGGATCTTTCAAAAATTCCAAATTCCAAGAATCTCGCCAATGAAGCGCAGATCAGCCCGTTTCACCTCGGCTCCTGGGCCTATGTTTACACGATCGGTTACCGCGCAGATCTGGTGAAAGGCGTAAACTTCGAGAGCTGGAACGATCTGTGGAAGCCGGAATTGAAAGGCATGATCGCGGCGCCGGACTTCGACCCAAGCCATATCATTGTCGTTTCGGCTATTTTGTCCGGAGGCGATGCCGCGCATTGGGAAAAGGGCGAAGCAAAGCTCAAGGCTTTGAAGCCAAATTTCAAAGCGTTCTATACGAACGACGCAAATAGCCAGCAATTGCTAGCGAGCGGCGAGACGCCGGTGCAGGTCGTTCTGTCGATGAACGCCTACTACATGATCGGTCAGGGCGTTCCGATAACGGTGACGATCCCCAAAGAGGGCGCGGTGCTTGGGGTCGACACAGTAGCCATCATGAAAGGGTCTAAAAAGACTGAGCTTGCGTACAAGTTCATCAACGACCTCTACGACCCCGTCATCCAGGCGCAGATTGCCAAACTGAAGAAGGGCAGTCCGGCCGTGCTAAATGCCAAGCTCGACCCAGAAATCGCTAAACTCCCAGGTGTTTTCACAACTGCCGCGCAATGGAAAAAGCAGATCAATATCGACGCCAAGTTACGCGCCGAAAAAACTGCGGAGTGGCGCAAGTGGTTTGCTGAAAACATCATGAATTGATCCGAAAGTCAGACGCGGCCGCCTGCGCCCGCGTCACACCGTTTCGCCTGTGAACGCCCGGCCGTTTCTCCGCATATTTATAGCGCCAGCGGCACTTTGTGCCTTCGGCTTTCTCGCCGCCATGGCGGCTGTGCTCCAATTTAGCTTACGGACGTATATTCCTGGTTCTCTGGAGGTAGGGAGCTTTACGCTGGCGAATTTCACTACGTTGCTGAAACCGCTCTACGCACGGGTATTTATCGACACCGTATGGATCTGCTTTTTAACAGCCGCGTCGACACTCATCATCGGTTATCCGCTGGCTTACGCGTTGGTGTATGTCCGCAACGCGGTTGCCAAATCGATCATCCTGGTCGTCGTCGTCACCCCTCTATTTCTCGGAGAGGTAGTGCGCACCTATTCGTGGATTATCGTTCTTGGGAATACTGGATTTATCAACTCTGTCCTCCTCAAGTTTGGCATCATCCAGCAACCGGTCCAGTTCATGTTCACGACGTTCGGTGTCGTCATCGCGCTTGTGCACGTGACGATGCCGGTCATGGTGATTATGTTGGCCGCAGGCCTCTCCCATATTGATCGCGATTATCAAAAAGCCGCTGAAAGCCTCGGCGCCGGACCGATCCGTACGTTCCTGACAGTGACGCTGCCATTGTCGATGCCGGGCGTTGTCGCCGGTGTCACTACTGCGTTTGCATGGACTTTTAGCGCGTTTGCGACGCCGCAACTGATCGGTGGTGGTCGGGTCAATATGGTCTCAAATCTGGTCTATCAGCTCGGCTTTGCCAGCTTCAATTTCCCGTTCGCTGCGAGTCTCTGCGTGGCCGGATTGGCGCTTACGATCGTAGTTCTTTTGCTGCTGCGGTTTGCGGCGCGTCCGTTTACAAACATCGGACCACACTGATGCCGCGGTCGACATTCCAGCGGCTACTTACTTTCGGAGGGACGCTAATTGTGCTGTTAACTCTCGGCTTTCTAGTTTTGCCGTCGGCCGTTGTTACGATCGCGGCCTTCAACGACAAGGCGATGCTATCGTTTCCGCCGCAGGCGTGGTCATTGCGTTGGTTCGCTAGAGCTATCGCGTATCAGGATTTTCGTGAGGGTTTCCGCAATGGCCTAATTGTCACGGCATGGAGTTCGACGATCGCGCTCGCGGTCGGCGCGATGCTGGCTATCGCTCTTGATCGTTACCGATTTCGCTTCAAGGCGGTGCTAGAGGGCGTGTTGCTATCACCGCTTATCATTCCGCATTTTACGGTGGGCCTGGGCTTTCTTATCCTGGCCGCACAAATCGGATGGGCGCGCACCTATAGTGTGGTGATCGTCTGCCATGTCGTGCTTGTGTTGCCCTTCGTGCTTCGCAGCGTCTACGTGTCGTTACGCAACCTGGATCAACGCTATGAGCTTGCCGCGGCCAGCTTGGGCGCAACACCTCATAGGGTGCTTTTGACCATCACGCTTCCGTTGCTATTGCCGGGTTTGATCAGCGGCTGGCTGTTTGCCGCAATTCTTTCTTTCAATGAGTTTACGGCTTCACTCTTCGTTACCGCTCAGCGCACGCAGACTTTGCCTGTCGCGATGTACAACTACGTGCGGGAATTTGCGGATCCTTCAATGGCGGCGCTATCTGTGATGTACATCGTTGGCACTGCCGGCCTTATTGTTTTTGCCAACGCTTTCCTTGGTCTTGGTAAGGTATTGAATGTTGAACAGAGCCGCTGACGAAGCTTCGGCGCCGCACACATCGTGTGCAACGAGCAATGATGTCGCGGTTCGATTCAATTCCGTGACCAAGCGTTTCGGCGAAATCGTTGCGCTCCATGAGCTTTCGCTCGCGATCAAGCGCGGCGAATTCATGACTCTACTCGGCCCCTCGGGTTGCGGAAAGACAACGCTCCTCAATTTGGTCGCAGGCTTTTTCAGCGCCGACGCCGGAGAGATCCTGATTGACGGTGAGCGTGTGAATGACGTGCCTACCTTCGAGCGGGAAATCGGAATGATGTTTCAAAACTACGCACTGTTTCCGCACATGACGGTCGCTAACAATATTGCTTATGGGCTAAAGGCACGTCATGTTTCGAAGACAGAAATTGATAGCCGTGTTGGTGAAGTGCTCACACTGGTTAAGCTCACCGGACTAGAAAGTCGCAAACCGCGCCAGCTATCCGGCGGGCAGCAGCAGCGCGTCGCATTGGCGCGCGCGCTCGTGATCAATCCAAAGGTGCTCTTGCTCGATGAGCCATTTTCCGCACTCGATAAAAATCTGCGGGCATCTATGCAGATGGAGCTGCGAGAAATCCAGCGCAAGCTTGGGGTGACGACGATCTTCGTTACTCATGATCAAAGCGAGGCATTAAGTCTTTCCGATCGCTTAGCTGTCATGGCAGAAGGGCATATTCGCCAGCTCGGCACCCCAGAAGAAATTTACCGTAGGCCGTGCGAGCGCTTTGTTGCATCCTTCGTTGGCGATGCTAATGTGCTGCGTGGCTGCCTTGTTCGTATCGACGACACAGATGCGATCGTTGCACTAGACGCCGTACAAATAAAAGTTTCATCCGGATCGTTGCAAGGAGTCACAAAGTCCTCGCCGATTGATTTGTTTGTGCGGCCCGAACAACTTCAAATCGTCGACGCGGGCAAGCCATGCGCCACTATCGGCACGGTAGTTGCACTGGCCTACCAAGGTGGCCATGTTGATTTGCATGTCGAATGCACGGCCTCACCCAGAAGTCGGTTGCTCGTGCGATTGCCAGGATATGAGGCGATGACACGCTGGCCAATTGGCACACAGGTAGGGATTGCGGTCAGCGCTGGCGAAGGTGTGGCGTTCGCAGTCACGTAGCGGACGTAACTACTCGCCGGCCGTACCGTCCCGATTTCGGGAGACCTGGCAGCGGAGTCTGGAATTCGATCACGCCGCGATCTTGAATTGACGTGCAGGGCAGGCGTTACAATCTCTCATGCAGCGAGTCCTGAACGCCTTCCTGACTGCCGAATTCGATGAAGGTCGTGATACGCCGTTGCGCAGCAGCTCAGCCACCGTGAACGTGGCATTGAGCTCGAAGGCCGCTTGCGACCCCGCGTCGCCGTGCTTCAGGTAGCGGGGGTCGCCCCTCACAACCTTGCCTTCTTTTGGCACGCTGATCTCGAGGAAAGGCTGGCAATGATACATTAGACGACAACCCGTCATGGATCAGAGTATGATGGCCGGCCTCGTGGCCAACAGCCCAGCCAGCTCGGATCAAGGTCCGCATGGATGCTCCATTTCAGGTTCATCCACCAACCGCGTGTTCGAGACCGCCGCCGCGGACCGACCAGCCAGTGAAGCGCGTTTCCAGCAGCGCGAAGATAGCGTACATGCCGACGCCCATCACGCCGACGACAATAAGCGCCGCGAAGACGAGTGGGACGTTGAAGTTAGAGCTGGCGATCAGCATCACGTTGCCGATGCCATTATTGCCAGCGATGATCTCCGCGATAACGGTGCCGACAAATGACAAAGTGATGGCAATCTTCAGCGAGGCGAAGAAGTAGGGAAGCGACCGCGGGATGCCGATCTTCATGATCATGTCGCGCCGTGTGGCGCCGAGCACACGCAACACGTCGAGAAGCTCCGGCTCGATGGTTGCAAATCCAGTGGCTACGTTGACCACCACCGGGAAGAACGACAGCAAAAATGCAGTGATGATCGCGGGGATCGTGCCGACGCCGAACCAAATAACCAATACGGGTACTAGCGCCGCTTTCGGCACGCTGTTGAAGCCGATCAACAGGGGATAAAGCGAGCTATACACGAGCCGGAACGAGCCCACGAGGATGCCTAGCACCAGCCCGAAAAGCACTGCGAGAGCGAAGCCCGCGAGCGTGGTGCCTAGGGTGGCCAACCCGTGTATCATAAGCGGATAACGGAAATTGTAGAGCGCGGCGAACGCCTCGATGGGCGACGGCAGGACAAAATTTTCAATGTGAAATATTTTGACGACCAGCCACCACAACATCAGAAAGATGAGAGCCGTGATCCACGGTGCCAGACGTTCGACTTTTGCCCTGTTCATGACGTCTTTCCCAAGCTGATATGGTGACGGCATTCGTGCACGAGGTCGACAAAGGCGGCCTGGAACGTCATCTCTAAAGTCCGCGGTCTCGGCAACGGGATCGATCGGGACGCGATCACGCGCCCCGGACGCGCGCTCATGATGTGAACCGTATCGCAGAGAAAGACGGCTTCCCGCAATTCGTGCGTCACTAAAACCACCGTGCATTTCCGACGCATCCAGAGGCTTTGCAAAACGCCCCACAGTTCCTCGCGCGTAAAGGCGTCGAGTGCTCCGAACGGTTCGTCCAACAACAGAATCGAGGGGCTGTGGATCAGAGCCCGGCAGAGCTGGGCGCGCTGCTGCATTCCGCCGGAGAGCTGCCATGGCATGCGGTTGCCAAACTCCGACAAACCTACGGTAGCCAACAGCTCTTCGGCGCGAGCCCGCTTCAATTCGCTTTTCGGTTCGCTCCGATAAGGTTCGACAATCTCAAGTGGAAGGAGGACATTGTCCCGGATATTGCGCCAAGGTAGTAACGTGGCGTTCTGAAAGGCCATGCCGACGTTCTTCAGTGGCTTTGTCACTATTTCGCCGTCGACGCAGACAGAGCCCTGCGAGCTTTTGACTAGTCCAGAGATAAGCTTAAGGAGTGTTGACTTACCGCAGCCGCTTGGACCAACGAGGGCGATGAACTCGTTGCGGTCGACCGACAGATTGGTCTTGGACAATGCAAGCGTCGCGGTGCCATCCTCGACACCGGAGCGATCGCCATAGATCAAATCGATATCGGCGACTTCAATAAAGTTCATCTCCGCCCTCGCCGCCGGCACAGAATGGCGCTACTTCACCATTCTGTCTTTCGCCGCCGGCAGGTACGACGAATTGAACACGTCGTCGGCCTTCGGAATATTCGGAAGCTTGTGGCCTTCCGCAACAATCTCGATGCCGCGCTGTAGCCGGGCCTTGTCGACGTCGCCGAAGCCGCTCTTCAGCACGTTCGGCGTGACGATACAGCACTCCATAGCAAGCTTCAGCCGGTCGCGCTCGATGTTCGCGTCGAGTAGCGGCTCGTATTTCAAGGTCATCTGCACGGCCGTTTCGGGATCCTTAACCATGTCCTGCACACCCTTAATCGTCGCGCGGATAAAGCCCTTCACCGCATCAGGATGTTCCTTGAGGAAAGTCGGCGAGGCCGCGACGCCGTTGCCGTAAAGGTCGAGCCCATGATCCCGGTACATGAACGTGCCGACCTGATCAGGGCTCACGCCCTTCGCCTTGAGTTCCAGCTTGGTATTGAAGATCTGCCCGATGATGGCGTCCACATCGCGCTTCGCCAGCAGGGTTTCACGCAGTTTGGGGTCGATGAATTTGATATTCACCTTCGACCCATCGATGCCCGCGTGCTGCGTGAAGGTCGGAAACAGCTTGAGGCTAGCGTCATTGGCGGCGGCTCCGAGCGACTTGCCCTCTAGATCTTTCGGCGTTTTGATCGGGCTTGATTTCAGATACGCAATGCCTGCCGGGGCCTGCTCATAACCGATCATCACTACAGGGAAGGATTTATCGGGATTTTTCGAATCGAAATCCTCGACGACGCTGATGTCCGGATAGCCCATGTCATAGACACCACTGGCCATCTGCTGGACAAGTCCAACGGAGCCCTTGCCGCGATCGATGACGACGTCGAGCCCCTCCGCCTTGTAGTAACCCTTGTACAGAGCGATAAAAAAGGGAGAGTGCACCGATCCCGGAATCCAGTCGAGAGAGAAACGGACCTTCGTTTCGGCGCGAGCAGAACCGGTCGCAGCCGCGCAGAAAGCTGCCAAGACAATCACGGCGACGAAGCGAGCAATGGTCTTCACTTGCACCTCCTGTATTAATCCCGGCCCAGACGATTAGTTTTCTCGGCGTGAGTTTAGTCATCACCCATTTAGCGTAATTCCGGCGCTTTCGAGAATTTCGCGGGCCTTCTTGCGCTGCTCATCGGAGATGACCAGACGCTCGGCAAAATCACGACCCACCGGACGCGTGGCATCGATGCCCATCTTGGTGACCGTGAAATTCTGCGGATCGGAGGTCGGATCGAGGATCGCCGCCTTGGCGCCCGGAATGAAGACGATGTCCTTCTCCGCGCGAACGCGCGTCGCCACGGCCCACATCACATCATTGAGATCGAAGATATCGACGTCGTCATCTACGACGATAACGTATTTCGTGTACAGCTCCGTGCCGAGAGTAGCCATGATAGCCATCTGCGGCTCGCCGTCGGCTGTCTTTTTCATCGAGATAAATGAGACGAAAGCGCCGCACGTCGTATGGGGAACGTGCACATTGCGTACATTGGGAAGATTGCGCCGCAACGCATTCAGGATCTCCCCCTCCCGCGTGACGCAGGACACCAGGATATGGTCCTTGGACATGCCCGACGTGACGCATTGGTATATCGCATCGGAGCGCATCCGGATGCGCTTTGCGACGAAAACATTTTGTGTGCTGCGATAGGATGCGTAGCCGGTGAATTCGCCGAAGGGGCCCTCCGGCTCATGCACTCCGGCAAGAATTTCGCCCTCAATCACGATCTCAGCGGCGGCTGGAACCTCGAGGTCCTCGGTGCCGGTGCGCGCGAGCCGGTAGGGTTCGCCGAAAAGGCCGCCAATGATCTCGAACTTCCGCACGTTTGGTGGATAGGCGTAGACCATTGAACCCATATAGTGCAGAGGATGCGTTCCGATCGTGATCACAGCTGGTAACGCATGGCCTCGTTCTTCCGCCCGGCGGTGAAACTCATACATCCGCCGACGCGAATGCAGCGACACACCGAGCCGGTTCCTACCTTTGAGCATCAAACGATGGAACCCGGTCGTGTCGACGCCGGTCACCGGATCGCGCGCCGAAATCTGCCCGGCAGTAATGTAAGGCGCACCGTCTACCGAGAACTGCAGTGGAATCGGAAGCTTGTACAGATCGACGTCGTCATCCTCGATCACCAGCGCGTTCCACGCAGCTTCCGTAACGAGTTCGCACGGGATGTATTTTTGACACCGCTCGCGGAATGCCGTCGGAAGCTGGCCCGGTTCGACGCCGAGGCAAGCCGCCAGCAGCCTGCGGTTTGCGGCCACATTGGTGACGACCGGAATGTTAAATCCCGCAGGCTTCTCGAAGATCACGACCGGATTCTTTCCGGCACGTTCCAGTTCAAACACCACGGATGTCATCTCGAAGCGCGGATCGATCGCACCGTTAATCCGCAGGATCTGATCCGGATAATCCGTTTCAACCATTTTGAGGAAGCCCCGCAGACTTTGCGTATCGACGTTATCGGCGCGACTTGCCATAGGCGGCTACCCCAAATGAGCCTAATGTTAGAACAATGATAAGATGGTCCCTACCGCGGGGCAACAGCGGATCGCGCCGCCACGCCCACGAGTTTCCCACCGTGCCATCGTAAGGTGGCGCCCGGCGGTGCGTCGCGTAAAGCCATGCGGTCCAACGTGCGTACATGCACTTTGCGTGAGAGCGACAGAGGAGGCTACTCCCGCCGGCTCTCAAAATAACAGCAGATTGACGTCAATACCGAAGCATCGTGCACCGAAGGCGTTCCTCCGCGAGCGCGTTGCCGGACTCCAGCTCTTTGAAATCCGTGGGATCAGCCTGAGATCAAGGAGAAGGCGGCGCGTCCGGACCGTCCGCACTTTGCGACTGGAATTTCGGTCGGTCCCGCGGACCTCCGGCCCACCGACGAACCGTGCCAATCTCGATTTCGAATAGGTCCAGCGCACGCCCAACTGTGCGGTCGACGACATCGGCCAGCGACTTTGGCCGCGCATAAAAGGCGGGCACGGGTGGATATATGATGGCGCCCGCCTGGGTGACGGCACTCATCGTTCTAATATGATCGAGATGTAGCGGCGTTTCCCGCAGCAGTAGAACGACGCGGCGCCGCTCCTTCAGCGCGACGTCGGCTGCACGCGAGATCAGGTTCGCCGTGTTGCCGGTGGCTATCTCAGCCATGGTCTTAATCGAGCACGGCGCGATGATCATGCCCATCGTACGGAACGACCCGCTCGAACAAGCTGCGCCGACGTCATTGTTCGGATGCACGACCGTGGCAAGCTTCTCCAGATCGGAAAGTTTCAGATCCGTTTCGTAAGCAAGCGTCAACTGAGCCGCGCGCGATACGATAAGATGGGTTTCGATGCCGCTCGTATTCAGCATCTTCAGCAACCGAACCCCGTACACAACTCCGGACGCGCCGGTGATGCCAACGATCAATGGTTTCTTCAGGTTACTACTCATGCGCGTCCTCGAAATATTGTGTCACTCAACACACGCGACACGTTTGCACGCCTTAGCCGATATTTGAGCCTGAAGCGCCGCTATTAAGCTCACTGACCAAAAGCACCAAACATGGCCTCGCTGCTTCGAAGGGAAAAAGACGACGATGCGCGCCTCGGTAGTTATAGCGTGGCTTAAGCACCACACCAGTCGTAGATGCTCAGTGCCATCACCTTGATGGCGGTGAGATAGTCGTCGATCGAGACGTACTCGTCGTCGGAGTGCATGACGGCCGTCGAGCCTGGCCCGAAGATTACGGTTGGCGTGCTGCCATAGAGATTAAGGAAGCGCGTGTCGGCGGCGCCTTGGCGACCACTGATTTCTGGCTCGCGTCCAGTCACCTCAGTGTAGTTTTTGCTCACAGTTTCGACGATCGGGTGCTTGACCGGAATCTCCGAGGCCTGCGCATCATAGCCGACAAACCGCACTTTCGGCGGATGATCCTTCATCCACGGATCTTCGGCTGCCGTGTTGGCGATGTGCTCAACTAGACTTCTCTTCACGCCTTGATGATCCTCGCCCGGAACGGTCGCCATACTGCCCTTTAACAGGCAGGTCGCAGGGAACGAACTCGGAAAATTGCCCGAGTGGAAGGCACCAATCATACATGGCAGCGCGTCGATCGCCTTAGGGTAAAGCGGGTGCTTGACGGTAGCGACACGTTTAGCCTCAAGCGCCTCAACCGCTTTGGTGATTTTGTAGCCAAGTTCGATCCCACTAACGCCCTGGTAGCGGCGCTGGATACCGGCGGCCTTGCCCTGAATTTCGATCTCGAACCATATGCGACCAATACAGGCCGGCTGCACCGCCAGGCCGCTTGTCTCGCCGGAAATGCCGGCATCAGCCTTATAGCCGCGGATCACTGTATCGAGCGTACCGTGACCGCTGACCTCCTCGTCGATCACGATGTTAATGAGGACATCGCCTTTCAATTTGATGCGAGCTTTCTTCAGGAATTCGACGGCGAGGATGTGGCTTGCGACGCCACTTTTCATATCGCAGGAACCGCGACCATAGATACGCCCTTCCTTGACCTTGGCGGACCACGGATCGTCACTCCAGCCTTCGCCTTTGCCCACCGGAATCACGTCCGTGTGTCCGTTCAGCAGCAGTGACCGTCCACCACCTGTTCCTTTCCACGTGGCGACGATATTGGGGCGTCCTTTGTAACCCTGCTCGACTGGTATGTAGCCTGGGTGCTTCTTTAACTTTTCCCAGTTTGATTCCCATATATCGACGTCGAGGCCGACCTTCCTCAAATATTTACTGAGG
>Ga0066903_100003870_pt1 | contig 12425 bp, 11 predicted proteins | sample PanSoiMetaGPlot1_FD_67491 | JGI IMG/M metagenome (GOLD analysis project Ga0066903, IMG submission 67491) | Tropical forest soil microbial communities from Panama analyzed to predict greenhouse gas emissions - Panama Soil - Plot 1 (version 2) | ecosystem: Environmental > Terrestrial > Soil >...
GCTGGACCAGATGATGGACGAGGCCGCGTCCTCCACGGACAAGAGCACCCGGGCCAAGCACTACGCGGACATCGCGAAGTACATCAGCGATCAGGCGTACTCGCCCTACCTGTTCGGCGCGGTGACGGGGGCGGTGGCCCTGAAGTCCGTGCACGGACCGGGCCTGACCAGCAGCATCCCGCTGCCGGGCGGCTTCCCCGCGCCCGCCTGGGACGAGGCCTGGATCGCGAAGGGGTGACGACGGCAGCCCCGGCCGTCGCAGCGGACCGGCTGACCGGGCGCGTGGTCTCGCTGGCCACGTCGCCCAGCCTCCGCCTGGCCGTGCGCCGGCTCCTCATCGCCGTGCCCGTGCTCTGGGGCGTGAGCGCGCTGACCTTCGTCGTGATGAGCGTCCTGCCCGGGAACGCCGCCCAGCAGATCCTGGGCGTCCAGGCGACGCCGGCCCAGGTGCACCAGCTGGAGCTGGAGCTCGGCCTGGACAAGCCGCCGTGGCTGCGCTACTGGAACTGGATGGGCGGCATCCTGACCGGGAACCTCGGACGGTCGCTGGCCAGCGGGCAGCCGGTGACCGCCATCATCGGCCAGCGGCTGCCCGTCACCGTCGAGCTGGTGATCTACGCGCTCGTCATCTCGGTGGCGCTGGCCGTGCCGGTGGCGCTGCTGGCGGCCCACCGGCCCGGGGGCCTGGCCGACCGGCTGAGCATGGGGGTCAGCATGGCCGGCCTGTCAGTGGCGAACTACGTGCTCGCCCTGGTGCTGGTGATCGTCCTGGCCGTCTACCTTCCCGTCTTTCCCGCGATCGGCTTCGTCCCGCTGGGGGAGAGCTTCCTCGGCAACCTGCGGTCGCTGACGCTGCCGGCTCTGGCGATCGGGCTGCCCCTCGCCAGCTTCTACACCAGACTGCTGCGCGCCGACATCGCCGACCAGATGCAGGAGGACTACGTGGTGGCGGCGCGGGCCAAGGGCGTCGGGCCCTGGCAGGTGCTCGTTCGCCACGCGCTCCGCAACTCGCTCTTCGGCCTGCTCACGATCGTGGGCCTCAACCTGGGCACGCTGATCGGGGCCACGGTGATCATCGAGCAGATCTTCTCGCTCCCCGGAATCGGCCAGGCGTTCCTCCAGGCGATCAACAACCGCGACGTCCCCCTGATCGAGGCGATCGTGCTGGCGCTGGCCACGGCCGTGGTCCTGGCCAACCTCCTGACCGACATCCTGTACGCGGTCCTGGACCCGAGGATCCGGTATGGCCAACGTCCCGACTGACGATCGACTCACGCTCGGCCTGGAGGCGCTCGCGGGGACGCCGGCGCCCGCCCGAGCCGGCAGATGGAAGGGCAACCTCGACGTCGCCGTTCCCGGGGCGGTCATCGTCCTGATCTTCGCGGCCTGCTTCATCTGGCCGGCCCTGCTCCCGCTGGCGAAGCCGGTGGGGGGCAACATCTTCGAGGCGAACCTCGGGCCGCTGTCGCCGGGACACCTCCTCGGCACCGACACGGTCGGGAATGACGTGCTCTCGCGCCTCCTGTACGGCGGCCGCGCCTCGCTGGAGACCGCCCTGGCGGTGAACCTGATCGGCCTCCTTCTCGGCGGCACGGTCGGCGCCCTGGCCGGCTACCTGGGAGGGGCGGTGGACACGGTGGCGATGCGGGCGCTGGACGTGCTGATCGCGTTCCCCGCCCTGGTGCTGGCGCTGGCGATCGCCGACAGCCTGGGCCCCGGCCAGGGCCACACCATCCTGGCGCTCTCCTTCTTCGCCGTCCCCATCTTCGCCCGCAACGCCCGCGCGGCCACGCTCCGGCTCCGCGAGCTGACGTTCATGACCGCGGCCAGGCTCTGCGGGACGCGCACGTGGCGCATGCTCGTGCGCCACATCGCGCCCAACATCCTTCCGCAGCTGCTCACGTTCGGGCTGCTGAGCATGGGCGCGATCATGGTCATCGAGGGCGCGCTCAGCTTCCTCGGCCTCGGCATCGCCCTGCCCGACCCGAGCTGGGGGAACATGATCTTCCAGGGGCAGCAGGCGCTCTCGGCCACGCCGCTGCTCGTCCTGTTCCCGAGCGCGTTCCTGTTCGTCTCCGTGCTGGCCTTCAACCTGGTCGGCGACGCGCTGCGCGCGCGCTGGAACGTCAGGTGACGCTGCTGGAGGTGAAGGACCTGCAGGTCCGGCTGCGCCGCGGCGAGCGCGAGATCCGGGCGGTGCGGGGCCTCAGCTACCGCGTGTCCAGGGGCAGGACGCTCGCGATCATCGGCGAGTCCGGATCGGGCAAGACCGTCAGCTGCCGCGCGGTGATGGGACTGCTGCCCCCGACCGCGGTCGTCACCGGGTCGGCGCGGCTCGAGGGCAAGGAGCTGCTGGGCCTGCCCACCGCGGAGATGCGCGAGCACCTGGGCGCGGACCTGGCGATGGTCTTCCAGGACCCGGTCCGCTCGCTCAACCCGACGATGCGGATCGGCGCCCAGATCACCGAGGCGATCCACGAGCACCTGACGCTGAGCAGGGGCGAGGCCGGCCGGCGCGCGGTCGAGCTGCTGGAGCGGGTCCGCATCCCGCTGGCCGGGCGGCGCTTCCACGAGTACCCCCACCAGCTCTCCGGGGGCATGCGCCAGCGGGTCATGATCGCGATCGCCCTCGCGTGCAACCCGAGGCTGCTGATCGCCGACGAGGCGACGACGGCCCTCGACGTCACCACGCAGGCCCAGATCATGGAGCTGCTCCTCGAGCTGCAGCGTGAGCTGGGCATGGCGCTGATCTTCATCAGCCACGACCTGAGCCTGGCCGCGTCCTACGCCGACGAGGTGATGGTCATGTACGCCGGCCGCGCGGTCGAGCGGGCGCCGACCCGGACGCTGTTCGCGAGGGTCAGGATGCCGTACACGCGGGCCCTCCTGGAGGCGATCCCGAGGCTGGACCGTCCCGCGCACGCGCCGCTGCCGGTGGTGCCGGGCCAGCCGCCCGACCCCTCGACGCTGCACGCCGGGTGCTCGTTCGCCGAGCGGTGCCCGAACGTCCTCCCGACCTGCCGGGAGACGGCGCCGCCGCTGGAGCAGCACGACCAGGACCACTACTGGGCGTGCTGGAACCCGTGCGGGGCGGACGGGGCCGGATGAGCGCGTCGCGGGGGCCGCTGCTGGCCGTCAGGGACCTGGTCCAGGAGTTCGAGGTCCGCGGCCGCGGCGGCGTGAGGGCCGGCATCGTCCAGGCCGTGTCCGGCGTCTCGTTCGACGTCCAGCCGGGGGAGACGCTCGGCATCGTGGGCGAGACCGGCTCGGGCAAGTCGACGCTGGCCAGGGCGATCCTGCAGGCGCCGCGCCCGAAGGCCGGGTCCGTCGTCTTTCGCGGCGCCGACCTGGTCCGGCTCCGCGGCCGCAGCCTGCTCGAGGCGCGCCGCCAGCTCCAGATGGTGTTCCAGGACCCGTACGCGTCGCTCGACCCGAGCTGGCGGGTGGAGGAGATCGTGAGCGAGCCCCTGGTGGCGCACAGGGTGGGTGACGGCGCCTCGCGCCGGAAGCTGGTCGCCGAGCTGCTGGACCTGGTCCGGCTCGACCCGCGCACCTACGGCGGCCGCCGGCCCCGCGAGCTCTCGGGGGGCGAATGCCAGCGCGTCGCCATCGCACGGGCCCTGGCGCTCTCGCCCGCCCTGATCATCTGCGACGAGGCGGTCTCCTCGTTCGACGTCCTGATCCAGGCCCAGGTGCTGAACCTCTTCGAGCGACTGCGGGTCGAGCTCGGACTGTCCTACCTCTTCATCGCCCACGACCTCGCCATCGTCAAGCAGGTCAGCGACCGGGTCGCCGTCATGTACCTGGGCAGGCTCTGCGAGGTGGGGCCGGCGGACGCGATGTACCGGCGTCCGCTGCACCCGTACACGCTCGCCCTGCTCACGTCCATTCCCGAGCCCGATCCGGACCGGCAGAAGCCGGTCCATCACACCATCAGCGGCGAGCCGCCGTCGCCCATCGACCCTCCCAGCGGCTGCCGCTTCCGCACCCGCTGCCCCCGCGCCGAGCGCCGCTGCGCGGACGAGGCGCCGCCGCTCCGTGTCATCGACGGCGACCGGCAGGTGGCGTGCCACTTCCCACTGGAACAGGAGACGAGCCCATGAACGACCGCGATCCATCGTCCCTGCGGTTGGCGATCGTGGTGGACGAGGCGTGCGGCCGGATCTTCGAGGCGTGGGAGGACCGGGCCCGGGTCACCGCGCTGCGCGTCAATCCGGCGGTCATCGAGGCCGTCGCGGCGGCGAGGCCGGGCGAGGTCCGCCGGGGCTACCCGCTGATGCTCCTCGGCATGGAGCTGGTCCCCGACACGGGCGTGGACACGTACCAGCCGGCCGTAGTGAAGGAGGCGACATGCTGACCGCAGAGGAGAACGAGAGGCTGTGCCGGGTCGGTCCTGACACGCCGATGGGCAGGGTGCTCCGGCGGTACTGGACCCCGGCATTCCAGCTCGGCGACCTGCCGGGGCCCGACTGCCCGCCGATCCAGGTCACGGTGCTGGGCGAGCACTTCGTCGCGTTCCGCGACAGCAACGGGGAGCTGGGCTTCCTGGACGAGCTGTGCATGCACCGAGGGGCGTCGCTGGCCCTCGGGCGCGTCGAGGGCTGCGGCATTCGCTGCCTGTACCACGGCTGGAAGTACGCGGTCGACGGGACCATCATGGAGACGCCCAACTTCCCCGGCTCGACGTTCAAGGACCGGGTCAAGCAGGGGAGCTACCCGGTGCGCGAGAGCGGAGGGCTGGGCTGGGTGTACCTGGGGCCGCCCGGGATGGAGCCGCCCTTCCCGACCTTCCACTGGATGGAGGCGCCGCCGGAGAACATCGCGCTGAGCGAGATGATCCTGGACTGCAACTGGATGCAGGTGCAGGAGGGCTCGATCGACTCGTCCCACGTCGGCATCCTCCACCTGGACACGCTCGCGGTGACGGACCCGCGGCCCCGCTCGGTGGGCTCCCTCGAGTTCGCCGGTCAGCCGTGGGACCACGGGATCGCGCCCCAGTGGAGGCGGCTGGGCGGCCTGGGCTGGCCGAGCGCCGACAATGGACCCAAGATCGAGGTCGAGTACACCCCGTTCGGGTTCCACTACGCGGCGCTCCGCGACGCGGACGAGCCGGGCAAGCAGTACGTGCGGGTGACCGCGTTCGTCATTCCCTACACCGCGTTCATCGCCGGCACGAACGGCTCGGTGATCGTCGTCCCCAGGGACGACACCACCTGCTCGCTGTTCCTCGCCTCGAACGTGCCGGGCGGCGCCAACGGCCAGGCCTCCGGCCGGGTCCTGAACCAGGGCATCGATCCCTCCGTCTGGGGCCCGGAGCCGGGCAACCGGCGCGTGCGGATCCCCGCCCAGGACCGCGAGGCGATGGCCTCGGGCAGGAGCTTCGCCGGGTACCGGGGCGGCAACCGGATCCAGGACGCGGCGGTGCAGGTGTCCGAGGGGACGATCTACGACCGGCGCAAGGAGCACCTGGTCCCGGCCGACCTGGCCATCATCCGGATGCGGCGCCTGCTGACCGACTCCATCAAGCTCGTGGAGGAGGGCAAGCCGCCGCTCGGGCTGGGCGATGGGTACGACTTCTCCCAGGTCAGGGGCGCGGCCTCCGTCATGGACGTCGGCGCGCGCTGGCAGGACCTGGTGCCCGGCAACCTCGGCGAGCCGGCCCGAACGCCGGTCACGGAGGACATCAGCTAGCCCAAGCCCCTCCCCCCTCGCGGGGGAGGAGGCCGAAGGCCGGAGGGGGGTCGCTCGGACAGATGGGACCTGCGCGGCCCCCCAGCGTTCGACCTTGATCCTCGGGGGTTGGTTCCCATATCGTTCGATTTCGATTCGATGATGAAACCGAAACCCCCGAGCCCCAGGATGCCGATGTTCGGCAGCGAGCGCCGGCGGCAGATCGCCGACCTCGTCGAGTCCCAGGAGCGCGCGTCCGTCGCCGAGCTGGCGTCCAGGTTCCAGGTCTCGGAGGTGACCATCCGGAAGGATCTCGGCCGCCTGGAGGCGGACCGGGTGGTGCAGCGGGTGCACGGCGGGGTCATCCTGGCCGCGACCGAGATCGGCCGGCGCGGTCCCGACCACTCGGAGCCGGCGTTCCAGCTTCGGGAGCGGCTCCAGCAGGCCGAGAAGGCGGCCATCGGCGCGGCCGCGGCGGAGCTCATCGAGGACGGCGACAGCATCGTCATCGACGCCAGCACCACCGCCCTCCACGTGGCGAGGCACCTGCGCGACAAGCGGGAGCTGACGGTGATCACCAACGGCGTCCGCGTGGCGACCGAGCTGTCTGGTCTGCGCGGCGTCACGGTCCTGATGCCGGGCGGCCGGCTGCGCTGGGAGGCGTTCAGCCTGGTCGGCACGTGGGGTGAATCGATGCTGGCGAGGGTCAACATCCAGAAGGCCCTGGTGGGCGCGGTCGGGCTCACGCTCGAGCATGGCCTGACCGACGTCACCGAGGAGGAGGCCGAGGTCAAGCGGGCGATGGTCGGCGCGGCGCGACAGGTGGTGGCGGTGATCGACCACACGAAGTGGGGCCGCGTCGCGCTGTCGACGTTCTGTCCGATCGAGCGGGTGGACCTGGTCATCACCGACGCGCGGGCACCCGATGCCATGGTCGCGGAGGTCCGCGCCCGCGGCATCGAGGTGCGCACAGCAAACTAGCCCTCCCCCCTCGCGGGGGAGGAGGCCGAAGGCCGGAGGGGGGGTCGCTCAGGACGATGCTGACGGCGCGATGCGGTCACGAGGCACCCCCTGCACCCGTGACCTGGCCTTCGAGTCGCCGAGGGACGCCTGCTCAGTCCGAGCGGCCCCCCCTCCGGCCTTCGGCCTCCCCCCCGCGAGGGGGGGCCGCGAGCGTCAGCCCACGGCGAGCTGCACGGTGTCGTACATGATCCCTCCGCCCGGGCTCACGGCGGTCATCGCGAACGCGACGGTGTTTGCGCCGGGGTGGAGCAGCGAGGACGGAAAGCTGATCTGCTCCGGCTGGTAGAAGCCGCTCCTGTTGCCGCTGCGATAGATCGTCTGGTCGTTGCCGAACGACAGCGTGGAGACGACCGTGCCGTTGACCACCACCTGCACGGTCGGGACCCGGGAGGCGGACGCGACGGGCATCGTCAGCACGGCGGTGTTGCCGTTGGGCACGCGGCGCAGGTCGAAGGCGATCGTCCACGTGCCGACGTGCGTCTGGGCGTAGTACCAGTCGTTGGCCTCGGTGCTCTGGTCGATAGTGTAGGTGAGGTCGGCCGGCACCTGGTTGAACAGGCCGTACTGGCGGGGCAGGTCGCCGAGCCGGAACTCCGCCGCCGTCCGGTCGGCCGTGCCGATGCGCCACAGCAGGCGCCCGTGATCGGGCGGGCTCCATGTCAGAGCGCCCAGGTCCACCGAGGGGCCGCCGACGGCGATGCCGTCGACCTCCAGCTGGTCCGTCACACTGCCGATGCGGCCGGCGTCCGCGAAGGCGTACAGCGAGTACGTCCCGGGCCGCACATTGGGAATGTCGAACTCGCCGAACGCGTTCGCCCGGGCCGAGAAGAGGTAGTCCGAGCCCTGCGTGTACAGGTCGCCGCCGGGCTGGCCCAGCGTCACGATCGCGTGCTGCGCGGGCCGGCCGTCCGCCAGGTGGATGCGCCCACGAACCTCGGTGCGCTCCAGCGGGTACTGCGGGTTCGACAGCCACGTGTACGGCCAGGCGGCCTCCTCCCGGCCGGCCTGGGCCAGCGCGTCGGGGATGCTGCCGTCGTTGAAATAGACCAGCCACGGGCCGAACAGCTTGCCGCTCGGGATCGATATCGCAGGGTTGCCGAAGTGGGTTGCGGCGAGCATGTTGAGCACCACGCCGTCGCCGGTCGAGCTCTCCACGTGGACCATCAGCTCCTGCTTCATCGGCCCGCCGTTGAAGTACTCGTGGCTGGGCGAGATCACCCAGACGCCGGCACCGTCGCCGTACACGCCGTGCACGCGGTCCTGCGCGACGTAGGTGGCCCAGTCGTACTTCGTGTACACGGTGCCGTCCTGGAGCTGGAACGTCTCGTCCTGGAGCTTCGTCCCCGCCTGGATGTCGGCCAGCGTCGGGAACGCGCCAGAGCGCTCGGCGTTGAACCCGTTGCGGAAGATGCCGCCGTCGACGCGGTACAGCGTGCGGAACTCGCCGACGGTGCCGATGCCGGTGGCGACGAAGTACGAGTACAGGCCGCTGACCCCGCTGCGGGCCACGTAGTGGAGCTCGCCCCACGGGCTGACGTACGCGATGTCGGCCATATCGGCCGTGTCCGTGTCCACCCGCAGCTCGGTCGGGCTGAACGTCTGGCTGCCGTTGACGGAGCTGTAGAAGCCCCTGGCCCGCCCGATCAGCTGCCTGCCGCCGATCACCAGCGACCGGGCGCTGCCCGCGCTGTCGAACGAGACCGTGTAGAGGCCGTTCGACAGCACCGCGGTCCTGCCCGACACCGTGAGCTGGACCGGATCGGGCGCCGCCGCCGCCGCCCGCGCCGCCAGCGGGCTCACCGCCGCGGCCAGGGCGGCCGCCACCGTCACGAGGATCCGCGCGCCACGCCGTCTCACCATGGTTGCACTCCTCAGCCTTTGATGGCGCCCGTCAGGACGCCCTTCGTGAAGTACCGCTGGAGCAGGGGATAGACGAGCAGGATGGGCAGCGTGCCCAGCACGACGACCGCCATCTGGAACGACTGCGGGGGCGGCGGCTGGCCCAGCAGCGGGTTGAGCTGGACGTCGCCGAGCGGCGTGCCCTGCAGCACGTACTGGCGCAGCACCAGCTGCACCGGCCACATCGACGCGTCGTTCAGGTACAGCAGCGCGTTGAAGAAGTCGTTCCAGTAGCCGACCGCGTAGAAGAGCGAGATCACCGCCAGCACCGCTTTGGACAGCGGCAGGACGATGCGGAGCAGGATCTGGAGGTCGTTGGCGCCGTCCAGGCGCGCGCTCTCGATCAGCTCGTGCGGGATGCCCATGAAGAACTGCCGGATCACCACCAGGTTGAAGGCGCTGACCGCTCCGGGCAGGATCACCGCCCAGTACGTGTTGAGCAGGTGCAGCGACTTGACCAGCAGGTAGTTCGGGATGATGCCGGCCGAGAACAGCAGGGTGCCCAGCGCCAAGAGCAGGGCGAGGCGGCTGCCGGGCACGTCCCGCGTGCGCGTCAGGCCGTACGCCATGGTCGTGGTCAGGCCCATGCTCAGCGCCGTGCCCACCACCGTGATCCCGACGCTGACCAGCAGCGCCCTGACCACGATCCCGCCGCGCAGGATCGACTCGTAGGCGATGCCGGTCGGGTGCGCCGGCCACAGCACGAGGCCGCCCCGCAGGACGTCCGCGGCCGACGCGAAGCTGACGGCGACCATGGAGAGGAACGGGAACACCATCAGCACGACGATCGCGAGCAGGACGATCGTCTTCAGCAGCTGGGTCGGGATCGACGGCCGCTCCATCCACACCGGCCGCCGCGCGGTCAGCGCCATGGCTGGGCCTGGCCGTTCGCTGCCCCTCCCCCCCTGCGGGGGAGGAGGCCGAAGGCCGGTGGGGGATCGCTCAGGGCAGTCAGAACACGCCCTCCTGGCCCAGCCGCTTCACCGCCCAGTTGGCGCCCACCACGAGCAGCGTGCCGAGCGCGCCCTTGAGCAGGCCGACGGCCGCGCCGAGGCCCCAGTCGCCGCCGACGACGCCGCGGAAGTACACGAACGTGTCCAGCACCTGGCCGGCCCGCGCGCCGACGTTGGGCTGCTGGAGCAGGATCTGCTCGAACCCGACGGTGAGGATGCCGCCCAGCCGCAGGATCAGGAGCAGGACGACCACGCCGCTGATGCCGGGCAGCGTGACGTGCCGCAGGCGGCGCCACCACGTGGCGCCGTCGATCGCCGCCGCCTCGTAGAGGCTGACGTCGATCGCGGTCAGCGCGGCCAGGAAGATGATGGTGCCCCACCCCACCTCCTTCCAGATGTCCTGGGCCACCATCAGCGGCTTGAACAGGTCCGGGTTGGCCATCACGTTGACCGTGTGCATGCCCTGCGAGCGCAGCAGCTGGTTGACGAACCCGTCGCCGCCGAGCACCTGCTGCCAGATCGAGACCACGATCACCCAGCCGATGAAATGGGGCAGGTAGATGACCGACTGGATGGCGCGCCGGACGGCGTCGGTCATCAGCGAGTTGAGCAGCAGCGCCAGCGCGATCGGGGCCGGGAAGAAGAGGACGAGCTGGAGGCCGCTGATCACCAGGGTGTTGACCAGCGCGGCGCCGACGTCGGCGTCGGTCAGCAGGTCGGCGAAGTTCCGCAGCCCGACCCACGCGCTGTCCGTGAAGCCCAGGTACGGCGAGTAGTCCTGGAACGCGATGACGTTGCCGATCAGCGGCGCGTACCGGAACAGCACGACATACGCGAGGCCGGGCAGGAACAGCAGGTACATCCAGCGCTCGCGCCACATCCGGGCGCGCAGCGTGCCCGCCCGGCGAGCCCGCTCGACCCGCCCGGCGGTCGCGGCGCGGCCGACCGCCATCTCAGCCCCTGTGCTGCTGGATGGCGGTCTGCAGCTCCTTGCGGATCTGGTCGCCGCCCTGGCTCCGCCACGACTTCACCATGTCGTCGAAGCCGCTCATCGAGGTGCGGCCGGAGATCGCGCCGACCACGCCGTCCTGGATGGCCTGGTTGAGCGCCGGCGAGCGCCGGAGCGCGGTCGACGAGAAGAAGCCGATCGACGGGTCGTCGATGCCGATCTTGAAGTGGTCGTGATACGCCTGGTCGAGGAGCCTGGTCCACGCCTCCTGCTCGGTGTCGCTGAAGGACTGGCTGGCGGCGGAATAGCTGACGTTGGGCGGCGTCAGCAGGCGGAACAGGTCGCCGATGTCGGTCGTGCCCTGCGCGTTCTTGGCCGGGTTGCCGTTGGCCGCCCGCGTGTAGTGCACGCCCTCGATCCCGTACTGCAGGAAGATGTACTCCTCGCTGCCGAACGGCGAAGCGAAGTAGTCGAGGATGCGCAGGAGCTGGCGGACCTTGGCGTCGTCCTTGCCCACCTTGGCCGGGATCATCACGACGCCGTTGTAGCCGACCGCGTTGTAGGTGACCGCCTTCCGCCCCTGGCCCGCGGGCGGCAGCAGGTGCCGGATGGGGTCCTTCAATCCGAGCTGGGCCAGGAACGAGCGGGTCTGGCCGGAAGCGTAGAGCGCGTCCATGTAGGCGCCCACCCGGCCGCCCTCGAACAGGCTGTAGTGGGCCGCCAGCGTCTGCGTTGGCGCGTCGGGATGGAAGGCGCCCCTCTGGAACAGGTCCCTGGCATACGCGATCGCCTGCCGGTATTCGGGCGTCTCGATGTCCTTGGTCAGGCCGCCGCTCTTGCTCAGGCGCCAGCTGTTGGGGGCGCCGAACATCTCCGCGAAGTAGCCGTACGTGTACTGGATGTCCGGGATGCCCCACGTGTCGGCCCGGCCGTTCCCGTCCGGGTCATGGCTCGCGAAGTCGACCATGACGTCCCGGAACGCGTCCGATGTGGTCACCTGCGACAGCGGCACGCCCACCTTCTGGGCCCAGTCCCACCGGAAGAGCAGCGTCCCGCCGGGGATGGCACGGCCTCGCGGGACGCCGTAGAGCTTGCCGTTGATGCGCGAGTTCTGCCAGATCTTGGGCGCGATCAGGGCCAGGTTCGGGTAGTCCTTCAGCGCGCTGCCCGTCAGGTGGTGCGTGAGATCCGTGAACGCGCCCTGCTGGAGCGCCTGGGCCTGCGCCGCCGTCCCGGTCGTGCCGGTGAACAGGACGAGGTCGGGCAGGTCGCCGGAGGCCAGGATGGCCGCGAACTTCTGCTCGTACGACGCCTGGTCGGCCGGCCCCCAGATCGGCGTGACCTTCACGCCCAGCCGCCGGTTGAGCTCGGTCCAGTACCGGTTGCCCGGCAGCGGCGGCGGTGGCGGGCTGAACTCGTCGGAGAACCACGTGATCTCGGTCAGCGGCCCGCCGGCGCCCGGCGCGCCGCTCGTGGCGTTGAAGACGGAGGGCAGCTTGAAGTACGCGGGCGGGATGTTGGGGTCGGTCCACGGCAGGTCGGGCGGCGCCAGGTGGCTGTCGGCGGCGCGGACCGGCCCGGCGCCCGACGTCGCCGGCCCCGAGGCGCCGCCGCCGCAGCTCTCGACGACCAGTGCGCCCGCCGCCGCCAGGCAGCCGCGCAAAAACGTCCTTCGGCTCGTCTCCGGCCACCGGCCCTCCAGGGCTTGGAACATGGCACGGCCTCCTGTCCTGCTTCGAAGCGACCGCTTTCGAGCAGTTGCGAACGGCTCTCTTTCCCACGCGAAACGATATCGATCAGTTTCGGAACTGTCAAACGAACTTCATCCGAAACTCGTGGCGCCCGGGACCGACGCGCCGCTCCACGCCTGGCAGGCCGATGTCCGCCTCGACGTTGGCGGGCACGACCACGCGGACCGACACACCGCCCCC
>Ga0066903_100003871_pt1 | contig 12422 bp, 13 predicted proteins | sample PanSoiMetaGPlot1_FD_67491 | JGI IMG/M metagenome (GOLD analysis project Ga0066903, IMG submission 67491) | Tropical forest soil microbial communities from Panama analyzed to predict greenhouse gas emissions - Panama Soil - Plot 1 (version 2) | ecosystem: Environmental > Terrestrial > Soil >...
TGTGCGCGACCACGCCGCGCTGAATGCGGCGCTGAAGGCGGGTGGGATCGCGGCTTCCTCGCGCATGGGCGCAACGATTGTCGCGCCGGAAACCGCTATCGGCGCAACGTTGGTGTTCGAGCAGGGGGAATAGGGGGCTGCTGGCGTTATTTGTACCCGGTATTTGTGGGAAAGCGGCTGTTTGCGGCCATTTTAGCTTACCAGACCGCTCATCTTGGTATATAAAAATAACGGCTTCCGGCACCCGTCGGGAGCTAAAAATCCCTTATTTGGCTTCAGGGGGTTTCACCCCAGATGGGGGACGACGATGTCCAAGATCAAATTGACCGCGAAGGCCATCGCCAAGCTCGCCGCGCCTGACCCGTCCGGAAAGCAAAAGCTGACTTGGGACACCGAGCTGACTGGCTTTGGTGTTCTGTGCTCCGGCGTCACGAGCGCAAAGAGCTTCATCGTCCAGCGGGAGCTACCAGGGCGGCGGACTCGGCGGGTCACACTCGGCCCGGTCAACGTGCTCGACCTCGACGAAGCGCGGACCAGGGCGAAGGCTGTGCTCGCCGACATGTACGCTGGCCGGGACCCGAAGGCCGGTCGCAGGGGCGCGATGACCCTGCGCCAGGCGCTCAACCGCTACCTGGAAGCGCGCAAGGACTTGCGGCCAGCGACCAGGCGCAACTATTCCCTGATCGAGCGCTACCTGCGTCCGTGGATTGACCGCCCGTTGCGGGAGATCACCGCGGACATGGTGGAGGCTCGGCACCGGAGCCTGCAATCGGAGATCGAGGCCGGAGGGCAGTATAGCGGCGAGACGACCGCCAACGTGACGATGGCGACGCTGCGGGCGCTGTGGACCTTCGCTCTCGAACGCGAACCGGGCATCGGGCCGAACCCGGTGAGCCGTTTGCGCCGCCAGTGGTATCCGAAGCGTGTGCGGGAACGGATTGTGCCTGCCGACAAGATGGCAGCGTTCTATTCCGCGGTCACCGCGATGGCGAACCCGATCCAGCGGGACTACCTGCTGATGATGCTGTTCTCGGGGCTGCGCAGGTCCGAGGCCGCATCGCTAACTTGGAGTTGCATCAACTTCCGGGAACGGACGTTTTGCATTCCAGGGACGCGGACGAAATCGGGGCGCAAGCTCGACCTGCCGATGACGGATTTCGTTCACGACCTGCTGGTCGCTAGGCGCGCACCGGGCAAGGAAGCATTCGTGTTTCCATCGGACTACGGAGCGGCCGGTTACATCACCCAGCCGAAAACGATGTTCGAGCGGGTCGGGAAGAGCTGCGGCGTGAGGGTCAGCAGCCACGACTTGCGGCGGACGTTCGTCACCGTCGCGGAGAGTTGCGACATTCCGTGGGCCGCGCTCAAGGCGCTGGTCAATCATCGGCAGGGCAGCGACGTGACCTCGGGATATGTCCAGTTGACGGCAGAGCGATTGCGGGAGCCCGCGCAGCGGGTCTGCGATCGATTGAAAGAACTGTGCGGGATCGCTCCGGTCGCCGACGACAAGGTGCGCAAGCTCAGACGATGACGCGCCCCACCAGCGCGACCGGCGATCAAATTCTTTTGAAAAGTGTTTGAATAAGTCTTTGAAACTACGAGAGGGGCCCTTGTGATTTCGCCGTGCATAAACGCAGGGCGGCGGGACGAAAAGTTTGCAGGTCGATCCGGTTCAAGGATATAAATAGAGCACTGATGGAGAACGACGATGTTCATGTCCGATAAATTTGCGCCGTGCTGTCGAACGGCGTCGGAGCTTGAACGATGTCGAATCTCCACGACAAAACCGTAGCGCCGCGAGTCCCGCAGCGCTTTCATCTCGACAAGCGCGCCGCCGATCTTGCCAGCAGATTAGGCTTCGAACGCGAAGCCGATCCCGACGAGCTTTTGACAACGCGACAGCTCGCCGCGCTTCTCGGCGTGAGCATCATTTGGCTGCGCATGGGCCGCCTGAAAGGGTACGGCCCGGACTTCGTCGCGGTCACTCCACACCACATTCGCTACCGCCGCGATCGTGTTCGCGCTTGGCTCCTCGAACGCGCGAGGCTGCACGGATGAAACAAAGAGAAGGCCCCGAGCGCTGCAACGCCGGGGCCGGTAGAGAGACTCGAAGTAGCCTTGGAACTTCGAACTCTGCCAGCAGACAAGATCGTCAGTCAAGTTTTCGCCTGGTGACCGTCACCGAGGGCAGGCGGAGCTGCGGCCATGTTCTTCGCCGAGGCGCGCGCGGCGGCTTCGAAGCCTTCGACTGCCAAGACGTTTCGATTGGGACGTTTCCCACCCTGAGAGATGCAGCCAACGCGGTCACCGATGCCGCCGAGAAGGAGGCGTCGTGACCAGACAGAAGCACCGATCCGCCGTCGGCGCAGGCGGAGCGGTGCCACGCAAACGCGCCGATAAGGAACTTTCAAAATGGACATGTCGAAGTATGCCGGATCGGCATTCATCACCTACGACGATGTGAAGGATGGCCTGATCCGAAGCCAGATCGCTGAGATCGAGGAAGGCCAGTACGGGAGGCCGGTGATCACTTTCACCAACCGGCTGCGCCTTTCGCTCAACGTCACCAACACCCAGACGATGATCAAAGCGTGCGGCGCTGAATCCGACGATTGGGTCGGCGAATGGGTTGAGCTCTATCCCGGGACGATCCCGTACCAGGGCACGCTCAAGGACTCGGTGTTGCTGCGCCATATGCCGCACGATGGCGAGAAAAAACCACCACCGGCAAAGCCGAGGTTGCCCGGAAATTCCGGCGACATGGATGACGAGATCCCGTTCTAAACCTGCCAAGGGGAGGCGCAACCATGACCGTCGCCGACATTCTGGACGAGAACGGCATCGATCTGGATAGCGCCTCCCCGGGCCAATACGCGACGACCTGCCCGCGTTGCAGCGCCAAGCGCAAGCCGCAGCACCGTAAGTTCAAAGTGCTTGGCATCAAGATCGACGAGAGGGGCGTTTGCTGGCGTTGCAACCATTGCGGATGGAGCGGACCTGAGAAAGGCAAGGCGAACGGTGGTGCTGGTGGCTTCGCTGCGACCTACGACTACCGGGATGCCAACGGCACGGTCCAATTTCAGAAGGTGCGATACCCGCCTGGACACAAATCGCCCTTCAGCATGCGCCGACCAGACGGCAAGGGCGGCTGGATCAACAACCTCAAAGGCGTTGACACCAAGCTGCTCTGCCGCATCGACGAAGTGAACGAGGCAATCGCACTCGGCCATACGATAGCGGTCGTGGAAGGAGAGAAGGACGTCGACAATTTGTGGCGCATCGGCATTCCAGCCACCTGCAACGCGCACGGCGCGCATGATCCGACCACAACCGAAAAGCCGAAATGGTACCTCGAGCATAGCCAACAACTACGCGGCGCGCCCATCGTCGTGTTCAACGACAACGATGCGGCAGGCTATGCCCACGCCGACGCAACCTGCCGGCTGTCAGTGGGGATCGCCAAGCGGGTGCGACGGCTCGACCTGAAGCCGCACTGGCCGGACATTCCCAAAGGCGGCGATGTCAGCGACTGGCTCCACGCTGGACACACGCGGGAAGAACTCGACGCGCTGATAGCCAAGGCCAAGGACTACAAACCCGCCGAGCCGATCAAGAAAGAACGGCAGGCCAGAAGCTTCACAGCTAAGGAGCTGGACGCCATGGACTTCGAACCGCTCAAATACGTCGTACCAGGGGTCATCGTAGAGGGGCTGACGCTGTTCGCAGGCAAGCCGAAGATCGGGAAAAGCTGGTTCCTGCTTCATGCCGGAATTGCCGTCGCGCGTGGCGGATTCACCTTGGGCGAGATCCACTGCCAGGAAGGTGACGTCAAGTACTACGCGCTGGAGGATAACCCACGGCGGATGCAGTCGCGGATGAGAAAGCTCATGGGCATGTCAGAGAAGCCAGAACGTTTGAGCTTCCAATGCGATTTGCCTCGGCTGATCGATGGTGGCCTGGACGAGATCAAGGCCTGGATCGAAACCGCCAAGCACCCGCGGCTGGTGATGATCGACACGCTCGCGATGGTCCGAGGGCCAAGGAAGCAGGAGCAGACCCAGTACGAGGCCGACTACGCCGCCGTTTTAGAACTGCGCAAGCTCGCCAACGAGCATAGCCTTGCGATCATCGTCGTTCACCACACGCGCAAAGCCGAAGCAGACGACGCCTTCGACACGATCAGTGGAACGCTCGGCCTCGCTGGATGCCCAGACACCATCATGCTGATCAAGCGGGACGCAGCCGGCGCCACCCTCCACGCTCGCGGCCGCGACCTACCTGAAATATCGAAGGCGGTAAGCTTCAACAAGAACGCATGCACCTGGACCGTCCTGGGCGATGCCGAGATCGTTCACCGCTCGCAGCAACGCACCAAGATCACCGGGGCCATCGCCACCGCAGGCGAAGCGCTCGGCGCTAAGGAGATCGCCGCCGCGACCAACATGAAAGAGGGCAACGTCCGAAACATGCTGCGCTACATGGAAGGCGATGGGGAAATTAAGAGGGTCGAACGTGGTCGCTACACTCTATCCCCAACACATTAACACAAACGCTAACACAAACTCGGTAAGCCTTTCTTAGAACAATGTTCTTTCGACATCTCTGTTTGCGTTAGCCCATACAGATCTTCTAACGCATTAACATAAACTGGTAAGAAAGTAGGGGAGAAAGAGAACGTTTCTACTGTGGGGCAGAGTTTGTGTTGTTGTGTTGGCAGGTGAGAGAGGGAGCACCATCGACGGCCGAATTTGGCGGCTCGCTTTTCCAGTGGCGCTCATCATCGTGGCGTCGTGCACCAGGTCTGCCGTTATTCCGTTGCTTGGCATTTGGGCGTTGTCGTTTGGGCGCATGTGATACGGGTGCTTGCGACATGAACCGCTAATCTGATATGAGCGGCTATGCTCGAACGCACGCGATCAGACGCCACCTCGCGAGCAATGGAAACGGCAACGCACAGCCAAAAGCCGCGCAATCCGCGTCAGGGCTTTCAACCCGGCGTGTCGGGCAATCCGAAGGGCGCTGAGAGCAAGGAAGCGAAGCACTCAAAGCGCGTGGCATTGATCTGCCAGTGGGCCGCTCCCTACGGCGGCATGGCGAGCTTGCAACCGGCAGAGATCGACCTGCTGCACCAGGCGGCAGAACTGGCGTTGCGCAGGCAACCGCCGAAGTCCGAAGACGCGGTAAGGGTTGCGAACACGATCAGCAAAATACTGGCGCAATGCGGCTTGTGCGATCGGCGACGACGGCGCTCGAAACCGGAGCCTCCAGGTCCGTTCGATGCGCTGCTGGGGGCGCGGGACCGGCGATGACCGAGACGGCGACCACGAGTGCTGGTGGACCGCTGACCGTGACAGCGGTCGCCTTCTTCGATGTGCTGCGTGAGGCTGGCGTCATCAAGGGCGAGACGTGGGGCGCGTGGCGAGCGTTCCTGTGCGCGTTGATGGGCTTGGGGATGACTAAGAGCGAGGCGCGGACGTTCCGACAGTGCACCGCTCGCAAGCGGCTTCCGACGACGGCGTTTAGCGAAGCGTGGCTGGTCTGCGGTCGGCGGTCGGGCAAGAGCTTCATGCTGGCTCTGATCGCGGTTTTCCTAGCAGCGCTGCGGACGCATGGACCACACTTGGCCGAGGGTGAGCGTGCGGTGATCATGGTGATCGCCTGCGACCGGAAGCAAGCGCGGGTGATCATGAGGTTTGCGCGGAGGCTTCTGACGGGAATCCCGCAGTTAAAGCGGCTGGTGCAGCGGGAAACGGCGGAAGGGATCGACCTGGTCACTGGGACGAGCATCGAAATTGCGACCGCAAGTAGCAAAACGACCAGGGGTTTTGCCGTCGTGGCGTTGCTTGCCGACGAACTTGCACACTGGAGGACAGAGGAGACATCGGCGAACCCGGACAGTGAGATACTTGGCGCGATCAGGCCAGCGATGGCGCAATTTCCGGAGGCGCTGCTGCTGTGCGCGTCGAGCCCGCACAGTCGAAGGGGTGAGTTGTGGCGGGCCTACGAGAAATTTTACGGCAAGGAAGACAGGCGGGTTTTGGTTTGGCAAGCGCCGACCGCGGTGATGAATCCGAGCATCGCGAAGGAAGTGATCGCGGAGGCTTACGAGCGTGACCCGGCGTGGGCTGCGGCCGAATACGGCGCGACGTTTCGGTCGGATCTTGAGACGTTTGTCGAGAGGGAGATCGTCTCGGCTTGCGTCGATAGCGGGGTTCGTGAGCGGCCGCCAGTGGCCGGTTTACGCTTCGAGTCCTTCACTGACCCGTCCGGAGGGTCTAGCGACAGCATGACCTGCGCGGTCGGTCACTTGCAGGACGGCGTCGTGGTGATCGACGCGCTGCGGGAGCGGGTTGCCCCGTTCGATCCCGACAGCGCGACCGCCGAGTTCGTTGAGCTGTTGAAGCGCTACGGGATCAGGCGCACGAACGGGGACCGCTATGCCGCCGAGTGGTCGGCGCAATCGTTCGAGAAAAAGGGCATCCAGTACAAGCACTGCGAGCTTGCGCGCTCTGGCTTGTATCTGAATTTGTTGCCGCACTTGAACAGCCGGACGATCAGGTTGCTGGATCATCCGAAGGCGAACAACCAGATTTGCTCGCTTGAGCGCTCGACCGGGCGGGGCCGCGCCGACAGCGTCGATCATCCGCGCGGGGCGCACGACGACTTGGCGAATTGCATCGCTGGGCTGGCGCATGTGCTGACCAACCGGCGCGCGGCGATACCGCCGTCGATGGAAAGTTGGAGCGATCTCTACGGCACCGGGCGACGACGCGCCGAGGCGGCGGCCCGCAAGCAGGCCGAGGCGAACGTCATGGCGGGCTCGCGAGCTTGCGATATCGACTTCGCGAAGCTCGAACGCGAACGCACGCGCAACATCGTGCCGGGCGTGACGCAAAGAATCGGTACGATCACGAGGATCTGGTAATGACAATCGGTCTGAAAGGAGCGCACTAGATGCCAGTCGAGATGGTCAGCCTGGGTTTCACGCCGAAAGGGCGTGAGACGATCCGCCGCCGGCTTGTTGCCGCACCTGGCAATCCGATGCAGCCCGACCCGCCGCTGTCACGAGTCGTTGGGTTGTGGACGTTCGATCCTAAGCCGAACACCACGCTTGCCAAGTTGGAGGCAGCATATCTCGGAGCGCTCGAAGCCGTCGATCAGGTTGAGACGCGTCGCTCCGAGGCCAAGGCGTCCGGCAAGTTCACCGACGCTGGCGTCAGCACCGAGGTACTACAATTCGCGGCCGGCACCCTGGCGCCGAAACTTCATCGTCATCGACAGACTATCGACCAGGCGCGGCAGGAAGCGAAAGAGCGGCGCGAGAAGCTGACACTGCCCGCTGCTGACAAGACCGATGCCGCTGGACAGACTCGCAGGTTGTGGAAGCTGGACAAATTCAACGCGATGTCGAACGAGGAGCGCAATAGCTATATCGCCAAGAACCTCGGCAACTTAAATCCGGAATTGATGCAAGCGTTTCTCGAAATGCCGGAATACAGCAAGGTCCTGCCTTCCGATCTCGCTCAGATCAGGGATCGTGCATTGCGAGCGCAACACGGCGACGACGCCGTTAATGAGCTCGAGGAGGAAGACCGCGGCATCGCGCTTGCCGACCGAGCGCTTCGAATGGCGCGTGAGGAGCTGGCGGTCGAGGCTGGTGTTGATCTCGCGAAGTTCAACGAGGCCGCCGCCCCATTTGAGAAGCAAGCTGGGCCGTGGCTCAAGAAAACTTCTGACGGCGTTCGCGTTCTGCACTGGAACGCCGACAAAAGCGGCGGCACGCTTGCCGTTCCGACAGCCGACGAGCTTGAGCACGGTGTCTTTTATGCCAACATCGATGAGTATCGCGCCGCTCATGGTGAGGTCGCTGCTTAGTTAGGCCGTGCTTCATTAACGCGCAGATCGCAGCAGGTTGCGCGCTTACTTAGGGGTTACGTCACCACCTAGTACTTAGTAACTGGTACTTCTGCTTACGGCTGCCACAAAAATTTAACTCACTGTTATCGTCGGTCAGGCATATAATCCAAACTAGAGGCCACTTCTGCGCGGACCCGCGGCCAAGCCGCTATTTGGGTCGCAGCTAACTCAGTCGGATCGCTTTGTACGCCGACGCTCATCCGCCCGGATAACAGCGGGAGGGATGGCTCATGCCTGACAAATTGAGTCGTGTGTAAGGCAGCTCCAGAAGCTCGGGGGCGCACCATGTCTGACGAGTTCGACAGCCTAGATGCCGTGAGTGTCACCTAGTTACACAAGTTTTGTTTCGTTCTGTATTTCCTCGGAGACTATGGCTCACCCGGGAATTCCCACCCCGGCCTCCGAGGGATCGCGCGGCCCCAGGGGCGTTGCGTTTCCCCTGGGGCCTGCCCGCACAGGCGAAGGAGGAAGATCATGGCGCTCATCCCTTTAAAGGGCTCGGGCAGGAATTACTGCGCTGACCTTCGTAGTGGCGGTGGGGCCATTTGTTTTGGCAAACCCCACCCAAAGCGTCCGAGCGTTCACATCAGGGGAGGCATAGATGTCCGGTTCAATGTCGCGTTTAATGTTGACTGCCGCTGTGTCCCTGCTGTCAGTTGCGTTTGCGGCCGGGCCCACCAGGGCCTTCACAATTGTCTTTGATGAGAATGGCGACTTCTCGTGCGATGTCGAGGACTGCGCAAGATTGGTAGGCCCTGACCCGACACAACTGTTTGCCGTGAACGTCCTGATTTATCACCTCCCGGAAACTGTATTCGCCGGGACTGTCGGTATTACAGAAATTATAGATGATGAAAACGAGGTTAGTGATGCCTTGCGGTTCACGAATTCGCTCGGACAGCTTAGTGGGTTTGTTGCCGACCGAATGATTTTTTACTCATTCGATAAAAATGGCACCTTGGCCGACGTAGGAGCACCACCTAATAACTTTGATTTCCACGTCGCCACAAATGAGGCTTTCGATGGAAGCTTCACCTACCGACCGAGGTTCGAGGACCCCGGTGGACCGAGCGCAAATGACTACGGTGGGTCGTCGCCGCCCGTTCCCGGCCCCATCGCAGGTGCTGGCCTTCCCGGCCTGATCTTGGCGAGTGGTGGCCTTCTCGCCTGGTGGCGGCGGCAGAAAGCCGCTTGCTCCGCCCGGCGGTCAAATGCGGGAGGACGTCATGAAAAGTAGGCTATTATTGCTGACGGGGATCGGTTTAATGTCTCGTTTAATGTCGACTGTCGCTGTGTCCTTGCTGGCAGTTGTTTTTGCGGCTGGGGCTGCCATGGCCTTGGAAATCTTCTTTGATGAGGATGGCGGATGCTTCCCCGACTGCTCCGGTCGACCATTTTCTGATCCAAGTAATCTGTTTGCCGGGAATGTCCTGATTTTTGATCTATTGTCTCTGACCTCGAATGTGCAGGCCGGGACCGTGGGTATTGTTGAAAACGGGACATTCAGTGACGCCTTGCGGTTCACCAATGGGGCCGGAGACCTTACGGGATCTGGTGCTGACCTAATGATTTTCTACTCATTCGATAACCTTGGCACCTTGGCCGACGTACGCTCTGTACCTGTTGGATTTGCCCCCAACGTCCGCGTCACAGAGGACGCCAATGGATCTTTCTTTTATGCACCAGCGTTCGATGAACCCGGTGGAGGGGGCGAAAATCTCTACCATGGCAGGTCGGACGTCCCCGGCCCCATCGCAGGTGCTGGCCTTCCCGGCCTGATCTTGGCGAGCGCTGGCCTTCTCGGCTGGTGGCGACGGCGGCAGAAGCAATTCGCAGACACCTTTTTTGTGGCAAGCGGCGGCCGCCGGTCAGCCGGCTGCCGCTGTCACTATGCTCAATTTCTGTTTTGTTAGTACGCTGTGACAGGTGGAGTCCAATAGAAGCTGCCTTCCGAAACTGCCACCTCCCCTGAAGGCGATGCGCAACTGCTCTCCAACCGCAACACGATCCTCCTCAGATACGTCCTTCACTGTGGCAATGACGGTACGCATCTGATAGGTTTTACCGACTGGTGAATTCAGAAGTTTCATGTTTTGGAGGTGATATCCAAAACCAAGAAATACGACGAGCCGCGCCGATTCCAGGGCCTGACCGATCTTCTGCTCAGTTCCTGCATATTGTTGTTCCGTGTATGTACGGATGCTCTTGGAGATTGCAAATAAATCATTGCCAGCTTGCGATCCACCGAATGGGGGTCCGGGGCTTTCCTGCCATGGCAGATTGCCAACGGAGCCATAAGGCCGGATTTGGTTGAGCGAAGCAACAGCGTTGGCAGCCACGTCCGCAGAAACTCTGCCGTATTGTTGAAGTGCCCAATACAAATATTGTTCGACTGTTCGATCATAATTGAAATTGATAAGCGTCAGATTGTCGAATGACTGCCCCGCTTGTTCGCGCGTTAAATCAGAACCGAGCGTCATGGAAAGGAAAGGCCATATCCATCCGACCTGTGGCACATCCACGCGTCCAGTCTCGCGATTTTCAGATAAACTGCTATTTCTCTCTGCTTCTAAAATTTTGTGTGCAATCGCAATTTTTCCGAGTTGAACCGCCTCTGGCTTGGTGGACCAATAGTGCAAGGCTTCATCAATTGATGCGTGCATTGGCATGGAAGCGGCCAGATCGCGGCCGGTAGCAATATACGAATCAATGGTTGTCTTTTCGCTGTCGAATTGCCGTTTGATTGCGTTCAACAGGATTTCGTCTCCGTTTTGCGGCAGGCTGTGCTCTTTGTGTCGATAGTTTATTGCCAACGCGATCTGGTCTCTCAAAATGGAGCCGAGCGGTAGGGCGTATTCCGAACTAGCACCAGCACCGATCACGAAGACTGTCGGATTTGCGAACATCAAAGCGCCTGACAGATCGTCATCGGCCCCAACCCTCTTCGGCCTCGCGCTTCACCGCCGGTGCGTCGGCGTTTTTCATTTTGAGCCAGTCAGGCGAGCGGCCGGAACGGTAGGGAGAATCTTTCCGTTTCGACACGATACCTTCAAGGCCGAGTTTGCAAGGCGTGCCGAAACACGGTCTCGCCGTCGCCATCCATGTGCTCGTTGAACCGGATTCCGCGGCTCGCCTTGGCTACGATAGAGGCGAGCGTGGCCTTGCGGACCTCAAGCGGATCGCGCCGCAGGTCGTCGCCGTTTAGCTCGATTAGGTCGAAGGCGTAGAGGAATATGCGGTCGTTAGCGCGGTGGTGACGGACGAGATCGAACGAAGCCACGCCGTTGTGATCGCAGGCGACAGCTTCGCCGTCGATAATGCAGGAGTGCGAACGCAGGCGGGCCAATGTCTCGACGATCAGCGGGAAGCGATGGGTGAGATCGTTGCCAGGACGGCTATAGAGGCGGACTCGCGGGCCGTCCTTCCGCGCGATAATCCGAAAACCGTCGTGCTTGATCTCGTGCAGCCATTGGCTGCCTGAGGGCAGCTTATCGGTTTTGGTTGGGAGGCACGGCGAGATGAACCCGGGCGGGAGGATACGCTGCAACATGCGGGCTAAATAAAGTTTGGTGACTGCTCTTGCAATGCCCTCGGGCACAACAAACAAATGATCGGCGAGCCAGCGAAGCCCGCTGACAACGAACCGAAGCCGCCAGCGTTCGATCTGGTCTACGACCGTGGCGAAGTGCGCCCAGGTAGGGCGATGGTGGTGGCGATGATGCTGGACGGCGTTTGGGGCTATTGGGCAGTGCAGACCGCCGACACCCGCAACTGCATTGCCAGTAATGCGCCCATCTGGCCGCCCTCCTGCACCTGCTGCTGCTTAACCCGCTGTGCATCCGCGAGCACAGCTTGGCGGGCGGCCTCGCATGCCTCGGCCGAGTTGAACAGCGTCTGATAGCTCGCGGGCGGCTGACCGCCGGAAATCCACGTGACGAGCAGGATGTATTTCATTTCAGTGTACTTTCGGAGCACGAAGAAAAGGGATCAAGTTCTGCCACATCATCGCGGCACGGCACAAAGCGCGGGCAACAGATCGGCGCGTCACATCGAGCACGACGAACCCGCGCTGAGAGTTACCACTCGCGGAACCTGGTAGTTATGCCCAGGCCTGCCCGCGCGTGGGAGCGAGGTCTCGACGCGAACAGCACCCGTTCCCGCGCCGAGGTCAAGCGAGCGGAAAGGGCGGCGACCTTCCTCGCGGGCCGCCGCCTGAGCCAACGGGCGCGGCATCGTCAAGTTGCTGCGCCCGTTTTCAAATGGAGGGGCGTAATGAACCGGTGCTTACAAGGGCTTTTAATCGTTTTGGGGGCATTGGCTACAACAGTCGCCGTTCTTGCTGCCGCGGTGGCTTGGGGTCCACATCACTGCAAGCCATCCTTCCCAATGGTCATCGGATGCGCGATGGGACAGTACGAAAGCCTCGCAGGCGGCTTAATCGCAGCGAGCGCGGCCCTGTTCGCCGGATGGCTCGCTTGGAGCGGCGTGCAAAAACAAATTGCGTC
>Ga0066903_100003872_pt1 | contig 12422 bp, 7 predicted proteins | sample PanSoiMetaGPlot1_FD_67491 | JGI IMG/M metagenome (GOLD analysis project Ga0066903, IMG submission 67491) | Tropical forest soil microbial communities from Panama analyzed to predict greenhouse gas emissions - Panama Soil - Plot 1 (version 2) | ecosystem: Environmental > Terrestrial > Soil >...
GTGACCGGGTACTACGCTCCGACGGCACGCTTCGGCTCGCCCGACGACTTCCGCGTCTTCGTCGACCGGCTGCACCAGCGCGGCCTCGGCGTCGTCCTCGACTGGGTTCCGGCCCACTTCCCGCGCGACGAGTGGGCGCTCGCGCGGTTCGACGGGACCGCGCTGTACGAGCACCAGGACCCCCGCCGCGGGGCGCATCCCGACTGGGGCACGCTCGTCTTCAACTACGGCCGCAACGAGGTTCGGAACTTCCTGGTCGCGAACGCGCTCTTCTGGCTGCGCGAGTACCACGCGGACGGCCTGCGCGTGGACGCTGTGGCGTCGATGCTCTATCTCGACTACTCGCGCAGCGCCGGGGAGTGGATCCCGAACGTCTACGGCGGCCGGGAGGACCTGGAGGCGATCGCGTTCCTCAAGGAGATGAACTCGGTCGTACACGGCAGCGTGCCGGGCGTGCTGATGGCTGCAGAGGAGTCGACGGCCTGGCCGGGTGTCTCGCGGCCGACCGACGCGGGTGGGCTCGGGTTCGGCTTCAAGTGGAACATGGGCTGGATGCACGACACGCTCGACTACTTCCAGCGCGAGCCCGTGCACCGCATGCACCACCACAACCAGCTCTCGTTCGGGCTCATCTACGCGTTCACCGAGAATTTCATCCTTCCGCTCTCGCACGACGAGGTCGTGCACGGCAAGGGCTCGCTGTTCTCGAAGATGCCCGGCGACCGCTGGCAGAAGTTCGCCAACCTGCGCGCGCTCTATGCACACATGTGGGCGCACCCCGGAAAGAAGCTGCTCTTCATGGGCGGCGAGCTGGCGCAGGAACAGGAGTGGAGCCACGATCGGTCGCTCGACTGGCATCTGCTCGAGCGGGCCGACCACGGAGGCGTCCAGGCGCTCATCCGTGACCTGAACCGCGTCTACCGCGAGGAGCCGGCGCTGTGGGAGTTGGACTTCGAGCCCTCCGGCTTCCGGTGGCTTGAGGCAAACGACGCCTCGTGGAACGTGCTCGTATTTGCCCGTTTCGCGGCCGACCTGTCTCGTCCGCTCGTGTGCGCCGGGAACTTCTCGCCCGTACCGCGCACGGGGTACCGGATCGGCTTGCCCCGCGGCGGTCGCTGGGTCGAGGCGCTGAACACCGATGCCGCGGGCTACGGCGGCTCGAATGTCGTCAACGGCGCGGTCGACGCAGAGCAGACGCCCTGGCACGACCAGCCCTACTCGGCCGAGGTGACGCTGCCCCCGCTGGGCGTGGTCTGGCTGGTTCCCGAGCGCTGAGCGGCTCGCCGAGCAACGCGGACCTCGCCGATCGGCTGCTCGAGCTGTCGGCGCTGCTCGAGCTCGGGGGCGCCAACTCCTACGCCGTCCGGGCCTACCGGCGTGCGGCCGAGGTCGTGCGCGCGACGTCTGCGCCCGTGGCCGGCCTCGTGCAGGCCGGGCGGGTGCGCGAGCTGCGTGGGATCGGGCCGAGCATCGCCGCGCGGCTCGAGGAGCTCGTCGCCACCGGCGAGATCGCGGAGCTGCGGGAGCTGTCCGCGGACGTGCGTCCCGAGCTCGTCGCACTTGGCCGGCTGGCGGGAGTCGGAACGCAACGCATGCTCGAGATCGGGCGGGCGCTCGACGTCACGACCGCCGAGGAGCTCCGGGCAGCGGCGGCCGACGGCCGACTCGCCGGTGTTGCCGGGATCGGGCCCGCGACCGAGGCAAAGCTGCTGGCCGGGCTGCGCCGCCCCTCCCGCCCTCAGCGAGGGCTGACGCTGAACCGCGCACGGCCGCTCGTAAGCGCGATCGCGGAGGCGCTCGGCGGCTCGATCGCGGGCGACCCGCGCCGCTGGTGCGAGCTGTCCTTCGAGCTCGCCGTCGTCTGCGCGGCCCGTGAGCCCGCGCCCCTGTTGGACGCCTTCGAGCGGCTGCCGTCGATCGTCGTCGTCGTCGAGCGCGGCGAGCGACGGGCCGTCGGGGTCACGATCGAGGGTGTGCCCATCACGCTCACCGTGGCCGATCCCGGACGCTTCGGCACCGAGCTGGTGCGCGCGACAGGCCCCGCCGCCTACATAGGCCCGCTCGAGCCGCTGCCGGACGGCCCCGACGAGGAGGCGGTCTACGCGGCGCTCGGCCGGCCCTGGCTGCCGCCCGAGCTCCGTGATCATCCCCCGGACGGCGAGCCGCCCCCTCTCGTGGAGCTCGCCGACGTTCGGGGTGAGCTCCACTGCCACACGACGTGGTCGGATGGCCGCGCGAGCGTGCTCGAGATGGGGGAGGCGGCGAGGGCGCTCGGGTACGAGTACCTTGCGATTTGCGACCACACGCCCAACGTCCGCGTGGTCACGGGCCTCACGCCGGACGACCTGCGCCGCCAGGGCGAGGAGATCGAGCTGGCGAACGAGCGGCTCGCGCCGTTCCGGGTCCTGCGCGGCGTGGAGTGCGACATTCGCGCCGACGGCTCGCTCGACGTCGACGACGCCACGCTGACGGAGCTCGACTGGGTTCAGCTGAGCCTCCACGCGGGTCAGCGCCGAACCGGGGCCGACCTGACGCGAATGGTCTCCGAGGCCATGCGCAACCCGCACGTGTCCGCGCTCAGCCACCCGAAGGGCCGGCTCCTCGGCCACCGCTCGGAGAACGCCATCGACCTCGAGGCGATCTTCGAGGTCGCCGTCGAGACCGGCGTCGCGCTGGAGGTCAACGGCCTGCCTCTGCGGCTCGACCTGTCGGGCGATCACGTCCGCGAGGCGCTCGCAGCGGGCGCCTCGATCGTGCTCAACTCCGACGCGCACTCGGCCGAGGGTCTCGCGAACATGCAGCTGGCGGTCGCGACCGCACGACGCGGGGGCTGCGGGCCGCAGGACATCCTCAATACGCGCTCTTACGGAGTTCTTACAGGCGACTCAGAGCCGTCTTAGGGGCTTCTGATCTTCTTTGGCTACAACACGACTTCCAGGAAGGACATAAGTGCTCGCCCGAATTCCCCACAAGATCCTCCTCTCGGCCGTCGCGGCGGTCCTGCTGATAGGCGCAGGCGTCGGTGTCGGCGCTTACGCGGTGTCCGGCGGCTCCAAGACGGTGGTCAAGACCGTCTCGTCGCCGACCTCGTCGTCGACGAGCTTCACGAGCTCGCAGAACTCGCTCGGCGTGGGCCAGATCTACAAGCAGGCCTCGCCGGGTGTGGTCGAGATCACCGTCACGCAGGGCTCGAGCGGCGGCAACGGCTTCTTCGGCCAGGGCGGCGGCAGCTCGCAGGCGCAGGGCTCCGGCTTCGTCTTCGACACGCAGGGCCACATCGTCACGGACCAGCACGTCGTCGCCGGCGCCTCGTCGATCTCGGTCAGGTTCTCGAACGGCGCCACGTACAAGGCGACCGTCGTCGGCACGCCCGACGCCTCGAGCGACCTCGCCGTGATCAAGGTCAACGCTCCTTCGTCGCTGCTGCACCCGCTGGCGCTCGCCGACTCGGACGCCGTCCAGGTCGGCGACGACGTGGTCGCCATCGGCAGCCCGTTCGGCCTCGAGGGGACGATCACCTCCGGCATCGTCAGCGCCCTCCATCGGGACATCACCTCTCCGAACAACTTCACCATCACCGACACGATCCAGACCGACGCCGCCATCAACCACGGCAACTCCGGCGGCGTGCTCCTGAACACGGCCGGCAAGGTCATCGGCGTCACCGCCCAGATCGACAGCGAGTCGGGCGGCAACGACGGCGTCGGCTTTGCGATTCCCTCCAACACCGTGCGCTCGGTCGTGGGCCAGATCATCGGCAACGGCTCGGTGCAGCGCGCCTACCTCGGCGTGCACATCCAGACCATCCCCAGCGACGTCGCGTCACAGCTGAACATGGCCGCCGGTGTCGCGATCACCAGCGTCGTCGACAACTCCCCGGCCTCGAAGGCAGGGCTCAAGGGCTCCACCGGAACGCAGGTCGTCGGCGGCGAGCAGTACGCGACCGGCGGTGACGTCATCACCGCGGTCGACGGCAAGCCCGTTGCGAGCGCCGACACGCTCCAGAACGAGGTTGCCGGCAAGAAGCCCGGCGCGACGGTGAAGCTGACCGTCGTCCGCGGCGGCTCGACAAGGACGGTCACCGTAACCCTCGGGTCACGACCGTCGTAACGCAGGCTCCTTCCTCCGCCAAGGCCCGCCGGGTGGCACTATCAACCCGGCGGGCCGCCCTCCTACAGTGACCTTCTCTCCCGTATCCCTTCTCTCCGCCGGAACAGCACTGCTCGCCGGCTGCGTCGCCGCCGCCCTCGTGGCGGCGCCGGCGCTTCCGGCCCCGGCGGCGGCGATCCGCCACTCGGCAGTCGTCCGCCACGACATGGAGACGAGCTCGAACTGGGCCGGCTACGCCGTCACGCCTGCATCGGGAGGCGCCGTGACCTCGTTCACGAACGTCGTCGGCACCTGGGTGCAGCCCGCGGTCAGCTGTACCGCGGGAACGCCGTCCTACTCGGCCTTCTGGGTCGGCCTCGGCGGGTTCGACGAAACCGCGAGCTCCCTCGAGCAGACCGGAACGGAGTCGAACTGCACCTCGGCGAACACCGCCGAGTACGACGCCTGGTACGAGATCCTGCCCGCGGCGCCGGTGCGGGTGAAGCTGGCGGTCCGGCCGGGCGACACGATCTCGGCCGCAGTCACGGTCACCGGCAAGACGGTGAACTTCCGGCTCCGTAACCTGACGCGCAAGACGGTCGTCAACAAGAAGGTGAAGAAGGCCGCCCCCGACCTCAGCTCCGCCGAATGGATCGCCGAGGCGCCGGCCTCGTGCTCGGGCTCGGGTCGCTGCTCCGTCCTCCCGCTGGCGAACTTCGGTTCGATCGACTTCCTGCAGGCGGCCGCGACCGGGACACGCCACTCCGGCCTGATCCCCGATCCCGCCTGGACGAACACCGCGATCTCCCTCGACGGGTCGCGGAGCGGCGCGCCGGGCTTCTTCGGCAACCGGGGGGGCGCGGAGTCCAGCGCCGTCCCGAGCGGCCTCGCGGCCAACGGCTCTTTCAGCGTCGCCTGGCAGCCCGCGGCTGCGACCACCTCTCCCTAGCGGCGCGGCGTCACGCGGAGCACGGGCGAGACGGCGACCGAGCCGTCTGTCGCCGTCGCGATCGCGACCAGGCCGATCCGCTCGCCCTTGCGGTAGCGGCCGGGCTCGACGAAGGCCCGGTACGGGGGCGAGTCGTCGCTCGCGAGGCGCCGCCAGCCTCCGGAGCCGCGGCGTGCGGCGAAGGTCACGCTGACCGGGTCGGCGGTGGCGACCGTCGCCGAGGCGACCTTCATCGTCCCGCTGAGCGGGTCGGCGCCGAACCGGAGCGCCGGCTTGGGCGCCGCTCGCTTGGGCAGGTCGCCGTCCGCGCGCAGGACGACCGCGGAGAGCGGCGGCACGGTGAATGCGAGCCGGCCGTTGGTGGCGCTCTTCGGTGGGGCGCCGGCGCCGCGCAGGACAGACCACGTCGCCGACGGAGTCGCGGTCGTGACCGTGACGTTGCCGGCTGCCGTCCCCGAGTTCAGCGCGACCACGTACTCGCGGCGAGCGGCACGATCGACGCGGCTGACGACGAACAGGTTCTTCGAGGCGAGCCGAGGGATCGTCGACCCGCTCGCGAGCGCGGGATGGGAGTCGCGGAGCTCGGCGAGCGACCGCAGCTCGGTCTCGATCGGGTTGGTCACGTCGAACGACGAGCCGTTTCCGATCGGCGGCGAGCCGACACGCTCCTGCGTCTTCCACTCGCTCACCTGCGTCGGGAACATGTCCTGCCGGGCGGCCTGGTCGCCCCCGCGGCCGATCATCCCCACCTCGTCGCCGTAGTAGACGACCGGCGCGCCGCGCAACAGGTAGAGGAGGTCGTAGCCGAGCTCGACGCGCGCGAGCAGCTTCGAGTCCGACGGGGCGCCGTGCTGAAGGATCTGGAGCGCCGCCCGCCCCATGTCGTGGTTGCCGAGGAACGTCGGCGGGGTCGGCGCCGTGCCCGACGGGCCGCGAAAGTAGTCGTCGTCGGCGAAGCGTGACGCCAGCGCCTTCGCGCCCGTTGTCCCGGCGGCGAAGCCCGTGGCCGCGTCCTGGAAGGGGAAGTCGAGCACCGACGGCAGCCCGCGGTCGCGGACGAACGTCGACAGCTCGATGTCGTCGGTGAGCGGGACCTCGCCGAAGATTGGAAAGTCGTGGATGCCCACGCTCCGGGCCGCGGCCAGGATCTTCGGCACCCACAGGCCGAAGAACGCCGCGTTGACGTGTCTGGCCGTGTCCACGCGGAAGCCGTCGACGTGGTACTTCGTCACCCACGACGCGTAGATCTGAGCCAGCCCGTTCAGGACGGCCGGCTGCTCGGTGAACAGGTCGTCGAGTCCGAAGAAGTCGCCCTGCTCGTACGACGCCTGGTTTCCAGAGGAGAAGTCGATGTCGCCGCGGTCGTGGTACTTCGTCGGGTCGTTGAGCCAGGCCGGGTTCTTCGCCTTCGCGTCCGAGGACACCGCGAAGAACGGTCGGTACGGCATGTTGGCCACGGACAGGCAGGGGAACGTCTTCGCCCGTACGTACCGTGCCGGGACGAAGACCTTCCCGCGGCAGTCGCGGTAGGGCGCCTGGCTCGGGTCGAGGAAGCCGGCGTTCCCCTGGAGTTGGACGACGTCGGCCGTGTGGTTGACGACGACGTCGAGGTACACCTTGAGCCCCAGGCTGTGTGCGCACGCGACGAAGTCGGCGAAGTCCTGGTTCGTGCCGAGGTGGGGATCGATGTTCAGGAAGTCCTTGATCCAGTAGCCGTGGTATGCCGCGCTGTCGCCCTGGACTGTCTGCTGTCCGAACGGCGGCGTCACCCAGAGGGCGGTGAAGCCGAGGTCCTTGATCCGCGCCAGGCCGTGCTTCGTGTCCGTGCAGTCGCCGGTGAGGCCCTTGAAGTCGCCGCCGTGGTAGTAGGCGGTGCTGGTCGGGTCGTAGCCGGTCGTTCCGCGTGCTCCGGTGAGGCCGCCGGTGTCGTTGGACGGATCGCCGTTCGCGTAGCGATCGGTCATGACGAAGTAGATGCGTTGCGCGGCGAGTGACGAGTAGATCGGGGGCTTGGCCAGCGCTGCGAGCGCTGCGCCCGACGGCGGGCCTGCCTCCCCGCTCGAGCCCAGCGCCGCCGCAGTCCCACCGAGCGCGGCGATGGCCGCGAGCGCGGCCGCCTTAACGGAGCGGGTCACCCGTCTCGGCGTCGAACAGGTGCGCGTTGGCGACGTCGATCGCAAGCGGGATCTCCTGGCCCATCGCGAGCCCGACCGCCTCCCGGGCCGGGAAGCTCGCCACGAGGTTGGGACGGCCGGCAGTCACGCCTTCCGCGTCTGCCTCCTCCTCGACCGCCTCCGCCCCGGCGAGGTGCTCGCGGAGCGCGTTGGCCTCCGTGTGAAAGTAGACGACCGAGTGGGAACCGAGGGCTTCGATCAGCTCGAGTCGCGCGGTGATCCTCGGGAGGTCGTCATGGCCGCCAGCGGGCAACAGGTCGTCGCTTCGCACCCCGAACACGATCGCCTTGCCGACCTGGTGCCGCACGCCGGGGTACCGCGCGACCGTCTGGTCGGCCAGACGCACGGGCTGCCCTCCGACCGAGAGCGTGAAGGAGCCGTTCTCCGCCGCCACGTCGGCCAGGAGCAGGTTCATGGGCGGCGTGCCGATGAAGCCTCCGACGAACAGGTTCGCAGGCTGGTCGTACAGCCGCTGCGGCGTGTCGACCTGCTGCAGGCGCCCGAGGTTCATCACTGCCACCCGGTCGCCCATCGTCATCGCCTCGACCTGGTCGTGGGTCACGTACAGGGTGGTCGTCCCGAGCGAGTGCTGGAGCTTGGAGATGTCGGCGCGCATCTGGACGCGGAGCTTCGCGTCCAGGTTGGAAAGCGGCTCGTCCATCAGAAACGCCTGTGGGTGGCGGACGATCGCGCGGCCCATCGCCACGCGCTGGCGCTGGCCGCCAGAGAGCTCCTTCGGCTTGCGGTCGAGATAGGGGACGAGGTCGAGCAGCTTCGCGGCCCAGGCGACCCGTTCGTTGATCACGCCCTTGGGCGCCTTGCGCAGGCGCAGGCCGAATGCGATGTTCTCCGCGACGCTCAGATGCGGATAGAGCGCGTAGTTCTGGAAGACCATGGCGATGTCGCGCTCCTTCGGCGTCAGCTTGTTGACCACGCGGCCGCCGATGGAGACGGTGCCGGCCGAGATGTCTTCGAGGCCGGCGACCATGCGGAGCGCGGTCGTCTTCCCGCAGCCGGACGGGCCGACGAGAACCAGAAACTCGCCGTCGCCGATGTCGAGGTTGAGGTCGAACACCGCCTGGACACCATTGGGATAGACCTTGTCCACTTCGTTGAAGACCACGTCAGCCATCGATCAGCCTCCAGGCGTCGAATGAAGGGCCGTTCGCGGAGAGGAGGACGTCGCCGCTTTCCACCGCCGCGTCCGCCCCGTACAGCGGTTCTAGCTCGCGGCAGCCGAGCGCGGCGAGAGAGAGCCGCACAGTCGCGTGCTCCTCTCTCGAGGCGAGGCAGAGGATCCGCTCGGAGTCGGTCTCGCGCAGGTACGCGATCGCGCCCCCGGATACGTGCGCATAGCGGATGCCGCCCCGCGCGAGCGCGTCGCTCGAGCGCCGCAGCGCGATCAGCCGCCGGTACTCGTCGAGCAGCGTCGTGTCCCACGTCTCCGGACGCGACCAGGGCATCGTCCGGCGCGCGTCCTCGCCCCACGCGCCCTCGAGGCCGAGCTCGTCGCCGGCGAAGACCATCGGCACTCCGGGCGTCGTCATCTGCATGCCGATGCCGACGACGTGCCGTTCGCGGCTGCCGCTGACCGTGCGGAAACGGGCGACGTCATGGCTGTCGAGAAGCGGCCACGAGTGCAGCACCTTGCTCCACGCGATTCCGGCGCGGAAGCCGCGCATCGTCCGGACGACCTGCGTTCCGTCGAGGCGGGGCAGGCCCGCGGGAATGCCCCAGAACGCCGTCCGCAGCTCGTCGGGGAGGTCGGGCCTGCGCAGCCAGGCCCAGACCGGCCGTAGGAAGCCCGCGTAGTTCATCGCCCCGTGCCAGCCGCCCACACGGAGATCGGAGCGGTAGTCGTGGCCGTGCTCCGCGACGAGCAGCCTGTCGCCTGCGGCCTCACGGGTCCAGCGCGCGATCGAGTGGTTGAGGTCGACGTCGCGGAAGCGGCCGGCCATGTTGGCCACGTCCACGCGCCAGCCGTCGAGGGCGTATGGCTCCTCGAGCCAGCGGCGCGTGACGGCAAGCATCCGCGTGCGCAGCTCGTCCGAGCTCCAGTTGAGCTTGGGCAGGGCTGGTACGCCGTACCAGCTCTCGTAGCCGTTCGCCAGGCCGTCGTCGAAGAAGAAGAACTCCCGCTCCGGCGCCTCGGGATCGGCGAGCGCCCGCTGGAACCACTCGTGGCCGCGGCCGCAGTGGTTCGGCGTCAGATCGCCGAGGATCCGGATGCCACGCCCGTGCGCCGCTGCGACGAGCGCAGCCAGCGCCTCGTCGCCGCCGAGCAGCGGGTCGACCCGGTCGAAGGTGGTCGCGTCGTAGCGGTGGGTGCTGCCCGCGGGGAAGATCGGCGTCATGTAGATCGCGTCGGCACCGAGCCGCTCGACGTGGTCGAGGTGCTGCTCGATCCCGCGCAGGTCGCCGCCGAACCACTCGGCCGAGGTCGTGGGCGCCCGGCCGCGAGGCAGCTCGTCCCAGGGCCGCGGCACGGCCCAGCCGGGTGGCTCGACGTCGAGGCCGCTGGTGGCGAAACGGTCGGGGAAGATCTCGTACACGACAGAGCGAAGGTGCCAGTCGGGACCGCCGGGATCGATCGAGACGACGAAGTCGTCGGCGTCAGCGACGTCGCCGTGGACGAGCCCTGAGCCGTTGGCCCACGCGTAGCCCAGGTCGCCGCCCGTGAGGAGGAAGCGATAGCGCACCTCCGGATTGCGCATGGGGATCGTGGCCCGCCACCAGGTGTCGGTCTCGGTCTCCTCGTCGATCTCTCCCCGCACGCCGATCGGGTCGCCGTCGACGATGCACCGGAGCGCGACGGCATCGACGGCGGTCCCGCGCGGGACGCGCAGCCTGACGACCGCTTCGTCGCCGATCTCGCTCGGCCGCTCGACGAGGTAGAGGTCGGAGCCGTCGTGGTGCGGTTCGGCGAGCATCGCCGCCACGGCCTGTTCCTGCGCGATCGTCATCCCTTCACCGACCCCTGAGTCAGCCCTGAGACGATGTAGCGCTGGAGGAAGAAGAAGATGACGACGACCGGGATCGCAGCGAGCAGGACGCCCGCTGCGAACGGGCCCCAGTGCTCGGAGTACTGCTGGTCGATGAACTGGCGGAGGCCGAGGGGCAGCGTGAAGTTGTGCGGCGTCACGAGCAGCACGCTCGCGATGATGAACTCGTTGATCGTGGCCACGAACGAGAACAGGCCGACGACGATCAGCACCGGCGCCGCGAGCGGCAGCACGACCCCCCAGAACACTTGCCCCGGCGTGGCCCCGTCGACGCGCGCGGACTCGTCGAGCTCCGACGGGATCGTGTCGAAGAAGCCCTTGAGGAGCCAGGTGTTCACCCCGAGCGCGCCGCCCAGGTAGACGAGGATCAGACCGAGGAGTGTGTTCAGGCCGATGGCCGAGAACACGTCGCCGGTGCGCAGGACGATCAGGTAGATCGCCGTCACGGCGAGCGGCTGCGGGAACATCTGGATCAGCAGGAGGAACAGCATCCCGAGCCGGCGCCCGCGGAACCTGAAGCGGCTGAAGGCATAGGCCGCGAGCGCCCCGAGCGCCACGGTGAGCAGGGCCGTGGCCGTCGCGACGATGATCGTGTTCGCGTACCAGCGCCAGTAGTGGACCGACGAGAAGATCTGCTCCGACACGGCCTTCGAGCCGTTGAACAGGTGGTCGAAGTTGGCGAGGGTCACGTGGCTCGGGATCAGGCTCGAGCCCTCGAGGGCGGCGTTCGTGCTGAACGCCGCCGAGACGATGTAGGCGACGGGGAAGAGCGAGATCGCGATCGCGACCCATGCGACCAGGTGCCGCCACCAGGTGTCGCGGAGCGGCGGTCGCTTGTGCGGGACGAGCTTCCTCGCCTCCGGCTGTGCCTCCGCGGCGGGACGGGCGATCGGCTGGTCGAGCGTACTCATGCGTGGCTCTCCTGCGCATGAGCGGGGAGGGGTCCGAGGGGAACCGGGAGGTTCCCCGGCCGGATCGGCCTCTGGAAGAAGGGGGCTCGCGGGGGAAACATCGGTTTCCTCCGCGGGAGCGGGACGCAGGCGAGCGACCTCATCTGAGGCTCTCCAGCGCCTTCGTCTTCCAGAAGCTGACGGCCGAGATGGTCGCGACGATGAGGAAGATCAGGATCGAGATCGTGCTCGCGAGGGCATAGTCGTTGCCCTTCCCGGCCTGGAAGGCCAGCTTCCACGTGTAGCTGATCAGGATGTCCGTCGATCCCGCGATGGACTGGTCGTTGGACGCGGGACCGCCTCCGGTCAACAGGTAGATGTTGTTGAAGTTGTTGAAGTTGAAGGCGAACGAGGCGATCAGGAGCGGCGCCACCGCCACGAGGAGCAGTGGCAGCCGCACGCGCCGGAAGATCTGCCACGCGCCGCCGCCGTCGACCCGGGCGGCCTCCACGAGCTCACCGGGAATCGCCTGGAGGGCTCCCAGCGAGACGAGGAAGAAGTACGGCACCGTCAGCCAGGTGCTGACCATGATGCAGGACACCCTCGCCCACCACGGATCACTGAACAGCCACGGCACGTTCGTCCCGAAGATCGGATGGACGATCGAGCGGTTGACCACGCCGAACTCGTCGTTCAGCAATCCGCTCCAGACGAGCAGCGAGAGGAATGCCGGTACGGCGTAGGGGATGACGAGGAGCGACCGGTAGACCCGGAGGAAATGCATGCCGGGCTTGTCCAGCGCCATGGCCACGAAGAGGCCGATGGCGAACGAGAACAGCACCGTCAGCGCGGCGAAGCCCACCGTCCAGGCGAGGACGCGCAGGAACGGACGGGAGATCAGCGGATCGTGGACGACCCGGCTGAAGTTGTGGAGGCCGATGCCCGTCTTCCAGCCGGGCTCCAGCTCCTCCCCGCTGTTCGCGGCGACGAACGAGCCCCTGCCGTTGTCGCGGAAGACCGTGCCGTCCGAGAGGCGCGTGAACGTGTCGGTCTTCGGGTTGTACTTCAGCGTCGGCTCGAGCACCGCCGCCTGCGTGAAGCCCTGGGGCTGGATTGCCTCGGCGCCGTTTCCGGTCGGGATGTTGAACCCCTGGACCGAGAAGAGCTCCTTCTGCGGGACGAGCGTGAAGCCCTTGGCGCCGGTGATCGCACCGCCCGAGAGCGTGAAGTCGCTTCTCGGCACCGCCGTGAGCCCCTTCGGCGTGCCGACGTAGGTCTTGCCGGTGTCCTGGTCCTGCAGCAGCTGGACGAGCTTTCC
>Ga0066903_100003874_pt1 | contig 12419 bp, 14 predicted proteins | sample PanSoiMetaGPlot1_FD_67491 | JGI IMG/M metagenome (GOLD analysis project Ga0066903, IMG submission 67491) | Tropical forest soil microbial communities from Panama analyzed to predict greenhouse gas emissions - Panama Soil - Plot 1 (version 2) | ecosystem: Environmental > Terrestrial > Soil >...
GCCATGTCAAGAATTTAGGTGGGAGGCTGACGAGCGACCCGAACCGCGCTCGTTAGGGCTGCTTCCTTCCGGACCTGACCCGGTTGGCGAGTGGCTCGTCCACCGCCAACCTCCCGCCTCTATATCGGCGGAACGGAACGAGAATGCAAGCGTCGAACAGCCTGTCCCCCAGGGCCGCGTGAGGGTTGTGCATGTCGAGCCCTGAATGGGAACTGCATCCGCAGCTCGCGCGCGATACCGCCCCTGTCGGCGATCTATCTTTGTGCCGCATTCTGCTGATGAACGACACCAATTATCCCTGGCTGTTGCTGGTACCGCGGCAGCCCGGTCTCGTCGAGCTGATCGATCTCAGCGACGCCGATCAGGCGCAGTTGATGACCGAGATCGCGTGCGTCAGCCGTGGGCTGAGAGTCGTTGCGCCGTGCGACAAGCTCAACGTCGCGATCATCGGAAATGTGGTGCCGCAGCTTCATGTGCACATCATCGCGCGTCGTCGCACCGATCCCGCCTGGCCGAAGCCGGTCTGGGGCTTGTTGCCTCCGCGGACTTATGCTCCCGCCGAGCTCAATCGGCTGATATCAGAGTTGCATCATCAATTTCGAGTGTCGTAGGCGCTGCATTTGCGCGGACGCCTCCACCATGCGAGACCGTGGTGTCTCGCTGGAGCTTGATCGATGTCTCCCCGTTTCGAACTTGGACCGCCGCCGCGCCTCGGTTATGTCGCGAGCTCGCTCGAGCATGCGGCAAACCGGCGCTCCGATCAGGCAGCGCTTGCTGCATTGGCCGACGATCCGCGCGCCCGCATTTATGTGGTTGGCGGCGAGCTCGTCGTTTTCAAGCGAGACGGCAACGACCCGCTGTTCAGCCGCACCGAAGCCGCGGGCCTTGGCTCAGGCCGCGAAACGGTCTTTCTCGGGTGCGCCGACGGCAGCGGCCGTTTTGGGCTGGCAATGGATCAGACCGCGGCCGAGGCGCTGAAATCGCGCGCCGACCTGGTCGTTTCCGATCTGCGCTCCATCGCGGTCCAGGGGCTCGTTGCGGCCGAGCACCTACCGCCGATCGCGCAGGCGAAGGCGCTGCTCTGCTGGCACGCGCGCCATCGGTTCTGCTCCGTGTGTGGGAAGCCGACGGAACTCACTGAGGGGGGCTGGCGCCGGCATTGTCCGTCATGTCAGTCCGAGCACTTTCCGCGCACGGATCCGGTCGTAATCATGCTGGCCATTGACGGTGAGCGCTGTCTGCTCGGACGACAAGCGCGCTTTCCGGCGGGCATGTGGACCTGCCTCGCCGGTTTCGTCGAACCCGGGGAGACTATCGAAGAGGCGGTGCGGCGGGAGGTCCTGGAAGAAGCCGGTATCGCTTGCGGGCGCGTGGCGTATTTTGCCTCGCAACCTTGGCCGTTTCCAATGTCGTTGATGATCGGTTGCCACGCCCAGGCGACCTCGACCGATATCGTCGTCGACCATACCGAGCTCGAGGGCGCGCGTTGGTTCGAGCGAGGCGTCGTCGCCAAGATGCTGATGAAGCAGCATCCGGACGGACTCACGACGCCGCCTCCCGTTGCGATCGCGCACCATATCGTTCGCGCCTGGGTGGAGGAGGGGAATGGTGTCTTCCGCTAAGGGAGGCTCGCGCGCGCCGCACATTCTGTGCACCGGCATTGCCGTGCTGGACGAAGTGTTTCGCGTCGGCGAGTTTCCAATAGCGGACACCAAGGGTGATGCGGTCGAATTCGTATCGGTCGGCGGGGGCTGCGCGGCCAATGCCGCGGTGGCCGTTGCGCGGCTGGGCGGACGAGCACGGTTTGCCGGACCGCTCGGAGGCCCACCGGGGAAAGAAGCCATCGGTGATCGGATCCTCGCGGGCCTCGCGCGCGAACGGGTCGACTGTGCGGCCTGCGTGCGCGTCAAGGGCGTTCCGTCGTCGATTTCCGCGATCGTCGTCAACGCCCGCGGCGAACGCACGATTGTGAACCATCGTGACAACCGATTGGCCGCAGCCTTGCCGAAAAATGTCGACAAGCTCGTTGCCTTTGTCGATGTCGTGCTGGCCGACAACCGGTTTCCGGAATTCGTGCTGCCAATCTGCGTGGCGGCGCGAGAGCGGGGAATTCCGGTCGTCCTTGACGCGGACAAACCGACGCGCAAAAGCGATCGGCTGTTCACCATCGCTTCGCACGTAATATTCTCGGCCGAGGGGCTGCGGGCGACCGCGGGCGTGAACGATCTTTCGTCTGCAATCGACATCATGGGCAAGCGAACGCGATCCTTTCTGGCGGTCACCAACGGACCAAATGATGTGCTCTGGCGCGACGGCAGAACCATCCGCAGCATGCCGGTATTCAGGATCAACGCCGTCGACACGCTTGCGGCCGGAGATGTTTTTCACGCAGGTTTTGCCTTGGCGCTGGCGGAGGGCAGCGAGGCGCTCCAGGCGATGCAATTCGCGGCCGCCGCGGCCGCGGTCAAATGCACACGCTTCGGCGGAAGCGCCGTGTTGCCATCGCGCGCAGAGGTCGACGCGTTTCTGCGTCGCCAAAAAAGGTGAGCGCGGCGTTGCGCTACTTTCGCTGTGTGGACGGACAAGGCGCGCCGCAGGGCGCGCAGGCGCCCACGAAATCCTGAGGCGAGACGGCGCGTCCGCTTGACGGACTGGCCAGGTGATCGACGAGAATCGCGCCGATCCCGAGGACCAAGACGATAGCGTAGGCGAGGCGCATCGGCGGATCAGTTGCGCGAGAGGCCGAAAGCAGGCCTGAGCTTGATGCCAACGCTGCAACCGGCAAGGGCTGCTGCAAACCAAACCCACCCGTGCAGCGACCCCGAAGCGACCCCGCCGACAAAGGCGCCGATGTTGCACCCGAAGCCGAGACGCGCGCCCCAGCCCATCAGCAGGCCGCCAAGGGCCGCCGCAAAGAGCGAGGATACAGGGGGCCAACTGGCGCGTGCGAACGATTGCGAGCCGGCCGCACCGGCCATGGCACCAAAGATCATGCCGATGTTGGTGAGGCTCGCCGTGTCGCCGAGAACGGATTCAGATAGTGCTCGTTTTGGTCCAGGCCATTGCCAGAATTCTGCGTGCGAAAGATCAATCCCCAGCGCGCTTGCGATCTTGCCGCCCCACAGCGTCAACCCAAAGGTTACGCTCCAGGGGTGGCCGCCAGCGGCAAACACGCCGATGAGCAGCAATCCGATCGCAATCGCGCCAAGGAGAAACGCAGGTTTCGGAGTGACCGTCGCGCCGCGCCGCCGCGCGACGGCGACCACCAGAACGGCAGCAAATGCAATACTGGCGAGTGTTGCCGCGAGGCCGCCCCACGGGCCGAGGAAGTCGCTTGCGAGAATTGGGTCGATCCCGCCAAGGGCCAGAAACGCCGGCACTGACAGGCTGCCGATGACGCTGCCGATGACGAAGAACAACAGAGTGATCAGCATGCGCCCGGAGCCGCCGCCGACCGTATAGAGCGTGCCGGAGCCGCAGCCGTTGGCGAGCTGCATGCCGAGCCCGAACACAAACGCGCCGATGACGAGCGAGGAACCGATCGGCGCGATGGCTCCGCCGAAATCGGACCGCAGCGCGGCAACCGGCACGACGACGACGGCCGCTATGGCGACAAGGAGCAGGATCGCCAACAGGCCGCCCGCGTCCCCATGGAGAAGAAACCGGCGCCAGGAAGCGGTGAAGCTGAACTCGGCCTTCAGAAAGGTGACGCCGAGTGCGAAGCCGAGAACAATAAGCGCAGCCGAATTGGGCTGACCATCGATCAGCACCAGCGCAACGAGGACGCCGGTGGCGAGGATTGCCGCGGCGAGAAAGGGCCAATCGATCGCGCGCCCAGCCGGCGCGGGAAAGGTTGTGGTCATGCTCTCAACCGGTGACTGCCGGTTCACGGGCCGAGACCGAGAATCTTCTTCACATCGTCCCATTTGGTACGGGACGACGCAACTGGTCGGCGGGTATCGAAGGTCCAAGCTGCCATCGAGCCGTAGTAGAGCTTTGCGTTCTTGCGACGAAGGAGCTCGGAGAGAACGAACCAGTCGATCGCGGCCCAGTGGCCGGTGTTGCAATAGCTGATGAGGGGGCCGCGTGGAACGCTCGTCGCAATCCTTTCGAGTTCGGCGAGCGGCTTCAGGCGATTGGTTGCGGCGTCGTAAAGCGCTTCATAGTCGAGATTTATCGCACCCGGAATGTGGCCGTAGGCGCGCGCGGGCTCGGCCCTCGCTTTGCCCGAGAAGAGCGCCACGGAGCGCGCATCGACAAGAGTTGCGCCGCCCGATCGCTCGACCTGTTCTACGTCGCTGGTCTCGGCGAGGATGCTTCGGTCGATGGCGGCGGAAAAGATCGTCGGTGAAGGAGCGTTGCGGCCTGCCTCAACTGGATCGGACGAATCGGATGTCCAAGCGGAAAAACCGCCGTCGAGGATCGAGATCCGCATCACGCCGGTTACTTTCAGCGTCCAGAAGACACGCGCAGCTGCACCAAAATCGGTTGCGCTGACGCCGGCCGGCACCACGACCACACGGCTGGCTTCGTCGATACCGAGATCGCCGATCAGCTTTTCCAGTTCAGGGATGGTCGGCAGCATGAATGGAACGCCGTCGCGCGTGACGCGCCAACCTGCTTTGTCGTAGTCGCTGTGGATCGCGCCTGGAATGTGACCGTGGGCATAGGCCTCGTCACCGCCACCGTCGATGACCGAGCGGACGTCGAGGATGACCAAGCCGGGATCGTGGAGGTGGGACTTGAGCCAGGTTACGGACGCGAGCGGCGACGCGTCGTCTGCCGCGGTGGGAGCGACGATCGCGAGCACGATGCCCACGGCGCCGGCAAGGCGGAGGAGAACCGCACGCAGCTTATTGATTGGGATCATGATCCTGGTGCGCCCGAAGCGGGGCATTAGGAGTAACCAAGCCCGCCAAATATTCCATCGCTTTCGCCATCGCCAGCATATACCTCTTGATAATAGAATATTGTTCTCTTAAAAGGCAAAACAAGCGTGATAAAAAGAACTGTGTTCCACACTTCGCGGCGAACTGATTGATCCTTGCCGCTGCCACGGAGTCCGACCATGGACGCGATCGATCGAAAAATTCTGACCGTATTGCAGCAGGACGTCTCCTTGTCTGTTGCAGAGATAGGCAATCGCGTCGGTCTGTCATCGACGCCCTGTTGGAAGCGGATCCAGAAGCTGGAGGCCGAGGGGATTATCCAAAAACGCGTGGCGGTAGTGGATCAAGATAAGATCGGGCTGGGAGTGACGGTGTTTGTGTCGGTGGAGACAGGCGACCATTCCGGGGATTGGCTGAAGCAATTTGCCGAAGTGGTCGGAGCGATGCCGGAGGTCATGGAATTCTACCGGATGGCCGGTGACGTCGATTACATGTTGCGAGTCGTTGTCCCTGATATCCATGGTTATGACGTGTTCTACAAACGGCTGATCGCAGCGGTGCCGCTTAAGAACGTGACGTCTCGATTTGCGATGGAGAAGATCAAATCGACGACGGCGTTGCCGATTCCGTGAGGCCTGGCTTTCGTTTGCGCCGAAGGCTTGTGGAGCGGATTTGACATTCGCTATTCAACTGGCTGCGAGTCCGCGAAGCGAATGTCAAATCCAAAGCTCCACTAGCACTGATGATTTGCTCGTGGTCCTTTGATCCCAGGCATTCGCAAAAGAGCCTGCCGCAAAGGGATGCGAGTGTTAGAATCGGATCACTAGCCTGTATAGGTCACGCAGGCCTTCATGCGCGGCGACAAGAAGATCTGATCATACATATTGAGCGTCCCGGTGATGGCGTAGCCGAGTTGGGGCGTGTACGCGTACGTGGTCTCTCCCCAAACGTAACAGCCCCCCCACATGCTCCTGGTGTTGAGGTTGGGATCAAGCGTGACTGGGGATCCCGCCGAGTGTGCGGCGCTGGTCGGCGTTGCCTGACTCCACTGGATCGTTGCATTCCCGTTGTTGTCGATCTGAACCTGCGATACGACGACCTTCAGGTTCGACGCGGAATAAGGCGTGACGATCGCGCCGGCCGCGGCGAGAGCGTTGCTGACGTCGGTTGCCGCAAGTGGCACGCTCGTCTGCGCCACGAGATCGGCGACCGTGTGCGAGATGATCGTTACCTTGCGATCCGCACCCACGGCCTGCGAGATCTCGACGCCGCTGATGTAGAGCGTGAGCATCAACGGCAGCAGCAGCGCAAACTCGATGGCAGAAGCACCATTTTGGTCACCGGCGAGTCGGCGGAACCATCGCGTCGGCGAACGGAGGAAGCGAGGGACCATCATGTGAGCATCCACAAATCAGGGACCCGTGGGCGTATACGGTTCGTTGCGGAAGGCGGCGGTTGCGATCAGCAAACGGCTGTTGTTTCCAAAGTTCGCTATGTCATCACCGAGCAGATTGACGAACATCGGCCATGCATACAGGAGACGTACAACGACGATGTCGCCGGGATTGCCGGGTTGGTAGACAGTGGTAAAGGTGCCGTTCTGGTAAGGCGGCAGCGTGCTGTCGATGCTGCCGAAAGACGTGTAGGTCCGCACGTCGACGGAAAGCCCGGTTATGCAGTTGAACAGTGCAACGACGAACTGATTGCACACCAGTTGCTTGAATGTCGTTTGGCTGTAGCCCGCGTTCTGGGCCTGACCGGTCAGGACCTGCCGTGCGGTATTGGCGGTCACGGTTTCAAGCGTCTGCTGCGCAAAGAACACCAGCGCCGTTTGGATGATCGCGAACATCAATGCCAGAAACGGCAGAACGACAAGCGCAAATTCGACGGCGGCGGCGCCGTCGTTTCGGCGCCAGAAGCGACTGACGCAGGCTGGTTTGAGAAGCCGCCGCGCACCGTTCGCGAACATTTTCATGATTGCGTACATGGTCCGGCCACCTGCAAGGGCAATCGACAGCTCCCGCGAATGGTTGAGGTTTACCGAAAACCTGTTGTCGAATTGTTGCGGTCGTCGCTGACGAAAACGGGGCCGGCGTTGCGCTTTCGTTAACGATGAAATGCGTCAGCGGCCCTGCTGTGGTTGGGCGGGGGCAGCGCCTTGCGCGTGACCGTTCCGCTCACCCGTCTCGCCGAGCGTGGCGGAGAAGAATTCTGGCGTGTCGCCGAGCGTGATGCGCCGCTCGCAGGTCGGGGCGCAGCTGTATGATTCCCGATTGACGCCGCGATAAACCACGACGACATCTTCGCGCGGGCCGAGAACCTCAATTGATTGTTCACGCAGCACTGCGCCGGATCTGTCGAGGGCGATGAGGTTGGTGACACCATATCCCTTGCCGGTGATGATCATCAAACCGCCGGCCTGTAGTGTCACGTCCGCGATCAATGGATTGCCGACAACGATCGTGGCGACGCGATCGGGCAAACGCGCCACCTTGGCCTGGTCGAGAAAGACCGTGACGACGTCTGCGGCTGCCGTCGGGCACGCGGTCAGAGCGGCAAGAAACAATGCAGCCGCGGACCACGGGGCATGCATGGCCCAGGACGGGCGTCGCCACCAGCAGCGCTCCAACAGTACCGTCATCGGAACTCTCCGAACAATCTTGCGGATCCGACGACCGACACGCATACGGCCGCACGGGAAGACTGAGACACACGAAATTTGACCGCAATTGGTGAACGAAGTCCAAATGGCCTTCGCGAGTGATCCAATTCCAGGTTCGCGCCCTGCTGCGTCAGGCGCTTTTGCGAGTGTCATCACCGAATGACCGCCAGCAAAATCATACGCGCTACGATCACTCTCCCGGTACGAGTCTCGTGGTCACAACACGCAGCGGTGAATCCGCCATGACGCGAAAGGTAACAATGTAGCTCGCAGCCAGCGACAGAACGGCGATGACAATGCCAGCCCCTATATCGGCCAGGTAGTGCAGACCATCAATCGGGGTTGAGGCCAACATCGCGGTATTGATGACGAAGCCAACCCACCGCAGGCCAGAGACCGGCCACATAGCCGCTGCAAGAATGACGGCCAACGCGGCGTGCAGGCTGGGAAACGTAATGATGCCTTCGGCTCCCATCGCAACCAGCGTTCTGAAAGTGCCGCCGCGCAGTCCCTCGAACACCGGCCAGAACGTCTTGGTCGCAGGAATGACCGCCGAGGGATCCAGCGCATGCAGCCCGTAGTGGTTCCAAGCTCCCTGCGCCGGGAGAAGAGCGGAGATCGCAATTGTGATGGTGGCCGCAAACACGAACGCCAGCACAAAGACCCGCAACCAGGCCAATCGACCGGTGAAGGCGAGGCACAGAACAATGAGCGCTGCTTGCGCCGTCATGCTGAAATAGAACGGGCGCAAGATCTCGAAGATCTTCGGATGCGCATTGAACCACCAAAGCAGGCCCATCCAATCAAAGCCAACGGCCTTGTCGAATGCATCGAACGCCTCATCCCTCAGCGATAGGTTGACGCTGGCTGCCAGATAGGAGAGCGGCGCCCCTACCGCGGAAAAAATTGTGATTTGGGCAGTACAGCCGAGCGCCGAGGAGAGGCGCGGTTCGTCGCGTTTCACGCGATAGTACCAAGAGCAGGCAATGAGTGCGGCGGCGACGGCGACGGCGGCGTAGAATGAATTCCACGCGATTCGGAAATTTGAGACGATGGGAGACAGCAGAACGATGGCGGCGACGAGGGTGATTGTTCGCCAGATGATGTCGTCGAGCTCGCGCAGTGCGGCGTCGTCGTTGATCAACCGTCTGCTGTGCATGACCACTGTTACGCGCTGGTCGCTGATGGCGATGTGTTTTCCCAAATTTTGCTAGCAAGCGAGCCTTGCCGCCGCGTTAAGTGTGGCGGACGCTGTTGTGAAGCGGGCGTCACGGCCATGGTGGCGGTTAAGTCTTCGTTACCTCTCGCCGCGATCAGCGAGCGCCGGATCCAGTGGTGCGGGGAATATCGGGTCTCCCTGCCAGATTGCTCCGGAGGAATGCAGCAAATTCGAATACGCACTTTTACCTATTTTTTCGATATGTCGACGAAGCTCGCGGCGTCCAAAAAAGCTGGACGGCACACAGGGAGCCTCGGATGTCTATCATCGAACGTTTCGCGCGTGACGAAACGGCGGCCACGGCGATCGAATATGGGCTCATTGCCGCCGGCATTTCCGTCGTCATTCTCGCGGCCGTTAACGCGGTCGGCACGCAATTGACCAGCTTGTTTAACAGCGTATCAACAGACCTGAGCCAGGCGGGAAACAAGTAACAAATACCCAATCGCGGCATCTCCAAAAGGGCTCCGGCGGAAGCCGGAACCCTTTTTTGGTTTTTGACGCGCGGATGGGTGCTAACGGATCCTCAACGGACAGATCGGCAATGTGGAGGGCATTTCGCGTACGCGCGGTTGGCCTGTCGAGATTGAGACGATGTTCTTGGATGGCCTGATATTGTTGGTGTTTCCGACGCTGATGGCATTTGCTGCCGCAAGCGATCTCCTGACCATGACAATTTCGAATCGCGTTTCGTTGGTGCTTGTTGCCGGCTTTTTTGTGCTGGCATTGGCGATCGGAATGAATGTCACCGATGTCGCAACACATGCTGGAGCGGGATTTCTCGTTCTCGCCATCGCATTCGGATGTTTTGCCTGCGGATGGATCGGTGGCGGTGACGCCAAGCTCGCGGCCTCCACGGCGCTGTGGCTGGGCTTTGGTCAACTCCTCGACTATCTGCTCTGCGCTTCGCTCCTCGGCGGAGTGCTCACCTTGTTGATCATACGGTTCCGTGTTTATCCCCTGCCCGCCGTGCTCGTTAGTCAGGAATGGGCGGTGCGATTGCACCGGGTCGATGCCGGCGTACCCTACGGCATCGCGCTCGCGCTGGCAGCGCTCCTCGTCTATCCCGACTCGATCTGGATGAAGCCATTCGGACCCTAAGTACGGGCTTCCACTTTTTTTCGCGGCGCGTGCACATCGAGCGTCCGGCTTCAAGCGACGCCACTCATATTCGCCGATTGCAACATGCAACTAACTCTAGGATACGCCTCATTAACCATGAATTGACGTTTGGCTGATGAAATCCCGTCGGGGCGGCCGAGATCGGCCGCGAGGCTGGTGGGCACATCACGTATGAAAACCGCGCGTCTGATCGTATTGGGTGTCGCCGTTGCGGCCGGGGGGCTGGCTGCCTTCCTTGCAAGCGGGTCGGAGCCGGCGCCGCCGCCCGCTCCTGCGCCGGTGGTGCAACTCGAGACCGCCGATGTTCTCGTCGCCAGAGGCGACATCGGTATTGGCCAGGCTTTGGCCGCCCAGGACTTGCAGTGGCAAACTTGGCCCGCTGCTTCAGCCGGTTCGGGGTTCATTCGCAAGAGTGATCGACCGGACGCCATTGAAAAGTTGTCCGGCGCAATCACCCGCGCAGCGTTGTCCCCAGGGGAGCCGATCAGAGAGAGCCGGCTCATCAAGACGAATGGCTCTGGCTACATGGCAGCGATCCTGCCGTCCGGCATGCGGGCGATGTCGACCGAGATCTCGCCAGAAACTGGCGCAGGCGGATTTATACTGCCGAACGACCGCGTGGATGTGATCCTCTCCCGCCGCGACCGTGACGCAGCTGCTGATTCATTCCTTCTCAGCACCATCCTGCAGGACATCAAGGTGCTCGCGATTGATCAGACCGTCGAAGAAAAGAATGGCCAACGTGTCGTCGTCGGTAAGACGGCGACTTTGGAGCTGACCCCGCGCCAGGCCGAGATACTCGCACTCGCGCGTCAAGCAGGCACGCTTCAGCTGGCGTTGCGCAGCCTCGCCGACGCCGATCCTTCGAAGCGCGGGAAACTCAACGAGGAGGATCGCTCCGCTCGGCGCATCAACATGATCCGGTTCGGCGTGACCACGACCACAATACCGAAATGACATGCGAAAGGGAATTCGAGACATGGCGCGAAGCACGATGATCAGGGCCGCTTGCCTTGCGGCATCGATTGTCGCGCTCGGGGCGGGGGTGCGGGACATCGCCTCGGGGAATGATCTGCGCGTCGACGCGCGGGTGCCGACCATTCAAGTCGCGGCGGGTGAATCCGGGTCGCGTTTCATCCCACTCGGTATCGGCAAGTCCGTCGTCATCGATCTGCCACGCGACATCAAGGATGTCCTCGTGGCCGACCCGAAGATCGCGAATGCGGTCGTTCGTTCCTCGCGCCGAGTCTATCTGATCGGCGGCACGGTCGGGCAAACCAATATCTTTTTCTTCGATGTGGACGGTCGTCAGATCGCCGGGTTGGATATCGCAGTGACACGGGATCTCAATGGCGTACGCGCGGCACTCAAGCAGTTGTTTCCAGACGCGGACATTCGCATCGAGGGGGTTGGCGACGGGATTGTGCTGGCGGGCAGCGTGTCGAGCCAAGTTCAGTCGCAGCAAGCCTACGATCTCGCCGTGCGCCTGGTCGGCGACGGGACAAAGGTCGCCAATAGCATCAGCGTGAAGGCCCGCGACCAGGTCATGCTCAAAGTCACGGTCGCTGAGGTGCAGCGCGAAGTGATCAAGCAGCTTGGGATCAACCTCGACGCCAACGCCGGCCAGGGATTCGCAGTCGTCAATTTTGTGACTCAAAACCCGTTTTCGGCGTTTGGCCAGCCGCTATCCAATACGATTACGACGTTGACCTTGAATTCGAAGAATCCCACACAGGCCACGTTGCAGGCGATGGAGCGCGCCGGCGTAATCCGCACGCTCGCGGAACCGACGCTGACAGCCATTTCCGGAGAGAGCGCGAGCTTCATCGCCGGCGGCGAGTTTCCCATCCCGGCCGGCCTTTCGTGCAGCACCACGACTGTACCCCCGGTCTGTCAACAGTCGATCGACTACAAGAAATTCGGCGTGGGATTGACCTTTACGCCGGTCGTGCTGTCCGAGGGCCGCATCAGCCTCAAGGTAATGACCGAGGTGTCGGAACTATCGAGCGATAATGCACTCACGATCTCGGTGTTTGGCATCAATCAGACGCAAACGATACCGTCGATTCGTGTGCGGCGGGCCGACACCACCATGGAGATCCCCTCGGGCGGATCTCTTGCGCTCGCTGGAATGATTCAGGAACAGACCAAACATCAGATCAACGGCATGCCCGGCCTGATGCAGGTGCCGGTACTCGGCGCCTTGTTCCGCAGTCGCGACTACATCAACAATCAAACAGAGCTGGTGATCCTGGTGTCGCCGTATGTGGTTCGTGCGGTCGCCCAGAAGGATCTGTCACGTCCTGACGACGGTTTTGCCGATGCGTCGGATCCCTCGGCCATTCTTCTCGGCCGCCTCAATCACCTCTACGGCATCGCCGGCAAAGTGGATCCGCGCACGACTTATCGCGGCAATTACGGTTTCATTCTCGACTAGCGGCGTGACGAGGAGACAATTGATGAATCGCGTTGGTCCGGCGGTGTTGATGCCAAGCCATTCGACCCTGGTTCGCGTCGCGATGGTGGT
>Ga0066903_100003875_pt1 | contig 12418 bp, 14 predicted proteins | sample PanSoiMetaGPlot1_FD_67491 | JGI IMG/M metagenome (GOLD analysis project Ga0066903, IMG submission 67491) | Tropical forest soil microbial communities from Panama analyzed to predict greenhouse gas emissions - Panama Soil - Plot 1 (version 2) | ecosystem: Environmental > Terrestrial > Soil >...
CTGAGGTTCCGTCCGACCCTCATCGGGCGGCCGGCTGCGTCAGCGTTTGCGGTTCCCGGTTCCGGCTACGCCGCGCTCTTGCGGCCGAAGAGCCAGTAGGCGGCGGAGCCTGAGGTGTTGAGGGCGCTGGCGATGCGCCAGATCAGCTTGTTGCCGCGGATCTGGTCGTCGGCGCGCTTGCCGATGTCGCGCCACGTGAGCGTTGCTGCGGTGACGTGGACGACGCCGACCGCCGCGAGGAACTGCGGGCTCGGCTTGCGCTTCTCGCGCTTCTTGCGCACCAACCGAGTGTAGCTCCGGGGCGGGCTCAGGCCGGCTCGTCCGGCACGGCGCGGACGACGATGGCGCCGGGCTTGGCGACGAGCTCGGCGATCTCGTCGTCGACGGAGACCACGAGCTCGGGGGCGCTGACGAGGCGCGGTGCGGAGTCGATCGGCGCGGGTGAGTCGAGCTCGCGGCCCGAGTCGGCGCCCGCGTCGGACATCCGGCGCAGCGACGGCAGGACGCGGGCCTCGAGCGAGCCGACGGCGCCGTTGAATGCCTCGGTCGCGCTGGCGAGGCCGCGCCCGACCTTGTGGAACGCGCCGAGGAAGACGCCGACCCGCTGGTGCAGCTCGCGGCCCGCGTCGGCGATCTCGCGCGCCGACTCGGCGATGTGCTCCTGGCGCCAGCCGTAGTAGGCGGCCTGGAGCAGCGCGATCAGGGTCGTCGGTGTCGCGATCAGGACGTGCTGCTCGGTGCCGAACTCGAGCAGCGACGCGTCCTCCTGGAGCGCCGCGAGGTGCATCGCATCGTTGGGGATGAACATGACGACCATCTCCGGCGATGCGAACTCGCGCGCGTAGTTCTTGGAGGCGAGCTTCGTGACGTGGTCGCGGACCTGGCGCGCGTGGCGGCGCAGGTGCGCCGCGCGCTCGCTCTCGTCCTCGGTCTCGGTCGCTGACAGATACGCGTCGAGCGGGACCTTCGAGTCGACGACGATCACCCGCTCGCCGGGCAGCCGCACGATCAGGTCGGGCCGCAGGCGCCCCTCGGCGCCGTCGACGGTCTGCTGCTCGACGAAGTCGCAGTGCTCGAGCATCCCGGCCATCTCGACTGCGCGGCGCAACTGCATCTCGCCCCACGAGCCGCGCGTCTGCGGCCGGCGCAGCGCCGAGACGAGGTTGCCGGTCTCCGACCGCAGGCCGGTGACCGTCTCGCCGAGCCCGCGCAGCATCTGCGTCAGCTCGCCGTCGGCGCGCGAACGCTCGCGCTCGATCTTCTGCACGCCTTCGGCGACCCGGCGCGAGGACTCGAGCACCGGGTCGACCATTCGCTTGATCTCGGCCGAGTCGGCGCGCCGCTGCTCGGCCGACAGCGCCACGAGCTGCTCGACGGCCGGCGCCAGCGCCTCGCCGGAGATCGCCCGGAACTCGGCGCTGAACTGCTCGCGCGTGCCACGTACGATTTCGATCTCGCGCCGGGCGGCCTCCAGGCGCGTGCGCAACACAGCTCCGCGGCGCGAAGCCCACGCGCTGACGAGCGCGGCGCCGACAGCAAGTCCGATGACGATCCCGATGGCGAGCATTGGCGAGGACTAGCCAGCGTCGCAGGGCGTTCGGACGGCACGATGGGGCTGCTCGCAGGCGCAAGCGTCTACGCTCCTCCGTGACATGGACATTCGCCACGAGATCGCCAAGAAGCTGTATGTGCCGCGGATCATGCGCGCGCGCGGCCTGACGCCGCCCGCCGATCCACGGGTGCTGCTGAAGATGCTCCGGATCCGCAACCACTTCGGGTCGACGGCGGCGACAGGCTACGCGCTCGGCAACCTGCGCTTCCCTGATCGTGAGGCGATCATCGACGAGGCGGGCTCGCTGACCTTTGCCGATATCCACACGCGCACCAACGCGCTCGCGCACGCGCTGAGCGACGAGGGCGTGCTCGAGGGCGATCGCATCGCGATCATGGCCCGCAACCACCGCGGCTTCATCGAAGCCGCGGTCGCGTGCGCCAAGCTCGGCGCCAACATCATCTATCTGAACACCGCGTTCGCGGGGCCGCAGCTCGCCGACGTCTGCCGGCGCGAGGGCCCGGTCGTGCTGATCTACGACCAGGAGTTCACGGGCCTCGTCGCCGAGGCGGCCGAGGGCCGGCGCTGCTTCATCTCGTGGGTCGACGACCCCGAGACGGCCGAGCACCCGACGCTCGACGACCTGATGGCCAAGGGCGACCCGGACGAGGTCGTCCCGCCGGCCGAACACGGCCGCGTCGTGATCCTGACCTCGGGCACGACCGGCACGCCGAAGGGCGCCCAGCGCGGCACCCCGAGCAGCGCGCTGCCGGCGGCGATCCTGCTCGACGCGATCCCGCTGCACGCGGGCGGGCGGACGATGATCGCCGCCCCGACGTTCCACTCGTGGGGTGGCCTGCACCTGTCGCTGGCGATCGTGCTCGGCTCGACCGTCGTCCTACGCCGCCACTTCAAGCCGGAGACGACGCTCGAGGCGGTCGCCACGCACCGGTGCGACGCCCTCGCGGTCGTGCCGGTGATGCTGCTGCGGATGCTCGAGCTCGACGCGGAGACGATCGCCAAGTACGACACGAGCTCGCTGAAGATCATCGCCGCCAGCGGCTCGGCCCTGCCCGGGGAGCTGGCGACCAAGGTCATGGACACGTTCGGCGACGTCCTCTACAACCTCTACGGGTCGACCGAGGTCGGCTGGGCGACGATCGCCTCGCCGGCCGACATGCGCCGCGTGCCCGGCACCGCGGGCCGCGTCCCGTTCAACACCATCGTCAAGCTCTACGACGAGCACGACAAGGAGGTCGCGCCGGGTGAGACGGGCCGCATCTTCGTCGGCAACGAGATGGGCTTCGACGGCTACACCGGCGGCGGCACCAAGGCGATGATCGACGGGCTGATGTCGAGCGGCGACGTCGGCCATTTCGTTGGCGACATGCTGTTCGTCGACGGCCGCGACGACGAGATGATCGTCTCCGGTGGCGAGAACGTCTTCCCGCGCGAGGTCGAGGACCTGCTCGCCGACTACGAGGGCGTCGACGAGGTCGCGGTGATCGGCGTGCCCGACGACCAGTTCGGCCAGCGGCTCAAGGCATTTGTCGTCACGCACGACGGCGTGACGCTGACCGAGGACGAGCTCAAGGACCACGTCAAGGCTCACCTGGCCCGCTACAAGGTCCCCCGCGATGTCGAGTTCCTCGACGAGTTGCCGCGCAACGCGACGGGCAAGGTCCTCAAGCGCGTGCTCATCGAGCGCGAGGCTGAAGAGACGGCCACGAGCTAGACGACCAGCACCGCCGCGCCCTCGAGGCGCCCCGCGCGCAGGTCCTCCAGCGCGCGGTCGGCGTCAGCGAGCGGATAGGTCGTCACGCTGGTGACGACCGGAACCTCCGGGGCGACGTCGAGGAAGCCGTGGCCGTCGGCGCGGGTCAGGTTGGCGACCGAACGCAACACCCGCTCGCCCCACAGATCGGCGTACGCAAACGACGGGATATCCGACATGTGGATCCCGGCGCAGACGACGATTCCGCCCTTGCGCACCGCGCGCAGCGCCGCGACGACGAGCTCGCCGGCGGGAGCGAAGATGATCGCGGCATCGGGCTCGTGCGGTCCCGGGGCCATCGCGTCGCCGGCCCAGACAGCCCCGAGTCCGCGCGCGAACGCCGCCGTCTCGTCGTCACCCGCGCGCACGAACGCGTAGACCTCGCGGCCCTCGTGGACCGCGACCTGGCAGACGATGTGGGCCGAGGCGCCGAAGCCGTACAGCCCCAGCCGGGCCGGATCACCGGCCATCCGCAGCGCGCGGTACCCGATCAGCCCGGCGCACAGCAGCGGCGCGACCGCGGTGTCGTTGAACGCATCGGGCAGCGGCAGCACAAACCGCTCGTCGGCGACGATGCGCTGCGCGTAGCCGCCGTCGCGGTGCAGGCCCGTGAACTGCGCGTGGTCGCAGAGGTTCTCCCGGCCGTCCAGGCAGAACCGGCACTGCCCGCACGCCCACCCGAGCCACGGGACGCCGACCCGGGCGCCGGTGTCGGTCCGCCGGGCGACGACCTGGTGACCGAGCACGAGCGGCGTGTGTGGCGCCTCCAGCTCGCCGTCGCGGATGTGCAGGTCGGTGCGGCAGACCCCGCACGCGACGACGTCGAGCAGCAGCTCGCCGGGGGCGGGAACCGGGTCCGGCAGCTCGGTTGCGCGCAGCGGCGCGCCCGGAGCGTCGAAGACCATCGCGTGCACTAGTGACCCTTCTCGGAACGCTGGACCGTAACCGGCTTGCGCCGATCGCCGCGAGGCGGCGTCCTCGGTCGGGGCAATGCCCCCGGCATTGCACCCTCTCTGCGTCCTTGCCTCACTGCGCCGTTGCGGCGCCGTGTTCGGACCACCGTTCCGAGAAGGGTCACTCGTACATGATCTACCCTCCTAGGTGGGATGGGAGCGCGCACCGACACCTTCGATCTCGCGACTCTCGACCTGAGCTCCGGCGAGGCGCGCCGGCTGACGCTCGAAGTCCCGCTGTCGGCCATCGACCTGGGGGGCGAGCGCTACACGCCGCCGGCGCAGACCCCGGTGACGCTCGACGTCTCACGCATGATCGGCGGTGGCTACGCATTGCGTCTGCGCGCGAACGTGCCGCTCGCCGGCCGCTGCATGCGCTGCCTGGAGCCCGCGGCGCCGGAGATCGAGATCGACGCGCGCGAGGTCGACGTGCCGGGCGGCGACGAGGAGCTGACGAGCCCCTACGTCGACGAGCAGACGCTCGAGCTGGCGGCGTGGGCGCACGACGCACTGGTGCTCGCCCTGCCCGCCCAGATCGTCTGCCGCGAGGACTGCGCCGGCCTGTGCCCGGAGTGCGGCGTCGACCTCAACAACGCCGGCCCCGAGCATCACCACGACCCGCGTCCCGACCCGCGCTGGGCAGCGCTGCGCGAGCTGCGTTTCGAGGAGGAGCCGCAGGCGGGGTCCGGATCGGGCTAGCCCGAGCTACGGCGCGCGCAGCGTCGTCGACTGCAGCGCGATCCTCCCGAGGGCGACATCGACCTGGGCTCCGAACGCCTTCGAGAGGCTGGCGGCGACGTCGCTGGTCAGCGTGAGGTCGCCGCTGTTGGTCAGCGTCACCGGCACCCCGCCGAGCGTGCCGGTCAGCATCACGTTTGGCACCGACACGGGGCCGCTGTAGTCGAGCGCCAGCCCGGAGAACGTCTCCGTCACGCCGTGCGCGGCCATCGTGAAGCCGCCGCCGAGGTTCGCGTGGCCGTTTTGGAGGATGCAGTCCGCGCCCGCGTCGCACGTCAGCGTGAGCTTCGTCCCGGCGGTGGTCGGGAACGACAGCGTCTGATTGATCCCGCTCGTGGCGACCGTCGCGGGTGCGACGGAGCCGAAGCCGATCGACTTGCCGTCGTCCTCCGTCACCCCGGCGACGTTCACGAGCTGGACGGAGCCGCCGGTCCACGCCGCGCCGTCGGGGAACAGCTGCGCGGTGACCGTGCCGACCGGCAGCCCCGCGCGGATCGCGCGCGAGCCGCCACGCCTACAGCGGATCCGGTTGAGCGCGCCGGCGAGCCCCGAGCCGAGCGTCGCGCGGCCGCTCACCTGCACGAACAGCGAGTCCGGGATCGGCTTGTGCTGGCGGTCGGTCAGCGGCCCCTGCTCGAGCGCGGCCGGCGCGATCCGGATCAGCTTCACGCGCGGGCCCTTCGCCTGGCCGACACTCAGCGAGCCGACGACATAGGCCGACGAGCCCGACAGCTCGATGCCGATCTGGCCGATCGTGATCGGTTTGCTGGCGGTCGTCCCCGCGACGAGCGCCGCACCGCCGCCGGCGGCGGTGCCGGACCGCGCGCCGAAGTCGACCTTCCCCGACACGAGCATCGAGCTCCCCGACCACTCGACCGTGTGGGCGGTCGTCTTGCGGACCCACGCGAACGGCCCGATACCGATGCAGCCCTTGGATGCGACCGACAGCAGATCGCCGGCGCCCCGGTTGGCGTCGATCTTGACGAACAGCTGGCTGACCCCCACGGGCGCAGCCGGCGCGGCCGGAGCGACCGCGAGGGCGGCGAGGCCGAGGACGACGATCGCCGCCGCAGGACGCATGGCCGTGAAATCTAGAGCGCCTTCGAGTAGCCGACCAGTTGCAGGTCGCCGGGCTCGTACCGCGCGCGGCGCCCATCGGGCGCGAAGCCGCGCGACTCATAGAACCGGCACGCGGGCGAGCCGACCGGCGTGGACAGGATCACGCGCGCGCACCGACGCTCGCGCAGCCCGTCCTGCGCCGCCGCGAGCAGCGCGCTCGCGACTCCGCGCCGCCAGGACGCCGCGGCGACGAACAGCGCCCAGATGTGTCCGACGCCGTCCATCGGAGCGCCCTCGGCGTCGCGCGCCTGTGTGAATCCGACGACGCCGACGAGCGTGCCGGTGCCGGATTCGACGGCGACGACGCCGTGGGCCAGCGGATCGACGATCCGCGCGCGCAGCTGGCGGCGCCAGTGCGCTGCGTGGCGGGCCGGGTCGGGCGGTGTCCACGTCGCCGGCAGCCAGTCGCGGTAGGTGTCGATTGCGCCGACGACGAGCGCTACGAGATCCTCGATGTCGTCCGGCTCGGCGTCGCGGTAGGCGATCACAGGTAGGCGCCGCTCGGCAGGTACGGCGCCAGCGGCCCGACCTCGCCGCTGGCGAACAGCGGCCCGTCGGGCGACAGCGCGAGCCCGGCGTCGAGGCACACGTCGATCGCCCACTGTTGGTTGGCGGTCATGTTGGCCACGTGGACCGTCGCCCCGCGTGGGCCCGACGCGAACGCGCTCCACAACAGGTCGCGGGCGATCGTCTCGTTGACGGCGTTGAGCGCTATCGGCGCGCCGGCGCGAGCGACCGCCCAGCCGCCGTCGTCGTGGACGAGCAGGACGTCGCCGTGGCTGTCGAGCAGTGCCCCCACATCGGGGCCATGAGCAGCGCCGCGCGCGTGGCGCGAGGCCCGGTCGCACAGCTCCTGATCGGCTGGCAGCGTCGCCGCGTGCGATCGCAGACCGTCGGGGATCGCGGCGGCCACGAGCGCGCCGTCCGCGCACACGCACGGCTGCAGGTCGAGTCCGGCGCGGCGGTAGCGGCGCATCGCACGCGGGTCCTCGCTGGATGCGATCAGCCGGCCACGGACTCCGTTGCCGTACGAAAGCGCGGCGTCGATCAGCTTGCGCCCGAGCTGCCGGCCCTGTACCTCGGGCAGGACCGCGAGCTGCGACAGAACCCACACCCCCTCGCGGATCAGCGCCATCGACAGACCGACGATCGCGCCGGCGTCATCGACGGCGACGAAGTTCCCACCGGGGTCGGTCGCCAGCAGGTGTTCGGCCCGCTGGCGCCCGCGCCGCGCGCCGGTCTCGGCGTCGGGGAGCACGGCCGGCGGCAGGATCGACGCCATCGCCAGCCACGTGACCTCGACCGACTCGTCGATGTCGTCGGCGGTCATCGGGCGCACCTCGGGCACGCCCGAGGACGCTATCTCACGCGGACAGTGTCTCCCCGATCACACCGATTCCGCGCTCCATCATCACGTCGAGGTGCTCGGTCATCGCCGGGTCGCCGGGCAGGACGTCCGACGTCCATACGAAGCGCGTGCCGCCGTTGCCGTCGTCGAGCACCTCGGCCGACCCGTTGTGGTGGGCGTATGCGCCCTCGACGATCGACCAGACGAGTCGGCGGCGGCGTTCGTCGAGCGTGACGAGGCGCTCACGCGCGACGAGCCCATTGAAGAACGTCACGATCCGATCGTCGCCGTCGAGTTCGGTCTGCGTGACGAAGCCGGGGACGAGCCGCGTGTGCGGCGCGCCCCAGTCGCGCAGCGCGTCCCAGGCGCGTTGCGGCGGGATATCGAGGTGGATCTCCTTGCGAACGGTTGCCATGCCCGCAGTGTCGCGAGCCCAGCGCGGCCGGTCTTGAACATATGTGCTCACGGGTAGGCTGGAAGGCGGTGCTGTCGTTCGACGACATCCTGCAGCGCGACGGAATCGCGATCTCCGACGTGGTCTGCCGCCACGAGCACGGGCCCGGCGAGTGCAGCGAATACGGCGGCCCGCCGGCGATCGTGTTCGTGCGCCGCGGCTGCTTCGTGCGCCGCGCCGATGGCGACCAGGAACTGCTGGACCCGACGCTCGCCTGCACGATGATCCCCGGCCAGGAGCTCCGCTACGACCACCCGCACCCCGGTGGCGACGATTGCACCTACGTGACGATGACCCCAGAGCTCGTCGCGGCGCTGTGGGGCGGTGCCCCCCGGCTTCCGGCCGGCACGCTTCCGACGCCCGGCGCCGTCGATCTCGAGCACCGGCTGCTGCTCGCCGCGGCGCGCCGCGGCGACGATCCCGACGGCGTCGTCGAGCGGGCGATCACGCTCAGCGCGCGCGTGCTCGAGGCGGCCGACCCGCACCGCGTCGCCTCCGGCGCCCCGGCGACGAGCGCGGCGCGCCGCCGACTCGCCGACGGAGCCCGCGAAGCGCTCGCGGCGGACACCAACCGGTCGCTGCCCGAGCTCGCCGCCGACCTCGACACGTCGCCTCACCACCTGAGCCGCGTGTTCTCCGCCGCGGCCGGGCACACGATCTCGCGCCACCGGATGCGCCTGCGGGCCCGCGTCGCGCTCGAGCGGCTCGCCGGTGGCGACGACAACCTCGCGCGGCTGGCCGCCGACCTCGGGTTCGCCGACCAGAGCCACCTGTGCCGCGTCGTGCGCGATGAGACCGGCGAGACGCCCGGTGCCCTGCGATCCCGGTTGGCATGAATTGCGCAACGGTCCGCTACCCTTCCACGTTCGTCATGGCCGTTCCCAAGCAGAAGCAATCCCACGCCCGCACGACCAAGCGCCGCAGCCAGCACAAGCTGGCGGGAGCGGTCTACAACACGTGCCCGCAGTGCCACAGCCCCCGCCGTCCCCACCGCGTCTGCCCGACGTGCGGCTCGTACGGCGGCCGCGAGGTCGTGGCGCCGGATCACGGCGGCCACGATCACGACCACTGAGGACGGGGCCGTGACGGGTCGCCGCGCAGCCGCACGCAACGCGCTGCGCCGCTGGCGCGCGCTGCGGATCGGCGCGATGAGCGAGGCCGAGACCGCGCTGACCGTGGCTGTCGACGCCAACGGCGCCGACCTGGGCGTGGCCGAGGTTGCCAAGGGCGCGGCGATCGCGGCCGAGCGTGGCGCCAAGGTGCTGCTGTTCGGCGATGCCGACGAAGTCGGGACGATGCCCGAGGGCGTCGAGGTCATCCACGCGCCGATCTCGATCGCCAAGGCGGCCGACCCCGTTGCCGCCGTGCGGTCGACGCCCGACGCGTCGATCGTCCAGGCGGCGCGAGCGGTCGGCGAGGGCCGCGCCGACGCGCTCGTCGCGGGTGGCTCGACCGGCTCCGCGCTCGCGGCCGGCACGTTCCACATCAAGCGCGCGCCCGGCATCTACCGCCCCGCGCTGGCGCTGCCGATTCCCGTGCCCGGCCGGCCGGTCACGCTCGTCGATGTCGGCGCCAACCTCGAGTGCCGACCGGAGCACCTCGTCCAGTTCGCGTTCATGGGCGCGGCGCTGACCCAGACCGTGCTCGAGATCGAGCACCCACGGGTCGCGCTGCTCAACAACGGCGAGGAGCCGAGCAAGGGCACGACGCTGTTCATCGAGACCTACGAGCGGCTGTTGGAGCGCACCGCCGGCTCGACGCTCGTCGACTTCATCGGCAACATCGAAGGCGTGCATGTGATCGACGGCACGGCCGACGTGATCGTCGCCGATGGCTTCACCGGCAACATCGCCCTGAAGACGATCGAGGGCGTGACGAAGTCGGTGCTCGGGCTGGTCCGCAACGTCACGCTGTCCTCGCCGCGCGCCGCCGCGGGTGGGCTGATGCTGCGTCCCGCGCTGATGAAGCTCGTCTCCGACGTCGACCCCGAGGGCGCCGGCGGCGCCTACATGCTCGGGCTGCGCAAGCTCGGTGTCGTCGCTCACGGACGCTTCACAAAGTACGGGTGGTCGCAGGCGATCCTGCTCGCCGTGCGCGGCACTGCCAACGACGTCGTGGGCCGCACGCACGCGGCGCTCGAGGAGGCCGGAGCGCTACGCCGCCCGGCCCCGGTCATGTCCGAGGAGGCAACTACGGTGCCCGGCCAGCGATGACCCGCGACGAAGTCTTCCTGCTGATCCGCGATCACCTGGCCGACGAGCTGGAGGTCGAGCCCGACCGGATCGACGAGGAGACACGTTTCAAGGAGGATCTCGAGGCTGACTCGCTCGACCTCTACACGCTCGTCCAGGAGCTCGAGGACACCTACGGCGTGCAGATGTCCGACGAGCAGGCAGCGCAGATCCTCAGTGTGGGTCAGGCCGTCGACTTCGTCCTCGCCCACGCCCCGACCGCGTCCTGAGCACTGGAACACCTCAAGCAACTGCTGTCCCAGCTACCGGAGGACCTGAACCGCCAGGTCTTCATGCACGCGTCGTGGACCGAGCGCCGCAGCGACTCCTACACGCGGCTGGCGTTCCTGGGGGACAGCGTGCTGGCGCTGGCGATCACCGCGCACCTGTATCCACGCCTGGAGGCGGAGCGCTTCGGGGCCGGACGGCTGACCAAGATCCGCGCGCAGACGGTGTCGGGGGCCTCGTGCCGCGCGGTGGCCGAGCGCCTCGGGGTGCCGGAGTTGCTGGTGGCGGCGGCGCCGGAGGGGGTGGGCCACAGCGCGGAGACACTGGTCGAGACGGAGCGGGTACTGGCGTCGGTGGTCGAGGCGGTGATCGGAGCCTGCTTTTTGAATTCGGGCTACCAGGCGACGGCGGCAGCCGTCGTCGAGGCGTTCCAGCCGGAACTCGAGGAGGCGCTGGAGCACCCACTGGACTTCAAGTCGACGCTCCAGGAACGCCTGGCCCAGCGCGGCGAACTGGTCGGCTACGACGTGGTGCTGGAACAGGGCCCGGCACACGATCGGACGTTCACGGTCGACGCGAGCATCGATGGGACCGTCGTCGGGAGCGGCAGCGGCCGCTCGAAGAAGGCGGCCGAGCAGCAGGCGGCGCGGGCGGTGCTCGAGGCGATGGACGCGGGGCTGCCGGAGCCGTCGGAGGTCGAGTGACGCGATGCATCTGAAGGCGATCACCCTCAAGGGCTTCAAGTCGTTCCCCGACCGCACGACGCTCGACTTCGGCCCGGGCGTGTCGGTGGTCGTCGGTCCCAACGGCTCGGGCAAGTCGAACATCACCGACGCGGTGCTGTGGGCGATGGGCGAGCAGTCGCCGCTCGCGGTCCGCGGCCAGTCGATGCAGGACGTGATCTTCGGCGGCGGCCGCGGCGTCCAGGCGCGGTCGAGCGCCGAGGTCGAGATCGTGCTCGACAATTCCGACGGCGCGATCGACATGCCGGTCGGCGAGCTGTCGATCCTGCGCCGGCTGGACCGCAACGGCGACGGCGAGTACCGCCTCAACGGCGCTCGCTGCCGGCTGATCGACGTGCTCGAGGTCCTGAGCGACACCGGCCTCGGCAAGGAGATGCACTCGGTCATCTCGCAGGGCCGCGTCGAGGCGATCGTCACGAGCAAGCCGCGCGACCGGCGGCTGCTGATCGAAGAGGCGGCCGGGCTCGGCAAGCACCGCAAGCGCCGCCGCCGCGCGCAGCTCAAGCTCGAACGCACGCAGGACAACCTCGACCGCGCGCTCGACATCGAGCGCGAGGCGCGCTCACGGCTGCGACCGCTCAAGCGCCAGGCCGAAGCCGCCGAGCTGCACGCCCGCCTTCAGCGCCAGTCCGACGAGGCGCGCTGGGAGCTGGCCCGCGACGTGCTGCGGGCGCGGCGCGAGGAGCTGGCGCAGGCCGCGGCGGCTGCGGCCGCGGCGCGTGAACTGCGCGACGCGACGCAGGCCGAGCTGGCCGAGGTCGCCGCGCGCCGCGAGGCGGCCGAGCACGCGCTCGCGCGTCGCGGTGAGCAACACGAGGCGATGACCCAGCGCGTCTACCGCGCGCGCGGGGCGAGCGACCGCGTGACGGTGCGCCTCGAGCGCACGCGCGAGACGGCGACGACGCTCGCCGACCGGGCCCAGCGGCGCGAGTCTGAGGTAAAGGTCCTGCGCGAGCAGATCGCGGCCGACACCGGCGACGAAGCGGGCAGCGAGCGGATCGCGGCGCTCGAGGCGCAGCTCGCCGAGTTGGATGCCCAGCGCGACACCGAGCGCGACCGCGAGCTGGCGTCGCTGCGCACCGAGGCCGACGGGGCCGCGGCGCAGTGCGTCGCGCGCGGGGCAGAGGTTCAGCGCTGCGTCGCGGCGCTGCGCGAGGCCGACGAGGCGTGCGATGTCGCGCGCCTGGCGCGACGCGCGTCGGAGACCTCGGCCGAGGCCGCACGGCGCGAGGCGGCGCGGATCGGCGCGGAGCTCGCGGCGGCCAACCAGTTCCTGCG
>Ga0066903_100003876_pt1 | contig 12418 bp, 8 predicted proteins | sample PanSoiMetaGPlot1_FD_67491 | JGI IMG/M metagenome (GOLD analysis project Ga0066903, IMG submission 67491) | Tropical forest soil microbial communities from Panama analyzed to predict greenhouse gas emissions - Panama Soil - Plot 1 (version 2) | ecosystem: Environmental > Terrestrial > Soil >...
AGCCAGCACGGCGGTGATCTCGTCGGTCAGCCGGCGCAGCACCGCGGGATCGGCAGTGCCGGGACGCAGCTGCACACGCACGGCGCCATCCTCGACGGCCACGTCGCCGAGCATGCCGAGGCGCACGATGTCGCGCTGGAAGCCGGGATAGAGCACGGCGCGGAGCGCTTCGCGCACCCGGTCGGGCGTGAGCTGCTCCGCCATCCACGGGACAGTAGTCGGCCCATTCCGGAAAGGCAACGTTGGCCCGCGGGGCGGGGCCTGGCTACACTCGCCACGATGGACACCCTGGCCGAACTCGTCCGTGCCCGCGTACATCGCCTCGAGCCCGCGCTGATCGACGACGCGACGGGCGTAATCGTGACCGCGGGCGAGCTCGCCGATCGCGTCGCGGCGCGCGGCCAGCGGCTCGTCGATGCCGGAGTGCGTTCCGGTGACCGGGTCGCCGTCCTCCTTCCGAATTCGGTCGCATGCGCCGAGACGCTGCTCGCCACGGCCGCCGTCGGCGCGGCCGTGGTCCCGATCAATCTCCGCTGGACGGCACCGGAGGTGGCGTGGCTGCTGGCCGACGCCAGGCCGCGCGTCCTGGTCGCGGACACCGAGCGGCTGGCGGCACTCGGCCCGCTGGGGGAGGTTCCGCCGGTCCTCTCGCCGGAGCTCACCCAGCCCTCTGGGCGCTCACCCACCCTCCCCGCGCCTCGCCCCGATGACCCCGCCCTCATCCTCTACACGTCGGGCACCACCGGGCGGCCGAAGGGGGCGGTGCTCACCCACCGGAACCTGCTCTGGAACGCGGGACGGATCGCCGAATGGCTCGCGCTCGGCCCCGGGGACCGCTTTCTCATGGTGATGCCGCTCTTCCACGCCAACGCGATCGTGCTCGGCCTCATCACACCGCTGCTCGCCGGGGCGAGCACCGTGGTGGCGGATCGCTTCCGGAGGGAGCACTTCTGGGGCAGCGTCGAGCGTCATCGTCCGACCACCGCCGGCACCGTGCCGACCATGCTGGCAATGCTGCTGGCCGAGCCGGCGCCTCCGCCGCCGGCGCGCGCGAGCCTCCGCTTCCTGCTGACCGGCTCGGCCCCCGTCCCGGCGGACCTCCTCCTCGCCTTCGAAGAGCGCTGCGGGGTGCCCGTCATCGAGGGCTACGGGCTCACCGAGTGCACGTGCCGCGCGACCTTCAACCCGATCGACGGACGACGGCGACCGGGGTCGTGCGGTCTACCGCTCGCCCCGCTGCGCATCGTCGATCCGGACGGACGCGACGTGCCCACCGGCGCGGTAGGGGAGATCATCATCCAGGGGCCGCACGTCATGCAGGGGTACTTCCATGCACCGGAGGCGACCGCGCAGGCACTGCGCGGCGGCTGGCTCCGCTCGGGGGATCTCGGCCGGCTCGACGACGACGGCTTCGTCCACATTGCAGGGCGGGCGAATGATCTCGTCATCCGGGGTGGGGAGAACATCTACCCGCGCGAGGTCGAGGAGACGCTGCTCGGCCACCCGGCGATCGCGGAGGCGGCCGTGGTGGGCGCACCCGATCCGCTCTACGGCGAGGTGGTGTGGGCCTTCGTCGTCACGCACCCGGAGCAGCCGATCGACGAAGTCACGCTGTCGCGCTGGTGCGCGACGCGCCTCGCCGACTTCAAGCGCCCCGCCGAGTTCGTCTTCGTCCCCGAGCTGCCGAAGAATCCCACGGGAAAGGTGCTGAAAGCGCCCCTCCGGGCGCTGGCCGGCAAGCGTCCTTGACAAGGCGTGAGCCTTGAAATTGATTCGGGAGCAGTCGCGCCGGTGAAGACCCTCGCCCACAACACCGCCTCCTCGACCACCGCGCATCTACCAGCGCCGATCGAGGACGATCTCGCCCGCGTCGAGACCCGCCTCGCCGCCGAGCTCGCCTCGCGTGAGGACCGTCTGCACGCGATCGGCACCCATCTGGTCGAGGCGGGCGGGAAGCGGGTCCGTCCCACCGTTGTCCTGCTCGCCTTTCACGCGGCAGGGGTCGGTGCGAGCCAGAGGCGGCGCGACGACGCGGTCGAGGCGGCGGTGGCCCTCGAGCTCATCCATTCGGCGACCCTCCTCCACGACGACATCATCGACGGAGGCGAGACCCGACGGGGACGGCCCTCCGCCCTGGCCGCCTTCGGTGTCGCCGACACGCTGGTGGCCGGCGATTTCCTCTTCAGCCGAGCGTTCGCGCTCTGCGCGCGCTTCGAGGCCGAGGTCATCCGCTGGGCGGCGGAAGCCTGCATCAGCCTGACCGAGGGCGAGATCATGCAGGGCCGCTTCCGCCACAATCCGTCGGTCACGGTCGCCGATTACAACGAGATCATCGAGCGGAAGACCGCCTCGCTCTTCGCGGCCGGGGCGCGGACAGGGGCGCATCTCGCCGGTGCGCCGGCGGCACTCGTCACCGCCATGGCGTCGTGCGGGCGGCACCTCGGCCTCGCCTTCCAGGTGAGCGACGATCTGCTCGACGTGACGGGGCAGCCGGGCCTCACCGGCAAGCCCCGCGGCATCGATCTGCGCGATGGCAACCCATCGCTGCCGATCGTCCTCGGACTCGCACGCGACGACGAGCTGGTGCGCCTGTTCGCTGCCCAGCATCCGAGCCCCACCGACATCGAGGCCGGCATCGCCCGGCTCCGCCGCGCCGGCGTGCTCCGCACCGTCGCCGAGCGGGCCCGGGCGCACAGCACCGCCGCGTTGGCGGAGATGCAGCGGCTCGCTGCCTCGCCCTATCGTGACGCGCTGGTGGCCCTGGCGGAGGCCCTGGCGGATCGCCCGGGCTGAGGGCGGAAGCCCGCGCACGACGGGCCTTTTCGCGTCTCCGTTGACATCGCTCGGCGGGGGATCGAAGATGCCGCGCATGCCGCGCGACGGCTTCGGTCGCGAGATCGACTACCTCCGCATCTCGCTCACCGATCACTGCAACCTCCGCTGTGCCTACTGCATGCCGCTCAGCGGGAACCTCTACGTGCCGTCGGACGATGTCCTCACGGCGGAAGAGATCGAGACCGTCGTACGGGCCGCGGTCGCCATCGGCTTCCGGAAGTTCCGCTTGACAGGCGGCGAGCCGACCCTGCGGGCCGACGTGCTCGACATCGTGGAGCGGGTGGCGCACGTGCCGGGTGTACGCGACCTCGCCATGACGACCAACGGCGTCCTCCTCCCGCGGCTCGCCCGGCGTCTCGCCGCTGCCGGTCTCCACCGGGTCAACATCCACATCGACAGCCTCGACCCCGTCCGGCTCGCGCGCATCATGCGCTGGGGCACGCTGGAGGATGTGTGGGCCGGCATCGAGGCGGCCGAGGTAGCCGGTCTCCGGCCGATCAAGCTGAACGCCGTCGTCGCCCGCGACCACAACGAGGAGGACGTGGTCCCGCTCGCATCGCTCACGCTCAGCCACGACTGGCACGTCCGTTTCATCGAGACGATGCCGCTCGGCGTCGGCGACGCGGCCAGCTTCGCGCGCACACGGCTCGTGCCGAACGAGGAGTCCCGCGCGCGGATCGAGGCGGCGCTCGGCGAGCTCGAGCCGCTACCGCGCCACGACCCGGCGGACGAGGCGCGCAACTACCGCCTCGCCAACGGCCGCGGCGTGATCGGCTTCATCAGCCCCGTGACCGCACCCTACTGTGGCGCCTGCAACCGCATGCGCCTCACGGCCGACGGCCGCTTCCACCTCTGCCTCCTGAACGACGACGAGCTCGACGTGGGCGGTACGATCCGCAGCGGTGGCACGCTGGACGACGTGGCCCGCATCCTCTCGCGGGCGGTCACCCACAAGCCCACCGGCCACCGGCTCGCCCTCGGGCAGTCGACGGAAGAGCACGAGATGTACCAGATCGGCGGGTGATGCGTCCCGCCGACATCCAAGGCCTGGGCGCGGCCGCGCGCGCCATGGATGGCGCGATTCTCGGCCCGCGGGAGCTCGCGGCGGCACTCGGCTTCGACCCGCTCGCCGATCTCGACGCCGACGAGCAGCGCTCCACCGCCCGTATCCCCTATACCGCCGCGGACCTCGAACGGGCACGGGCGGCGGGTGAGGTGCTCGTCCTCCGGGTGCGGCGCGACCCCGAGGGTCCTCTCACCATGCTACGCCTCGCGGCTCGGATGGGCGGCGGCCTCGATCCGCAGGTGCACAAGGGCAGCGGCTACCTCCTGCGGCCAGAGTGGACGATCGACGATCAGCCCTTCGCGACCGTCGAGGTCCCCACGCCCGGGTGGTGGCTCGTCAGCCGCGAGCCGGTGGCCGCGACGCTCAACCGGGCCTACCATGCCCAGGAAGAGATCCTCGCCAGCCTGGGCGGAGGCGTGGAGCGCCCCCGGCGTCGAAGCGCCGTGGAGATCGCCTTCGATACGCTCTGCTGGCATCGGGCGCACGGGGAACGGCTGCTCGCACGCCACTGGGACTGGTCGCGCAGCGTCACGACCGACCAGGGCTACGCCGCGCTCGGCGAGTTCGGTGAGCAGGGCCTCCGCGTCATCGCCTATTCGCGCGCGGTCCGCTTCGGCACGCTCGGCGCCTGTTTGCAACGATGATTCGGGGGTCCCGTCCAGTGCTCGCGCGCTGACGCGCTCGGGACGTCGCGCCAGGCGAAGCCGCGCGCGACGGACGTCATCTGGCGTCGAGCGCGCGATCCCGGGGGCCAACGTAGTCGGCCGAGGGGCGGATGAGACGGTTGTCGCGGACCTGCTCGAGGACGTGGGCGGTCCACCCGATGGCGCGAGCGATCGAGAAGGTCGGGGTGAAGAGCTCGCGCGGGATGCCGGCACGCTCGAGCACGACGGCGGCGTAGAACTCGACGTTGGTGTAGAGCGCGCGCCCAGGCTTGGCGGCGCGGAGCTGGGCGAGCGCCTCGCGCTCGACGGCGCGTGCGAGAGTGACGCGCTCCCCGCCCAGCTCGCCGGCCGTGTCACGCAGGCAGCGCGCGCGGGGATCCTCCGCGCGGTACACCCGGTGCCCGAAGCCCATGACGCGGCGACCCCGGGCGATCGCGTCCGCGACGTACGTGGCCGCACGCTCGGGCGTGCCGATCTCGTCCAGCATGTCGAGGACGAGCGAGGGGGCACCGCCGTGTAGCGGGCCGGACATGGCGCCCGCGGCGCCGGCGACCGCCGCCACGACGTCGGCCCCGGTCGAGGCGATCACCCGTGCCGTGAAGGTGGAGGCGTTCATGCCGTGCTCCGCCGTGAGGATGAGATAGCGCTCGAGGGCGAGGACGCGATCGGCCGACGGCCGCGCGCCCTCCAGCATCCAGAGGTAGTTGGCGGCGTGGCCGAGGGAGGGATCGGGATCCACGGGAGCCTCGCTGGCGCGGAGCCGCCAGAGCGCCGCCACCAGCGTCGGGAGGACGGTGGCGATGCGGAGCAGCTCGTCGGCCGCCTCGTCCGGGTTCCGCTCGTGCCAGGCGCGGATTCCCCAGGCCGCACCCGTGGCGGAGATGGTCGCCTGGAGCATCGACATGACCGTCCCGCCGCGGCGCACGAGGCGGCGGAGGAGGTCGCGGTCGAGCGGTAGATCTCGCCGCCCGGTCGTCGCCCGCGCAAAGCCGTCGTCGCCCGGCAGCTCGCCGCGGAAGAGCAGGTGCCACACCTCCTCGAACGACCGGCCGAGTGCGAGCTCGACGGCGTCGTAGCCGCGGTAGACGAGCCGCCCGGCCTGCCCGTCGATGAACGAGAGCGTCGTCTCGGCGACGGTCACGTTCTCGAGGCCCCGCGCGGTGCCCGGCGCCCAGGGATCGACGTGCCGAATGCGCGCGGCATTGACCAGCTGGCGGAGGGAGACGATGCCCACCAGGCGCGCCCCGTCGACGATCGGGATGTGGCGGAAGTTCCGCTTCAGCATCTCCTCGAGGGCATGGGTGATGCCGTCGCCGGGCGCGAGGGTGAGGGGTGACGGCGTCATCCACGCTTCGGCACGGGTGGCGTGGGGATGCGCCCCAGCCGCGAGCGCGGCCAGCGCGTCGCGCTCGGTGACGATGCCGACCACCCTGCTCTCCTCGACGATCACCGTCGAGCCGATCCCGCGTTGCCGCATGGCCGCGGCGACCTCGGCGAGCGCGGCCGACGGAGCCGCCGTCAACGGCTCCCGCGTCATCACCTCGCTCAGCCGAAGCTCGCTCATGTGCCGCTCCCGGCCTTATGCCCCACCCTGGGCTCAGGCAAGGGAGAGCGCCACCTGCCGGGTCGCCCGTTGCCACGGCCGTGGACGAAACCACCCCGTGCATCGCCCGTTGCCGGCAGGAATCGAGCTTGGTAGGAGTCGCGTCGCGTGTACTTCGTGACGACCAAACGGGCTGGGTACGCCCTCTTCTGCATGACGCCGAGCGAGCGTGCCGCGATCGCGCTCACCGAGGACCAGAAGCGCGTCCACGTCCTCGAACGGACCGCAGATTCGTGGACGGTCCGTCACGACTGGCCCGTCGAAGAGCATTCGCACACCGAGCTCATGACCCGCCTCGCCACCTGCGAGGAACCGGCGAGCGTGGCCGAGCTGGTGCGCCGCGCCCTCGGCACCTGAGCATGCCCGGCGCCCTCGACGGCGTACGGGTCCTCGAGGTGGGTGACCTGGTGAGCGCCGCATACGCCACCAAGCTGCTGGCCGACCTGGGTGCCGACGTCGTCAAGATCGAGTCGCACCGGGGCGACCTGGCGCGCGGCCGGGGTCCCTTCCCCGGCAACATCCCCCACCACGAAACGAGCGGGCTCTTCCTCTACCTCAACGCGAACAAGCGCGGCGTCACCCTCGACCTGACCCAGCCGCGTGGCCAGGCGGCGCTCGCGGGGCTCGCTGCCGGCGCCGACCTCCTCGTGCACAACGTCCATCCGACGCTGATGGCCGCGCACGGGCTCGACTACGACCGCCTGTCGGCTGCCAACCCGCGGCTCGTGATGACGTCGATCGCCCCCTTCGGCCTCTCGGGGCCGCACGCGACCTACCGCGGCCCCGAGGTGGTCACCTGGAGCGCCGGCGGCGTCGCCGCCCTGAACGGACAGACCGGGGAACCCGACCTGCCGCCGCTCAAGGCCTTCGGGGATCAGTCGGGGTTCCAGGCGGCGCTCAACGCGGCCGTCGGGTCGCTGGGAGCGCTCTTCGCCCGCCTCGCGAGCGGCCGCGGTGAGCACGTCGAGGTGTCTGCCCAGGAGTCGGTGGCGGCGATCCTCGAGCTGACGTTCGAGTTCTGGCCCTACACGGGGCTCGTCGCCTCGCGACTCGGCCGCAAGCCGATCCAGCCACTCTGCTTCGTCGAGTGCCGCGACGGGTGGATCTTCATCTGCGCGGTCGAGGAGCACCAGTGGCAGAAGTTCGTGGACCTCATGGGCAACCCCGAGTGGGCAGGTCTCGAGGTGTTCGAGAACCGCCTCGCACGCGGCGCCAACTTCGACGCCCTCGAGCCGTTCCTCCAGGAGTGGTGCCGCGACCGCTCGGTGCAGGAGCTCTACGAGGAGGGCCAGCGCCGACGCATCCCCTTCGCCCCCGTGTCGACCATGGGCGATCTGATCGCCTCGCCGCATCTTCGCGCGCGCGGCTTCTTCGCCACGCTGGCACACCCCGTCGCCGGGCCCGTCACCATGCCCGGCGCGCCGTATCATCTCTCGGCGACGCCCTGGCAGCTCCGGACGCCCGCTCCCACCCTCGGCCAGCACACCACCGAGGTCCTCACCGAGGCCGGCATCGAGCCCGCCGCAGGAGCCGCCTAGATGACTCGGCGCGCGCCGCTCGAGGGGATCCGGGTCGCGGACTTCACGTGGGTGTGGGCCGGTCCGTTCTGCACGCTCCAGCTCGCCCACCTGGGCGCCGAGGTGATCCGCGTCGAGACCGCGACGCGACTCTGCGTGACGCGGCTCCTCCCCCCGTACCCCGACATGCAGGCGGGAACGAATCGCAGTGGCTATTTCAACCAGTACAACCAGGGCAAGAAGAGCATCACGCTCGACCTGAAGCGACCCGAGGCGGTGGAGGTGGCGCGTCGGCTCTGTGCGGCGAGTGACGTGGTGGCGGAGAACTTCGCCGCCGGCGTCATGGATCGGGCCGGGCTCGGGTACGAGACGCTCCGTCAGCTGAGGCCCAACCTGATCATGATCGCGCTCTCCGGGTACGGCGCGACCGGCCCGGACAGCGACAAGGTCTCCTACGGACCGGCGCAGGTGCCACTCTCCGGCATGTCCTCGGTCACCGGCTACCGCGGCTTTCCGCCCATGCACGTCGGCATCTCCTACGGCGATCCGACCGGGGGCCTGCACGGGGCCGTCGCCGTGCTGGCCGCGCTTCTCCACCGCGCGCGGACCGGGAAGGGGCAGTACATCGACCTCTCGCAATGGGAGACGTCGATCGCCGTGCTTCCCGACGCCCTCATCGAGCACACCATGAACGGCACCGTGCCGCCGCGCGATGGGAACCGCGACCGGCACTACGCCCCGCACGGCATCTTCCGCGCCGCCGGCCACGATCGATGGATCGCCGTCGCCGTCGAGGACGACGCCGCCTGGGGTCGTCTTGCCGCGCTCCTCGGGCGTCCGGAGCTGGGCACCGATCCGCGGTACGCGACGCTCACCGCCCGCAAGCAGCACGAGGACGAACTCGAGGCCCTGCTGACGTCCTGGACGAGCGAGCACTCGCCGGAGGAGGCGACCGCCACGCTCCAGGCGGCCGGCATCGCCGCCTTCACCGTGGCCACCAATCGCGACGTCGCCGAGGACCCCCACCTCCGAGAGCGCGGCTTCTTCGTCGAGTTGCCCCATCCCGAGGTGGGCAGCCGGCAGCACATCGGCATCCCCTGGCGCATGTCGGCGAGCGACTGTCGCGTGCGTCACCCTGCCCCCTGCCTGGGCGCCGACACCGACGCCGTCCTGCGCGAGGTCTGCGGCTACACGCCCGCCGAGATCGACGCCCTCCGCGCCGCACAGGCGCTCGCCTAGCCCCGCCCCGCTCGGCCCGACGCGGCCCCGGCGCACTGCGCAGGCAGCAAGGCGCCTGCCATAGGTAGTGCATCAACTAGTTCACTATCATAATGGCGCTTTTTCGTTGACAGGTGGCGGGCTCTTCCCGTAATGCACCCCGTCTGTGACTCGCTGTGCCATTCCTCATGGGAGACTCGCATGCAAATGGTGAGACTTGCCTTCGTCGCCCTGAGCTTCGTGTGCACCACGCTCCTGCCGACCGCGGCGCGTTCGGCGAACAACACGTTCGTCGCCACCCTGGTCGGGAACGAGGAGACGCCCCCCAACGCCAGCACGAGCACCGGGCACGCCACCTTCGCGCTGAACGGGGACGACACCCTCACCTACACGGTCACCTCGACCGGGTTCGTCACCAGCTACCGGGTGGCGCACGTGCACACGGGGGGGCTCGGCGTCGCGGGTCCGATCCTCTTCCCCATCAGCTGCACACCCGACGGGACGTCGTGTGCCGGCACCTCGCCGACGCTCAGCGCGGATGACCTGGCCAACCTGCTCGCGGGTCGGCTCTACGTGAACCAGCACACCGCCGCCTACCCCGGCGGCGAGATCCGCGGTCAGCTGACGCTCGTCACCCCGCCGCCCGCGGAGGAGACGGCGGCCAAGAAGCTCGCCGGAAAGGCCAGCAAGGTCGGCTTCGTCCCCCCTGCGGGCTCCCGTCACGGCGCCGAGATCAGCATCATCGGACGTTTCACGCCCAGCGGATCGTTCAGCCTGGCGAGCTCCACGGCGGTGGTCAGCGACTTCTTGCACGAGGTCGGCGGCGACGAGCTGGTGCGGGACCTGGACGGCAGCGCGGCGCTCCCCATGTCGATGGCGCTCGTCCGCTACGACTCGCGCAAGAACGAAGCCATGTATCGCGGCGCGAGCGACGGCGGTCCCCACTGCACCCTGCAGATCAAGAACAAGGGCCACGGCACCTACGAGTTCACCCTCGCCTGCAAGAATACGGATGGGGCGACCATTCCCACATCACCCCAGCTCTGCTCGGGAGGGTCCCAGTCCTCGACGACGTTCACCACCACCTTCGACCTCGACGGCACCCCGTCGGTGCGCGTGGGGGTGACGCAGCCCTGGCGATGCCTCGGCAGCCACGGCGTGGTGACTCAGCTCAAGTCCACGGACGTCAGCCCCCCGGCGGATTCCGGCGGGTCCGGCTCCGGGGACACGACCAACCGGGTCCCGAAGGCGGACTTCCGCATCGATCCGCGCATCGGCGAGGCGCCGCTCACGGTGAACTTCACCAACCGGTCCTACGACGCCGACGGCGACACCATGACCTCCGCGTGGGACTTCGGCGACGGCAGCACGAGCACCGAGACGAGCCCCGTCCACGTCTTCGTGAGCGAGGGCGCGTACAACGTGACCCTGGTGGTGACCGATTCGAAGGGCGCGGTCTCCGGCCCGAAGACCCAGCTGGTCACGGTGATGCCGGATCCCCCGGCCCCGCCGCCGCCCCCGCACAACAGCGCGCCGCGCGCCGATTTCCGCGCCGACCCGACCAGCGGCACGGCGCCGCTCACGGTGCGCTTCTCCAATACCTCGACGGACGCCGACGGCGACGCCATCAGCTCGAGCTGGGATTTCGGGGACGGGTCCACCAGCACCGACCGGAGCCCCACGCACCTCTTCACGAGCGCCGGCACGTTCACCGTCACCCTGATGGTAACCGACGCGCGCGGCGCATCCTCGACGCCCCGCGTGCAGAACATGACCGTGCGCGCCGCTGCCAGTGGCGACACCCCGGGCACGCCCGGCACACCGGGAACACCCGGTGGCGGCCCGTCGAGCGGTCCGAACGCGCCGCGCGCCGACTTCCGCGCCGACCCGGCGAGTGGCACCGTACCGCTCACGGTCCAATTCACCAACCGGTCCTCGGATCCCGACGGTGATGTGATCACGTCGCTCTGGGACTTCGGCGACGGGTTCACCAGCAGCGACCCGAGCCCGGTGCACACCTACACGAGCGCCGGCGAGTTCATGGCGACGCTCGTCGTGACCGACGGTCGAGGCCACGCCTCGGCCATGCGGCGCGAGGACATCACGGTCCGTCCGGGCGCAGGCCAGGGACCCGGCATACCGCCCCCACCGACGGGCCGCGACAACGCCCCACGCGCGGATTTCCGCGCCGATCCCGCGAGTGGAACCGCACCGCTCTCGGTCCACTTCACGAACAATTCGTCGGATCTCGACGGGGACGTCCTGGAGTCCAGCTGGGATTTCGGCGACGGGTTCACGAGCAGCGATCCGAGTCCGACGCACGTCTACACGAGCGCGGGCGAGTTCACGGTCACGCTGACCGTGACCGACCCGGCCGGACTCTCGTCGGAGCCGAAGCGCGAGTCGATCACGGTCCGCCCCGGGGCCTCGACGCCCGACGACGGACCGCCCGCGGGCGAGAACCGGCCACCGCGCTCCGACTTCCGCGCCGACCCGATGAGTGGACCTGCCCCGCTGGCGGTGCACTTCAGCAATCGTTCCGCTGACCCGGACGGTGACTTCATGGTCTCGCGCTGGGATTTCGGCGACGGGACGATCAGCAACGAGGCGAGTCCGACCCACACCTACACCTCGCCCGGCGACTACCTCGTGACGCTCGAGGTGAGCGATGGACGGGGCGGCGTCTCGGCACCCAAGCGGGAGCGCATCAGCGTGAGATAAGCCGGGCACGGCCTCCCGCTGGCATCTCGCCGGTCGACGAGACACCCGCTCGGTGCTATCGCACCCGGCAACGTCTCAGCGGCCTGTGAGGTTCGAATGCCCGTCGGGAAGAGGCCGGTTCGGAAGGCAGGGCCGGCACGCGCCCATGGTCTCGGGTGGGTGCCGGACCTGCCTGATCATCGCGACATCCGCTACGGGCTGCTGCGTGCGGTCCCCGAGAAGCTTCCCCCGATGGTCGATCTGCGGCGGACCTGCTCCCCCGTCGAGGATCAGGGCCGGCTCGGCAGCTGCACGGGCAACGCCCTGGTCGGGGCGCTCGAGTTCCTGGAGCGCAAGGACCGCGTTCGGTTCACCGATCTGAGCCGCCTCTTCGTCTACTACAACGAGCGGGTCATCGAGCACACGGTCAAGGAAGATGCCGGCGCCATGCTGCGCGACGGCATCAAGACGCTGGCCAAGCAGGGGGTGTGCTCGGAGCGGACCTGGGCCTACACCATCGCGAAGTTCGCCGTGAAGCCGTCCCCCGCCTGCTACCGCGAGGCGCTCGCGCACCAGATCACCGGCTATGCGCGACTCGAGACGCTCGACGAGATGCGCGCCTGCCTCGCCGAAGGGTTCCCCTTCGTGTTCGGCTTCTCGGTATACGAGAGCTTCGAATCCGAGCGGGTCGCCACGACGGGTGTGGTCCCAATGCCGAAGCGCACCGAACAGGTGCTCGGAGGCCATGCCGTCCTCGCCGTCGGCTACGACCATGCGAAGGAGCGCTTCCTGGTCCGCAATTCCTGGGGGACGA
>Ga0066903_100003878_pt1 | contig 12416 bp, 7 predicted proteins | sample PanSoiMetaGPlot1_FD_67491 | JGI IMG/M metagenome (GOLD analysis project Ga0066903, IMG submission 67491) | Tropical forest soil microbial communities from Panama analyzed to predict greenhouse gas emissions - Panama Soil - Plot 1 (version 2) | ecosystem: Environmental > Terrestrial > Soil >...
AGAGCGTTCGTGTTCTTGCACCATGGCCGTCAGGTAAGACGCCACCAGCCCCGGCATGCGGGTCGCAGCCGCGATCGTCACGGCGCACCCAATCGGGTTGCGTTTGTGCGGCATGGTCGAAGAGCCGCCTCGCCCCTCGCCAACGGGCTCCGACGCCTCGCCCACTTCGTTCTGCATGAGCAGGCTAAGGTCCCGGCAAATTTTGCCTAGAGAACCAGTCAACAGCCCGCACGCGCACATCAAGGCGCCAAGGCGATCGCGATGCGTATGCCACGGCGCATCCGGGCATCCGAGGCCCAGCTCGGCGGCGAGTTCTCGAACCACCTCCGAACCCTTGTCGCCAAGCATCGCGAGGGTCCCGACCGCTCCGCCAAACTGCACCACCAATGCGTCGGTAAATGCTTGAGCCAGGCGCACTCGACCTCGGCGCACAGCCCCAAGCCATGTGGCCGCCTTCAGGCCAAACGTGATCGGCGGGCCAGCCTGGAGCAACGTGCGACCGAGCATCACGGAATTCCGGTGTTGTTCCGACAAAGCGGCAAGCGCCTTCTCGCAGCGGGCAAGGTCCGCTGCGATGAGAGACTGAGCCTCTGTGAGCAGAAGTATGAGCGCCGTGTCAGAAACGTCCTGGCTGGTTGCTCCCCAATGCACGAAAGCAGCAGCCGAGGCGTCCATCGATCGCACCCGTTCGGTCAGCGCTTTGACCAGCGGAATACCCGGTGTCCCCGCGCGAAGGGAGCTGCGGGATAACTCAGCTGCATCGAATAATGCCGGATTTGCTGCAGCAGCAATTGATTGGGCAGCCGGCGCGGGAATAATTCCTAATCGTGACTCCACCTTGGCGAGCGCGACTTCAAATTGCAGCATGGCGCGCAGAATTGAATGGTCGGAAAATAATTCCGCCAGCGCCTCGGTGCTTGCCAGACTGTCAATCAAGCGGGATGCCATGAGTGGCTCCGGAAAGGGCAGAACTCAGATGCAGGGATGCCCGGTAATTGGAACGGCATGCGTACCCTTATACATCAAAGAACACCGTCTCATCTTCGCCGCAGAGGCGCACGTCAAAATGGAAGCCGTTGCTCGTCGGAATCAGTTCGAGCCATCAAGGTGCACGCCGGTCTGTGGCTTGACCTGGCGGATACAGAGATGACGGCTGACTCTCCGGATCATGGCGTCGATAAGTGTTCAGATTAGGCATGTCTTCACTCCTCATCCATCGGCAAGCCCACATAATTCTCCGCGAGGCATTGCGCGGCGGCTCGTGAACTTGTCACGTAGTCCAGTTCTCCGAGTTGCCGTCGACGGTCAAAGGCAGTATCGGAGTCGAACAGATGCAACATGGAAGTCATCCACCAGGAAAAGCGCTGCACCTTCCACACGCGTCGAAGGCACGTCTCTGAATATCTGTCGAGCAGCTCGCGCTTGCCCGAACGATAGAAGGCCGTGATTGCCGCCGCTAACGTACGCACGTCCGCGACCGCCAGGTTCAGTCCCTTCGCTCCCGTCGGCGGCACAATGTGGGCCGCATCTCCCGCCAGGAATAGTCTGCCGTATTGCATGGGCTCAACCACAAAACTTCGCATTCCGCTGATACCCTTTTGCACAATCGGTCCTTCGGTCAATCGCCAGTCTTCGCAGGCAAGACGCTTATGCAACTCCTGCCAAATTCTTTCATCGGGCCAGTTCTCGATCTCCTCATCGGGTGCGCACTGCAAATACAGCCGGCTGAGCTGCTCGGAGCGCATACTCAACAAGGCAAAGCCGCGGTCGTGATAGGAATACACCAATTCGCCGGAGGAAGGCGGCGCCTCTGCCAGAATGCCCAGCCAAGAGAACGGATAGGCGCGCTCGAAGACCGCCAGCATCCCGGCCGGAATGCTTGGCCTAGAGACACCGTGAAACCCGTCGCATCCGGCAACGAAGTCGCACTTTAGTTCGCAACGCTCTTCGTTCTTCCGGAACCGGATTGAAGGACGAGGCCCGTCAATGCCGTGAACCGTAACGCCATGAACCTCGAAATAAATTTTTCCGCAGGCCGCCAACCGGGCATCGATCAGATCTCGTACAACTTCTGCCTGCGCATAGATGGTGACGGCGCGCCCGCCTGTCAGGTTCTGGAAGTCAATGCGATGGTCGCGACCCTGAAAACGCAGTGCAATTCCGTGGTGGACGAGGCCCTCGCGGCGCAGCCGGTCGCCTACACCCATGTTCGTCAGCAGGTCAACGGTGTTTTGCTCGAGAACGCCAGCCCGCACCCTCTCCTGTACGTATACGCGATCTCGCGATTCCAGCACGACGGACTCAATGCCTTGCAAGTGCAGCAGGTGCGACAACACCAGCCCCGCCGGCCCGGCCCCAATAATTCCAACTTGGGTTTGCATTCTCAGCTCAGAAGGGATATGGTCTGCACCCCATCTGGATGGTGATCCACTTGGTTTCGGTCAATTCGTCCATCGACCAGTGACCGCCTTCCCGCCCACTGCCCGAATCCTTCACACCCCCGAACGGCGCCGTAGCTTCGTCGTGTAGGGTGGGCCCGTTGATGTGAACCATTCCAGCTTCGAGTTCCATGGCAAACTTCATTGCCAACTGTAGATCGTTCGTGAGAACGGCTGACGAGAGTCCATAATTCGTATCATTCGCCAGCTTGAGCGCATGATTTGCATCATCGGCCCTCACCACGGCCGCCACCGGGCCGAACAGTTCGTCGCGAAATGCCGGCATGCCCGGTTTCACATCCACCACCACGGTAGGTTGATAGAAATTTCCCTCATGCGTACCGCCAGTCAAAACGCGAGCACCAGAGGCGACCGACTCTTTGATCTTTCCGTCGATCAGGCTGCACTGAGAACTGCGAATCAGTGGACCGATCACCGTATGAGGATCGCGGGGATCGCCAACTTTCAGCGTCCTCGCCTTCGCAACAAAGCGCTCCACGAAGGCGTCATAGATCGGGGCCTCGACGATGATGCGTGAACCGGCCATGCAAATCTGGCCCTGGTGGATAAAAATTCCGAAACACGCTGTCGAGACGGCGTAATCGAGGTCCGCGTCCTTGAGCACGATGAGCGGGCTTTTCCCTCCCAGTTCCAAGATTACTTTCTTCCCATTCTTGGCGCATTCCATCGCGATCTTCTTGCCCACCGCAGTCGAGCCGGTGAATGAAATCAAACGCACGCGAGGATCTGAGACCAGCACGCGTCCGTGCGTCGGTCCATCTCCCGGGACTACGTTGAGCACTCCCGCAGGCAACCCTGCCTTCTGAAACAATTCAGCAATCTTCAAACCTACAAGTGACGTTTCCTCGGAGGGCTTTAGGACAAATGTGTTTCCGGCTGCTAAAGCCAGGCACACTTTCTTGGTCGCCAATATCAACGGAAAGTTGAACGGTGCGATACCCGCTACCACTCCAAGCGGCCGGCGAATCGCAATCGACATCATCCCCGGAACATCCGCCGGCATGACACTGCCCTGAATTCTCCTGGCCTCGCCGGACACCGCACGCAGCATGTTGACCGTGAACGACACTTCGAACTGAGCCTTACCGAAGGTAGATCCGGCTTCATCAATCAGCAGATCGACGACCTCCTGCCGGGAATTCTCCAGAACATCGGCAGCGCGCTGCAGGACCAGTTCGCGCTCGGCAGCCAGAGTGCGCCCCCAGGCGTCCTTCGCGGCGTACGCAGCATCAATTGCCTTGCGCATGTGATCGGGCTGAGCCATCAGCACTTTCGCAAATGGCTTTCGACTAGCCGGATTGATCACGTCGGAAAAAGCCGCGGGCGGCGCCTCAATTGCCACGCCATTGATGTAAGGAGTCGTGTACATGCGTCTTCTCCCCCTCTCACGAAGTTGCAGAAATTGAGTAACGTGATTTGACGACTGCGACTTCGCTAGCCGAATCCGACCCACATCGGACTCTCGAATATTGCGATCATTGTAGGAGATGTCGTCTAAAAACGCTCCATACCGGTTAAGTATAAGAGTCAAACGAAAAAGGTCCGAAGCTGTATCTCTGGTGAACTCGATGTCGACGTGTACAATCCCTCAGCACGAAAACCCGCATGAACCCACCCTTGGGCAGGCCTCCAACAATTGGCCCGCAAGCAGCCGATTGGAATCGCATCGCTGCCAGTCCACGTTTTCAGCATCTGCTCCGAATCAAGCAGACCTTCATCGTCCCTGCGTTCTTGTTCTTTGTCGCCTACGGCGCAATCCTAGGAACACTTCTCAGTCGCGAAAGAATGTCCGATTCAAAGTTCAACGAGCTGATGGTGCGAGCGAATACCGGCCTCGGGGCCGAGCAAGCCATCATGCATTGAGCAAAGCGTCTCACCGATAGCGCGGCGGATTCACGGACTGGTCCATCCCCATGCATTTCTGACCACCTTTGGACACCTCCACACTGATGAAACGCGGTTCCTCGCAAGCGAAAGCTTCCCGTAGCGCAGGCTCGAGGTCCTGGGGACGCTCAACCTGACATGCGCTCATCCCGTAGCCCTCGGCGATCTTGACAACGTTAATATCCGGAATATCCATGCCGGGGACATTCCGCCCAACATGGGTGAAGTCACAGAACCCCTTGAGCGCTGAGTAGTCCGAGTTACGCAACACGATCGTGACCACCGGCGCATGCTGCTGGACCGCGGTCCAGAGTGCCTGGATGGAGTATTGAATCGAACCATCTCCGACCGGGCAAACCACGCGGCGCTCCGGCCGGGCCATTTGCAACCCAACGGCGGCCGGCAGACCGAATCCGAGAATACCGTTGGGCACCGAGTAGAAGGAGCCCGGCTCATTCAGGAGCAGATAACGATCAAGATCTCCCTTGGACGAAGGACACTCCTCCGCCACCACGGCGTTTCTCGGGATCACCTTATTCAGCACACTAAACAAGTATGCGGGCGTAATCGGCGTCGCAACCGCTGGTTCGGCTAACGTGATCTTGCTCGCTGTGGAATTCGATTCCCGCTGCTTGGTCTGAGTCCGGATGAATTCTGCGGCGGTCTTCACATCGCCACAGATGCTCTGCCCCGCCAATGCGGCAACCGCATCATCGGGAGAGCCTGCGATCTGGAAGAGTCTGGTTGTTGCTGCAATTGGAGATCCAGGAACGTAGGAGTAGTAAAGGAAAACGGGAGCTCCCAACACGATGACGACATCGTACGAAGCCAATTGCTCGCACAGCGGTTGCTGTGCAGGCAATAATCCGCCGCGAAAAAGGCGATGCGATCGTGGAAATGTCCAGCGTGACGGAATTGGATCCTGATAAACATCCGCGTCAACATGCTCGGCCAAGGCGACGACTTCACTCCACGCATCATCTCTCTCGATCTGTGCACCAACCACGATCGCCGGATTTGTGCTCGCATTCAGCGCTCTCACGACTTCGTTGAGTGCAGCAGGATCCGGCAGCACGCGGGTTGTCACCTTGCGAACCGAAATCGGGCCACACGCATGCGTCCAATCGTCCATCGGAATCGATATGAAAACTGGTCCTTGCGGCGGCTGTTGCGCCAGGTAGTATCCTCGCGCGATCGCGGAAGGCACATCCTCAGCACGAAGGGGTTCGTACGCCCATTTCACGTATGGTCTGACGACTTCCACTGCGCGGCTCATAAGAAACGGTTCAGCCAGCAGGTGGCGGCGGTCCTGTTGGCCTGCAGTGATGACAAGCGGTGCATGACAATCGCAGGCATCGAGGATCGCCGAGAGTCCATTCCCGGCGCTGGCAATGGAATGCAGATTCACAAACGCGGCCTCTCGGCGGCCCATCGCATATCCAAGAGCGATTCCACCCGCCGATCGTTCGTGCAGCGCCAGCACATAGCGAAAGTCCTCGGGAAAGTCGCGCAGGAAGGGTAGTTCGGTCGAACCCGGATTTCCGAATACGGTCGTCATTCCGAGTTCGCGCAACAGCTGATAAATCGCGTCTCTTACGGTGCTCAATACTTCCCTCCTTGAAACGCCTGACGGGGAAGTTATATCACTCGATCGCGCAGACGAATTCTTCAGGCCCGCCTATGCTTCCCGTTGAAACGCTTTGCGCCCGGTCGAGAAATTGTGCTAACGTCCCCGATCACGTTTCCCGCTTGTGAAAGTTCAAGGTATCGACATGGGAGATCTTATGGTCACGACAAATAACGTCACAACAAGTCTCGATGCGGTCGTAAGGGATTATGCCTTTCCGGACGTGCACATCGCCGGCAGCGATAGCGAGTCTCCCTGGGTTCCATTCAAGGGCAATTCGGCGATTCGCCACCTGGCCTTCGACGTTAGAACCAACATGTATGCGAATGTACTCTGGGTAAAACAGGGCGGTATGCTTGGCCGCCATCGCCATCGCGGACGAGTTTTTGGCTACACGGTGGAGGGTAGCTGGCGCTATCTGGAATATGACTGGGTGGCCCGCGCGGGCAGTTATGTGCAGGAGAGTCCGGGTGCCATACACACTCTCGTATCCGACGAAGGAATGAAAACCATTTTCTGGCTCAATGGTTCGTTGGAGTTCTTTGATGAAAAGGACAACCTGCTCGAAACCCTCGATGTCTTCTGGTTTATGGATCACTATCTGACGTACTGCCGCGAGCACGGCATCACCATCAACAAAAAGCTATTTGTCTGACTCGAGGGTGCGGTACCAACATTGGCCGTTGCGTGGATTTCAGTTTTGAATCCTGGATCCATGGACATTCACACCAGGCAACACACCGCGCTACGCGATCTCTCTGACCGGCGGGCGACCGAGGACCCGGCGTGTGGAGTTCAAGAAAGACAACACTGCAGGGGAATCCTCATCCCTTCGCCAAGCCATATACACTTCGATCCGCGCTTCGGCTTCATTCAGTTTCACCGGCGCCAGGCTGATCCCGTCCACAGATCGCGTCACGAGCGCACCCACCCCAATGTAGATAGCCCGGCCTGACGCCACCATGATTGCGCCCGCCTCTTCGTGGGCTTCGACATGGGTCACAGCAAAGTGGGGCGTGAGGCCTTGTCGACTGTAGAGTCCAAGGATTTTGTCATAAAGCCCGCTCGAGAAGCTGCGGTCAAAAATGATCAAAGGCTCATCGGAAATCTCTTTCAGACGAACAGATTTGCGTCGCGCCAAACGGTGATGTGGTGGCAGGATGACAGTGAACTCCTCCTCAAACAGAAGCTCGCAGCTAAGGTTGATCTGGTCGATCGGGGGCCGCAGGAATCCTACATCGATTTCACGCTTGTGGAGCAAGGCACTCTGTGACGAGGAAAAAACATCTTTGCACTCAACATTGACCGCCGGATAGTGCCTGCAATGGTCGCCAACCACACGGCTTACAACCCCTCCCAGGCCCGATGCAATTCCGACCCGGACGAAACCCGACTCTCCCTTCTGCGCGTGACGTGCCGCTTCGGTAGCGTGACCCGCCTGCACGACCAACTTCCTGGCCTCGTCGCGGAAGACTCGCCCGGCTTTCGTAAGCACAACTCGCCTCTTGCTGCGCACGAATAGCGCAACACCCAAGTCATCTTCGAGCTGGCGGATCTGTCGACTTAGCGGCGGCTGCGCAATGTGCAGTTCCTGCGCGGCCTTACTGAAGTTCAGGTATTCCGCCACCGCAAGAAAGTAGCGTATGTGGCGTAACTCCACGGCGGCGTATTTTATACCTGTTGGGTATAGCTGTTAAGAAATTTCTCGCCGTCAGCGATCGTTGGGTTCTTGCGCCTGCAGTTCGCGCAACTTGAATCGCTGCAGTTTCCCCGTGGCCGTCTTCGGAAGTTCTGGCAGAAACTTGACCCATCGCGGCCGCTTGTAGGCGCCGAGTTTCTCGGTAACCCAATCCTGCAGAGCGCGTGCCAGTTCGTCATTGCCGAGATGATCGGGCTTCACCACTACATATGCCGCCGGCTTGGTGAGGCTGTTCTTGTCTTGGCGTGCAATGACCGCTGCCTCCTGAACCGCAGGGTGGGCAATAAGCGCGCTCTCGACCTCGGCGGGGCTGAGCCAGCGGCCATTGACTTTAAACAGATCGTCGGCGCGCCCGGCATACCAAAAATAACCATCGGCGTCCTGATAGTACTTGTCGCCGGTATGGAACCAGTGACCTTCAAAGGTCTCCTTCGTTTTCTCGTGCCGGTTCCAATACCCGATACATGTGGAATCACCCTTGACCAGGAGCGCGCCAATTTCGCCTTGCATGACATCATGCCCTGCATCATCCACGAGCCGCGCTTCATAGCCCGGTATGATCTTCCCGCTTGACCCTGGGCGAACTTCTCCCGGACGATTGGCGATCACCATCTGCAGCGTTTCTGTCGAACCGAGCGCGTCCAGAATTTCGACGCCGAATCGCTCCTTGAACCGTTCGAATAACGGGCCCGGAAGTGATTCGCCCGCGGAAATCGCATACCGCACGCTTGATAGGTCATAGTCCCGGCCATTTTGCCGGTACTGCGACAGCAAGGCTGCGTAGTTGGACGGAACCGAAAAGAACAGCGTCGGGCGATAGCGCTCAATATTGGCGTAGATCCCTTCCGGGCTGGGGCGATCGGGAGAGAGAATGGTTGTTGCGCCGCAGGAAAGAGGAAAATAACCAGCATTCCCCAGCCCGTAAGCAAAGAATAGCCGGGCAACACTGTAAAAACGATCGCTCGAGCTGATTCCGAGAATCCCTTTCGCATACAGTTCCGAACAGATCACCATGTCGTGGTGGAGGTGTATGCACGCCTTGGCAGCACCAGTGCTTCCGGAGGAGTAGAGCCAGAGGGCGGCATCGTCCTTGCTCGTATTTGCGGGTTCAAATTTCGAAGAACAACACCCGACCAGGTAGTCGAAGCTCAAATGCTTACCTCGATCTCCGCCCACCACAACCAACTTCTCAAGATAGTCAAGCCGGTCTTTAGGGATCGTACTCACCACCGGTAACAGGGCCGCGTGCACAAACAGTACCCGAGCGCGTGTGTCATTCAAGAAATACTCATAGTCCTGAGCCTGAAGATAGGTATTGAGAGGCACCGCAACCGCGCCAAGCTTGATCGCGGCAAAAAATGCATACAGGAACTCGGGGCTGTCTGGAATCAGAATCGCAACACGCTCCTCAATCCGCACACTCAAAGCGCGAAGCGAATTGGCCACTCGATTTACCAGGTCCTGCAGCTCTTGATAGCTGACCTGTTGTTCTCCACATTCGATCGCGATATTGCTGCCTCTGCCTTCCATCACATGCCTGTCGACGAAGTACGAGGCGGCGTTGAATTTGTCGGGGACGATGCTCAAGAATTTGCTGCTTTCTTCATGGGCGTGCCGAATTCGGTCTCACACCGAGAAAACGGCGGGGAGTATAGCATGACGACAAAGTCCAGCTACTCCGATATTGCCCCCTGGCACGAGCCTGTCGCGGCTTACTGTGCCGCGCAGGCGTTTCGGCGCTCGGGCAAATTGAGCACCGAAGTTGCGACGAAACTGGCGAGTCAAGCTTCGACTGTTGTTTTAGTTCAGGCGCCGCCCATCTCGTCGCCGGGACGGTGCAGCAAGACTTCGGACCTTCATACCCGGCCGGTATGGCAATCCTACCAAACATGTATTGGACAGTTTTTCGCTTTCAAAGGATGCTCTCGGCCACAAGCAAGCGTCGACGTCGGGCTTCTCCGCTTCGCGACACCTGGCGCTGCCGATGACTGGGGATTTCTGCAAAAAAACCGTGGGCCGCGAGCGCAGCTGCTAGAGCTGCGTTTCTTGTGTTGCTACCAGGGGTGACGTGTGCCGTGACGACGTGGGCAGCAAGCAATCTGCACTGGGGGAAATCCATGAGACTGCGTTCCGCGTTGAACGCGTGGCTAGTGGTCATGACGGTAGTCTGGGTGGTTCCTGACACGTTCGGCCAGGCAACCCTTAGCTTTGCCCAACTCAACGGCACAGTTCAGGACACTGGCAGTCGGATTATCGTGGGAGCCTCGGTCGTCGCGCGGAACCTGGCGACCAATCAAACCTATCCAGCCACCACCAACACCTCAGGCTACTATGTCGTGCCCAACCTTCCTCCCGGCCAGTACGAACTCAGCGTGCAGGCAGGCGGTTTTGCAAAGTCTGTGCAAACTGGGCTTGCGTTAACGGTCGGGCAGTCTGCCACAATCGACGTGACCCTCAAAGTTGCAACCGCGGGTGAATCTGTGACGGTTACAACAGAAGCCCCGCCGGTAGAGACGAGCCGCTCCGAAATCAGCCAGGTAATCGATACGGTTCAGATTCAGCAACTGCCGACCAATGGTCGCCGGTTTGTTGATTTCGCTTTGCTCACGCCTGGGGTTGCAACCGGTCGAACCAGCCTGCAGTCCACCTTCACCGAACCGGAGACCACGAGAATCTCTTTCGGAGGTATGCGCGACTTGAGCAATGCTGTGACAGTAGACGGCGGCGATTACATTAACGAAGCCACGGGTTCACAACGGTCAACGCCGTCGCAAGAAGCCGTCAACGAGTTTCGTGTCGTTAACAACAGCTTCGGAGCCGAATACGGTCGCGCCCTCGGAGGCATCGTCAACGTTGTCACCAAGTCAGGCACGAATGACTTGCATGGTTCGCTCTATGGCTACTTGAGCAACAAAGCCGCGAACTCCAGATCACTCCTGACGGAATCTCCCTACGATGCTTATCGCCGTGGTCAATTTGGAGGCACGTTAGGTGGCCCCATCCAGAAGGACAGAACTTTTTTCTTCATGAACTATGAGGGCCAGCGTCTGGGGCAGTCTCCCACCTATCCGTTTACGCTGATCGGCAACCAAAGCTTAAATATTCCGAATAACGTCCCCTTGGTAAACGCGGCGAAAGCGGCACTTGGACTGCCTCCGGAAGACTTGAACATCCTCAAGACTCTCGACAATGACAATGGCTTCGCGCGTCTGGACTACCAACTCAACACCAATAGCCGGCTTACGGTTCACTACACGGTGGTGGACGCGCGTGATCTGAATGTGCTGGTTGGCGACACCCTCGACGGCGGTGGCATCGGCGCCCCGAGCGGTGGGCACAATACGTTCCTTCGCGATCAAACGCTGGTCGGCTCCCTCAACTCACTTCTTAAACCGACTGTTGTGAACACGGTCCTTGCACAATACGCAAGGCGACACTACAACTTTCCCGCTACGACCGGGCAACCGGGCATTGACTTGCCCAATACCCTTTCGTTTGGTCACAACTTCGGGACATTCGATGCCATCAACGAAAGCCGCGTGCAATTCTCCGACAGCATCGCCTGGATCAAGGGCAAACACTACTTGAAATTTGGCGGTGACTTCAATCATGTCTGGGACTTCGTGATCTGGCCTGGGTTTACTCCCATGCGAATCATCACCCCCGGCTTCAATTGTCTGGTAGATTTCGCACGATTCACCAATCAAACCGCCGTGGTTCCGGAAAATCCAGCCGATGGCCCATGTCCAACCGCTGCACCGCCATTTTTCTCCGGCAGCGACACCGGGCCAAATCCTAACGATGGCCTTCTCAATGGCGTTCCGATTGTTTTTTGGGGAGCACCAGTAGGCACTGGCCCGATCGTTCCCGGCAGCCTCCCGCCCGCGATCCCAACCACATGGGAAAATGCCTACGTAGAGCCACAGGATTATTACGTCTACCTCAATCACAGCTACACCGGCTTTTTTGTGCAGGACCAGTGGAAACTCACGCCGAAGCTGACCCTTAATTACGGCCTGCGTTGGGACTTCGAGTCCGGCCTGTCGCAGGTTGTCAATCCCGACTACCGTATGTTCCAGCCGCGGGTTGGGGTCGCGTATTCGCCGGGCCGCGGTACCGTCATTCGCGCCGGTTATGGAGTTTTTGCCGACCACTACAACATGACGTTCTTCTACGTCACGTACCCACAGCGCGAAGTCGTGATTCCCAATGCACCTCAGCCCTGGGTACGCAAAGGCAACGAGACCGCCACCTGGGTGCTGAATCAATTGAGCTTCGACGCTCCCAGTCCTGCAAACACCTCTTGCGGACAACCGGCTTGCCCGCTCCCTTACCCTGATGGCTCGACCGTACCTTTGCCGGCGCAAGCTGCCGCAACCCTCGTCACCACTGGACAGAATCCGCCAAACTTCAACATGGGTCCGCAGGGGTCGTTCGTGACAAACAGCGGCGGCGGAATCGATCACAACCTGCGGATGGCTTACTCCGAACAGGCAAGCCTTCAGATTGACCAGCAGATCGGAAAAGGCCTGGTGCTCAGCGCGGGCTACCTGTTCCTCCGCGCCCACAAGCAGATTCGTCCGGAAAACCTCAACGTTTGTCCTTCAGTGGGTCTTGTCAACTCCGCGACCGATTGTCCGCCGGCATCCGTCATCCCCGGTCCACCGATCACTCCGAACGGGCCCTATCCCGGCAACAAGCTGCCGGATGGGCGCAATGCTTTCAGCGGCGTGCTCTACACCAACGC
>Ga0066903_100003879_pt1 | contig 12416 bp, 7 predicted proteins | sample PanSoiMetaGPlot1_FD_67491 | JGI IMG/M metagenome (GOLD analysis project Ga0066903, IMG submission 67491) | Tropical forest soil microbial communities from Panama analyzed to predict greenhouse gas emissions - Panama Soil - Plot 1 (version 2) | ecosystem: Environmental > Terrestrial > Soil >...
GAGAAGAAGATCATCGTCGGGCCGACCGTTCCGATCGTTCGGTACGAAGTCGGCGACAAGAGCGAACTCAAGCCGGGCGCCGCCATCAGCGTCGTCGCCGCGACCAAGAAGCCGGACGGAACCTTCAGCGCAGCTCGCATCAATGTTGGCCGCGAGGGCGTTGTGCCAATGTGACCAGGCTGCGCCGCTCCCTCTCACGCCTGCCGCAAGGGCGTTTGCGCTCATCGGTCCCGCCACGGGGACCGACCGATAGGTTACGGAAAGGCTCGGGGTGTAGGGTCGGGCTTGCCCCGACCCTTTTCATTGCGCAATGAGGGAGGGCGCAAACGCCAACAACAAAAGGCGCAAGCAAGCGGCCAACGCTCAATTCTGCGCCAGCGATCGCTTTTCCAGAAGCTCGTTGACGTGGTGCAGGACATAGTCGGCGACAATCACATGGCCTTCCGCGGTCGGGTGGAAGGCGCCGCTGTAGAGCGCCGCATAGGCCGGCTGCAAATCATCAAAGGCCGAGATGTCTTCGCGGTGAGTGTTGCCCGCAAGGAACGTGTCGTTCGGGTTGCGGGCGAGCCGCCAGTGATGCGCATAAGGCAATGCGGCGGCAGGCGAATACGGCACCCATCGATCGTTCGCATGCGACAGACGCGGCATGTTCATGTTGGCCTGATCAACAAGCGCCTTCTGGGGATCGCGGGCGCACACGCCGCGCCTGGCGAATTCCGAGATGTGGTCAACGACGAGGTGGAAGCCGGTCCCGGCTCCGGTGGCAAGCCCCGCGGGGCAGCCCGCCTTGTGGCCGTCCGTCATGCATTCGAGCCGCCCTTGCAAATCGCGCACGAAGTTGGAGATTTCCTGGGTGCGCTCGCGGCTATAACGAAGCTTCGGATGCACGTCGAGCCCAAGCGTCGGCTGGGCGCCGCACACATTGCCGGTCTCGTCGAACTGGATCGGTTCGTACGCGTTCTGCAGGACGCGGGACGGGTCGATTCCGAAACCGTCGCTCAAGGCCTCTTTGACAGCCCTCATGCGGCGGTCGAGCACGCGCATATAGGCCTGCGACACCGAAGGCGAGAACCGCAGCTCATGGCCGACCAGTCCGGCGATCGGTGCGAGGTCGCCCGCACTTTCGGTCATCGCATAGGCGACCAGCGCCGAGAAGCCCACGTCGTTGCCGCCAACAGAGAGCAGGACAACGTCGACAGGCCGCTTGCGGCTTTCCGGCGGACACCATTGCTTGGTGAAGACCTGCTCGCTGATGCCAGTTGAGCCCCACTGATACACCGGCAGGCGATACGACACTGTGCGGGTGCGCCCGGCGGCACCGGTCTTGCAGATCAGGTCGCTCAATTGATCGAGCTGAGACACGACCTTCTTCTGGGCGTTTGCGCCGGAGACTTGTTCGCGCGCCTCGCGTTCTGCGAACAGTCCCTCGACGATGTCGGCGCCCGAGCATGCAAGGCTGACGAAAGTCACCGCACGGTGGCGGTTTTCCAGCGCCAGCCCGATGCTGACGCGGAACGGATAGCCGTATTGCGAACGGTGACAGTCGGGGCTTAGCCATTGCGCCCCGCTGCGATCGAATGCCAGCTGGAATTCCCGCGACGACAACTTAAAGACCGTGCCTTTTGCCTCATCCTCCATCAGGCGCTTCGGCAGCGACTTGGGATTGATGCCGCTATTGGGCGCCGCCACGCCGTATTTCGGGTCCTTCAGATCGATCCCGCGATAGGCAAGCTGGTCGGCGGCATTGATCGGGTCATAGACCATTTCGCGGGAGCTGCTGAAGGTCACCGGCCGGTCCGGGTTGCTTTCGCCCGACGCGAAGCTGTCGCCCATGGCGACCACGAATACGTCTTCAACGGCCACGTTCGGGTCGGCGAGCGCAGTTCCGTCCGGCAGCTGGACCTTGACGGAAACGCCTGACGCCGATCGGTTCAGCGAGAACGGCACACGCCTGATGACGAGCTTGAGGGCGCAGGCCTGCTTCCTGGTCTCGGCCGGCAGGCCCGCCTTCTTGGGCTGCCAAGTCCACACGCAGTCACCCGCCCCGACGCTCGCAAGGCGCTCGGGCGCGATGTGCATGACGACGGTGTGGGCATCGGGAAGGATGTAATCCTCCCTCGCAACGCCCCACGAATACTGCCGGTCGCACATAACCATGTAACGGCGTGGCCGCGCGTTGCGGTCGTAGCAATTGAGATCGACGGTTTGCGCCGCCCAGCCGAGCCGGCTCTTCTCAAACCCCGGACGGGCGGTAGCGAGACAATTGTCGGGCGTCGAGGAATCTCTGCAATCGGGATCGTTGAGACGCCGCTCGACTCTCCACAGGATATTGGCCGGCAGCGGCTGCCCGGGTGAACCGCGCACCGCATTGAACGCCTTCTCCTGCACTTCGAACGATGAGGTGCGTTTGAAAAAGCGGTAGGGATTCTCCACCTCCCAGGTGAGATCCGCAGCGTCGCCGGCCTTGATGCCATAGGCCTGCGTCGCAATGATCAGGGCTGCAGCTACCAGCACCTCGGTCCGCATCTCGGAATCCTCCCCGCGCCCACAATGGGGCAATAATAGGCGTTAGTCGCATCAATGGTAAACAAAGTTCAGTTATGTTCAGTCATGCATAACATTGCTGCCGATACAATTGCTGCCATCCACCTCTCTTCCCCCCTGGACTGATGGCAAAATTGACGCGCTTGCAGCGTCAAACCGAGCGCTCAGAAATCCGGCTCGTCCACCTTCGGAAAATCGGGTCGCCGCCGGAGTTGAAAAACTTGGCCTTGTTCTCGCCAGAGCGCCTAGAGGACGCGGCTGACCGTCATAAAACCTTCAGGTGAATTGCTCAAAAATCTCGCGGTTTCAGGGCATACCTTGCATGACGCTCCAGTCTCAAATGCAAGACCAGGCCAAAGGCGCGGCTGCGCGGCGACCGGGATGGACCGTCGTGTTCACCGCGTATGCGGTCTCGAAGGTTCGCCGCTATACCGCCGCGCTCCGCCGGGCGGCGCTCGTCATCTCCCTGGTTTCCCTCGCGATCTCAGGCCTCAGCCTCTACGAAACCGTGCTCAGGCAGCCGCGGCTGACGATCTTCACGGGCTGCAACTGGCAATATGGGCGAGGGCCTGGCTCATTTGACGAATACGTCGTCGTTCCGGTTACGGTCGCCAATGACGGTGCGCGGAGCGGCACGGTGCTCGCCATCGAGCTCACCGTGGAAAAGGGCGGGCGGGCGAAGGCATACACAGGAAATTTCACCGTCGCCGGTGTCGACGACAAGACGCGGCAACTTTTTGCGCCCCTCGCCATAGCCGGCCACGCTTCCGCGACCGCGTCGATCGTGTTCACCCAGCGAACGCCGGCGGGGGCGCCGCTGTTCGGCGAGCCCGGTCCCTATAATGCGACGCTCAAGCTCCGGACCGCAGCCGGCATGTCCTACGGCCTCATCGATTGGCCGTTCGCGGGCCCTCCACCCGACGTGCATGTGAAACCTCTGCTTCAACACCTGGATATCGCAGCCGTGCTGGGGGGCGAGCGCGCCAGCTTCGACGCCTGCGAGTTGGATCAGCCGGATGCGCCGGCCGCACACGCCAAGTAAGCCAAGAACCCGAACGGAGGGGCTGATGAAATCTTCGCACGCGATACGAGGAATGATCCTCCTTTGCGCATCGTGGCTGGCCTGCTTTGGCGGATCCTCGCCGGGCATGGCGCAAAGCCCGCTTGGCCTCACGGTCACGATCTGCTCAAAGAACGATCCGAAATATCAGCCCCAAACCGGCATACTCGTGCGCCTGGACGAGCAATACTATGTTGTCCATACCACCGCCGGCGAAGTGCATTTCAAGCGCGGCGATTTCGAAAATTGTCAACGCAGCATGCCGCCTCCGGAATGCCCCGCCGGTCAGCTGGCCGGCGCGAACGGCTGCACCTGCCCCGCAAGCCAGACCATGCGCGACGGGCATTGCGTCGCTCCACCTCCCATCATCGCGGTCAGCGACCCGGAGCAACTCGCGCCGTGCAAGAACTTCGAAGAAATCACCGTGCAAGGATCAAGCACCGTCGGCCTCGGCGTCATGCCATCGCTCATTCAGAGCTTTGCAAACGTCAACAGCTTGCAGGTCGCGCGCAACGCCGACGACCGCAACGAGACGCGCCTCTATCAATTGCGCGCTGGCAATCCCGATGCCCGCTGCTTCCGCATCACAGTGCGCTCAACCGGATCGGAAACCGCCAAGGACGGCATCACCGACAGAGTCGCGCAAATCGGCATGTCCTCGCGCGATTATACAGACGGTGAAATTCGAGTGCTTGCCGATGCGGCCAGACTGCAATCGTTCGAGCGCAGCCAGATCGAGCACGTCGTCGCGCTCGACGCCATCGGCATCGTGGTGAACAGGCGCAACCCGGTCGACGCCATCGGCCTGTGCCAGATCGCGCAGGTCTTTGCCGGGAAAATTCGGGATTGGCGCGAGCTTGGAGGGCACCCAGGTCCGATCAATGTTCACGTCCGTACCGGTACATCGGGTACCTTCGAGACATTCGAGAACCTGGTCATGAAGACCTGCGGCGTCGATCTCGCCGCGGCCCCTTCGCACGGGACCTACCCCGACTTGCTGCGAGCCGTGGCCTTGGATGAAGCAAGCATCGGGTTTGCGCCCGCAACCCTCGTGAGCGGCGCGGTCAAGGCCATGCGCCTCAGAGGAAGCTGCGGCATCGAGCAGGCCGCCACAGCCTTCAACGTCAAGACCGAAGACTATCCGCTGGCGCGGCGGCTCTATATCTTCACGCCGTTTCCTCTCGACGGATACGCCCGCCAATTCGAAAACTTCATCGCGGCGGACGACCGTGCCGACGACCTCGTGTCATTGCCGCCCGCGATCGATGACGGCGGCGAAAGCCAGGGCGGCATGTTCGATCAAAAAATCGAAGCGATGCCCGATGATCACACCACCAGCCTCTATGCCCGCGAGACGAAGGCCGATCGCGCATCGCTCGAACGGTTCGGCGACATCTCGGCGCGTGGCCAACGCCTCTCCATCACCTACCGATTCTCGTCCGGATCCGACCAACTGGACACCAAGGCGCGGCAAGACATCCGCCGCCTCGCCCGCTACCTGCAGAACACGCGGACACGGCCGACCGTGCTTCTTGCCGGATTTACTGACGATGTCGGCAGCGTGAGCGCGAATCTCGGGCTAGCAGCGAGACGCGCCGAAGCGGTACGCCGCGAGCTTGCAGCGGTCGCCCCGACCGACCACGCCAGGAACATACGCGCCGAAGGTTTCGGAAAGATCCTGCCGGTCACGTGCAATGACACCGAACTCGGTCGAGCGAAGAACCGCCGCGTCGAGGTGGTTCTCCTGCCTTAAGCTTAAGCCGTGCTCAGTTCGCGCGGTATCGGACGCTTTTGCGCCACAACATCGACGAACTTGGCGGGCAGGCACCCTCAGGCTTGGCTCCGCCGCTCCAGGTCCGTCTCCATTCGAAGCCGGAGGCGGACGACTTACGGGCCCTTAAGTCGAGGACCGTCATCTCGGCGCCGAGCGCCCGGCGCGCCGATAAGCGAAGGGCTCTTATGTTTGATCCGGCCGAGGCCCCTGCATCTGCCCCCAACGCCTACGCGACACGGCTGATTTTGATCGCCATGACGCTTGTCGGGATCGCCCACATCGCGTTGCTGCCGCCGTGGGAGGGCTTTGACGAGTACGCTCACTGGTCCTCCATTCAGCAGATTGCCGATACCCACACGCTGCCCTATTACGGCCGCGCGCGCATTTCTGCGGATGTGGATGCCTATGCCGGCCCCATGCCCTATGGCACGATTGTTCCCTTCGATGAGACCGGCCGCGAGACCTACCGGGGATTCAGAGAACGCGGCGGCCGCAGTGTTGACGCGTCGGTCATCGGCACGTACCGGCCGGGCGCCGGGCTCAACTGGGAGGCGCAGCATCCGCCGCTATTTTACTTGCTGATGGCGCCCATCTACGAGATGACGAGAGGCTTCGGTTGGGTCCATCATCTGCTTGCGTTGCGTTTGGCGGCGTGGGCGCTTGCTGTCGGCGGTCTTGCGATCGGCGCCATTGCGACGGCGCGCGTCGTGGGCAAGGAAGAGCCCGCGGTCGGTCCGATCATGGCCGGATTTCCATTTCTCCTACCGCAGTTTTTTCCCGAGATGGCTCGCCTCGGCAACGATTCGCTCTGTCTTTTTTTCATGGGCATCGCCTGGGCGTTGACGCTGCGCCCATTGTGGCACGGCACGGCGCTCCGGCACCCGCTTGTGCTGGCCATGGTCCTCGGCCTTGGACTACTGACCAAAGCGCTCTTTTTGCCGATCAGCGTTGGTATTGGCGCCGTGCTGGCCGCTCGCGCTTGGCGTGATCGCTCCGTTCGCCAGGCGCGCGACTTGCTCGCCGTCGCCGCAGTGGCGTCGCTCATCGGTGGATGGTGGTACGTGCGCAACTACGTCCTGTACGGATCGTTCGTCGGAGCGAACGATTTCTTACAGGCAAATCCTGAGCTGAGCTTTTGGGAGGGCATGAGGCACAACTTTTCGGTCGCCGAGTTGCTGCGCGGACTAGGTATGCTGGCAGGCACCTTCTCGCTGGCCGGAACGTGGTCTCTGGCGCGGTTGCCGGAACCACTGATCGCCGTTCCGCTGACGCTCCTGGCTGTTACCGTCGGAACCTGGCTGTTGCGAGCGAAACATATGGGACCGCTCGATCGGGCGTCGGCGATTATCGTCGGCGCCTTTCTATTGAGTCTGCTCGCGCACCTGCTTCACGGGCTCGCGATGACCGGGAGGGCCGCAACGCCGGCCTGGTATCTGCATATCGTTGCGGCTCCGATCGGCTTCGCCATGGCGCGGGGTTGGCGGACGCTGCGCCTCAATGCCGTGCTCGCGGCTGCTTGCGTCAGCACCATGGTGATCGCCTGGGCCCTGCAGCTTTCGCTGTTCAGCGGATGCGCGACAAAATCCGGCGCGCAGAAATACTACAGCTTCGCGGGAAGCGACTGCATTGTCGATCCACTTGCGCTCGATGCGCTGACAACCCCGGTCCTCGCTGGAATTGCCGTGGCGCTCGCCGCCGTGCTTCTCCTGATGGGCCTGCGATCACTCGATGGCGCCTCCACTGGTGTCGCACTCTTGCGTGGGACACAGAAAGCCCGCCCGTCATAAAAGTGTCGAAGGAGGTGCCTGCACAATAGTAGCCGGTGACCCATCAGCCCCGCTGCACCGCCACGGCGCGAAAACCATACGCGGATTGATCAAGCGTAGCGTCGCGGTGCATGATCCCCGCTTGTTTTCCCAATCAAGTCTACCACAAGCCGGGGAGGGTAACATGAGTGGTACGCGTCGGGATTTCTTGCGGCAGGCCGGCAGCGTAGGAGGATACCGGGCGACTTATCTCACCATGCAAGCCATGGGTTTGTTGGGCACCGCTGCCGCCGCGGAGCCGTTGACCGTGCGCAAGGGCGAGGCGCACGCGACCAAGGTTGCCATTCTGGGCGGCGGCGTGGCGGGGCTGTCGGCGGCCTACGAGCTCGGCAAGGCCGGCTACGACTGCATCATCCTGGAGGCGCGCGACCGTGTCGGTGGCCGCAACTGGAGCATCAGGCGCGGCACCCGTCTGGAGATGACCGACGGCACGCGCCAGCTCTGCGAGTTCGATCCCGAGATGTACTGGAACGCCGGCCCGGCGCGTATCCCGAGCGCCCACCAGGCGGTGCTGGGCTATTGCAAGGAGCTCGGCGTCGCACTCGAGGTCGAGATCAACACCAGCCGCGGCGCGCGCCTCTACAATCCGGCTGCAAATAGCGGCAAGCCCGTTGAGATGCGCCAAGCACATAATGATACGCGCGGTGCAATTTCCGAGCTGCTCGGCAAGGCGATCAATCGCGGGGCGCTCGATAAGGAACTGACTGCGCAGGACAAGGAGCGCATGATCGCGTTCCTGCAGACCTACGGGGATCTGACGCCCGACCTCGTGTTCAAGGGATCGACACGATCCGGTTACAAGAGCCTGCCGGACGCCGGCGACGAGGCCGGCGCGCGCCGCGATCCCGTGCCGTTCCGTACGCTCCTCGACATCGACATGTGGAGCGCCGTGCTGTTCGAAGAGGGCTTCGACTTCCAGGCCACCATGTTCCAGCCGGTTGGCGGCATGGACCGCATTGCGATGGCGTTCGCCGGGAAGCTCGGGCCGGTGGTGCGCCTGAATTGCGAGGTGACGGCGATCAAACGCCGCAACAACGGGGTCACCATCGCGTATACGGACAAAGGATCCGGCGAGCGTAAGGCCGTCGAGGCGACCTACTGTATCGTGACGATACCGCTCAAGGTCCTGGAGCCGATCGACAACGATTTCTCCGCTGCACATCGCGCGGCGATGCGGGATATCGAGTACGGCAATGCCATCAAGATCGCGTGGCAATCGCGCCGGTTCTGGGAGATCGACGACGAGATCTATGGCGGTATTTCCTGGGCGAAGGCCCCGACGGTGCTGGTGTGGTATCCGAGCGACCGGCTGTTTTCGGAAAAGGGCATCTTGCTCGGCGGCTACGCCACGCGCGGCGACGCGGACACGCTGGCGCCAAAGTCGCTGAAGGAGCAGTTCGAATTGAGCCGGGCCGCCATCGAGGGCCTGCACCCCGGCCACGGCCACGAGCTCGAAAAACCGATGGCGATCACGTGGTCCAAGGTGCCCTACAGCCTCGGCATCGCAGCGCGCTACAAGACCGAGCACGACCCGAATTATGCGGTGCTGAGCGAGCCCGACGGCCCCTTCTATTTCGCCGGCGAGCATTTGAGCCATGTCGGCGCCTGGCAGGAAGGTGCGATACTGTCGGCAAGGCGCGCCATCAACATGATGGATAAGCACCGGCGTGCGTAACAGCCCGACTGCGCGGGGGTCGTGACGCGGCCCGTTGGCGCTAAGCTGAGGCTGCCTTGGCCCTCCCGCCCCTCTCCCCGCCTGCGGGGAGAGCGGCGTCGCCACAAGGGCGGCCGCACCGCGGGCAAAACGACCTTCCCCACGCTCAGATTCGCGGAGGCCGCCTCACCCGGAAGCTCGCGTCAGGGCAAGGAGTTCACCTCTGGCAGGGCTCGCCCGGCCCTCGAAGCCGGCCTTGGCGTCGACGCCGTTTGCTCCAAGGTCTGAACCAGCCTGATGTTGGCTTGTTCGATCGGGCTCAGCGGCACCTCCCAGGCATGAGGCTGGTACCAGGGAAACCGGGAGAAGTAGGCGCGCAGCGCGTCATCCCTGAAGTACCGGCCTCTGCGGGCAAAAATTTTGTTGCGAACAATTGCGAGTTCATCCGCGGAAAGGCCCTGAAGTTCTTCGGGCGTCAAATACCGCGAACCGGGATCCAAAAAGACGACGCTATTCTCAGCTTTGGTGTGCGCCGGCAGAGGCGTCGTGATGCTGCGGGACAGGGCAGGCTCCTCGATCGACTGAATCAATTCGACATTGGCCACTTCGACTTGGCTGAGCGGGACGTACCAGGCGCGAGGCCGGTACCAGGAAAACCGCGAGAAGTAGGCGCGCAGCGCGTCATCCTTGAAGTACCGGCCTCTGCGAGCAAAAATTTCGTTGCGGGCAAGGTGAAGCCGCTCAGCGGACAGACTTTGCAGTTCGCCATGGGTCAGATACCGCACGTCGGAGTCCGCAAAAATGAAACCAGTGCGATCGGCCACGACAGCCTTGCCCAGGTGCGGCAGAGGTTGAGCGGTCGGAGGCGACTGTGGCATCGGCTCCAGTCTCGCAATCGGCGTTGGCTTCGACGTTGTGACTGAGTGCGGCTCTGGCGCCGTAATCGGCGTCGGTTCAGACCTTGCAATCGGACTAAGCTTCGGTGTCGAAATCGCGGACGGGTCGGGCCTCGAGATCGGAGTGAGTTCCGGTCTCGCGACGGCGGGCCGCTCGGGCCTCGAAATCGGTGTGAGTTCCGGCGTCGAAATCGCGGACGGATCGGGTCTCGAGATCGGACTGAGTTCTGGCGTCACAATCGCCGGCCGCTCTGCTAACGCGGCCGTTCTGCCGACAATCTTCTCGTATTCAGAGTCGGGCACGATCACCGGCAACGTCGCTTCGATCCGCGTCCCGGCCGCCTGATTTTCCGTTCGCGCCACAGGCGGGAACGAGACATTCGGTTCCATTGATACTGAGCGGCCCGTGGACTCGGCTTCTGTCGTTGCGCCTGCTTGCGGCAATGGTGCGGTACGCGGCGCAAGCCCCGGCGAGCTCGCGCGGTCGGAATCGCCCGCCACATCCAACACCTCAACTACGACGACGCCGGCGAGCGTTGCGGCGATTGCGCTTGTAATGAGCAGTTTCCTCACGCCGGGCACCGCGTAGCCGGGCCGCCGCAACATTGGCGTCGGCATTCCCGGACCAACATGGCCGCGATTTGGGACGACCCGGATCGAACCCCGCGGCGGTGATCCATTCCCCCGGCGAAGCTGTCGGATCTGCTGGTCATCGGGCAGAACGCTGACGGTGGTGTGGGGCCATCTGACATTGCGGTCGCCCGCCACCAACCTATCCTCTCCCGCTTGCGGGGGCGGGCAGGGTGGCGGGGCCGAGCTCGTCGCGGACTGCGCCTGGTCGCTGCTTTGGCGATCGGCCGCACCGGCTGCGCCCGCGAAGGGAAAATTCGGAACTGACGACAGGGCGCGCAACAGGCCCTCGTCTTTGGCGCAAGCGGAAGACTGCGCCGCTTGACCCAACCTGTCATCCGGATCTGTCGGGGAGGTGCTCATAGCCGCGTGCCTTCTGCCACCGCAGGCGCCTAAATCTCGACAACCGCGTCCCGCCTCGGCCCAGCTCCCAACTGAACGCACCAACCATCTGGCGTGCAGTTGAATCAGCCAAAATGAGACGGTCGCGCGGCGGTACAGCTTGTCGTTCGTCGCGCCAGCATCGCGCCAGGTTCACGGGGACCACGCCACCGGAATTGTCATGCCGACCGCTTGGCCCGAATTCCTCGGTGAGCTGAGGCGTTATCCCGCCTTGTCAGCACGGCGGGAATCGGCATGCTTGCGCCCGCTGCCGGCGCGGTTCCGGGAAGCGATGGCTGATCCCTTTGCGCGTCGGGTTGTGGGGCAGGCGGAATTTTGAAGATTCGTCGACATCCGCATGGCTTTTTCGGGGGAGCCCTGATGACCCTGTCGGTACTCGTCCTCGCTATTGTGCTGCTCGGAATTGCGCGGCTGTCGGGGATGAAGAACGCCGAAATTCTGGAATCGATGCAACGCGCCATCGCCCAGGAGGCCGAGGCGGTGTGCGAAAAGCGCGCACGCCTGATCAAGGCGACGGCAGAGCTTGAAGCGGCTGAACAATTGCGGCGCGCGTCTGAGATCACGATGCAGAATCCGGCGCGTCTTGAACTGCGCCGCATGCAACTGCTCACCAGGTCGGGGGCGAGCAGAACAGCATGACGATCATTAACATGCCGAGCGAATTCGTGGCCATGGCGCGCGGCATCGAAGAGTTGGCCAAGCCGCCGTGATGCGCCCCTCACTAAGCTCTCCTGCCCCCCAACCCTTCCCTAGATTAGGGAGAGAAGGGCGGAGGAAGGCGAGGGCGAGAAGGGGACGGCGCCGGGGGGCCCAAGTCGGTTATTGCAGGGAAGGCGGGGAGAAGCATGAAGACGATTCTGGTTCCGACGGAATCCCATGAGTCGATGCGCTCGGCCCTCGCGACCGCGCTTATGCTTGGGCGTCGATTCGACAGCTACATCGAGGGCTTCGCGTTGCGGTTCCGCGTCAACGAGTTCATCGCCGTCGACATGGCGGGCGCCATACCGTTGGAGACGCTTCGTGAGGAGAGCGTCGACGAGGCCCGCCGCGCTCGCATGCTCTTCGAAGCGTTCATGCGTGAGCACGCTGTGCCGCGCAGCGATTCCCCTGTTGCATCGCTGTCGTATGGTTGGCTCGAGGACGCTCCCGAAGGTGAAGACTTCGTCGGCAGTCACGGCCGGGTGTTCGACGTTATCGTCATGAGCCGGTCGGAAGCCAATTCGATCGGATTGCACGACAAGGCGATCGAATCCGGCCTGTTCGACAGCGGCCGCCCGATCCTGATCGCAGCGCCGACGCCGCCTGCGCAGATCGGCATCAACGTTCTGGTTGCATGGAACTGCAGCACCGAACAGGCCCGCACCACCGCGCTCGCAATGCCGCTGCTGCGCAAGGCCGAGCGTATAACCGTGCTCCATGTCGAGGGCGGATCGGCGGTGCCGGGACCAAGTGCCGCACAGGCAACGCAGTATCTGCAGCGTAACGGCATCAATGCCGTGGCGATGACCGTCGGGCTCCAAGGCCGCACGACCGGCGAGGCCATACTGGCGGCCGCGCAGTCGCTCGATTGCGATCTCCTCATCAAGGGCGCCTACACCCAAAGCCGACTGCGCCAGATGATATTCGGGGG
>Ga0066903_100003880_pt1 | contig 12416 bp, 11 predicted proteins | sample PanSoiMetaGPlot1_FD_67491 | JGI IMG/M metagenome (GOLD analysis project Ga0066903, IMG submission 67491) | Tropical forest soil microbial communities from Panama analyzed to predict greenhouse gas emissions - Panama Soil - Plot 1 (version 2) | ecosystem: Environmental > Terrestrial > Soil >...
TTGTCCAGTTCGGCGGCGTGTATGTAACAGTGGTCGATGGCTGTTCGCTGCAGTTCCTTTCGGATGCGATTGGCCAAATCGTACTTCACTGGAAGTGTTTCGCTCCTCAGCAACGCGCCAGCCGTAAGTAACGTCTGTTCTAGGGTTTTGACCGATGGGAAGAGAGCAGATTTGAACCGACACATAGGAATCCGCATTTTACGCGGGAAGCGGGCCGCGGGATTGCGGACTTAGCTGCTTGTTAGGCCAATTGGCGGAGCGCGGAATCGATTACGCTGGCCCGGCCGGCAATTTTGCGATATTCAGACTAGCTCTCATCGCTCGCCATGAATTTTGCCGAATGGTTTTTCCTCTCTGATGCAGAGCGCAAATCTGTTCGGCAACGCTGGCTCGTGCTCGAACCGGGTTATTGGCACACCATTGCCGGCGAAGCAGCCGCGCGTTTCGCAGCGGAATTTGGAGCGAAGGAGGGTGTCACCCACGTTTTCAAGAGCCTTTACCAGGCTCGCGAACTAATCATTGCCGTGCAGACGGATCCCAAGGCGTCGAGAAAGCTCGATCTTCCCAAGTCGTACCTCGGCTTTCGGGTGGCAGAGTTCCCCGGCACAACTCCGGACGGTGTTTTGGTAGAGCCGGCGCCAGCCAGCAGTTTGCCTACAACGAAACCGTCGCTCGTGAAGCCGCAATCTGCTCCGCCGCGCCCGCGCGTTAAAGCAAAAGGAGGACACAGGATACTGGCGCTCAAAGGTGAGATCGATTTTCATCGCGTACAGGACATTACCGCCGAACTTTCGGACGCGATCAAGGAGCGACCGGAAAAGCTTGTGCTTGACCTCGCGAATCTGACTTACATCGACAGCTCCGGATTGGCCGCCTTGACTGAGGCTCTGCGGAAAGTGAGAGCGTACGACGGCATGCTTTACTTGGTTGGCATGCAGGACGGCGTCCGGACGATCTTTGAGGTCTCTCGTCTGGACCAAATATTTCCGATATTTCCAGACGCTGCCGCAGCGCTTGCCTCGGCTTGATGACCGACGTGTATCGCTTCCGTGCTCGGTAGGCGATTCACTTGTTTTGCGTCTTGCGTTCGGCTGCTGCGATGAACGACTCAACCGAAATACGCATAAGCCTGTCAAAATACGAGTGGACGACGAGCATCGCGAAGAGTGAACGAGAGCCAGTGAAGTCGGGAGCCTGCTCTTGGAATTCCGCAACGTGATAAATGAGCGTTGCGCGAAGATGGCTGATCTCGCGAAGGAGCTGAGAAACGTCATATCGCTCTTCCCAGCGCATATACCCGTGGGTCGCCGCTTCATATGCGCTGTCGAACAAGAGTTGCGGGTTGAAAGCATTGCAAAGGGTCTGGCTAAGACCGCTGAGTATTTGCGGAGTGTGATCTCGAAGCTGCTTGTGAGTGAGCTTGTCAGGTGCCGGAATTGTCCGGTCGCGACCGACACCATCTTCCCACTCCGCGAGAATGCGCTCGCTTCGTTCGGCGATAAAATCGGCAAGCCGCTCGCTGATCCGCTGCTGATCTGCAGTCGGAATTGGTAGAGTGATCATCGTTTTGGCTCCTTTCGGCCGGGAACCGGCAGGTCGCCGAACTAGAATTAGACGAATTGCTTCCTGGAGTTATTGAAGGATTTTCGCGACCGTTCTTCGCTAAGAGCCGCTTGCCGAAGCGCGACAATAAGCGCCAATCTTGACGGGCGATCCGATATTTCGAATGATCCGCCTAGCCGTGCTATGAAGCGTCTTGCTGCTCGCCTTACACTGACGAACTGCTATCCCTTCGGTTTTGTACGCTCCGATATCGCGATGAATTGCTCAACGGAACGGCGCATAAGCTTATCCAAGTAGGAATGGACAATCGTAGTCGCGACCTCCCCGGGTGCATCGCCAAAGTCCGGCCTTAGCATTTGAAATTCACTTAGTTGGTGAATCAACGCTGTGCGGAGATGTCCGATTTCGCGCAGCAACTCAGTTACGTCGTAGTCCTGCTGCCAGCGTATCTGCCCGTGCATCGCTGCGGTATAAGTGACATCCCCGGCGAGTTTTTGGTCGTATGCTTCGCTAAGCGTTAGGCTAAGACTCGTGAGGAGTTCCGGGATGTGATCTGTCAATTGCCGGTGGGTAAGCTTCTCGGCTGAGGGAACTGTCTGATCGCGTCGTACGGCCTTTTCCCAGTCTAAAAGGATACGTTCGTGGCGCTCGGAAATGAAGGCAGCAAGCTGATCGCCGATGCTCTTTTTCGAGCTGGGTTCCAGCGGCGCTATGCCCGTTTGCGGGGTTTGTTTTTTTCGAGGCATATACGTGTCCGCGTCTAACTAGAATTAGACTGCAACTTGCGGTCTATTTCTGGCGCCGTCGAGCGGAAACCCCGAAAAGGCTGCAAAGCCCGAGCCAGCCGGAGCAGCGCATGATCGGGTCACCTTTTTTGCCCGGTTCAAATTTTGCCGATCGGATATCGGCTATTCGTCGACTCCAATAATCTCGGGTTTCTTCAGCGTGGCGAATAGCAGCGCGTTTGTCATCGACGTCGCGCGGGCTGAGAGGGTTTGTCGTTCATGGGTTCCATGGTCGGATTTTTGGCTTTTCCGAGCAACGGGTTTGGGATTTCGAGCGACGGCGCTTAGCTATATCTGATTTAAGCTTCATAGTGTGTCCCAGCATCTTTTATATGACATATGGCAAATCTGATTTTCTTGCGGGGCGTGCTCATTTCTTTTTATCGCCACCGTACTTGACCTGATTTTCCTATGGACAGTTGGGGCATGACCGCGAGCTTTTGGTCACGATGCTAGCGCCGCATCCTTTTGCTGCTCGAAAGTGTTGCCCCTTTTTACATAGCGCGATTGCAATCTTTCTAGTCGCCATTGCCAGTGGGCAAGAGATCGAAAACCGCCCGGTTATTGTTCAGGCCGAAGCCGAAGAGTTGCCGAGCGCTTATGGTGCTCCGCCCGATCTCTCGCATGGTCGCATCTCGACGCTAACGAAATCGTATGTGCTTTCGCCCTTCAGTTTCGAAGTCGAAGCCGGATACGAGGGCGACATCTTCCGATACGGATTACCTGTGAATCTGTTCCGACAGGAGATCGAAATGGGGTTGCCTGCGCGCTTTACTATTGGTTTGCAGAATGAGATCGAACATTTCGCGGGCGATACCTTCGGAAGGACCTTTACACTCGAAGCGCGTTACGGCTTGGCGAATTGGAATGAGCTCCCGCTCAATCCGGCAATTTCAGTCGAATATCGTTTTGGTCTGAACGACGGAGTGGGGGATTCGGGTGAGCTTGCTCTTCTTATCTCGCACGACTTTCCTCATTTGATCGAGTGGGCGATGAACATTTTTGTCGATCAGGAGTTCGGTGGTGGGGAGAGCACCAGCGCCGGGTTCGCCCAGAGTGTTGAAGTGCCTGTTCTTCTACCGGATGAGAAGCTTGAGATCGGACTTGAAATGCAATACCGGAGTGGGGGCGAAACGATCAGCCCCGATCGGACAGTAAAGGGGTTCTCCGTCGGACCGACATTGGCATGGCGGCCAACCAACAAATTCCGTTTCGATATCTCGCCTCTTATCGGATGCAGCGATCATACTCCCTCGGTTCAAGTATTCGCGGTGTTTTCAGTCTCTTTCGGGGGACCTGAGGCGAGTGACGTAGAAGCGCCGACATCCGCGCGCGGCCGGTGATCATTATTTCACACGATATGTAGCAATCCTGATTATGTCGGGATTGCCGAAAGTCCGCTCAAGTCGTTGGGGACTGTGTAGACTGACGCGCAGCCGGGTTTTTTGCGCGCACGCGTCGAATGGCTGGGGTCGCACGGCCCTCAGGGTCAATAAAGATTGCTCCTATGTGTTCGTCATACCAAGCCAATGCGAATCCGTTTTTCTCGGCAACTTGGTAAAGGTCGCTTCGTCGCGCTACCCGATCTGGCCAAATCTCATCCAGCTCGGCTGTGTTTATGAAACAGTGGTCGACTGCGTTTCGCCGCAGTTCCCTTCTGACGCGGTCGGCCAATTCTTCCTTCACTGGAAGTGTTTCGCGCCTCAGGGATGCGCCAGCTGTAAGTAACGTCTGTTCTAAGGTTTTGACCGATGCCAAGAGAGCCGATTTGCTCTGACATATAGCAATCCTGATTATGTCGGGATTGCTCCGGAGGAGACAGCGGGGCCACAACACAATCCGGCCAACAGCTCGGGAAGAAGAAGAGAATTCCGGGTTACTGCTTGAGGGAAATCGTCGCATGAATAGTTGGAGGCATGATTCAGAACGTCTTTAGTGGGGACTTAGATCATGCTCGGGTGGCTCGCGAAAGCGGGCAGGGAGCGACGCGGAGCACACCAATTCCTATCCCGCCTTGTTTAATCCCTCTTAACCCGCCGAGCACCTGATCAGAGGACTCGCCGTTATTCAAGTGGGCCCAACGCCGCGTAGCGGCGGGGGTAGCTTGAACCACGGGTGTGCCCAGATGCAGCTGAAGATGAAAGGAGTTGGTCGGATTGGAAAAGCGATTGAAGCAATGTGGTCTCTGCGCAGGCTGGACTGCTGATGGCGAGAATCTGCCAAGTGGAAATCGGGATCTGAAAACCGGTCGCACGCCGATGGACAATTTCGTCTGCACTCGCTGCAAGCGCGAATGCGAGACAAATTGGTTTGTTCGTCGCCAATGCGAGGAAATGATCAAGGACGCGGCGTAGGGGAACGGCTTCGGCTCACAGCCTTTCAGTTTCGATCACTGCAGTGCTCTGACAAAGAAAACGAGCTCACGCAGGGTTTTGTGGCAACACGCGGAGCATGCGTCACAATGCTGTGGAGCTCTTGCCATAGTACCAGGTAAACTGCTGGGTTAATAATGAATCCATCAAAACAGAAGCTGATTGACGAGCGGTCGTCGCCTCTTTTTCGGATAATGTCCATCTACGACGATACAGATCCGCAACGACGAGCGTTCGAGGGAAATATAAATGCTTTTCATATTGGCGACGGATACATCCTTTCCGTCGCGCATTACCTACGCAGCAGATTTCCGTTAGTCCGGTCGACTACAGATGCTTTCTTCCAAAGCGAAATTCTCCGAAAGTTTCCAAAGTCGGAAGTAAATCAACTTTCACGATGTTTTCCCGTCGATGCTTCGACTCAGAAGCGTAACCTCACCGTTAGCGACGTAAAGAGCGCGGAGAGGTTAATTAAAAAGTTCACGGAGTACAAATGCGATACAACGGTGCAAACTCTTTATGCTCAGAACGTCTGCAAACCTTTTCTGATTATTCAATCGCAGCAGCGCCAATTCTTTAACGACCAGAAAGTCACCGCTCAGATAGATCAGCGCCACATATTTCACGACTCCACCGGTAATCGGTATACGTTTTTACTCGAACTCGAGTTGGTAAAGCTATTTTTGGCACAAGACATTGCAATCTACCGCACGGTTAATGTTAGCCCCGACGTAATTCGGCTCCTTCCTTTTATTTCGCTCGACTATTCGCTCTATGACGATGACTGCAGCGATATCTACTGTCTGCAAAATTCGCCTTCCGGCACTAATCTTGGGCGGCTTTTGAATCGAGCGCAGATCGAGGGCATCCTTGATCAGCATTCAATCCAGGGCGATGACATCACGGGAAAATACATATTCGAGGGATTGCGTTACCTTATTCGCGGCTATTTTCGCTTTGGATCCTCTGGGGCACCCTATGTAATAGACAATTTTGACAGCACTTTCTGAAATGGGGAAATTCTTACCTGCGTCGGGGCCCCTGAAGATCGTCCATACTGGGGGAAGCACCGTCGTCGGACTCTCAGTGGGGACGTTCGGAATGCTGATCTTCCCATGAACCAATCCGTGAACGATGATGTTCCTGTCTCTGACCAAGACATCAATTTTTTCCTTAAGTTTCCGTAGTCTCGGAAGATCAGACTCGCCGTGCTTTTCGTGTGCTCGTTGCAGAATCAGTTTCCATCGGTCTTGCAGATTCAGGTGCCACGTAAGATTGGGACCGGTCGTTTGGTCAGCGTCAGCAATGCCCCAGATGAGCATTTCTGTTTCGGCTTCAAGATAAGACCATCCCACGCACAACTTTCCAACCAGTCGGGGAACGGCTGGGCTGATCGGATCCTCGGGCGGCGACTCCACAGGGTCTTTCGCAGATATAGCCCGCGAGATGAGAAAACCAGCAGCTACGCCGATTAGGAAAGGGATTAGCGTTGTCGTAATACCTTCGTAGTAGCATTGCGGCGCGGCGGGTCAACGCGGACAACTTTCTTTGCAAATTCCCGCTGACCTTCGCGGTGCACGGCTAACAAATAACGAAGTGTCTCACGCAAGTTCCAGATCGCAGTGATTGCGATTTCGCGGGCGAAATGGGTAGCGTGACGGTCATTCGTATTCGGAATTGCAATTACGAGCTCACGGCACCGATCGAGCTCGCACAAGAGTTTCTGGCTGTCGAACAACCAGGGGTCCGGAAATGCTTCAAATCGAATGCGCCAGGCGGGTTCTTGCGGTGGCGACTCGGGTTTGATGCCTTTCGCTGCGGCGAGGCGTTCTTCGGCAGTTGCGAGCGCGATTCGAGTGTCTCGTCGGCGTCGGCTTTCAGCGGTATTCATTGAGGCACACCTTCCTTTGGGTGGCGGTGCGGTTTCGGTCCGCCTGCCGAATCCGGTTCCCCAGCTGAGCTTGCGGCCACGCGGGCCACGAATCGAGGTCGGATTATCAGGTGTGGCTCAGTTACGAGCAGCGCTGCGGCGGAGGCGAGTGAGATTTGGCTTGCATTCCGTAGCTCTACGATTTTATATGACATATATTGTCTGATGATATGGGAGCAACGAGGCGATGGTCCAAGACGCGGCCACTTCTTCTCTCCTTGGGACCCGAAATGGTCTATGAGTTCGCTATTGATCACCCGTTGCGGGGCCGCGCCCATCTTGACGCTATTGCGATGTTCGCTAGCCTCTGAACGGAACCTCTCTTGTGCGTTATGCTGCTCCGTTGTCTGCGATTTGCCGTTCTTCTCTCAGTTTTAACTCTCCAATCCGTGGGCGCCCAAGTCGCGATCGGGACGCCGACCCCGCGCGAAGAATCCACCCCTGAGCCGACGCCCGAGCAAAGCCCCAAGAAGGCGTCTAAATCGGAAGCCACGCCGAAGCCGAGCAAAAGCCTTGAGGAAACGATGCGGCCGGAAGAATTCAAGGCCGCCGGTCTCGACAAGTTAAGTGAAGATGAGCTGCAGCACTTGGACGCGTACCTCCAGGGCTATCGCGCGGCCGCGCAAAAGAAAGCCAGCCAGCAGGCAAAGACCGAGGCGCAGGAAGAAATCAATAAAGCCAACGAGAAAGCGGAAAAAGCCGAGCAAGCCAGCCAGGAAGCGAAAAAGGAAGCCGCCAGTTCAAGGGCCAAGATCGATCAGCTCGTTAGTCGCGTTGATGGAAGCATTGATGGAATCAAGGGACACACCCAGATCCGGCTCGAGGACGGCAGTGTCTGGAAACAATCTAATGTCGATGATCATTATCGCGCGACAGTCAATGATCACCCGGCCGCGGTCGTGAGTCATACCTGGTTAGGCTACAAGATGCAGATCGAAGGAATGCCCGAGTTCTATGTCGATCCGGTGGTTCGACCGCAGTAGCTGAAGCTCAACCGAGCGGCTGCATTGCCCCGGCATTGGCGGTCAGACTGCCCAACCCAAATTCCGCGTGGGTCAATTGCGCAGCCCGCTCTACTTCAGATTCATCGATGATGACCGCGATCTTGATTTCCGAGGTTGAGATCAGCTGAATGTTGATTCCGGCTTTACCGAGACAATCAAACAAACGCGCCGCAACCCCCGAATGCGAGCGCATCCCGATTCCGACGACGCTTAACTTTGCGACGCCCTTTTTTGTCAGGAGCCCGGCCGCTTTCACTTCGTTGACCACCGGCTCGAGAAGTCTTTTTGCGGCGTCGACATCGTTCTCGTGAATCGTGAACGAAAGATCGCTCGTGCCGTATTCAGAAACGCTCTGCACGATCATATCGACGACAATATTCGCAGCCGCGATCGTCGAGAAAATCCGGCCAGCGACGCCGGGTTCGTCCCGCACATCGTCCACTGTTAGCTTGGCTTGATGGCGATCGATGCTGACACCACGCACGAAGACGTCTTCCATGTTGGCAGTTTCTTCCTTCGCAGTCGTCCCAACGTCCGGCTTGATGCTCGAACGCACTTCGAATTCAACCGCGAATTTTTTGGCAAACTCGACCGCGCGCGATTGCATCACCTTTGAGCCGGCGCCGGCCATCTCAAGCAATTCATCGTAGGCGATCTCATCCATCTTCTTGGCGTCTTTCACGACCCGCGGATCGCAGGTAAAAACACCGTCCACGTCCGTAAAAATCTGGCAAGCATCGGCGCCAAGCGCGCCGGCGAGAGCAATCGCGCTCAAGTCGGAACCACCGCGGCCAAGTGTTGTCGTTTCACCCTTCGCATCCTGTCCCTGAAAGCCGGCAACAATGACAATATAGTCTTCGTTCAACAGCTCCTGGATCTGTTTCGGGCTGATATTTGCGATCCTCGCTTTGGTGTGGATCTCATCCGTCAAAATTCCCGCCTCCGCGCCGGTGATTGAAACGGCTCTTGCACCGAGCGCATTGATTGCCATTGCGGTCAGAGCGCTCGCCGCTTTTTCGCCAGTCGCGAGCAAAACGTCCATCTCGCGCTTGTCCGGGTCGGGCGAAACTTCGCCCGCGAGTTTGATCAAATTGTCCGTGACGCCGGCCATCGCCGAAATCACCGCCACCACCTGGCAGCCTTCGCGTTGCGTTTCAACGATCCGGCGTGCGACGTTTCGGATCCGCTCGGCGCTTCCAACCGAGGTGCCACCATATTTCTGGACGATCAGGCGCATGACAAACGGCGCGACTCTAAACTAAAAACCGAGAGCGCGCCGCACATTGTCAATCCTGGCTGGAACGCTCTCAAGCTTCCCAATTCTACGCTGGATCGTGTCCGGATCTTTCAAACCGTGACCGGTCACGGTGCAAACAATTCGGCTGCCTTCGCGAAAACTCGCCGCGCGTTTGAGCAGGCCCGCGATTGGCGCCGCGCTTGCCGGTTCCGCGAAAATCCCTTCGTTCGACGCAAGCCAGCTTTGCGCGAACAAGATTTCTTCATCGGTCACAACGTCGATATCGCCTTTCGATTCATCCAGCGCGGCCCGTGCTTGCTTCCAGCTCGCAGGATTTCCGATTCGAATTGCCGACGCGATTGTCTCCGGATTTTCTACCACGCGATTGTGAAAGATCGGGGCCGCGCCCGCGGCCTGAAGCCCGATCATGGACGGCAAGTTTTTCGATCGTCTCTGCGCACTGTATTCGCGATAACCCGCCCAATACGCAGTGATGTTTCCGGCGTTGCCTACCGGAAGCAGATGAAAATCCGGCGCGTCGCCCAGTTGATCGACGATTTCGAACGCAGCGGTTTTTTGTCCGGCAATTCGATCGGGATTGATTGAGTTCACAATCGCGAATTCTTTTTCGTCACCCAATTCCCGCACGATCCTCAACGCGTCATCGAAATTTCCGTCGATCGCAACGATCTTCGCGCCATGCGCAAAAGCTTGTATTAATTTGCCGGTCGCGATCTTGCCCGCGGGCAGAATTACCGCACACGAAATTCCGGCGCGGGCGGCGTAGGCCGCGGCCGAGGCCGAGGTGTTTCCGGTTGAAGCGCAAATCAAGGCGCGCGCGCCGCGATCGATTGCGCACGAAACCGCAACGGTCATGCCGCGGTCCTTGAAAGAACCGGTGGGGTTCAATCCTTCGTTCTTGATGAAAACCCGACAATCGCGGCCCACCCGCTGGCTCAATTTTAGCGAAAAGACGAGCGGTGTATTCCCCTCGCCCAGACTGACAACGATCTCGCACCGTGGAAGAAACTCCTGAAAACGGTCAATCACTCCCCTGCTTTGCTGCATTCTTTGTCCTTTCATTGGCAATTTTCATTCGAAATCAATTCGGGCGATTGTCGAGCCGCAACAGAGATATTACTCTAGATCCACGAGATATGCCGGAACTGACCAAAACGGATAAGTTGCGCCTGCTCGCGCTCATGCTGGAGAGCCGGCATGCTGACTTGCGCGAACAAAATCTCATTCGCCAGGGCAAAGGCCACTTTCACACGCCGGGTATGGGTCACGAGGCATTGGCCGCGATTTCTATCCAAATGGAGCCCGACGATTATATCGTGCCGTTTTATCGGGATCGCGGACTGGTGCTTGGCCGCGGAATGACAACAAAACAACTCGGTCTCGAATATTTTGCAAAGCGAAAGACCGGCAGCGGCGGCCGGATGATGGCTTCGCATTACAGCGATACCGATCTTCACATCTGGAGCGTGCCAACCCCGACCGGTTCGCAACTTCTTCCCGCCTGCGGGATGGCCTGGGGAATACAATTGGACGGCAAGAAAAATATTGTCGTCACAACCGTGGGCGATGCCGCCACGCGTCAGGGCGATTTCTTCGAAGCCGTCTGTTTTGCGAAGGAACGAAAACTTCCGGTTTTATTCATCGTCGAAGACAACGGCTATGGGATCAGCAGTCCGACGCGAGAGATTAATCCGCTCGTGCTCGGTGTCCTTGAGCCAAATGAATGGACGCAGCTCGCCGGCGAAGATGTTCAGGGAATTTACGATGCCGCCACGGACGCAATCGAAAAAATACGCGCCGGAGGTGGCCCGTGCTTTTGGTGGATAACAATGGAGCGACTCTCCAGTCACACCAGCTCCGATGATCACAAGCTTTATCGTAGTGCGGAAGAGCTGGCCGAATGTGAGAAACACGATCCGCTCACCTTTTGGAAAGAGAAATTAATTTCAGAAGGCCTGCTCACGCCCGAAGAGTTTGCGAAGCTCGACAACGAAACCAAAGAACGCGTTCGGGCGGAATATTCCGAAGGGGAAAAAGCGGAAGATCCTTCACCTAACGAGCTGACCGCCAATGTGACAGGCGCTCTGCCGCAGGTCGCAGATGAGGTTTTGCCGCCGGGAAAATATCGCATCGGCGATACGGTGAATCAGACCCTGCGCCTCGGGCTCAAGAAGGATCCGCGTCGCGTTATTTTCGGCGAAGACGTCGAAGACCCAAAAGGCGGCGTCTTTCGCCTTACCCAGAAACTTTCCACCGAGTTCCCGAAACAAGTTTTCAACTCGCCGCTCGCTGAATCAACAATTCTCGGCGTCGCGTGCGGGTTGGCTGCTTACGGACGCCGGCCTGTTTTCGAATTGCAGTTCATCGATTTCATTTATCCGGGGTTCAATCAGCTCGTGACGAACATCTCGACCTTGCGCTGGCGCACGTTTGGAAAATGGAAATGCCCGGCGGTGATTTACGCGCCCTACGGCGCATATCTGCCCGGCGGCAGCTTGTGGCACAGCCAGGCCAATGAATCCGCGCTCGCGCATTATCCCGGACTAACCGTCGTCGTTCCGAGCGCGCCGGACGATGCCGCCGGTCTGCTTTGGACCGCGATGCACGCGGAAGATCCGGTCCTGTTTCTTATTCCGAAACATATGTTTTGGGCCGAACGCGAATCGAAAGAACCGGTGCGTGCCGTCCCATTCGGTCAGGCGCGCAAACTGCGCGACGGCGCCGACGTCACGCTCGTGGCGTGGGGCAACACCGTTGAAAAATCACTCGAAGCGCTGGCTAAGATCGGCAACGAGGTAAGCGTCGAGCTCTTCGATCTGCGTACCATCGTACCGTGGGACAAGGAAGCGATTGCGGCATCGGTCCATAAGACGGGACGGCTGGTCGTCGTGCAGGAAGACACCGAGAATTGCAGCGTCGGGCAGATGATCATTACGCACATCACATCTCAGCCGGATCTTTGGAGTGAAATGGTCAGTCCGCCGGTCCTCGTGAGCAAAACGAATGTGATGATTGGTTACAATCCGATCTACGAGTACGCCGCGCTCCCGGATGTGGAACGGATTGTCGCCGCGATTCACCGTTCCGTTTCAACAAAATCCGAACGCGTTGCAGCTGCCGATGTCCTCATCGGCAGAAAGTCGGAAGTTGCACCGAAGAAAGAAGTCGCGCACGCTGCAGCCACAATGCCCAACGGAAACGTCCAGCCGATTCTCGTTCCAATCATGGGCGAAGGAATTCGGAACGCGAAAATCGTTTCCCTGTTGAAAAATCCCGGCGATCCAATTGCGGTGGATGACGATCTTTGCGAAGTCGAAACCGATAAAGCGGTTTATCCAATCCAATCGTCGTTTTCGGGAACGATGGGCGAATGGAAAGTGAAGATCGGGCACCTCGCGGAGATCGGAGAAGAACTGGGCACGATTCACACCAGCGAGGGCGCGACTCCAAGAACAACTGTGGCGGCAGCCGCCTCGGCTGCACCGGTAAGTGATGGCAGGCGAG
>Ga0066903_100003881_pt1 | contig 12415 bp, 17 predicted proteins | sample PanSoiMetaGPlot1_FD_67491 | JGI IMG/M metagenome (GOLD analysis project Ga0066903, IMG submission 67491) | Tropical forest soil microbial communities from Panama analyzed to predict greenhouse gas emissions - Panama Soil - Plot 1 (version 2) | ecosystem: Environmental > Terrestrial > Soil >...
CAACGGGAGACGAGAGGCACCTCAAGGGCACTCACACGGGGCTGAAGATCGGCCAGAGCTGCGCCATCCAGGTTGGCGTGGCCATCGTGGACGGTTCACGGGCGGTAAGCCCGCGGACATCAAGCGAGCGCGTTCCCGAGTCGATAGCGGGGGCATGCAATGGGAGATTGGACAGCTGGGCTTCGGGGACCGCTGGTACACGCTTGGCACGACCGAAGCTTGGAATCCGATGGGCGCCCTGAAAGCCTGCGCCAGGCAGAGACGCGGCATTCAACCGGGGATCTACGGCGTCCGGGCTCGGGGCCTGGTCGATTGGCAACGGTTTCGCGTCGATGAGGCCGGAGCCGTCCATAGCGAGCAAACCGACGAGAGCACCCAAGGGGCCGCCTGAAGTCGCCCCAGCCACCCCGAAGCCCTCGAAGTCGCTGGGCTCCGGGAGTATCGGCGTCACCCGCTCACCTCGGCGGTCCCACACCCGCGTCCCCGGGGGGGTCCATGCCTACCCTGCGATCCGCACGTCTGCTTCATCTCTCCCCCCTTCCCCCGGGGCGAGATACTGGCGTCCGATGTCCTCTGTCTGGAAGGGAAACCGAAGAGCGCGGGCACGACGGATCGCGTCGGCGAGACAGCGGGTCGCCGTAGCGGTCGTCCTCGTGGGCGTCGGCCATGTGGCTGGCCGGCTGCACGGCGCAGCGCTCGAAGCCGCCGGGTTGCGGGAGTAGGCGATGTCGCAGGAAAACGTGGAGGTGGTGCGGCGTGCCTTCGAATATGAGATCTCCGGCCGGGGCACCGCCGCCGAGGCCCAGGCGATCCTTGATCCCAACGTCGTCATGAACCCGGTCGAGGAAGGCGCGTCCTACGGCGTGGATGCGTACCGAGACAACTTTGAGCATTGGCAGAGCGAGTGGGAAGACCTCGAGGTGACCATCGAGGAGATCGTCGACGCCGGGGACCGAGTGGTCCTGACTGCGCATCACCGGGGGCGTGGCAGAGGTAGCGGGCTTGACGTCGAGGCCCGCTACTACGAGGTCTACACGCTCACCAGGGGCAGGATCATCCGGGTCGACGAATACAGCGAACGCGCCCACGCCCTCGAAGCCGCCGGATTGCGGGAATAGAGCGCCGACGCGCAGGACAAGATCGAGACGGTTCCCGTGCGCCAGTTGTGCGCCAGCTGAGTCACTTCTCCTTTCACGCGAAAGCAGAAGTCTGTACCCGGGCAACGAGTCGGTCGTTGCTCTCTCGAAGGCCCGCGAGCCCGGCAGCCAGTGCGGCCCGTCCCACCGGGTTCACGTTGGCGGGACTTGCGGGAAGCCTTCGCCTCGAGCTGTCCCGGCAGAAGAGCCGCATTTCACGACTACCCGCTCGTCCGCGGGCGAACCTGTCAAGTGCGAGCAGGCGGTCAGGAACTGATGGGCCGAACCGAACCCGCACCCGTTCACGGGCCGACTGGTACAACCGTGACCCCCCTACGCATGAGGGAAGGGGACGCGGAGGCGGACTCCGGCCTCGGACAGCATGTCCCGACGACCTGGCCGGCCCGCCTCCCTGCCGTCGGCGGTTTCGCACGAAGGAAGGGCCGCCGCCGGTCGCCGAACGGGAGGTTCGAGTGAAGCGGCGACGGCCCATGCTCGTCCAGTACGACTCGGATACCCGGGACGCGGAGCTTCACTCGCGGCGCGAAGAGAAGGGCCTCGGCCGACGGGACGAGGAGGCAAATCCCGGTACGACGCCGACCGAGGCGGTTAGAGGCAATGGATGGAGAGATTCCGATCGCCTCGCTCCGACTCTCTCACCGGAAGCTCCGTTGTCAAGCGATGAAGCCGCTACCCCGTGGCCCGGCGGCTTCGCCTCAGGCGCTCGCGTCGGTTATGCAGAATGCCTTGGTCGACATCTACTACTTCGCGCAGAGCGCGTAGGTAGTGAGGGACCCGACCCCCACCTCCGTCGCCGCCGTCCAGCCCTGGGCACCGGGAGTGACTGCCGCCAGCGGCTCAGATGTTGAGAGGCCTGCGGCGATCGAGGAATTAGCGCCGCCGCCGACCACGGTCTCGCCGGCCTGGCAGGAGACGGTGGGGCCAGAACTAAAGCGCATCGTCACCTGCGTGAACCCGATCGCCGTGCAGGCCGAGGTGCCGCTCGCATCGACGGAGGCGATCGCCTGTCCGCTCGCGCAGCCGCTGTCGAGGCGCTTCTGGATCGAGGTGGTGTCGGTGTCCCCCGCGACGAGAGAGCCATCCACCACCTTGCCGCCATCGACCGAGTTCGGGGCCAGCTTGGCGCCGCTGACCGCGCCGTTGGCGAGGTCGGTGGCGTTTACCGAGCCGGCGATGACGTTGGCGTGCTTGCCGGTAGGCGGCTTGTGGCCGGAGACCGTCCCTGGCCCGATCTGGCTGTTGGAGGAGACGACATAGGTGACGGCCGTCGCCGTGCCACCGAGGGCGACGAACAGCGCGATGCAGGCAACGACCATCGCGGCGCTGGGACGAAATCGCGAACGCATTGGACCTCCCTGTTTGGACGAGCGACGGATACCGACCCCCGGCGATCCGTCGATGTGGAGCGACCATCTCATCCGAGGGTCGGAGGGTCAAGCCGATGAAGCCGCTACTCCCGCAGCCCGGCGGCTTCGAGGGCTTCCCGCCCGATGTGCGTACTCATCTATGCGCGGAACCTTGCCGTTGCGCACCGTGTAGACCTCATAGAGGCGGGATTCGACTTCCGCCCCGCTCGCTCGACCACGGGCGTGGATCCGAGCCGCCACGAACACCCGGTCTCCGTTGCCGATCACCTCGTCGAGGGCTATCTCGGCCCCTCCCAGGCTCTAGCTCGCGATTGGGGCGTTGCTGCAGTAACTGAGCAATCAGGCCAAGGGCCGGCTCGGACGTCAGATCCCTGACGTTGACCGAGAAGCGGCCTTCCGCAGAGAATAGGTCAAGGAGGTAGCAATGTTTTTTCTCTGGCGCAGGCTGGCCATGCTCACGTTGGGCGTACTTTCGATCATCGCGCTCGTCTCGATCCCCTCGCTCGCGACCCAGGTGGTGAAGCACGGCTCCAAGGTGACGATCTCCGAGAAAGCGCCCGCATTTCACGGAAAGGTCAAGTCAAAAGAGCGTGCTTGCGTGAAGCAGCGCAAGGTGAGGCTGTTCCGAGCGCACACCCATCGCGCCGACACGGTGATCGGTAGCGATCACACGAACAACCACGGCAGGTGGCAGGTGGATGTGAACCCGCTCAGGTCCGGCGGCTATTACGCCAAGGTGGCCCGCCGCAGCGAGGGCACTGCCGGCACGATCCACATCTGTCGTAGCGACCGCTCGAGAATCGTTCCCGTCGACTGAATGGGCGCTACTGGGCTCGAACCAGTGACCTCCAGCTTGTCGAGATGAAAAGGCGGTTACGACGCCTGACGACGACCGACGACGGAGGGCGCGTTTTCTGGCACCGCCATGCGGGTTCTAAGTGGTCGAACCGCCTGGACAAGCGGGGTCGATTCGGCTCGAGCCGCTGACGTAGTGGCGTTTTAGTGGCGTCGATTCAGCGAGGCGACGGAACGCTGACCGCGCCGTCGTGCTGTCCGTTGAGCTTTGAGTTTTTCTCGCGGTCTGCCATCCGGCGGTAGGGCGCCATTCGGGTCGCTTGCCCGCACCCTCCCCTTCGGGAGATACTGCCTAGGCGATGTCGGGGGAGAACGTCGAGACGGTGAAAGCCGCTTACGCGGCATGGAATACGGGAGACATGGACGCGTATCGCGAGCTCTGCGACCCCGAGATCATTGTGCGCTCGCCAGAGGGGTGGCCGGAACCGGGGCCGTTCGTGGGTCGAGAGGCGGTCATGAGCGAGTGGGAGCGCATCCGCGAAGCCTGGAATGCCGACGCGCTCGAACCGATCGGCGAGTTCGTCGACGCCGGGGACCGAGTTGTCGTGAGGCAGGCTTGGCGCGGTGAGGGCCGTGGCCCCGGCATGGACATGGAGATGACGACGGTGCTCATGATGCGCGAGGGCAGGATCGTCTACATGGAGTTCTTCTGGGACCACGCGGAGGCCCTCGAAGCCCTGGGCCTTTCGGAGTAGGCGATGTCGCAGGAGAACGTGGAGGCATTCAAGCGAGGGTTTGAGGCGAGCAACCGCCACGACTTCGACGCGATGCTGGAGGAGCTTGACCCGGCGGTGGAATGGCATCCGGCGGTGGGGGTGGGGTTGGCAGGTGAAGCGACGGTGCTTCGGGGACGGGAGGAGGTGCGGAAGTGGTTTCAGGACCTGTTCGAAGCTTTCGACGATCTTCGTTTCGAGGCCTCGGAGGTCCGGGACCTCGGAGATGAACTGCTCGCATTCGGCCGGGTCCATGCGCATGGCACCGCAAGTGGTGTCGAGATCGACTCGCCATTTGCCTGGCTGGCCCGAGCTAAGAACGGGAAGGCGATTTGGGTTCGGAGCTACCTGGATCCGAATGACGCCCTCGAAGCCGCCGGGCTTTCGGAGTAGGCGATGTCCCAGGAGAACGTGGAGCTTGTGCGCCGAATCTACGACGGGTGGTCGCGTGGTGATTTCAGCGTTGGGGCCGACCTGATGGGACCAGAGTTCGAATGGCACCAATACGCCGACGCGGTTGAGCCAGGATCGCATCGTGGAGCGGCCATCGGAGGGGCGATCAGCAAGATCTTCGAGATCTACGAGAACTTTCGGGTCAAACCCGACCAATACCTCGACGCAGGGGACAAGGTGGTGGTCACTGCTCGCGTCCAAGGAACCGGCAGGGGAAGCGGCGTCGAGTTGAACGAGCCGTTCGCGTTCGTATGGACCGTGCAGGGCGGCAAGCTGGCCGAACTCACCCTGTTCAGGGATCGCCGGAAAGCCCTCCAAGCCGCCGGGCTGCGGGAGTAGCGGCCCCATCAGTTGACCCCCCGACCCTCGGGTGAGAGGGTCGTCCTACATCGGCGGATCGCTGATCGCCGACCAGCCCGAACGGACTCGCCGACGCACCTGGCCTCCGCCCCGAATGACAGGGAGGTCCCTGATGCGTCAATGGATTCGCTCTCACCTGACCTACGCCAATGTCATGTCCACGCTGGCGGTGTTCCTGGTCATCGGAGGCGGCACGGCGCTTGCCTCCTATGTCGTCTCCGCCAACAGCCAGGTCGGACCAAACACCATCTCGGGCCACAGGCCGCCGACCGGCAAGCACGCCAACATCCTCGCCAACTCGATCAACGGCACCGACATCGCCGATCGAACCGTCGATACCTGCCAGGTCCCGCTCAAGAAGTTCGGTCCGATCTGCGCTCGGTCGGACGGGGGCCTGAGGACGTGGGATAACGCCTTCCAGTACTGCGCCGGCCTCGGGCTGCGCCTGCCGACGACCTCGGAAGCGGATGTGTTGGCGCTCAAGTACGACGTTCCGGGCGTCGCCAATGGTGAGTACTTCTGGGCGGACGATGAGTGGGAGTCGACCGGTCTCGCGGTCGCCAGAGTTGTGAACGAGAGCGGTGGGCTTCTGAGTGCGAACGAAGCCAACTCCTACCGGACCGTCTGCGTCACCGATCCGAGCGCCTGAGGCGAAGCCGCCGGGCTGCGGGAGTAGCGCCATCAGCTCACCGCCGCACGGCGCGGATGGGGAGCAGCCGAGCCCGCGCGGGTTCCAGCCGATGCCTTCCGTGACGTTACGCGGGACCCGGCTGCGCATCCCCGGTGACGGGCCGTAGTTCCCTTCACGACCCGTCGACATATCCAACGGTCGACGTCGTCCGAAGCTGCCCCGCGTCGTCCGAAACTCGGCCCGGCACGGACAGGAGAGCGCCGAGCCCGCGCGTGCTGTGTCTCGCAAGCAGTGCGCGGTACCCGGCGCTGCATCAGTCCCCAGTGACGGGTCGTAGCGGGACAACCCGTCGGCATATCCACGGTTGGCGTGGTCCGAAACTGACGCTTCGACCCGCTCACTTAGCTGCGCCCCTCCCTCGGGTAGCGGTAGCCGGGGTCTGCGTCTCGCTCTGTGACAAACTCCTTGTAGGGACCACGGACCGGGACCCCTGCCTTGCGGCATCTGGCCCGCGACTCAGAGGACGCGATCCGGGCGCGGCTCAACGCGAGGGGCGAGCGTAGTGGCGTTGTCGTCGGCCCCTGGCGCGGTTCAGGCTCCCCAGCCGACCTGGTCCTTGGTCTCGAGCTTCCGCCAGACGCCTATGGATGGCTCGGACGTGGCCCCGGCCGCTTCCATGATCGGGCGAATGTCGGCTTGCGCCTCCTCCATGAACGCCTGGAAGCTGTCGGCATCAGGCCACTCATCGACGGCCATGGACTCGCCGTCGCCGCCGTACCAGCGATGCGCAATGAGCCCGTGGCTCTTGGCAACGCCCATGATGCGCTCGACCGCATCTCCCCGCGAGGCGAGCACCTCCTCGAATCTGGTGGGATCCCCGCTCACGCGCAGGGTCACGATCACTGACACGGCTACCTCCTGTCTCGTGGGAGGCCGACCCTATCGCTGCAGGGTGCCGCGTAGTGGCGTTGTAGTGGAGTCGGAGGGCGAGTGACCGCTTCGGGGCGAGCGGCGGAAACCCGCATTGGAAAGCGGGATGCGACCGATGGGCGCTACTGGGCTCGAACCAGTGACCTCCAGCTTGTCGAGCTGGCGCTCTCCCAACTGAGCTAAGCGCCCGAAGGACCCACGAGTTTATCCCCCGGTCGGCGGTCTCAGGCGACCGTGGTGGACAGCGCGTGGTTGGAAACGATCATGCCGTCCGGGTCGTAGCGGTCCTTGATCTCGCGCAGCCTGGCGCAGGTTTCCGGCGGCAGGATCGCATCGACGTCACAGGGACGCTCGGCGAAGTTGAAGTAGCCGCCGTCGGCCGCCCACGGCTTCATCGTCTCGTGCAGGCCGTCCAGTGCCCCCTCGATCGCCTGTCCCATCTCCGGGCTCATCGGCATGCCGACGCCGAACCAGACGAAGCCGGCGTCGAGTGAGGAGAGAGCGCCGCCGTTCTCGTCGGGCCGGGCGAGCGCGCCGCCCAGCTGCCGGATCTCCGCCTGCAGGAGCGGCGAGCCGGACTCGGGGCCGGCCGCATCCACGAACGCGTCGATCGCCTCGTCTGGAATCTCCGCGAGGACCTCGTGGTGGCCCATTCCGGGGACGGGCGGCTCGGGGTCCATGTGGATCCTCGAAAGGCCCTCTGCCGGAATCTGGCCGAACGTGTCCATGATCGGCTCCCCGAGCTGGCGCAGGGGCGCGATCGTCGCCTCCCCCTCCTCCTGGCTCCCGATGCACGCGGCGTCGAAGGTCAGGAGCGGCCGGCCCCGGAGAGGCTCGGGCACGTCGGGAATCGGAGGCGGCGTCAGGAGCCGCCCGACAGAGGTGACGTCGTCCGGCACCGTCGCAGCCCAGTCGCGCCAGGCACGAAGCGCGTCGGCGCCCAGCTCAGCCGGGAAGATCAGCATGCCGGCGTAGAGCTCCGAGATCGGCAGCAGCTTGACCTGGAGGCCGGTGACGATCGCATAGCCGCCGCCGCCTCCGCGCAGGGCCCAGAAGAGGTCCGGCTCGCTCTCCGCATCGACCAGGCGCTGCTCGCCGTCGGCGGTCACGACGTCGATCGCGGTCACGCGGTTGCACGCGAAGCCGTACCGGCGGCCGAGCCAGCTCAGGCCGCCGCCGAGCGTGTAGCCCACGACGCCGACATTGGGCGAGGACCCGGGCATGGAGCACATGCCCTGGACCTGCGCGGCCGCGCCGAGCTCCTCGACGAGCACGCCGGCACCGACCGCGGCTGTCTGCGAGGCCGCGTCGATCTCGACGTCGCGCATGCGCTCGGTCTTGAGGAGGATGGTGTCGTCGAGCGGCCCGAGGGCGACGGCGCCGTGGCCGGTCCCCTGGCCCGTGACCTTGAGGTCGTTCTGGCCCGCGAAGGTCACGGCCTTGGCGATGTCGTCCGCGCTTTCGGCGAACGCGACGGCAACGGGGTCTTGATCGGCCGCGAGGTTCCAAGCCGCCCGCGCTGCGTCCCAGTCGGAATCGCTCGGGGTCGCGACGTGTCCCTGCATGGAGAGTTCGTTAAATCCGTTCATCGGCCGATCCTAAGCGGAATCCGGGCGCAGCTGTTGTCAGCCGGTGAACAGCGCGCTCAGGCGACTGCCGGCGGCGCCGGGCTCGGGGCTGGCGGCGTGACCACGAGTCCCTTTGCGTACATCGTCTCGACGAAGACCTCGCGGGTCGTCGCAGTGGGCTGCCATCCGATCGCGCTCTTCAGCTTCTCGTTCGAGACGACCCACGGATAGCGGATGAAGTTGAGGTTGCCGGGCGGCGACTCCACCCGCGGCGCGTGGAGCGCCCATGCCGCGGAGTAGAGGCGACGCGTCGTCTTCATCGAGATGACCCGCGTCTTCAAGCCGATCATGTCCGCTGACTCTCCCCACGTCAGCGTGCCGTCTCCCGCGAGGTTGAATGCCCCGCCGGCACGGGCGTCGAGGAGGCCGACCAGGGCGCTCACGAGGTCGTCCTCATGGACCAGCTGAAAGTCCTCGTCGACTCCGTCGAGGATCGGCAGAAACGCCGAGTTCTCCCAGGTACGGGAGATGTAGTTGTCGACGTTCGGGCCGAAGACGATGCACGGCCGGACGATCGTCATCACCCGGTCGGGATGCTCGAGCGCCCACAGCTGGCAGGCCCGATCGGCGTCGGCCTTGTGTCGCGCATATGAGAAGTCGGGCTGGCCGCGGACCGGCCAGTCCTCGGCGATCGGCTTGGGGTTGTCGGGAAAGGCGCCGTAGGCGGTTGCCGACGACGTCACCAGGACCTGCTCGGTCCCCGCCTCAGAGGCCGCGCGAAGCACCGCCGCGGTGCCGTTGACGTCGATGTCGTACATGCGGGCCTCGTCGCGGATCGGGTTGAGGACGAAAGCCAGGTGAATCAGCGCATCGGGCCGCTCGCGCTCCAGGAGCTCGCGAATCGCCCCGCCGTCGCGCACGTCCCCTTGCACGAACGTGGTCTTCGGCTGAGGACTCGCGGGTGGACGAACGTCCAGGTCGAGGATCCCGTCGACGTCATCGCGGGCGGCGAGGATCTCCGTCAGCCGCGAGCCGATGTACCCCGAACCGCCCGTGATCAGGTACCGCACGGGCGCCATCCTATCCCCGCCCGAGCCGTTGCGAGCAAACGCTCACAATTGTCCGGTTCGCACCCCTGTGGACAGCCCCATGCTCCGATTCGTAGAAAGGCCAGCAAAGTGCGCAAAATGCAGGCGTACGGACTTTCCGAGGAGGACCGAAACCTTTGGCGAAAAGAGGTGTTAAGTTAGTGCAAGCCGCCGCCGATACAGGTGGCGAAGACTTAAGGACCGACGGGCCAGCGGCCGCATCGCTGGCGGCACGTCCTTCGGAAACTAAGGGCCCCTTCCATGGGGCCCTTTTCCGTGGCTCTACCCGTGCGCTTAGCCGTTGAGCGCGATGGCGCCGTCGATCGCCGCGGCAGTCACACCCGCGGATGTGTTGCACGCGGTCGGATCGGGCGGCTGGAACGTCAGTGCGCCGACCGCGTTCGCGCCGGCGTACCGCGTCGTGTTGAGCGTGGTCGACGTCGGCTGGCCCGGCTGCGGGTTGATCGCCGCGAGCGTGATGCTCGGGGCGACTGTCCCGTCGAGCTTGACCGCCGCGCCCGCACCCGTCGTCGTGTACGGGACGAGGGTCACGGTCCCGTCGGCCCACGTCACGATCGCGGTCCCGGCGGTGGTGCTGTTGGTGCAGCCGCCGGTGCCGGTCGAAACCGGCTCCTGGAACTGCTCGCCGGTGGAGTCCGTGTAGACCTTGCCGGCCTCGACGGATCCGCTGGCCGGCGTCCCGGCGGTGTTCGACTGGCAGTTCGACAGCTGCCCGCCGAAGCTGTAGCTGAACGGGCGGCTGGAGCTGTTCAGCCCGGGGTTGAAGCTGGCCTGGCCCTGCAGGTGACAGCCGCCGCTGGTTGCGGCAGCCGCCGGACCGGCGAGTGCAAGGCCCAGAAGCGCCATCGCGGACAGCGCCAGAGCCAATGCGAGCTTTCGCATGGATGCCTCCTCGATTCTCGGGGAACGACAGAGCGAGCCCGATGGCGTCCCCGCGTCCCTGCTTCGCGGCCCGGGCCATGCCTCTCCTCCGAGGCGGCCCGGCAACCTACTGGCGTGTCAGGGTCGCGACAACCGACAACCCCTTGTCGGCCAGCCGACTAGCTATCGGGCTCAACGTCGAGCGTCAGCCCGTGGACCGCTGTGATCCGCACCGACTGGCCCTCCTCGATGGGATCGCTCGCCCGCGCGTTCCAGACCTCGCCCTGAAAGCGGACCTTTCCCACCGGAGCGCACTCGTCGATCACGATCGCGGTCTGACCGACGAACGTCTCGGGCCCGCTCCGCAGCCGGTAACGCCGCAGAAAGCGCCGCCAGAAGAAGTACTCGAGGATCTCCAGGCAGAGGGCCGCGACCAGCGCCACCAGCCCCCACGGCGTCCCGAAGAGGAGCAGGGCAATGATCCCCAGGATCAGGAGCACCCGGCCGCCTCCTAGTTCGAGCTCGCGCCGGGATCGATGCGATCGAGGAGGCGCCGCTCGGCATCGGTGATTCGCTGCGCGGCGTCGGCCTCGGTACGCGTGGCCGCCGCCATCCTCCCCTCCCAGTCCACGGCGCGCTCGGCGACCTCGCCCAAGTCGGCGATGCGCTTGGCCATGCTCCCGGCGCGCTCGGAGACCTCGAGCAGGCGGCGCTCGGCGTCCTCCACGTTCGCCATCGCGTCCTGGAGCCGGTCCATCGCCCCGGACACGAGCGACGCGCTCGCCTCGGCCCGGGTCTTCGCTTCGGTCAGCCGCTCATTGGTCGCCGCCAAGCGCCGCTCGAGCACGTCCATGGTCTCAACCGCCGAAGTCACGCGCCCGTCGATCTGCGCCAGCAGTTCCTCCGTCTGGGCCCTCACGGCCTCTATCTCGCCCATCTTCAGCTCGGCTTGGCGCTCGAGGCGGTCGAGCGCGCCGGTCATGCGCTTCGAGGTCTCCTCGCGGATGAGTTTCAGCTCCTGCCTGCGCACCCGGGCGCCGAGCTTTTGCGCGGCGGCCTCGATCTGGGCCGCAGCCTTCGTTGCCGACTTGTCGGCGCGCGCCGCGGCGCCCTGGGTCTCGTGGACCGTCTCCGCCCGAACCTTCCGAATAGTGGCGAGTGGGGTCTCCCCCGCCTCCTTGACCCGCGCGATCTCGTCGGCCACCTGCGCATCGCCCTGGACTCGCACCTCGGCAACCGCACCGTCGAGGCGCTCGGCGACGTTCTGCTCGATCCGCTCCTCGGTCTCCCGCAGCCGCTGCTCGATCCTGGCGAGGTCCCGCTCGACTCGCGCATAGAGTTCATCCCCCGCCTGGCGCAGGACCTCCGTCATGCGCCCCTCGAACTGGTCGATGGCCTCGTCGAGCCATTCGGCGTCCGCGGGCGGGATGGACTCCGATGGCGCGGGGGGCGACGGCTCCGGGGGCGGCTCCAGCTCAGGCTTGCCCGACTCGGGCGAGCGGCGGCCGACCGCCCTCGCCATCCGTGCGCCAAGCCCGCGACGCGGGCGCTGACTCTCCTGGTCCACGCGACAATGGTCCTACACCGGACGGTCTCCCGCCGGTCAACCCCTTGCACAACGGCTCCGGACGCCCGCTCGGCTACACGTTGAGCAGCACGCTCAACCCCCACATCACCGCGGCGCCCGCGGCGAGACCGGCAACGCCGAGACCTCTCCCGTCCCCGCGGAGGGCGGCGGGCAGGAGCTCCGCCACGACGAGTGCGAGCATCGCGCCGGCGGCGAACGCAAACGAGATCGGGAGCAGGCTGTGCACCTCCTTGACGGCGTAGTACGCGATCAGCGCGCCGACGGGTTGGGGGGCGCTGGTCCCGACCGCCGCCCAGAACTGCTGCCAGGCGCTGAAGCCCGAGGCCTCCATGGGGATCGCGACACTCGTCCCCTCGGGGATGTTCTGGATCGCGATCGCCAGGATCACGAATGCGCCCAGGCCGGCGGTCTTGGATGCGTACGCGGTCCCGATGGCAAGGCCCTCGGGGAAGCTGTGGACGAAGAGCACCCCGAAGACGAGCACCGCCACGCGCACGTCCGCACCGCGCAGGGCACCGACGTGGACGTCCCTGGAGGCGAGGACCCTGCGCGTGACGGCGAGAAACAGGACCCCCGCCGCCAGGCCCCCGGCGACCGCGGCCACCGAGCCGGTGTCGAGGGCGGGCTCCAGCAGGCCCACGATGGATGCGACCGCCATCACGCCCCCGGCGACCCCCCAGAGCGCCGGGCGCAGAGCGACGACTCGCTCCCCGAGCATGAACACGGGAATGGCCCCCAGCCCTGTGGCCAGGGTCGTGCCGGTCGCGGCGAGGAGCAGCACCAGCATCGCCCAATCATCCCGGGCGGGCCTGCAACGCGACGG
>Ga0066903_100003882_pt1 | contig 12414 bp, 9 predicted proteins | sample PanSoiMetaGPlot1_FD_67491 | JGI IMG/M metagenome (GOLD analysis project Ga0066903, IMG submission 67491) | Tropical forest soil microbial communities from Panama analyzed to predict greenhouse gas emissions - Panama Soil - Plot 1 (version 2) | ecosystem: Environmental > Terrestrial > Soil >...
AGTGGATTGGGAGGCAAAAGGAAACACGGTTGAATACGTCGGAACCGAGGACGTCGACGGGACGCCGGCGCACAAGCTGAAAGTGACGCGGAAGAACGGCGACGTCAGTTTTGTCTATCTCGACCCCGATCACTTTCTGGAGATCCGTGTCTTAACACAGCGGACCAGACATGGCGCATATGAAGAGGTTGAGACCGACCTCGGCGATTATGAAAAAGCCGGGAATGTATTTGTTCCGACCTCAATTGAGTTCGGACGCAAAGGTGATCCCGACAAGCAAAAGATCATCATCGATAAAGTCGAAGCTAACGTGCCGGTCGATGACGCGATATTTCATTTGCCCGGCCAAATAGCTCTCCCGCAACCGAAGCGGTGATTCATAGATGAGGATGTCGAATTATCAAGAGCGACGCGAGGAAGCCCGCACAGAGGCGGCCCGGCTGTGCGTTATCCCAAACTTTTCGCAAAACCGAAAAAACGTTGCTTTGAATTTCGCACGCGCTGCTTTTCGAACGCGTTACGTCCTCGCATCGTTCCTGGTACTGTTTGTTTGGGTGACTCTTTGCCACGCGAAGGACGCGCCATTTAGCTCCGCGACGATCTCCGGCCTCGGCGCGCGCAATATAGGTTCCGCGACGATGAGCGGACGCATCTCCGCCATCGCCGGTACGCGCGAGCCGTCTGGCAAAATTACGTTGTTTGTGGGTGCAGCCAGTGGCGGCGTGTGGAAATCCGATGATAGTGGAACGCGTTATCGACCGGTGTTCGACGAACAGGCCTTGCAATCGATCGGCGCGATCGCGCTCGATCCGAAAAATTCGAAAAACGTCTGGGTCGGAACCGGTGAATCCTGGACGCGTAACAGTGTTTCGATTGGTGACGGGATCTACAAATCGACTGACGGCGGCGAAACATGGACGCATTCCGGTTTGGAAAAGTCCGAGCGCATTGCAAGCATCGCGGTGAGCCCGAAGAACAGCGACACGGTTTTTGCCGCGGTACCGGGCGCGCTTTGGAGCGATTCACCCGATCGCGGTCTCTATAAAACTACCGATGGAGGGAAAACGTGGAAGCAGGTTCTCAAAGGACCGAACCTTTCGACTGGTTGCACTGATGTCGCAATTGATCCGGCGAATCCGGACATCATGTTCGCAGCGATGTGGGATTTCCGGCGCAAGGGCTGGGAGTACCGTTCAGGTGGGGAAAGTCCCACTGCGCCCTCAGCCAGTGGATTATTTTATTCTACGAACGGCGGCAATTCTTGGACGGAGATTACCCCGGAGGCCAACAGGGGTTTCCCGAAAAAGCCATACGGACGCATTGCAGTGGCAATTGCCCCTTCGAATACCAAGCGGATTTACGCTTTTGTAGAGTCACCCGATAGCGCGCTGTTTGTTTCGGACGATGGCGGCGTGACCTGGGACAAGCGAGATAAGAGCCAATGGATGGTGTGGCGCCCGTTCTATTTCGCCAACTTGATTGTCGATCCAAAGAATCCGAACCGCATCTTTAAGACTGATGGCTCGCTGATTGTCAGTGAGGATGGAGGCAAAAGTTTCGCGGTGGTCGGCGGATTTGGCGGTATGCATGGCGACGTGCATGACGTCTGGATCGATCCAACCAATACCCAGGTCGTGTTCTCCGGCGACGATGGCGGGATGTGGTATTCCTACAACGGCGGCTCGAAATGGTGGAAAGCTGAAAACCTGCCAGTCTCGCAGTTCTATCACGTCAGCCTCGATGACAAAGACCCGTATCGGGTCTACGGCGGTTTGCAGGACAATAGCTGTTTCGTAGGCGAATCACAGTACCCCGGCGGTATTGCCAACGCGCAGTGGGAAAACATGTACAATGGCGACGGCTTCTGGATGTTTCCGGATCCCGCTGATCCGGACTTCATTTATGCGGAATATCAAGGGGGCGAGATCGGAAGGGTAAATCGCAACACGCACGAAGCTCGCAACATCAAGCCGCAGCCGAATTACAATGAAAAACTCCGCTTCAATTGGAATACGCCAATCGCGCTCTCGCCTAACGAGAAAGGAACAATTTATATCGGAGCTCAATTTCTATTTCGCTCGCGCGATCACGGCCAGACGTGGGAACGTATTTCGCCGGATCTGACGACTAACGATCCGGAAAAACAGAAGCAGGAGCAATCGGGCGGCGTAACGGTGGACAATTCCTCCGCGGAAATGCACACCACGATTTACTCGATCAGTGAATCGCCCAAGGACAAATTGCTGATCTGGGTCGGGACAGACGACGGCAATCTTCAATTGACACGCGACGGCGGCAAGACGTGGACCAACCTCATCGGCAATGTGCCCGGTTTGCCAAAAAATTCGTGGGTTAGCTGGGTCCAGGCGAGCAGCTTCAACGCCGGCACCGCTTATGCAGCCTTTGATCGACATACCTTTGGGGACATGTCGCCGTATATTTTCAAAACGACCGATTACGGCAAGACGTGGACCCCGCTGGTAACAGCGCAGGACGCTAAAGGGATTCGCGGATACGCGCATGTGATCAAGGAGGATTTGGTGAAACCAGATCTGCTCTTTCTCGGGACGGAATTTGGACTTTGGATTTCGATCGATGGTGGAAAAAACTGGGCACAATTTAAAGGTAATCATTTTCCGGCGGTTGCTGTTCGAGACCTGGCAATTCACCCGCGCGATAACGATCTGGTCCTTGCGACACACGGCCGCGGCATCTGGATCATTGACGACATCACTCCGTTGCGCGCGTTAACGCCGGATCTGTTGAAGCAGGACGTTGCGTTTGTGTCAGCGCGCCCCGTACAGCAGCGGATCGAAGGATCTGGCGGATGGGCTCCCGGCGACGCAGTTTTCATCGGTGATAATCCGCCTGACGCGGCCGTGATCAATTACTACCAGCGCGAGCGGCATCTGTTTGGAAAACTGAAGCTCCAAGTTCTGGATCCCTCGGGACAGGTGGTCGCTGAATTGCCGGCAAGCAAACGACCCGGCCTGAATCGCGTGATCTGGCCAATGCGTGTGAAGCCGCCGCGCGTGCCGCCGGCCGCACAGATTGCCGTTGGTGGAATTCGAGGCCCCCGGTTTATGCCGGGCGTGTACACGGTGCGCCTCACCAAGGCCGGCAAAGTTTCGGAAGCAAAGCTGACGGTTGGCCCTGATCGACGGGCGAAATTTAATGATGCAGATCGTAAAGCGCAGTTCGACGCTGCAATGAAGGTCCATGCGCTCTTCAACGAGGAAAGCGCGCTCATGGACAAAATTCTTTCCTTGCGCAAGGCATTGGCTCAGAGCGGTGTGGCGTTGCCGGAGGGTGACTCCGCCCGCAAAGACCTCTCTGATTTTGACGGAAAAGTTGATGGAATCCGCAAGAAAATCGTCGCCACGACGGAAGGGGGCGCGATTACAGGTGAGGAGCGGTTACGAGAGCACACCGATCAACTTTATGGAGCGATTCTCAGTTACGAAGGAAAACCTGGCGACTACCAGATTGCGTATATCGATACGCTCAAGCGGGAGTTGAGTGATGTGACAAAGGAGTTTGATCAGTTGCTCGCCAAGGACCTGCCCGCGTTAAACGAATCACTCAAAGCAAAGGGACAGCAACCGATCTCTGCACCCTCACCTGGTGTTGGCGCAACAGAAGTCACACACAGCTCAGGCGGTTCGATGGGCACAGGTTTTCTGCCTGCCGATTTTCGCATTTCCTATTGAGTCGTTCGGCTGGCCGACAGTCTTCTGGCTTACTGGCCGAATTTTTTTCGTGGTCCTAGTTCGCCTGCCATCGCGCGGTATGACTCAGTTGTTAGAGCGTCTCGTTCGCAAAGATTTGTTGGGATTTTGTGACTCGTTAGGCCTGCTATGGCAAAGCCTTCTCCCGTTTGACTGTGACGAAATAAAGTCGCCGAACATTAAGTTCTTGCTGCTGGTTGGCTCGTGCAGTCACAGAAGGACTGAGATTTCAGCGTCGCTGAGCAAAATGGGGATCTCGAGGCAGTAGTTCGTGGCCTGCTTTCGGACCTTTGGCCTTCCTTTTCTATTCGGAATCCATGCCTATCTTCGGGGGACCAGCCCGTTATGCTGATTGGGACCGCCAATTGGGATCAATTCTGCTCGGGAACGTTATCTGGACGGGGTGGACTAACGAAAAATCCTTAGCGGGAAAATGCGCGGATTCCACAGTTGAAATGCAGACCGGATTCTGCACGTTAAACGACGGTTTTCGTAGATTTCGGGGGTATAGCTCAGTTGGTAGAGCGTCTCGTTCGCAATGAGAAGGCCAGGGGTTCGAATCCCCTTACCTCCAATCCACTTGTAATGAGGGACTTACACTCAAAGCCGCTTGAGTTGCTACGCTCAGTTACAACGGTTTCACCGATGTCATTGATGTCGTGAAAAGCAAGTGGGGCCAACTTGCTATTCCTGTCATGGGCGACTGAACTTTAAAAAACCTTTTCGACGTAAAGTGGCTCGTTCGGTCGCTAGCGCTGTTTCATAACGTTCCCGCGTGCGCTAGATCGGCCGCCAGCCCGCGCAAAAGCCGCGCCGAGAATTTGTCCGCGCGCGCTCCTGCCGGCGCTGTGCATATATTTTATCAGGAGCCAAAGCGACCATCGAAGTAATAGTTTTCTTGCATAAGACGACCGACAGAAAACACGTTGCCAGCGGGGACGATTTCATGTGGAAGAAGTGGTCGCGGTGTTAACCGTTATGGTGTTGCACTGGACATCCCTTTTTCTGACTCGGTTGAATCAAGCTTTTCGTAATATCTGATCCACCTGTCCAGCAATTCACAGATGCTGTTCAAGCAGCCCTCTCGACATTGTTCAGAGAAGAGACTTTCGTTCATCGCCCACCAGTAGCGTTTGTATGCCGCGACGTGGCTGATACCCAGTTGAGCGCCAATCTGCCGGAACGAGAGGTTCATTGAGCGCAGTTGCATGATTTTAAGCTCACGGTCACGGGCTCGCAGGCTGATCCCGCCCATCTTATCTCTGAGTGGTTTCTTGCGTCGGTCTTTGCGTGTGTAAGAGAACCCCCATGCCTTCAGCAGTTCATTCTGCATCCCGCGGGTGCCAAATAGATGGTCTCCAACTTGGTAAATCCACTCCCAACGCTGGTCTGGGTCGCGAGGCGGATAGTCAAGCTTCCACAGATTCTTCGCTCGTTGCTTTTTCTGGGTGTTTTGTGGGCTCAGGTTCCTCCCAAGTGGTATTCCGACACTGATTATTCTCTGGCTGAAGTTTATAACAACAATGAAACGTCAGCAGACACCGGAACCATAGCTCAGTGGCTTTTGGGCGATGCGCAGTCCGGTGGCCACAGCTTGCGGCCACAGGATCAAAAATTGAAAACTACATTCAGCCCCATCGCCGGCGCACTGGCTATGAATTATCGACGCCGCAGCTCTGACGTCATTAATATCCGTTAGTTCTTGCTAGCTGACCGGCCACATAATCACTGTTAAGGTCGTCACGCCCTGCGCTGGATGAACCGTTGTACCTTCGATATCAGCTGAGCCAGAAGGTCCAGTCATCAGCACAGCGTATTTGGCTTCGCGGAACGCGGGATGTTGGTAGGCATCATGGATGTTTTCCACAATGTTTTTCGGGTCGAGCAAGATCACGATGTCATGAGCAAGAAAACCAATGGTGTTTACGCGAAGCTCTTTTTCAGTTAGCAACACTGAACCAGTCTCAGCGACTCCTAAAGGCGAGCGAACAATGGTTACGTCAATGTCGTGGGCATCCGACCAGTTCGTGTAATCTTCCGGCTTTCTATTCCCTGCGTACTCGGGCACCGCTGAGCAAATAATTTTTGCATCCGGAAACTTGTTTCGGAGATAAGCTGCGAAATCTGGCGGCGGACGATGCACAAACTCGCCGGTCATGTATTTCAGTGATTTTTCGAAGGCAGAAACGAGCGACTCGGGATTGCGATGAAACATTGGTACCTGTGGCAACTCCCGGTGTGCCGGCTGATTTTTGAGGACGCTGCTGAGGATCTTGTCTCGTGTCTCCATGCTTACGCGCTCCCGTTACGCATACGATTCTTTTTGTACCACTGATGAAAAGTCTCCTTTGCGGGCGCAGGCACGTCGCGGTGATAGCCCCAGGGATTAAAGTGATTGTAAATTGCGAAACGCGGAAGCTCCTTGAGCGCAGTTTCAGTAGCCTCAGTCGCAATGCGGTAAGCCTCAGGGTGACTCAGTACCTTTCCAGCTACGATCATCGCCTCTTTCTTTGGGAACTTGATTTGATGTTGCTCGTCCATCACCGAGCGCCAGGCATAGATCTGCTCGTGAATGTTGATCTTTACCGGGCACACGTTTGAACAGCTTCCGTTCAGCGTAGAAGAGAACGGCAGTTCGCCATAGCGGCGAATGTCAAAGGTCGGCATCGTAATAAGGCCTATTGGCCCCATGTATGTAGACCCATAACTAAGACCGCCACTGCGGCGAAAGACAGGACAAGTGTTCATGCATGCCGCGCATCGAATACATTTCAGTGAAAGCCAAAACTTTTCCATGCCAAGCCGCGTCGAGCGGCCGTTGTCCACGATCACGATGTGCATCTCGCCGCCTTCGCGCGGGCCACGGAAGTGCGAAGTGTACTGGGTGATTGGCATTCCAGTCGCACTGCGCGTGAGCAATCGGATAAACACAGCAAGGTGCTCATCTTTGGGGATGATTTTTTCGATGCCGACGGAGTGGATGCGCCGCGCAGGCGTGTTGCCCGAAAGATCAGCATTGCCTTCGTTAGTCACTGTGACTATGGCGCCTGTCTCAGAGATAGCGAAATTGCCGCCAGTCATGCCTGCCTTAGCTTCCAGGATCAAGGCGCGTGTGTGCTCGCGCATTACGTGCGCCAGGTACACCGGATCGACTTTGGTCGGATCCGAGCCGTAAACCCTGGCAAACAGGTTGGCCACATCCTGTGTGGTCTTTTGCCACGCGGGCGCAACGATATGAGCGGGACGCTCATGGTCCAGTTGCTGGATACGCTCACCGAGGTCGGTTTCCGTCACGGTGATGCCGCGCAGTTCCAGAAATTTCATGGTATCGCATTCTTCGGTCAGCATCGATTTCGACTTGACCAGAGCGTCGGCGTTCCAGCTTTGCAGGATGTCGTAAACGATCTGGTTGTGCTCGTGCGCGTCGAGCGCCCAATGCACGATGGCGCCGTTTCGCTTCGCGCTCGCTTCAAACATCTCGAGGTATTCAGCCAGGTTGGAAAGCGTGTGCTCCTTGATTGCAGACGCCAGATCGCGCAGCTCTTCCCATTCCGGCACCTGTGAAGCTGCGTAGTCGCGCTTTTGACGAATCATCCAGAGCAGCTCGTCAAAGTGCGCTTCATGTGTTTTATCTTCGATGAATTTCGCAGCACTCGCTGCCTGGTCGACTGCGCTCATTCGCGTTCTCCGTTTAAGATTTGAACCAGATGACGAAACTTCACGTCCTTGTGAAGCCTGCGCGCACATCCTTGAAGGTGCATCAGACATGACATATCTGACGAGACGATATATTCGGTGCCGGTTTTTCCGATGAAACCGAGCTTGTCGTATCCCATCTTGGCAGCGACGGCTTCTTCGGTGACAGAAAACGTACCTCCAAATCCACAGCATTCATCCGGTCGTTCGAACTCCACAAACTCGATGCCCTTGACGGTCTGCAACAAGTCTTTCGGCTTCGAAAATTGCGGGTCGTGAACGCGCTCGCTCATCGACTGCATGAAGATACCGCGGATCGCCGAGCAGCTTGTGTGGAGCGCAATTTTGTGGCGAAACTCCGCCCACGGAAACTCTTTCACCTGCATGACATCGTGAAGAAATTCCACGATGTCATATGTGTGCGACCGCACGTTCTCGCGCTCTTCGCTCAGAGGCGCAGCAATGAACTTGTTGCGGACGTGATGCGTACAACTGCCCGATGGTATGACGATGTACTCAAAGCCCGCGAAGTTGCGAATGAACAGTTCCTCCGTCGCGCGCGCATCCGATTCGCAGCCACTGTTCGCCATCGGTTGTCCGCAACAGGTCTGATCAAAAGGATATTCGACTTCGACGCCCAGCTTTCCCAGTAGTTCTAAAGCGGCTATCCCCACTTCGGGGTAAAACACGTCGATGTAACAGGGCACCACTAAAGCGACGCGCATTTTCGGCTCCTCCTGGACATTAGGATCGTCTGACTGCAGCCCCGGAGGTGTCAAACAAAATCACCTCGCGACGGCTAACCGCGAGAGCAAACGTGCGACCGTCGGGCCGTCGTCGCTTGCAGAGTCGTTAGCGAAACAGATTTACCTTCGCCAGGTCGATGAGTTCGTCGCCACGTCCACTGATAACGGCCTTGAGCATGAAGATGCCGAAGCCGGCGGCTTGTTCCAACGTGATTGTCGGTGGCATGGAAAGTTCTTGTCGATGCACGAGTACCTCGACCAAGGCGGGTCCATCGTGCTTGAATGCTTTTTGAAGCGTAGGCCGCACGTCTTTCGCAGTTTCAGCTTTCAATCCAAGAACGCCCGCAGATTGTGCCAGCGCCGCGAAATCCGGATTTTCCAAATCAGTGCCAAAGTCAAGAAAACCACTGGCTTTCATTTCCAGTTCAACAAAGTCGAGGGAATTGTTCCGGAACACGATGATTTTCACAGGCAGGTTCAATTGATGAAGCGTTAACAAATCACCAAGCAGCATCGCGAGACCTCCGTCGCCGGACATCGAAACCACTTGTCGCTCCAGCGCCACCAGTTGCGCGCCGATGGCTTGCGGCAAGGCGTTTGCCATCGAGCCGTGCGAAAACGATCCGAGCAATCGACGTTTGCCGTTCATCTTGAGATAACGCGCCGCCCAGATTGTCGGCGTACCAACGTCACATGTGAAAATGGCATCCTCGCTCGCCAGCTCGCTGATCTGGCGGGCGACGAATTGCGGATGGCTGCCGCGCGGCTTGTTTCCCTCCGTCGCCAGGTCGTCCAATGATTTCCGCGTTTTGCGATAATGTTCGACGCTTTTCCGCAGATGTTTGTCGTCGCCGTTCTGTTTCAGCTTTGGCAAGAGCACTTGGAGCGTGGCTTTCGTGTCGCCGACAATGCCGTAATCGACCTTTGTTCGGCGACCAAGCTGTTCCCCGCGAAGGTCAATTTGAATAACTGTCGCATGCGACGGAAAGAACTGCTGATAAGGAAAGTCGGTGCCAATCATCAGCAGGGTGTTGCAATTCATCATTGCGAAATAACCGGACGAAAATCCAAGCAAGCCGGTCATGCCGACATCGAACGGATTATCGTATTCGATGAATTCCTTCCCGCGCAGCGCATGGACGATTGGCGCGTTCAGTTTCTTGGCGACCGCGACCAACTCAGCATGTGCGCCTGCACAACCGGCTCCGCCAAGGATGGTCACCTTGTCAGACTTGTTTAGGACGTTTGCCAGCGTTTCGATCTCATCTTCCGCCGGATAGACGGTGGGTTTGGGCGGCGGAAAATGCAGACGCGGTTCTTCGTGTACTGCATGGCGCAAGGCGATGTCGCCTGGAATCGCGACAACTGAGACCCCTCGGCGCGCAATCGCGGTTTGCATCGCGATTTCCAAAACACGTGGCATCTGTTCCGGCTGCGAAATTAGCTCACAATAGTGACTGCATTGCGCAAACAAGTGTTCGGGATGCGTCTCCTGGAAATAAGTGCTGCCAATTTCTCCGCTCGGAATCTGCGCCGCAATGCCTAGCACCGGAACACGAGTGCGATGACAATCGTAAAGGCCGTTGATCAGATGAAGATTGCCCGGCCCGCAACTCCCCGCGCATACCGCAAGGCGTCCGGTCAAATGCGCTTCCGCGCCTGCCGCGAATGCAGCAGTCTCCTCATGCCTCACATGTATCCACTCGATGTTGTCTCGCGGTCGGATGGAATCAGTGATTCCGTTTAGAGAATCGCCAGACACTCCATAGATTCGTTTGACTCCCGCTGCTACAAGAGTGTCGACTAACACATCCGCTACTCGTTTCTTAGCCATAAGTGTCAGTTCCAAATGCTACAGCAGTATAACGAACACCGCGATAGGTTTTCCTTCGTTCGCTGGGTTCCATTATTTACCATCTCCTTCTCAAGCATTCGAAATTCGACATTTCACAAACACGAGAAATTTCTTTCGTGATGGCTGGTGATTTCCGCTACAATGCATAATCTCCCGAGTAACGCTGTCAGGTTCTCCGCTAGCCGGTGACGTTCGCCATAGCTCCATGTCGCGGATTGCGCGGATCCTCGTTGGAATCGACGTATTCCATCCCAAGCGGCCCGATTGCTGTTACCTGCGTGATGTATTCGCCGGATTTCGCCCAGTGGAAGTGGGATGTGTTGCCGGGCAAAATGATCACACTGCCGGGTGGATAGGCTTGCAACTTCGCGGGGTCGAATTGATCACCCAGACCGATGTAGAAGACGCCCGAGATGACCGTGTAGACCCGGTCCTCAGGATGGCTGTGCGGCATCAACTTCACACCTCGAGGCACCTTTACCCTGATCGTGTAAGGTCCCTCCTGAAGAGGTTGACCCACAACAACCGCGAGACGCGCCGAAGGTGGGAATGCGGCGAACGGCTTCCAGTCGATTTCTTCCGGCAGAGTTGTTGTGAAAACGGCTTGGCCCGGTTGATGTGATCGAACTGTTTCTTCTTTGGTTGCTTCAGTTTTAAGTCTCATTCGCTTGCGTGACATAGAGATCTTCGCGAGAATCTACCCAGCTGTTCCGACTGTACTTTTTTCGGCCGTGAGTACTCTTAGAAGTGCCCGAGCCGCAGCGGTCGACGACGCTGGATTCTGCCCAGTTATCAACCGGCCATCGACGATGGAAAATGGCTGCCAATCGGGAGCTTTCTCATAGAGACCACCCACTCGCTTTAGCTCATCTTCGACGAGGAACGGCACAACATGAGTGAGATGAACAGCTTCTTCTTCACCGTTTGTAAAGCCGGTCACGCGCTTACCCTTCACCAGCGCAGTACCCTTGTAATTGACCTTGTGGAATACTGCGGGCGAATGACAGACTGCGGCAACTGGCTTACCAGAATTGTAGAAAGATTCGATTAAAGCGATCGAGACAAGATTATCAACAAGGTCCCACATGGGGCCGTGCCCACCAACATAGAAGATCGAGTCGTGATCCTCTGCTTTCACGTCGGCAAGCTTGACGGTCTTCGACAGTGCCTGTTGCGCGACGGCATCTTTCTTAAAGCGCGACATCGCGTCGGTCTGATTCTCTGGTAGATCGCTTTTCGGATCGATCGGCGGCTGCCCGCCCTTCGGTGAGGCGAGCGTTAGTTCAACGCCGGCGTCTCTAAAAACAAAGTACGGTGCAGCAAACTCTTCCAGCCAGAAACCAGTCTTGCGGTCAGTGTTGCCCAGTTGATCATGCGAGGTTAGTACCATCAATATCTTCATTGTTTGTGTCCTTTTTCGGTCGTTTGTGCTCCACTCTTTCTTCCGAGAATTATCGGCCGGTCCACCCGGAGCGAAATCGGTTGCGCACAGACCAGACCTCTCCGTGGCGTAGAGCTCTGACCTAAACCCAATGAGCGATTGGGCCGTTTCTCAGCAAAGATTGAGCTTCTCACCCGGCGTTTTAGTCCGATCCGAAAATGCGTTAAGACGTCGAACGACGTAAGCAAACTCACTTTTAACAGCCCTTCCAAACGAATGCACCTTGGACCTTAGTGCATCAGGCGCGGCACTACACGTTCGCGGGTTCGGCTCCTATTTTTTTCGGCATAGTTGGATCTGCACACATCCAGGTAGACTTCACAGCTGAAACAAACCACGCCGACGACGCAGTAATAATTATCGCGAAACAAACAAAATGGGCAGGCCGTCAATACTCAGGCGATTGTCTTTTGAAACGAAGAGGAACGCTTTGAAATCGACGAATTCGGGGAACCTAAGTCTGGCGGGTGTGCCAATTTCGCCATCCTGGCAACTTGGCCATCCAAGACTGGAACTAGCACGCACGCTTAGGTCTGACACACCGCATTGCCGACCAGGGCCAAGTGGGGGAGATACCACACGAGGGCCGCGCGGAGATCGCCAGGTACAACCACCGCACGAAATCAGAACGTCCGCACGCTCACTCGTCGGTGTTTTCGCAAACAAGTCATCGTCGGCAATGACGAGCAGCTTCATGGTGGCCTAACGAGACTCAAGATCAGCGACGGCTGGCGAGAGCACGCGTGGCCGCGAGGCAGAGGTTGTAGCTATCATAAGCTAGGCATCGGAGCGGGCCAGCCGTTCGCTGCATCGCATAGTTAGACCTGTGGCATTGGATTCAACGCGCCCACTGCCTCCAAGCTCCTTGCTGTGTCGATGATCGTCTCTTCCCAAGGCCGCGGAGTCCAGCCAAGTTCCTTTTCCGCTTTCGCGCTTGATGGTCGCCGC
>Ga0066903_100003883_pt1 | contig 12413 bp, 10 predicted proteins | sample PanSoiMetaGPlot1_FD_67491 | JGI IMG/M metagenome (GOLD analysis project Ga0066903, IMG submission 67491) | Tropical forest soil microbial communities from Panama analyzed to predict greenhouse gas emissions - Panama Soil - Plot 1 (version 2) | ecosystem: Environmental > Terrestrial > Soil >...
GTGCCGCCGGTGTGACCGAGCCCACGGCCGCTCATCTTGGCCACGAGCACGCCGCAGGAGGCGACCAGGGGCGCCACCACGAGCGTGGTCTTGTCCCCCACACCGCCCGTCGAGTGCTTGTCGGCCACGGGCCATGGCCAGGACAGGCGGTCGCCCGACTCGACCATCACCTCGACAAGGTCGGCCGTCTCGGCGTCGCCCATGCCCCGCCAGACGACGGCCATCAGGAAGGCGGCAAGCTGCGCCTCCGGCACGTCAGGCGAGATCATCCGCTCCAGCTCGGCCCTGGTCAGCTCGCCGCCGTCGCGCTTGCGCGCGATCAGCTCCGGAATGCTGGCCGTCACAGGAACGAGCTCCCCGGTAGCTGCGGGGCGTCGCCCTCGGTCAGGTGCCGCAGCACCGTCGCACCGACGTCGGCGAAGGTGTCGCCGTCATGGCGGCGGCCGATCAGCGGCGCACCGGGCACGTGCGCGAGCAGCAGAGCGTGCTCGCGCGAGTGGTCGGTCGACGGCGTGGTCGGGTCGCAGCCGTGGTCGGACGTGAGGATCAGCAGATCGCCGTGGCGCAGCGCGGTCAGGATCCGCGGCAGCTCGGCGTCGAATTCCTCGAGGCAGTCGGCGAAGCCGCGGGGGTCGTTGCGGTGGCCCCAGATCATGTCGGTCTCGACCAGGTTCACGAACACGAGGCTCGCGTCGGGCAACTCGCGCAGGCGCTCGATCGTGACCTCGATGCCCTGCACGTTCGACTCGGTGGGGCTCGAGGTGTCGGTCTCGCGGCCGGCGAAGATGTCGCCGATCTTGCCGACGCCGTGCACGCCCACGCCCGCCTCGCGCAGCAGCTGCAGGTGGTTGGGCCGAGGGGGATCGAGCGAGAAGTCGTGGCGGTGCGGTGTGCGGGTGTAGCTCCCGGACTCCCCCACGAACGGGCGGGCGATGACGCGCCCCACCGCGTGTGGGCCCGTCAGCAGCTCGCGGGCGGCGCGGCAGGCGGCATACAGCTCCTGCAGCGGCACAACCTGCTCGTGCGCGGCGATCTGGAAGACGCTGTCGGCCGACGTGTAGACGATCCACTTGCCCGTCTCCACATGCTCGTCGCCCAGCTGCTGGATGATCTCGGTGCCCGAGGCGGCGATGTTGCCGAGCACGCCCCGGCCCGTGCGCTCCGAGAAGGCGTCGAGCAGGTCCTGCGGGAAGCCCTGCGGGTAGGTCGGGAAGGGCTGCTCGAGCACGATCCCGGTCATCTCCCAGTGGCCCGTGGTGGTGTCCATGCCCTGGCTGCGCTCGACCAGCCGGCCCCACACCGCGGGCGCGTCGGAGCGCGGCGCCACGCCCTCGATCGGCATCACGTTGCCCAGGCCCAGCGCGGCCATGTTCGGCACGTCGAGCCCGCCCACCGCCTCGGCCACGTGGGCGATGGTGCTGCTCCCGGCCGTGCCGAACCGGTCGGCGTCGGGCAGGTCACCCGCGCCGACGGCGTCCAGCACGATCACGCACGCACGAGGCACGCGCGCAATCTAGATGATCCCGCTGGGCCGCTCACTCGGCGAGCAGCATCTCCCACTGGCCGAGCGCCTCCGGCCGCGCCTCCACGGACCGCAGGAAGGCGTTGCCCTCGGCCCAGTCCTCGGGCACCAGGGCGGGCACGCCGATCGAGTCGGCGTCCAGCGCAGCCAGCGCTCGGGTCGCGAGGCCGCGGCGGCGCAGGGCCGGGTCGACCGCGATCGCGTACAGCCAGAAGCGCCGCTCCCGCCGCCGCCCGAGCACGACTACTTCGTCCCCCATGCCCTCGGCGGCGACATGGCGCAGCGAGCCGGGCTGCAGCTGCCACGGCGCATCCGGCCACCCCCACGACTCCAGCCGGCCCACCGCCTCGTCGGTGTCGAGCGGCTCCAGCCGCGGCCTTCGGCGCAGACGGGCGCCAGACTTCGGCGGCGGCAGCGAGAACGCGCTCAGCCGCCGCCGGCGGACGAAGCCGAACTGCTCGTAGAGGGAAAGGGCCGCCAGGTTGCTGTCGATCACCTCGAGCCCGACCGGGCCGGCGCCGGCGCCGCGCACTGCCTCGACCGTGGCCCGCAGCACCTCCGCACCGAGGCCCCGGCGCCGGAAGCGAGGATCGGTGCCCTCACCGCGGATGCTGGCCACCCCGCCGCGCACGGCGCCCAGGCAGAAGCTTGCGAACTCGCCGTCGACCAGGGCGAGGTGGGAGAGGTCCGCCCGCACGTCGGTCTCGTCCATGTAGAACGCGATCTGCGACGCGTCCAGCTGGGCGGGCAGCGGATAGTCGGCGAACGCCCGGTTGTGCAGCGCCGCCAGCTCGCCCACGTCGTCGTGGCGCAGCGTGCGCAGCTCGACGCTCAAGCCCGAGGATGCGCCTTCTGGTAGGCCTCGCGCATGTGCGCCGTCGAAACGTGGGTGTAGACCTGCGTGGTCTCGATGGTCGCGTGGCCCAGCATCTCCTGCACGGCGCGCAGGTCGCAGCCGCCCTCGATGAGATGGGTCGCGAACGAGTGGCGCATCGTGTGCGGCGTGACCACCTGCTGCACGCCCGCCGCACGGGCGTGGTCGCGCACAAGCTGGAACACAGCTTGCCGGGTGATCCCCTGCCCGCGGTGGTTGAGGAACAGCACGTCACCGCGCTGCATCCGCCCCAGGTAGGGGCGCCCGCGCTGCATGTAGACCCGTACCGCTTCGATTGCGCGGCGCCCCGTCGGCACCACCCGCTCTCGTGCGCCCTTGCCCACGCAGCGCACCAGCCCCTCTTCCAGATCGACATCCGAGACGCGCAGGGCCACCAGCTCGGACACGCGCAGCCCGGCGCCGTACATCAGCTCCAGCATCGCCCGGTCGCGCAGCCCACGCGGCGTGCTGTCCGGCTGGGTGATGATCGCCTCGACCTCGTCCCGGCTGAGCGGGTCGGGGAGGCGCCGGCCCAGGCGCGGCAGCGGCACGCCACGGCCCGCGTCCGGCCGTCCACCCTCGCGGGCGCGGTACTTCAGGAAGGCGCGCACGGCCGCGAGGCGGCGGCGCACTGTGGCGGGCGACAGCCCGCGGTCGCGCAGCGCAACGGCGTACTCGTCGAGCACCGAGACGTCTACGGTGTCGGGATCGACGTGCTCGATGAAGTCGCCCAGATCGACCAGGTCGCGGCGGTAGGCCTCGATCGTGTGCGGCGAGGCGCCCCGCTCGAGCTGCAGGCTGGTCATGAAGTCGGCGAGCTTCTGGTCGTATGTGCGCATCTCGCACGACCCATTCGCCGCCCTGCGGGTGACTCCTTCCCGGCGCCGCACGCCCTCCGCGACGCCGGGAGAGGTGGTGTCCTCTAGAGCCAGCCGGTGCTTTCGAGCGCGGTGTACTCGAGGCCGACGGCCTCCGCCACCGGCTGGTAGCAGACCTTGCCGTCGACCACGTTGACGCCCTTGGCAAGGGCCGCGTCATCGGCGACTGCCTGCTTCGCGCCCTTCGCGGCGATCGCCTCCACGTAGGGCAGAGTGACGTTCGTCAGCGCCCAGGTCGAGGTGATCGGCACGGCGCCCGGCATGTTGGCCACGCAGTAGTGGAGCACGTCGTCGACCACGTAGGTGGGGTCGGTGTGCGTGGTCGGCCGCGACGTCTCGAAGCAGCCACCCTGGTCGATGGCCACGTCGACCAGCACCGAGCCCTTCTTCATCATGCCCAGCATCTCGCGGGTGACGAGGTGCGGCGCCTTGGCGCCGGGGATGAGCACGCCGCCGATCACGAGGTCGGCTGCGGGCAGCGCCTCCTCGATCGACTGGCGGTTGGACATCTGCATCAGCACGGTTCGGCCCAGGCTCACATCCAGCTCGCGCATGCGGTCGACGCTGCGCTCGAAGATCGTGACGTCGGCCTGCATGCCCTGGGCGATCAGCGCGGCGTTGTAGCCGACGATGCCGCCGCCCAGCACGATCACCTTGGCCGGCAGCACGCCCGGCACGCCGCCCATCAGGCGGCCACGGCCGCCGAACGGCTTCATCAGGTAGTAGGCACCCACCTGGGACGCGAGCCGGCCCGCCACCTCGCTCATCGGCGCCAGCAGCGGCAGCCGGCGGTCGGACGTCTCGACGGTCTCGTAGGCGATGCAGACCGCGCCGCTCTCCACCAGGCCGCGGGTCAGCTCCGGCGCAGCGGCCAGGTGCAGGTAGGTGAACAGGATCTGGCCGGGCGACAGGCGCTGGTACTCGCCGTCCAGCGGCTCCTTCACCTTCAGCACCATCTCGGCGTCGCCCCACACGGCGTCGACGTCCACGATCGAGGCACCCGCCGCGCGGTACTCATCGTCGCTCATCGCGCTGCCGTCGCCGGCAGTCGTCTCGACGATCACCTCGTGCCCGTGCGCCGTCAACTCGCGCACCCCCGCCGTGGTCAGCGCGACGCGGTATTCGTCCTTCTTGATCTCCTTGGCCACACCGATCTTCATGTGCCTGCCTTTACTGCCTTCATTCGGCGGTCGGGGACATGACCGGGAGATTGTATGGGGTTATGGGGCTTCGCGGCAGAGATCGATCAGCCTGGCGGTGACCCTCGTCATGCGGTCGAGGTCGTCCACCGCGATGTGCTCGTCGGCCGTGTGGATCTGCGCCATGCCGTTGCAGAGGTTCACGCAGGTGACGCCGGCGGCGTTGAAGATGTTGGCGTCCGCCCCGCCGCCGGATTCGATGAAGGCGACCTCGGCGCCGGCCGCCTCCAGCGCCTTGCAGGCCAGTGCCACCGGCCGCGAGCCGGGGCTGAGCCGGTAGCCGCGGTACTCGCCGGTGAGCTGGATCTCGACCTCGCAGCCGGTCGCCTCCGCCGCGCGGTTGGCGGCGTCGACCATGGCCGCGCAGATCCGCTCGAGGCGCTGCGGGTCGCGGCTGCGCACCTCCGCCCAGGCCACGCACTCGGGGGCGACGATGTTGCGGGCCACGCCACCCTCGATCAGGCCCACGTTCGAGGTCGTCTCGGCGTCGATCCGGCCGAACGGCATCTCGGCGATGGCGCGGGCAGCCGCCAGGATCGCGCTGCGCCCCTCCTCGGGGGCGATCCCCGAGTGGGCGGCACGGCCACGGAACGTGAGGCGCAGCGTCTGCTGGGTCGGCGCGGCCAGCACGATGTTGCCGATCGGGGCAGCGTGGTCGTAGCAGTACCCGAACTCTGCGGCCAGGCGGCCGGTGTCGAACTGCTTGGCGCCGAGCAGGCCCACCTCCTCCATCGGCGTCAGCACCAGCTCGATGCCGGCATGCGGGCGGCCGCCGCGCACCAGGTCGCGCACCGCGCACAGCATCGCCACCACCGCGGCCTTGTTGTCGGCGCCGAGGATCGTGTCGCGGGCGTTGGTCACGATCCCCTCCTCGACGACCGGCTCGATCGCGTCGGTCGCGGGCACGGTGTCGAGGTGGGCGTTCAGGAAGATCGGACGGCCCGCAGCGGTCGCGTCCAGCCGGCAGTAGACGTTGCCGATCTGGGAGCCGATCGCCGCCCCGGCGGCGTCCTCGTCGGCGTCGAGTCCGAGCTCGCGCAGGAACTCGTGCACGCGGTCGGCCACGGCCCGCTCCTCGCCGGGCGGGCTGGGGATGGCGGCCAGCTCGAGGAACAGGTCGAGCGGGGAGAGGTCGCTCAGCATCGCGGCAACTCTAGTGAGCGTCGTGCGCGTGGCGGGCGCGGTACGCACGTGCCTTGATGCGGTTGCCGCATGACCCCATCTCACACCACGCGCCGGAGCGGTTCTTGGTGGCGTCGTAGAAGATCCAGTTGCACTCGGGATTGCGGCAGGCCTTCAGCCGCGCCCAGCTGCCGTCGGCCATCGCTGCGTAGACGATCGCCAGCAGCCGGCCCAGGGCTCCGTCGACGCCGTGGGCGTCGGGCCAGAGCACGCCGTGGGCCTCGGCGTCGAAGTGCGCGCCCAGCCGCGACTGGCGGGCCGCCGCGTCCAGCTCGGCCGCAGCCGAGGGTTCGAGCGGCTCGCCGTTGTTGGCCAGGAGCACCCGTCGCAGCGCCTCGCGCAGGCGCTGGGCGCGGCGCAGGTCGGCCTCGCCGGCGGCCTCGTCCGGCGCCAGCAGGCCGTGGCCGACGAGCCATTCGTGGAGCAGGCCCGCGTCCGCCAGGTCCTCGTGGTCGTCCTCGATGTCGCGGGTGTTGACGAAGGCGCGCACCAGCTCGAGCTCTCCCGGCGCCGGCCGCTCCTTCGCCATCCTCAGGCCGTCTCGTACTTGGTGTCGAGGTAGCGCACCAGCGCGCCCACCTCGAGCCCGCTGCCGCCGCTGGCGATGCGCACGGTGTCCTCGGCCGAGTGCAGGTAGCCGAGCCGGTGAACGTGCTCGCGCAGCCACTCCAGCACCGGCGCGAAGCTGCCCTCGGCGAAGCCCGCCTCGGCGTCCGGCAGGTCGCGCACCAGCGCCTCCCACAGCACTGCGGCGTACAGGTTGCCGAGCGTGTAGCTCGGGAAGTAGCCGTGGGAGCCATGCGACCAGTGGATGTCCTGCATCACGCCCAGGGCGTCGCTGGGCGGACGGATGCCGAGGGTGCGCTCGTAGGTGTCGTTCCAGGCATCGGGCAGCTCCGCCACCTCGAGCTCCCCGCGCAGCAGCGCCAGCTCCAGCTCGAAGCGGATCAGAATGTGCAGGTTGTAGGTGACCTCGTCCGACTCGACCCGGATCAGCGTGGGCTCGACCCGCGTCACCTCGTCGTAGATCTGGCCGGCATCGGCATCGGCCAGCGCGTCGGGGAACGCCTCGCGCATGATCGGTGTGTAGTGCTCGATGAAGGGCCGGCTGCGGCCGACCCAGTTCTCCCACATGCGCGACTGCGACTCGTGGATGCCGTGGGACGGGGCCTGCGCCAGCGGCGTGCCGGCGAAGCGCGGATCGAAGCCCTGCTCGTACATGCCGTGGCCGGCCTCGTGGATCGACGAGTAGATCGCGTCGAACGGGTTGCTCTCGTCCAGGCGCGTGGTCAGGCGCACGTCCTGCAGTGAGATCGAGGTCGAGAAGGGGTGGGCGGAGATATCCTGGCGGCCGGCGCCCAGGTCGAAGCCGATGTCGCGCAGGATGCGCAGCGTGAGCTCCCACTGGGCCGCCGGCTCGAAGGTGCGGCTCACGAAGGGCGCCACCGGCGCTGCCGGGCGGCCGCGAATCGCGCCCAGGATCCGCTCCAGCTCGACCCGCAGCGAGGCCAGCAGCGGCTCGAGCCTGGCCACGGTCATGCCCGGCTCGTAGGCGTCCAGCAGCGCGTCGTAGGGCTCGCCCTCGTAGCCGATCAGCTCGGCCTGCTCGCGCTTGTAGCCGACGATCTCCTCCAGCACCGGGCGGTACATGCCGAAGTCGTCGGCCGCCCGTGCCTCGCGCCAGATCGATGCGCCCCGTGACTCCGCCGCCGCCATCCGCCGCACGAACTCGACCGGCAGCCGCACCGCGCGGTCGCGGTCGTGCTCGAGGTTGCGGATCATGGCCGCCTGCTCCTGGCTGGGCTCACCCTCGGCACCCAGCTCGAGCAGCTCGCCCAGGCGCGGGTCGCAGAGCCGCTCGTGGCGCAGCACGTTCAACGTCGAGAGCTGGGCGGCGCGGGCGGCCGCGCCGGTGCGCGGCATGTTGGTCTCCTGATCCCAGGACAGCAGCGCGACGACGTGCGAGAGGTCGTCGAACTCACGCATGCGCTGTCCGAGATCGCTCCAGATGTCGGTGACGATCGGGCTCACGCCGAGACGTTTCGGCTCGTGGATGCGCCCGAGACCGACTCGGCACGGGCCACGGCGGCTCCCACGAACTCGCGGAACAGCGGCTGCGGGCGGTTCGGCCGCGACTTGAACTCGGGGTGATACTGGCTGGCCACGTACCAGGGATGGTCGGGCAGCTCGATCACTTCGACCAGGCGCTCGTCCTGGTAGGTGCCCGAGACGAGCAGGCCCTTGCCCACCAGCTGCGAGCGGTACTGGTTGTTGACCTCATAGCGGTGCCGGTGGCGCTCCTGGATCACGCGCTCGCCGTAGGCCGCAAGGGCCTTTGAGCCCTCGACCAGCGTCACCGAGTCGGCGCCCAGCCGCATCGTGCCGCCCATGTCCTCGACCTCCTTCTGCTCGGGAAGCAGGTCGATCACGGGGTACGGCGTCTCGGGATCGAACTCGCTCGAGTTGGCGCCTTCCAGGCCCACCACGTGGCGGGCGAACTCGACGACGGCGACCTGCATACCGAGGCAGATACCCAGATACGGCACATTGTTCTCACGGGCGAAGCGGGCGGCCGCGATCTTGCCCTCGATGCCGCGGATGCCGAACCCGCCCGGGATCAGCACGCCGTCGGCCTCCGCCAGGCGCCGCTCGGCCTCGTCCCACGAGAGCGTCTCGGCGTCCACCCAGATGATCTCGAGGTTCACGCCGTGGTGAATCGCGGAGTGCTCGAGCGCCTCGACGACGGAGAGATAGGCGTCGCGCAGCTGCACGTACTTGCCCACGATCGCGATCCGCACCACCCCCTCGGCGGCGCCGATGCGGGCAACCATCTCCTCCCACTCGCGCATGTCAGGCGGCCCGGTGACAAGGCCCAGCCGCTCGCAGACGAGCCGGTCGAGGCCCTGCTCCTGCATCATCAGCGGCACCTGGTAGATGTTGGGCGCGTCGGGGGCGGAGATCACCGCCTCAGCGGGGACATCGGCGAACAGTGCGATCTTCTCGCGGATCTCACGGTCGAGGCCCAGATGCGAGCGGCACACGATCACGTCGGGCGAGATACCGATCCGGCGCAGCTCCTGCACGGCGTGCTGAGTCGGCTTCGTCTTCAGCTCGCCCGCCACCTCGATGTAGGGCACCAGCGTGCAGTGGATGTACATCACGTTGTCGCGGCCGGCCTGGTTGCGGAACTGGCGGATCGATTCCAGGAACGGCAACGACTCGATGTCGCCGACCGTGCCGCCGATCTCGGAGATGACGACGTCCACCTCGTCCGACTGGGCAACGCGCTGGATGCGGCGCTTGATCTCGTCGGTCACGTGCGGGATCACCTGCACGGTCGAGCCCAGGTACTCGCCCTTGCGCTCGCGCCGGATGATGGTGTTGTAGATCGAGCCCGTGGTGTGGTTCGAGTTGCGCGACAGGAACTCGTCGACGAACCGCTCGTAGTGGCCCAGGTCGAGGTCTGTCTCGGCGCCATCCTCAGTGACGAACACCTCGCCGTGCTGGAACGGGCTCATGGTGCCGGGATCGACGTTGATGTAGGGGTCGAACTTCTGCAGCGAGACCTTCAGGCCCCGCGCCTTGAGCAGGCGGCCGAGCGAAGCGGCGGTGATTCCCTTGCCCAGGGACGAGACGACGCCTCCGGTCACGAACACGTACTTGGCCTGCTTGCTCACCTGCGCCCCACCTTTCCGAGAGTGACCGGATCCCGGAACCGGATCATACGCGAGCGCAGCGACGGAGGGGCGATGTCCTCCCGATCACTCCGCGGAGAGCAGCGCCTCGGCGTGCGCGCGGGCGGTCTCCTGCCCGTCGTCGCCGCCCAGCATGCGGGCGAGCTCCTCCACCACCTGGTCGTCGCCCAGGCGGCTGATGCGGGTGATGGTGGGGTCGCCGTCGTGCTTCGCGACGCTGAAGTGGGCGTCAGCCAGGCTGGCGATCTGGGGCAGGTGGGTGATCACCAGCAGCTGCGCGTCGCCGGACAGCTGGCGCAGCTTCTCGCCCACCGCCCGCGCCGTCTTGCCGCCCACGCCCGCGTCGACCTCGTCGAGCAGCAGCGTGCCGGGGCCGCCGCCGCTGCGCGCCGCCACGCGCACGGCCAGGGCGATCCGCGAGAGCTCGCCGCCCGACGCGGTCTGCGCCAGCGGCGCCGCGGCCAGGCCGCTGTTGGCCGCCAGCAGCAGCTCCAGCTGGTCGCGCCCGCGTGCCGACAGTTCGCCTGCCCGCAGCCCCGGCTCCAGCCGGGCGCCCTTCATGCCCAGCTCGGCCAGCTCGGACTCGACCGCCGAGGCGAACCGAGGCGCCGCTTCCTGCCGCGCGGCCGAGAGCCGTTCGGCCGCCTCCACCGCATCGGCCAGCGCCGCCTCCGCCGCCGCCTCGAGCGCAGCCAGACGGCCGCCGCCCGCGTCCAGTTCCTCGAGGGCCGCGCGGGCGGCCTCGGCCCGTGGCACGAGCTCGCCCACGGGTGCGCCAAACCGCCGTTCCAGCTCGGCGATCGCCGCCAGCCGTCCCTCGACCCACTCCAGGCGTCCGGGGTCGGCCTCCAGCCCATCCAGGTAGGCGGCCAGGTCGTGCCCGGCCTCCTGGATCCGCACCGCCGCGTCGCGCAGCTCGGCGGCCGCCTCGCCCAGCCGCGGCTCGATCCGCTCGACCGAGGCCAGCAGCTCGGCCGCCCGTCCGGTCTGGCTGAGGGCGCCCTCGCCCTGCTCGGGGCTGAGCAGCTCGGCGGCGCCGGCCGCGGCCTCGCGCAGCTCGTCGAGGTGGCGCAGCCGGTCGCGATCCGCGGCAAGCGTCTCCGGCTCGCCGGGTTCCAGCGCGAGCTCGTCGACCCGCGCGGCCAGCTCCTCCAGCTCGCCGCGGCTGCACCGTGCGTCGGCCGCCTCGGCGCTCGCCGCCTCGACCGCGCGGCGGGCCTCGCACAGCGCTGCCCAGGCCAGCGCCATCCGCGCAAGCTCGGCCTCGAGCCCGGCGAAGCCGTCGAGCAGCGCGAGCTGGTATGCCGGGCGCGCCAGGCGGCGGGCCTCGTGCTGCGAGGACACCTCCAGCAGGCGGTCGCCCAGCACCTCGAGGTCGGCCCGCGCGCAGGTGCGCCCCCATACCAGCGCCCGGCTGCGCCCGGAACGCAGCAGCCGCCGTGCCACCACCAGGGTCTGCTCGCCCTCGGGGCGCAGGCCCGCCACCGCGGCCAGCTCCTCGTCCTCGAAGAAGGCGTCAGGCACCGCGAACTCGGCCTCGACGTACGTCTCCTCGGCGTGCGGCCCGACCAGGTCGACGGCCGGCTGCGCGCCGGTGACCAGGCCGATCGCCTGGGCCAGCATGGTCTTGCCCGCCCCCGTCTCCCCCGTCAGCGCGTTCAGGCCGGCGGCAGGCTCGAGCTCAGCCCGCTCGATCAGGGCGAGATTCTCGATGGAGAGCCGTAACAGCATGGGCTCCCCAGTATGCACGGCGGCCCTGACGGCGCTGTCCCGCACCGGTCACACGCACGTGCCGGTCCGGTGTCAGGTCGAGAACGTCTCGCGGTAGCGCCGGAAGAACGAGTGACCCTCGATCCGGGCCAGCTTGGCACAGCGCGCGCCCATCGCCACGATGACGCTGCCGCCCGGCGGCACCTCGCCGTGCGCGTGCCCGTCGACCACCACCTGGATGGGCACGTCGTCGCTGCGGTTCGCGACCTTCACCGTGTGGTCGCGGCCCAGCACCATCGAGCGGGCGTGCAGCGAGTGCGGCGAGACGAACGAGACCACGAACCCGTCGGTGCCCCAGGCCAGCACCGGCCCGCCGGCGGACAGGTTGTAGGCCGTCGACCCGGTGGCCGTCGCCATGATCGCGCCGTCACAGCCCAGCTCGCCCATCGGGTTGCCGTCCACGACCCACTCCACGATCACCATCCGCCCCATCGAGCCGCTGGCCAGCACCACGTCGTTGACGCCGGTGCGCGTGCTCTGGCCGAAGCGGCACTCCAGCGTCGGCAGCTCGAGCACCTCGTAGTGGCCGGCGAACACCTTCGCCAGCCCCTCCTCGAGGTCGCCGCCGGAGATGCTCGTGAGGAAGCCGACCCGGCCGAAGTTGATGCCCAGGCACGGCACCGGTGTGTCCAGGAAGCGGTGCAGCGCGCGCAGCGTCGTGCCGTCGCCGCCCAGCACCACCGCCAGCTCGGCGTCGGCGTCGTTCTCGACGATCTGCACCCCGGCCCGCTGCGCGACCGCCGCCAGCCGCGCCCGGGCGTCGCCGATCCGCTCGGGGCGGCCGTGGGTGACCACGGCGATGCGCGAGAGCGCGGGCCGGCTATGCGTCTGCGAGGGCATCTCGGATCTGGGCGTCGAGGTCGACATCGTGTGCTGCTGCGGGATGACCGGGCGAGGCCAGGTAGAGCAGGAACTCCCGGTTCCCGGCCGGGCCCGGATGCGAAGAATCGCACACTCCGAGGGGGACGAGCCCGAGCTCGGCGACGAAGCCCGTGATCTCGCGCAGCACCCGCTCGCGTACGGCCGGGTCGCGCACGACCCCGCGCCGCGTCTCACCACGGCCCGCCTCGAACTGCGGCTTGACCAGCACCACTCCCCGCCAGGCGGGGGCGGCCGCCGCGGCGACCGCCGGCAGCACCAGGCGCAGCGAAATGAAGGAGAGGTCTGCCGTCACGAACGTCGGCGCATAGGGCAACGCGGCGGGATCGAGGTGGCGGGCGTTCGTGCGCTCCATCACGGTCACCCGCGGATCGGCCCGCAGCCGCTCGTGCAGCTGGGCCCGGCCCACGTCCA